>TARA_R110000787_G_scaffold3020_3_pt1 | contig 176091 bp, 169 predicted proteins | sample TARA_R110000787 | Tara Oceans TARA_R110000787 (sample SAMEA4397920) | marine metagenome | biome: Polar Biome; feature: [DCM] deep chlorophyll maximum layer (ENVO:01000326); material: water (ENVO:00002006), including particulate matter (ENVO:01000060) such as... | depth 35 m | reverse complement strand
GAAACCCGGCCAACGACCAGATCTTCGGCATCAATGATATGCCATTTCTTTTCGACTTCAGCAGGCTTCGCCGACTGGGTCTGTTTGGTGATACCCTTCATGGGGTTTGCTCCTTCTGGAGAATGATTTGAGTCAAAAATGATAAAAGCCGGACGCAAAGATCCGGCCGACTGCGGCGCTATTGGCGATGTTATTCCGGCAAGTCAAGCGAAAGCGGGGCTTTGCCAACGGGTATAATAATACCGAAGGGCTATTTGGAACTGATCGAATGACGATTTTTCACCATTTGATAGCCGACAACCCGGCCTCCGAAATTGCCTATCTCGAAAACAGACTATTGGTCACCGTGGCTGGCGGCCGATCAGATGCACGCCCCATATGGACGAAGCAACGACCAGAGCACCCACCGCCTGATGCAATACCGCCAGATGAATATCGATCCCGGTCATCACGGTGGCAATGCCAAGCAATATCTGGCTACCGAAAGCAATGTGGATCGCGACCGAGGCCCTGCGATCTATCGGCCGCACTTTCCGCGCCAATAGAACAAGGAAACCGACGGCGACCCAGGCCCACCATCGATGGATGAAATGGATCAGATAGGGGTCATAGTTGAGTGCGGCCCACGTACCGCCAGCCCAGTTGATCCCGCCGGGAACGAGATATTCGTTCATCAGCGGCCATGTGCTGGACACATAGCCGGCATTCAGGCCCGCCGTATAGGCGCCGAACAGCAGCTGGACAAAAAGTACCGCCAAGACCGTTATGCCAAGCCCCGTCATCCGCGCCGGCCTCGGGTGGCCGGCGGCAAGCTGGCGCAGGTCAAGCGCCGTCCAGACAAGGCCACCAAGGATGAAGAGAGCGGTCAGCAAATGCACCGCCAACCGGAAATGACTGACATCCGTCCGTTCGCTCAGGCCCGAACTGACCATCCACCATCCGATGGTACCCTGCAGGCCGCCGAGAGCAAGCAGAGCCACCAACCGCCAGCCATAGCCGGACGGGATCGCCCGCTTCACCGCAAACCAGAGCAGCGGCAGTGCAAAGGCCACACCGATCAGGCGCCCTAGCAACCGGTGCACCCACTCCCAGAAATAGATGAATTTGAAATCCGCCAGCGTCATCCCCGCCGGACCATTGATTTCCTGATATTCGGGGATCTGCTGGTATTTGGTAAATTCCGACAACCAGTCCGCTTCACTCAGCGGCGGTAATGCACCGGTCACCGGCTTCCATTCGGTTATCGACAGACCCGATTCGGTCAACCGGGTTATGCCGCCGACGACGACCATTATGAACACCAGAATCGCAACGCCAATCAGCCAGTTGGCGATGGCGATCGGACGATTGCTGGCGTTGTTTTCCTGCTGCCTCAATATGCTTGTGTCGGTCATGGGCCGCTATTTGCGATCAAAAGCAGCGCCTGACAACTGGAAACGCGGACATCGCCCGCAAAAAGCCCGAAATTTCAGAAATGATATGTTGTATCTTAACACACCTTTCCTTATATCCACCCCACGTAAGCAACAAGTGAGACAGTGAGTCGTGTTCACGGCAGCAAAATTGTGGAACAAAAATGGTCTTTTGATCAAGGACGGCCTGTGGGATCGTCTGGCCGTGCTCGTGTCCGGCCTCTGCCTTGTCCACTGCGTCTCGACCATCGCTATTGTTGCTATCCTTTCTTCGGCGGGCGGCATGCTGCTCGATCCGCTGGTTCATGAAATCGGCCTTGGTATCGCAATCGCGCTAGGCCTGTTTACCCTGGGCCGGGGCGTATTGGACCACGGCTATATGATGCCGGCGGCGATAGGCGGCTTGGGCCTGGGCATGATGATTGGAGCGATCTCCCTTGGTCACGAAAGCGGCCATAGCGGAGCTGAGGTCATCTATACCATGCTCGGTGTAGGCGTTCTCGCGCTGGCCCATGATCTGAACTACCGCGCCACCCATTAAACTGCGCCCCATTGCCCTCGAGGCGAAACATCCCTAAATTATCCCTATGGGAAAACATAATCATCATGAGCATCAAGGCGAGTCCTTAGCCGACGCGGCACGCGCCAATCTGGAAAAGTCCGGTGAGAAATGGACCGACACAAGGGCGGCGATATTTGAAGCTCTGGCGGGCTTCTCTCGTCCGGCTTCGGCCTATGACATCGCCGAACTGGTATCTTCGGCAAGGGGCAAGCGTGTCGCACCGAATAGTGTGTACCGGATTCTCGACCTGTTCGTAGCGAATAACCTCGCGATGCGGGTCGAAAGCGCCAATGCCTATCTCGCCAATAGCCACCCCGGCTGCGCGCATGATTGCATCTTTCTGGTCTGCGACACCTGCGGAGAGGCAACACATATTGATGATGATCCCCTGTCCCAGCAAGTACGCACGGTTGCAAAAAGCCAGGGTTTTAGCTCCATTCGCCCGGTGATCGAGGTGCGCGGCATTTGCCAGAAATGCAGCTAATTGATTCGGTGCGTCAGCAAAGGTTCACCGACGGGCTGCTGAAAGTTCGACAGAGCATCGCGATGCCGTTAAAGCTGGGACCAATCAGGGAGTAAATATGCCAGTTTCGAATACACCATTGCTGGATGACGTCTCCTTTCCAGCAGATTTGCGGAAATTGAAACCAGCCCAGCTTCGCCAATTTGCCGACGAACTGCGTGCGGAGGTGATCGACACGGTTTCCACTACCGGAGGCCATCTGGGTGCCGGTCTGGGTGTTGTCGAGCTGACGACAGCGATACATTATGTCTTCAACACGCCCGAAGACCGGTTGATCTGGGATGTCGGCCACCAATGCTATCCGCACAAGATCATCACCGGCCGCCGTGACCGGATCCGTACCCTGCGTCAGGGCGGCGGACTATCCGGCTTCACCAAAAGGTCGGAAAGCGAATATGATCCCTTCGGCGCTGCCCATAGCTCGACCTCGATCAGCGCTGCCCTCGGCTTTGCGATCGCCAACAAGCTGAACGACAAGCCCGGTCGCGGCATTGCCGTTATCGGTGACGGCGCGATGAGCGCCGGCATGGCCTATGAAGCGATGAACAATGCCGAGGCCGCCGGCAACCGGTTGGTCGTCATCCTCAACGACAATGACATGTCGATTGCGCCGCCGGTGGGCGGGCTTTCGGCCTATCTCGCCCGAATCGTATCCTCCCGTGAATTTCTCGGTGTCCGCCAGCTGGCGCGGCGCATAGCCCGCAAACTGCCCAAGGGCCTGTACGACGCGGCGCGCAAGACCGATGAATATGCCCGCGGCATGACCATGGGCGGGACCCTGTTCGAGGAACTGGGCTTCTATTATGTCGGCCCGATCGACGGCCATAATCTGGAACATCTAATTCCCGTGCTCGAAAATGTGCGCGATGCGGCGGAAGGTCCCTGCCTGATCCATGTCGTTACCGAAAAGGGCAAAGGCTATAAATTCGCCGAGGAAGCCGATGACAAATATCACGGCGTCGCCCAGTTCGACGTGGTGTCCGGCAAGCAGAACAAGGGTCCCGGCGGCGGACCACCCGCTTATCAGAATGTTTTTGGCGAAACCCTCGCCAAGCTGGCCGACAGCGATCCAAAAATCTGCGCGATCACTGCGGCCATGCCTTCGGGCACCGGCGTTGACAAATTTGCCAAGGCCCATCCGGACAAAGCCTTTGATGTCGGCATCGCCGAACAGCATGGCGTGACCTTTGCCGCCGGCCTCGCCGCGCAAGGCATGCGGCCCTTTTGCGCGATCTATTCGACATTCCTGCAACGCGCCTATGATCAGGTCGTCCATGACGTGGCGATCCAGAATCTGCCGGTGCGCTTTGCAATCGACCGGGCCGGACTGGTCGGTGCAGACGGCAGCACCCACGCCGGCAGCTTCGATGTCACCTATCTGGCGACATTGCCCAATATGGTGGTGATGGCCGCAGCCGACGAAGCCGAGCTGGCGCATATGACCTATACCGCATCCTTGCACGACAGCGGTCCGATCGCCTTTCGCTACCCGCGCGGAAATGGCACCGGCGTGCCGATTCCGGAGAAGCTCGAACAGCTGGAAATCGGCAAGGGCCGGATCGTCAAACAGGGCACCAAGGTGGCGATCCTGTCGCTCGGCGCGCGGCTCGAAGAGGCCAAGAAGGCAGCAGAGCGGCTCGAAGCCAAGGGCCTCAGCACAACCGTTGCCGACCTCCGCTTTGCCAAACCGCTCGACGAAGAATTGATCCGCAAATTGCTGACGACTCACGAAGTCGCGGTAACGGTCGAGGAAGCCTCGGTCGGCGGCCTCGGCGCGCACGTCCTGACCTATGCGTCTGACAACGGCCTCACCGACGCCGGCCTGAAAATCCGGACGATGCGCCTGCCCGATATATTCCAGGATCAGGACAAGCCGGACGTGCAATATGCCGAAGCAGGGCTGGACGCCGATGGTATTGTCGAAACCGTCCTGAAAGCACTGCGGCACAATAGCGCGAGCGTCGAAAATACCGGAACACGGGCCTAGCCTATATTGCCGCTTGTGATTGGCGGAAACGGCCTTTAGGCGATTGCCCATGCCACCGGAATTTTCCCATATCGATCACTGGATATTTGATCTCGATAACGTGCTCTACCCTGTGGAGTGCGATCTCTTCGCGCTGATCGATATCAAGATGGGCGAATATATTGCCCGGGCGCTGGATTGCGATCTGGTCGAGGCGCGGAAGATCCAGAAAGGATTTTTCCACGATCATGGCACCACGCTGGCTGGCCTGATGCATCATCATGGCACCGATCCCGCCGATTTTCTCGACTTCGTCCATGATATTGATATGGATCGCCTGTCCCCCGCGCCGCTGGTGCGCGCCGCCATTGAAGCGCTGCCGGGCGAGAAGCTCGTCTTTACCAATGCCGACCGGCCTTATGCCGAACGGGTTCTGGAAAAGCGCGGATTCGGCGGGCTGTTCCATCAAATGCACGATATTTTGGATACAGGCCTCGTCCCCAAGCCGCAGACAGCTGCTTACGAGAGCCTGATCGCCACCACCGGTATCGACCCGACACGTGCCCTGTTTGTCGAAGATATGGCGCGCAATTTGCGTCCCGCGAAAACATTGGGCATGACAACAATATGGATCAACACCGGTGCAGAATGGGCTGGCCGTGAACATGATCCCGCCTATATTGATCACGAAATCACCGATCTGGAAAGCTGGGTCACCGGCCTCCATAGCGCAAAGGAAGAACAATCAACATGACCGCAGCATTGCAGACCGTAATCGACGCCGCCTGGGACAAACGCGAATCTTTGAGCCTCACGTCGCAGGGACCGGAGCGCGATGCTGTCAATCTGGCCCTCTCCATGCTCGACAACGGCACCGCGCGGGTCGCCGAGAAAAAAGATGGCCAGTGGGTGGTCAACCAGTGGCTCAAGAAAGCGGTGCTGCTTTCCTTCCGGCTCAATGACAATATGCTGATCGAGGGCCCCGGTGGCGCCAATCACTGGGACAAGGTGCCAAGCAAATTTGCCGGATGGGGCGAGAACCGGTTTCGCGAGGCGGGTTTCCGCTCGGTTCCCGGCTCGATCGTCCGGCAGGGCGCATTCATCGGCAAAGGCGTCGTGCTGATGCCTAGCTTTGTCAACATCGGTGCCTTCGTCGATGAAGGCACGATGGTCGACGGCTGGGCGACAGTCGGAAGCTGCGCGCAAATCGGCAAGAATGTCCATATTTCAGGCGGTGCCGGCATTGGCGGCGTGCTCGAACCATTGCAGGCCGGTCCGGTGATCATCGAGGATGGTGCTTTCATCGGTGCCCGCGCCGAAGTCGCCGAAGGCGTCCGCGTCGGCGAAGGTGCCGTGCTCTCCATGGGTGTCTATCTCGGCGCATCGACCAAGATCGTCGACCGGGTCACCGGCAAGGTCTGGATCGGTGAAGTGCCGCCTTATTCGGTAGTGGTACCGGGTACCCTGCCGCCGAAGGTCAATGTTGACGGCGTCCCCGGACCAAGCCTCTATTGCGCCGTGATCGTCAAGACGGTCGATGCGCAAACCCGGTCCAAGACCGGTATCAACGAATTGCTGCGCGACTGATGGCGACCGGGGTGGATCAGGTGAAGGTTACGCTGGAGCCGAATGACCATCCCTATCGCAACGGTGCCTGGACCCCGATATTCGAAGAACTGGATATAGATGATCTCGAAATAATCGGGACCATTCCAGCCGACATTGACGGGCTCTACGTCCGCAACACCGAGAATCCGGTGCACGACAGCCTTGGCCGCTATCATCCCTTCGACGGCGACGGGATGATCCACACGATCCGCCTGCAAAATGGCAGGGCGAGCTACCGCAACCGCTTTGTCCGCACCGAGGGTTTTGAGGCAGAGCAGAATGAAGGCGGCCCCTTGTGGGTCGGGATCATGGGCAAGCCGTCCGATAGCAAAAGACTCGGCTGGGGCGCGCATGGCAGCGTCAAGGACAGCAGCTCGACCGATGTGGTGGTCCATGCCGGCGCGATTCTCTCGACCTTCTATCAATGCGGTGAAGGCTATCGGCTCGACCCTGAGACACTGGAAACGCTGGGCACAGCGGACTGGGTTCCGGAAGACGGCATTTCCGCCCACCCCAAGGTAGACGAGACCACCGGCGAATTGCTGTTCTTCAACTATTCGACCAGGGCGCCCTATCTCCATTATGGCGTCGTCGGACCGGACAATGCGCTCAAGCATTTTGTGCCCATCGAACTGCCCGGCGCGCGCCTGCCGCATGATATGGCGTTCACCGAGAATTTCGCGATTTTCAACGACTGCCCGCTCTACTGGAAGCCGGAACTGATCGAACGGAATCTCTATATTCCTGCCTATCATCCCGACGAGCCGACCCGTTTCGGCATCATCCCGCGCATGGGGCAGCCGGAGGACATAAAATGGTTCAACGCAAAGCCGACCTACGTACTCCACTGGTCCAACGCTTATGAGGATGGCGATGAAATCATCCTCGACGGCTATTTCCAGAATGAGCCGGTGCCGCCGCCGCTGACCGATTTCCCGGCGGGCTATGAAAGCATGGGCGCGAGCATCGACCTGCACAGCTTCAAACCCGAACTGCACCGCTGGCGTTTCAATCTGAAAACCGGAGAAACCAGCGAAGAGACCTTGTTCAACGACTATCCGGTCGAATTCGGGATGATCAACCAGCAGATCGCCGGACAGCCCTATCGCTATGTCTATAGCGTCACCGGCGAGCCCGGCTGGTTCCTGTTCAACGGCCTGACCAAACATGATCTCGAAACCGGCGAAGCGGAACATTATGCTTTCGGCGAGCAGCGCTTCGGGTCCGAAGCCCCCTTCATTCCGCGCGCAAATACGCGGTCCGAGGATGACGGTTATCTGATCAGCTTTATCACCGACATGGCTCTGGACCGGTCGGAATGTATCATTTTTGACGCGCAGAATATTGCGGCAGGGCCGGTCTGCACGATCATCTTGCCGCACCGGATTAGTAGCGGCACCCATGCAACCTGGGCGTCGGCGGATCAATTAAGGTAACACGTCATGCCAGCGAAGGCTGGCACCCAACCCAATATCGCGGTTCAAACCAAGCTTGGTTTAGACCCCGGCCTTCGCCGGGGCGACAGATCAGTCAAACAACTCTCCATCCACTTCCTTCCCGGCAGGCGGCGACAATCCAAGATGCTGCCACCCGCGATCATTGAGCGTCCGGCCTCGCGCTGTCCGCGCGATCAGGCCGAGTTGTATGAGATAGGGTTCGATCACTTCTTCCACCGTGTCACGCGGTTCGGACAGGCCTGCGGCGAGCGTTTCCACGCCAACCGGACCGCCTTTGTAGACGTCCGCAATCATGAAGAGATAACGCCGGTCCATCGCGTCGAGACCAATGCTGTCAACCTCCAGCCGGGTTAGAGATTCGTCGGCAATCTTCCGGTCGACCAGTCTCGTGCCCGCGACATTGGCGAAATCGCGGACCCGACGGAGCAGGCGACCGGCGATCCGCGGCGTGCCCCTGGCACGGCGCGCTACTTCGGTGGCGCCATCGGGAGCTATTTCGAGATCGAGCAGCCGCGCGGCACGGTGGACGACTTTTTCGAGCTCTGCGGTGGAATAGAAGTTTAGCCGCACCGGTATGCCGAAACGGTCACGCAGCGGCGTGGTGAGCAAGCCCTGGCGTGTAGTAGCGCCGATCAAGGTGAAGGCGGGCAAGTCAATCCGGACCGAGCGCGCCGACGGCCCTTCGCCAATGATCAGATCGAGCGCGCGGTCTTCCATCGCCGGATAAAGCACTTCCTCGACCACCGGATTGAGCCGGTGAATCTCGTCGATAAACAGGACATCGCCTTCTTCCAGATTGGTCAGCAGCGCCGCGAGATCGCCGGATTTGGCAATGACCGGCCCGGAAGTGGCGCGAAAGCCGACCCCCAATTCCCGCGCAATGATCTGCGCCAGCGTGGTCTTGCCGAGACCGGGAGGACCAAAGAACAGTACATGATCAAGCGCCTCGCTGCGCCCCTTGGCCGCCTCGATAAACACGCGCAAATTGCCGCGCGCCGCTTCCTGTCCGATAAATTCGTCGAGCGTTTTCGGACGCAGGGCCGCGTCGATATCTTCAGGCTGCCGCTGCGGCGTAAGATGCGGATTGTCAGTAACGGCCAATACCCCCGAGATCGTCACCCTGAACTTGTTTCAGGGTCCATTGTGCGTCAATATACCGCCCGTGCGAGAAGTGAAACAACCCTGCGTCTACATACTCGTCAGCCAGCCGTACGGCACGCTGTGCATCGGCGTAACCTCGAACTTGATCCAGCGCCTTTACCAGCATCGCAACCGCCTGACGCCCGGATACACGTCGAAATATGCCGTATATCGCCTTGTCCGGTTTGAAATGTTTGACGATATGACCAGCGCGATCACGCGAGAGAAGCAACTGAAAAACTGGCGGCGCCAATGGAAGATCAATCTGATTGAATCGGAAAACCCGCAATGGGTTGATCTGGCGGTCAATCTGGGATTGGAACCGATAAGCGACTGACTTCACGCCACCACCGTCATGCTGAACTTGTTTCAACATCCACCACGCCTCAATCACAGCCTGTAAGCGTGGAGAAATAGACCCTGAAACAAGTTCAGGGTGACGTATCTTCCTGCTAGAATAAAACAGAGCACCCTTACTGATCACCGTGCCGCCTTCTTCAACGCCAGCCGCACCAGCGCATCCAGTGTCGCGCCATCCCCCGCTTCGGCATCCGCCGCAGCCACTGCCGCACTAGCATCCGCTGGTTTGAAGCCGAGATTCTGCAGCGCGCTGACCGCGTCGGCGCTGTTGTTCGAGGGTGCGTGGACCGCGCCGCCTGCTCCAATAATCGGATCGGTCGCGATGCCGCCGACCTTGTCTTTCAGCTCGTTGACAATCCGCAGCGCCAGTTTCGGCCCGACGCCATTGGCGCGGCTGACCATCGCCTTGTCGCCCATTGCCACGGCCCGCGAAATTTCTCCGGGTTCCAGCGCCGACAATATCGCCAGCGCAACCTTGCCGCCAACGCCCTGTACCGAGATCAGCAGCCGGAACCAGTCGCGCTCCGAACCGCTGGCAAAGCCCATCAGCCGCATATCGGTCTCGCTGACCTGCATTTCGGTATAGATGGTCGCGCCATCGCCCTTGCCGCCAATTGCACCGATGGTGCGCGACGAGCAGAAAACCAGATAGCCGACGCCATTTACGTCGAGCACGATATTGTCGGTGCCGATTTCGTCGATGGTGCCGGTGAGTTTTGCGATCATGAACGTGTTTTAGCGCCGCAGGCGAATCTGTCGAGTTTTTGTTTTGTTCTTTCTCTCGCTGCGCCAGCGGGCATGACGAAATGGCCTCGCACGAAGGCACGAAGCGAATGGTTCCAATGGCTTGTCTTGGTGCCTTTGTGGCTTCGTGCGAGAACTCCGTTCGTGCTGAGCTTGTCGAAGTACGAATTTGCGCGCTCCATGGTCCTTCGACAGGCTCAGGACGAACGGTGCTTTAACTCTCTACCGTTTCCGATGATGCGCGTGGGTGATCGCCACCGCCAGCGCATCGGCGGCGTCCGCGCCGGCCAGCTTCACGCCGGGCAGCAGAATCTTCAGCATCGCCTGCACTTGGTCCTTGTCGGCATTGCCGACGCCGACCACGGATTTCTTCACCGTCCGCGCCGAATATTCACCGACTTCAATTCCCGTCCGCGAAGCACCAAGCAGCACCACGCCGCGCGCCTGTCCGAGCTTCAACGTGCTTTGCGGGTTGCTGTTGACATAGACTTCCTCGACCGCCGCGCCATCAGGCTTATATTCCAGCAGCAGGTCGGTCAGTTCGAGATCAAGCTTGAGCAAGCGGCTGGCCAGGGACATTTTGGTATCGGTCTTGATCTGGCCGTTGGCGATATGGGACAGGCGGTTGCCGTCCGCGACGATCACGCCCCAGCCGGTGGTACCGAGACCCGGGTCGAGACCGAGAATGATCATCTTAAATGGGGAGCCCGATACGGCGGCCGACAAAGGCCATGACCAGATAGAGGCTGATCGTCAGCAGGCATCCCGCCGCCAGCGCCAGCCAGAAGCTGATACCATTGCGCAGCATCATCGGGATCAGCAGAAACATTGGAAGAGATGGAAGCACATACCAGAAGGTCGCTTCGGCATGCAGCGCCATATTCTCCGCGTCAGGGCGGGCGTGCCAGAGAAAGATCATGCCCAGGATCGATATCAGGGGCAGCGAGGCGACCAGCGCCCCGAAGCTCGGCTGGCGTTGCGCGATGGTTGCCACCATTGCCACGATCACTCCCGCGAGCGCAGCTTTGGCGGCAAATTCCCACATCACTCGGCGTTCAGTTTTTCCATGATCTCGTCGGACACGTCATAATTGCCCCAGACGGTCTGGACGTCGTCATCTTCTTCCAGCATGTCGATCAGGTTGAGCAAGGTCTCGGCCTGCTCCTGATCGACTTCGACCTGAACCGAAGGCCGCCAGGCGAGCTTGACGCTTGCCGCTTCACCAAGGGCTTTTTCCAGGGCAGTGGATACTTCGTGCAGATCTTCCATCGCGGTCCAGATTTCATGACCGTCGTCATCGGAAGAAATATCTTCGGCGCCGGCTTCCATCGCGGCTTCGAGAACGGTCTCCTCGTCGCCGGCGCTGGCCGGATACTGGATATAGCCGACCCGGTCAAAACCGTGCGAAACCGAACCGCTTTCGCCCAGATTGCCACCATTTCGCGACATGATCGTGCGAACATTGGTAAAAGTGCGGTTATTATTGTCGGTCAGCGTCTCGATGATCAGCGACACGCCACCGGGGCCAAAGCCTTCATAGCGGATCTCGCTATAATCATCGCCTTCGTTGGCCGTCGCTTTTTCAATAGCGCGCGTGATATTGTCTTTCGGCATCGACACCGCTTTGGCGCTGTTGACCGCCAGGCGCAGGCGCGGATTGAAATCCGGATCCGGCATGCCGGACTTGGCCGCCACGGTTATCTCGCGCGAGAGCTTCGAAAATTGCGCCGCACGCTTTTTGTCCTGAGCGCCCTTGCGATGCTTGATATTATTAAATTTACTATGGCCTGCCATTTTACCTCAAATTCCCGATTTGCTATTCCACGATTACCGCGGTTCCCGATGCGGATACCATCAACATCGATCCTTTGTCGCCAACGACCTCATAGTCAAGATCGACGCCGACAACCGCATTGGCGCCGACCTTCACTGCTTCGGCTTCCATCTCCGCCAGCGCTTCATCGCGCGCGCGTTTCAGGACATTTTCATATTTGCCAGAACGGCCGCCAACAATGTCGGTGATGCTGGCGAAGAGATCGCGGAAAAGGTTCGCGCCGACAATGACCTCGCCAATCACGATTCCGCGATAATCGCGAATCGCATGGCCCTCGATACTGGGTGTCGTGGTGACGATCATCTTTGCTTTCCCACCGTTAAAGACTGGCTATTAGCCTATTGGTCAGGCCAGGCCAAGCGCCGCTTTATAGGTGTCGAGAATGGCTTCCATTTCCTGACGGTCATGGGCTTCCATTTTCCGCAGGCGAACGATCTGGCGCATGATTTTCGCATCATAGCCCTGCGATTTCGCTTCGGAATAAACGTCACGAATATCGTCCGCCATGCCCTTTTTCTCTTCTTCCAGCCGCTCGATACGTTCAATAAACAGACGCAGCTGGTCTGCGGCAACATTGCCTTCGCTCATTCTTTCATTCCTTTAAAACTATATTCGGATTCGAAGCCTGCCTTTAAGACGCGTCGGCGTTTTTGGCCACGCTTTCCTTCATCTTTTTGAGCCGTTCCGGTGTTGCTTCGGTCTGGTATTTTTTCTTCCACTCATTCGCCGGCATGCCGTGGATTGCTTCGCGGGCCTCGTCCTTGGTCATCGAACCGCCGGCGTCGACCGTCGCCTCCATCACCCAGTCGGCGAGACAGTTGCGGCAGAAACCCGCCAGCCCCATCAAATCGATATTTTCCGCATCATGGCGGTGCTGCAGATGGTTGACCAGCCGGCGAAAGGCAGCGGCGGCGGCGGCATCAGATATTTGATCGGTCATGTTCGTTTCCGTTGTTTTTTGTTTTTATCCTGTCATGAATTGGGAATAAGCAATCCGCAGGTAAAGCGCCACTAAGGAATTTACGCATGGCAACGCCGATCTTCTCCCGCAACCGCAAGGTAAAAGTGCTGGCTACGCTCGGCCCATCGAGTGGCAGTCCGGAAATGATCGAGAAAATGTACCGGGCCGGGGTCGACGCCTTCCGGATGAACATGAGCCACGGTGAGCATGCCGCCCATGCCGCCAATGTCAAATCGATCCGGGCGCTGGAGAAGAAAATCGGTCGCCCGATTACCATTCTCGCCGATCTTCAGGGACCAAAGCTGCGCATCGGCACCTTTGCCAAGCCGCCGGTGATGCTGAAAGAGGGCGCACGCTTCACCCTCGACATGCTCAAGCAAAAGGGCGACGCGACGCGCGTCACCCTGCCGCACAAGGAAATATTGGGTACCTTGCAGCCGGGCCATACATTGTTGCTGGATGACGGGAAAATCCGGCTGGAAGTGACCGAGGCGGACGGAAAGAGCGTCGTGACCAAAGTGATCGTCGGCGGCGAAATTTCGGACCGCAAGGGCGTCAATGTTCCCGAAGTCGTACTGCCGGTCAGTTCGCTGACCGACAAGGATCGCAAAGACCTGACCTTTGCGCTGGCACAGGATGTCGACTGGATCGCGCTCAGCTTTGTCCAGCGCCCCGAGGACGTTGCCGAAGCACGGCGGCTGATCGGTGGAAAAGCAGCCTTGCTCGCAAAGATCGAGAAGCCCGCCGCGATCGACCGGCTCGACGAGATACTCGAACTGTCGGACGCCGTGATGGTCGCGCGCGGCGATCTCGGCGTGGAACTATTGCCCGAACAGGTACCGCCGCTGCAGAAGAAAATCGTCGCTGCGGCGCGCGCGCTCGGACGGCCGGTGGTGGTTGCCACCCAGATGCTCGAATCGATGATCAAATCACCCACTCCAACCCGCGCCGAGGTCTCGGATGTCGCAACCGCGATTTATGACGGCGCCGACGCGATCATGCTGTCGGCCGAATCGGCGGTCGGTGACTGGCCGATCGAGGCGGCGACAATGATGGACCGGATCGCCGCCCAGGTGGAAAATGATCCGTCGTACGAAGACCGGGTCCATTTCACCGAAACCGTGCCCGACGAGACGACTGCGGACGCGTTGGCCGCCGCAAGTTACAATATCGCCCGCACGATCGAGACCTCGGCAATCGTCTGCTATACCGCTTCCGGCTCGACCGCCCGCAGGATGGCACGCGAACGCCCTTCGGTGCCGCTCATGGTGCTGACGCCAAACCGTCACACCGCCCGGCGCGTCGGATTATTATGGGGGGCATATGCCGTGGTCACCCGCGACGTTTCCGATTTTGAGGAAATGATCGCCAAGGCCAAGCGGATGGCGCTGCGCCACAAGCTCGGCGAAGCGGGTTCACGACTGATTGTCTGTGCCGGCGTACCCTTTGGCACACCAGGCTCGACCAACCTGCTGCATATCGTGCGTCTCTCCGGAGACGAGCTCAAGCGCGACTAGAGCAGGCGCAAGGCCTTCAGCTGCTGCTCGAGGGTCGTCGCATCCTGAAAATGATGGCCGGCGATCCCGAGCGCCTGACCGGCCTCGATATTGTCCAGCCGGTCGTCAATGAACAGACATTGGTCAGCGCGGCGGGAAAAACGTTTCAGCGCCAGTTCGTAAATCGCTGCATCCGGCTTGATCAGTTTTTCTTCCCCGGAAATGACAATATCGGAAAATAGATCGAATATCGGTGCCGATGGCCGAAATTGCGCCCAGGATTCGGCGCCGAAATTGCTGATCGCAAATAAAGGGACGCCGCGATTCGCCAATGCGCGCACGATGTCGGGCATGGCATCGACTGGCCCGGGAATGGTTTCAGGGAATCGCCGGGAATAGGCGATGATATGATCACTATATTCGGGGAATTCGCGGCTTCGCTCCGCGACCATGTCGGCAAAGGGCCGTCCGGCATCATGCTGGAAATGCCATTCCGGCGTCACGACATGGGCCAAGAACCAGTCCAGCTCTTCGGGATCATCAATCAATTTTGCAAATAGGCAACGCAAATCCCAGCGATACAGGACATTGCCTATATCGAAGATGACGGTGTCAATTTTGGAAATGGCAGAAGTCTCTGCCATCATCAGGCAATTAGCCCTGGCGTGCCTTGAACCGGCGATTCGTCTTGTTGATCACATAGGTGCGACCACGGCGACGGATTACGCGGCAATCCCGGTGACGGTTTTTAAGCGACTTCAGTGAGTTGCGGACTTTCATTTTGGTACCACGCCTTGATTTTCTGAATTTCTTGAAAGCAGCGCATGCTGCGTTGAAGCAGGGCAATTACGGTCGACAACCGCTAAAGTCAAGCGACCAGCGCTATTCTCCGCGAATTCCGATCAGTTTGCGTTCCCACGCCAGCACATGAGCCACAATTTCATCGAGATCGGCATGCTTTGGCTGCCACGGGAAGCGCTGCATGATCGCATTATTGTCTGAAATCAGCGAATCGGGATCGCCGGCGCGACGACCTTGGAGTTCCCGGACAATTTTCTGGTTGGTGACCCGGTCGACGGCATCGAGCACCTCGAGCACCGAAAAGCCGCGACCATAGCCACAATTGAGCAGGTGATTGCGATTCGGCTCCGCGATCAGAGCTTCGAGCGCCAGCACATGGGCATCGGCAAGGTCCGAAACGTGGATATAATCGCGGACTCCAGTGCCGTCCGGCGTATCATAGTCGGTGCCAAAGACAGCGACGCTGTCGCGCTTGCCCAGTGCCGCTTCTACCGCGACCTTGATCAAATGGGTGGCACCGGCTGTCGATTGCCCGGTACGCCCTTGCGGGTCGGCACCGGCGACGTTGAAATAGCGCAACGCGCAGAAATTCAGATCATGCGCCGCCGCCACATCGTGCAGCATATGTTCGGTCATCAACTTGGACATGCCGTAAGGATTGATTGGCAGTTGCGGCGTGCTTTCGCTGACCGGGCTTTCCTCCGGGATACCGTAGGTTGCGGCGGTCGACGAGAAGATGAAATGATGGACGCCGCCGGTCACTGCCGATTCGATCAGACTACGGCTCTTCGCGCTGTTATTGTGATAATATTTGAGCGGATTCTCCACCGATTCCGGCACAATGATCGAGCCGGCGAAATGCATGTTTGCGCCGATATTCTCTTCCTTGATGATTCGCGCAACCAGGGCGTCATCCTCGATATCGCCTTCATAGAAGGCGACGCCTTCCGGCACGGCCCAGCGAAAACCGGTGGTCAGATTGTCAATCACCGCGACCGGCCATCCGGCATCCAGCAGCGCCAGCACCGCGTGGCTACCAATATAGCCTGCTCCGCCGGTGACCAATATCGTAAACGGTTTCGCCATTAATCTTAGGTTCCTATATATTTCCTATATCGGCTGTATAACGCGCTGGCGTCTCCAATCGGTTAACCACGGTCGCCTGCATATATATTTTTTTACCGCAGTCTCGGCGATTATGCGCTAATATAGAACTAGGCAGTTTAAGGAGTGAGTATCATGGCCGGTTTCCAATCATTTGCAACAACGGCATTGGCGGTAGCGCTTCTGTCCGGTTGTACGGCGATGACCCCGCCGGTGGATGTCACCCGTTTTCACAATGTGCAAGCAGCGCCGATCGTGCCGGGCAGCGTGGTGATCGATGCCTATGTCGAGGATGAAGGGCAAAGTCGCAGCATCGAATATGCGACTTATAGCGCAGCCTTGCTTCGCGAATTGCAGCGGGTCGGCTTTTCGGAGGCGAGAGTCGGCTCGGGAAAAAGCGAAGATGGATTGGGAGATGCCGACTATATCGCACGCTATACCATTGAAAGAGCACAAATAGGCGCAAGCGGATCGCGATCCCCGATTTCGGTCGGCGTCGGCGGCAGCACCGGCAGTCGTGGCTCCGGCGTCGGCCTGGGCATTGGCATCGATCTCAGCGGTCCGCCGAAAGACAAGATCGTCACCGAGCTTTCCGTGCGCCTGACCAAACAGGAAAGCGGCAACATTGTCTGGGAAGGCCGCGCGTCGGTCGAAGCAAAGGACGGCTCGCCGGCAGCACAGCCCGGTCTGGCCGCCGCCAAATTGGCCGAAGCCTTATTCAAGGACTTCCCCGGAGAGTCCGGAACCACTATCAGGGTACCATGACCATAAAAATCACCAGCGCGTTCGATAGCGGCAATATCGAAGTTCATGCCATCAAAGGCACCGCCGCAGAGCTCTCCATCCGCAAGGACAAGGACAGCGAGTTTTTTCAATGGTTCCATTTCCGGGTGGCCTGCGAAATTGGTGACGAACTGGAACTCAACATCGGCGGCCTGAAGGAATCGGCCTATCCGCAGGGCTGGCCCGATTATAACGCCTGCGTCAGTGAAGACCGTGAATATTGGGGCCGCGCAGCTAGCAGTTACGACGAAGCAAGCGGTACCCTGTCGATACGCTATACCGCGAGCAGCAATATCATCTGGTTCGCCTATTTCGCGCCCTACAGCATGGAACGCCATCACGATCTGATCGCCGAAACGGCGGGATTCGAGGGCATATCGGTGCGAACGCTGGGCCATAGTCTCGAAGGCCAGCCGATTGACTGTCTCGAACTGGGCAGCGGCGACAAGCAGGTCTGGCTTTATGCCCGCCAGCATCCGGGTGAAAGCATGGCCGAATGGTGGATGGAAGGCGCGCTGGAAATGCTCACCGATCCCGCCGATCCCCACGCACGGCTGTTGTTGCAGCAATGCCGGTTTCATATCATCCCCAATATGAACCCGGATGGTTCGCGTATGGGCCATTTACGAACCAATTTCGCAGGTACAAACCTCAATCGCGAATGGCATGAGCCGAGCGCCGAGAAATCGCCCGAAGTCCTCTGCGTCCGCAACGCGATGGATGAAAGCGGCGTTGATTTTGCCATGGACGTCCATGGAGACGAAGCGATTCCCGCAGTTTTTATCGCCGGTTTTGAAGGCATTCCGTCGATCACCGACGCGCAACTGGAGAAATATCACACTTATCGTAACCGTCTCGCGCAGCGGACGCCGGATTTCCAGACCACGCTCGGCTATCCGACCGCTGCCAAGGGCAAAGCCAATCTGTCGATGTCGACCAACCAGCTGGCCGAACGGTTCGGGGCGGTCACCATGACTCTGGAAATGCCGTTCAAGGATAATCACGAACTGCCCGATGACGAACAGGGCTGGTCCCCCGAACGCTGCATTTTACTCGCCCGCGAATGCCTCGCCACCCTGGCCGAGATGATCGACGAAATCTAGCAGACGCAACCGGCTATTGCGGCTCGGTACCGCTTCGCTCGAAATCTTGCCAGCCGCCGCCCAGTGACTTGTAAGCGGCAATGGCCTGCCGGAGCGCATCGGCCTTGGCACCGACAAGCGACGAACGCGAACGGGCGGTCGCCGCGACAGCGTCCATGAGCGCGAGCTTGTTATCTTCGCCTGCCGTGTAGCGCTTTTGCGCCAAAGCTTCATTCTCCACGGCGTTGGCCAACGCCGCGCCCGTTCTTTGTACCCTCTCGACCGCACGGGCATAGCGAGTGAGCGCCGTTTCGCTCTCGTTCAGCGCAGTCAGGACCGTTCGCTCGTAATGGATTGCCGCAGCCTCGCTGCGCGCATCTGCCGCCCGTATCTGGGCCCGGATCGTTCCCATCTGGAAGATCGGCCATGACAGGGAAGGTCCAAAGGCAAAGCGTGTCGAACCGGCTGAAAACAGTCCCTCGCCATCGCGGGATTGCTGACCAACGCTGCCGAGCAATGAAAATCTGGGAAAAAGATCGGCGGTTGCAGCGCCAACCCGGTTTGTTGCAGCGGCGAGGCGATATTCCGCCGCACGAATATCTGGACGGCGGCGCAGGACGTCAGACGGTGTGCCTGCCGATACGGTCGTGGGCAGGTCCGGCAGGCTTCCCGCGTCATTGACACGTTCCAGCAGGTCTGCCGGATTACGCCCGGTCAACAGCGCCAGACGATAGGCCGCGACCCTTGCGCTGGCCAATATTGTCGGCAACTGCGCCGCAGCGTCCTCCGCCTGGACCGCTATTTGTACAGTTTCGGATTTCGGCGCTTCCCCGCTGCTGCTGCGGAGCCGGGACAATCGCAATTTCTCCTGCAAGGCTTTGGCCTGTCCAGCTATCGCGTGTGCCGAAGCCTCGGCGCTGCGCAAATCGACATAGGCTGCGGCGGTTTCGGCGATGGCGCTGAGCAGGACGGACCGTTGCAGCTCCTGCTTTTCCGCAAGATCATTTGCGCGTGCCTTGATATTGTTGCTGTCGCGGCCCCACAGATCGATTTCCCACGATGCATCGAAACCGGCGTCGAATAATGTAAAGTCGCGTTCAAAGCCTGGAATATTACCGACAGGTATCTGCCCTTCCTCGCTCAGCCGGTTGCTGGTGACCGATCCGGTCAGCGCGCCTTCCGGAAGACGACCGCCTCTCGCCGCCTCCAGTAGCGCGCGCGCTTCGCGAACCCGGGCCGCGGCTTCGGCGACGTCAAGATTGCGCGCGGCCGTTTCCTGCACAAGCGCGGTCAAAAGCGGATCATGAAATTGCCGCCACCAGTTTTCTTCCACGGCGGAGCGATCGCTTGTCGAAGAAAATTGTGCTGGCGGCGCAATACCCGGGCGCGGATATTCAGAACCAGCAGCGGTACAGGATGATAGAAATATCGCTAAGCTTGCGACCAATATTCCGGGTGATTGGGACATATTGCGGTTACTCCATTCTGCGCCGGAACAGCCAGGCTGCCGCGGACAGTGTAAAGATGGATATGATGATGAGCGGAACGGTGTTGGCCAGCACTTCCATAAGCGGCATGGCTTTGAGAAATACGCCCTGAACGATCACGATAAAATGCCGGACCGGGTTGGCGAGCGAAATCCGCTCCAGCCAGAACGGTATATTGTCGATCGGCGAAGCATAGCCGGACAACAGTACCGCGGGCGTGATGAAGATAAAGGTACCGAGAAAGGCCTGTTGCTGCGTTTTGGAAAGCGAGGAGATGAAAAGCCCGACACCGATGACGGAAAGCAGATAAAAAATAATCGCACCGAAAAGAAGAATGAGCGATCCCCGAAGCGGCACGTCGAAGATGAATACCGCTGCGACAATGAAGATTGTCGAGTTCAATAGCCCGACCAGAAAAGGCGGAATCGATTTGCCGATCAGGATTTCATGAACCCTCAGGGGTGTCACCATCAGCTGATCAAAGGTTCCCAGTTCCCGCTCGCGCGCAACAGACTGGGCGGTTACGGCCAGAGTTGTAATGGCGCTGATCATCGCGATCAAACTGGGAAGAACGAACCACATATATTCCAGATTGGGGTTGAATGCATTGGACGGGACGATCTCGCTCGGCGCCCTTAAGCCGTTGCCCTGCCGGGCAGCCGCGAGGGACAGGTTGAGACTGGCCGCAATTTGGCCAAGATAACTGTTCACAATCTGCGAAGCATTGGACCGGCGGCCATCATAGACTATCTGGAGCGGGGCAGGATGCCCTGTCTTCAAATCGGCACTAAACCCTTGCGGAAAATAAATTCCGGCGATCGCGTGTTGCTCGTCAATGGCTTTTTCTACCGCTTTTTCAGAAGCCACGCGGCTCGCTGATCTGAAATTCGGGCTTCCCTGGATGCGCTGAATGATTTCGGCCGCAGCCGTCCCGCCATCGCGGTCGACATATACGATATCGACATTTTCGACCGCAAGCGTCGAGGCAAAGCTGAACAGGACGAGCTGCAAAACCGGTGGCGCGACAAGGATGATCCGTCCCTTCTTGTCGCGCAGCATTGCGAGCAATTCCTTGATCACCAGCGCCTTCATCCGTGCCCAGGCCGGCCATGTTGCAAATGCTGGTTCGGCCATCAGTCGAGCTTCTTTTTCGTAACGCGGAATATCAGGATGAAGAACAGCGCGCCAAATCCCAGCAATATCGCGATATTGGGAAGCAACAGCGCCCAGACATTGCCGGTCAGAAACAGGCTCTGCAGCGGCGGGATCAGGTAGCGGGCCGGCACGACGTAGGTGATCGCCTGAATCCACGTGGGCATCGAACTGATCTCGAAGATAAATCCGGAGAGCAGAAAGGCTGGCAGAAAAGCCGTAAGCAGTGCGACCTGCGAGGCAACAAACTGGTTTTTAAGGGCTGCGGATATCAGAAGTCCCTGACCAAGCGCCGGCATCAGAAAAGCCGCGTATAGAGCGTATAATGCCAATATCGACCCTCGGAAGGGAACGTCGAATATATAGACAGCCATTAATGTACAGATCGTCGCCGCAATCAGGCCAAGAATGAAATAGGGGGTCATTTTTGTGATGATGAATTCCGGAATGGTAACCGGCGTTGCGATCAGCGCCTCCATTGTTCCGCGCTCCCATTCCCGGGCAACAACCAGAGCCGTCAGCAGGCTTCCGATCATCGTCAGGATCACGGCAAAGGAACCCGGCACCAGAAAATTCCGGCTGGTCAGCGCCGTATTATACCAGAATTGTGGTAGAATCTGGATTCCGCCACTGCGCGCGCTGTCATCCTGCGCGCTTTCGGATAGCAACCACTGTGCATGAACACCTTGCGCATAGGCGCTGACAAAATTGGCTGTGTTGGGATTGCTGCCATCGGTGATGATCTGGACCTGTGCGGGCTTTCCGGTTGCCGCATAGAGCCGGTCAAAATCTGACGGTATCGTCACGATACCCCGGATCCGGCCAGCGGTCAGGTCATCGAACAGCGCATCCTTGTCATTGGATTGCTTCACGTCAAAATAGGGCGAATTCACATAAGCGGACGTCAGGCTGAGGCTTGCCGGGCCTCCGCTTTGCTGGACCAGTCCCAGTTTGACAGCCGAGGTATCCAGCGAGACACCGTAACCAAACAGGAAAACCAGCATGATCGGGAGAAACACGGCGATGAGAATCGTCGACGGATCGCGCAGCACTTGCAGCACTTCCTTGATAAATAATGCGCGAAGCCGCCGGGAAGAGAAGCGGGCCGCCATATCAGGCTGCTGCCTTCGCCTGATCAGAATTTTCACGGACAAGATCGGCATTTTCGATCATCGCGATAAAGGCATCTTCCATGGTAAAATTTTCATCGGCCGCTGCCCCGGCCATTTGCGCCGCATCCTTTTTAAGATCATCCGGTGTGCCGAAGGCAATCGTCTCGGCGCGATAGATCAGAGCAATCCGGTCACAATATTCCGCTTCCTCCATGAAATGGGTGGTGACCAGAACCGTGACGCCTTTCTCGACCAGTCCGTTGATATGCTGCCAGAATTCTCGCCTCGTCGTCGGGTCCACGCCGGAGGTGGGCTCATCGAGAAACAGCACCGGCGGCTGGTGCATCACAGCACAGCATAACGCCAGGCGCTGCTTGAAGCCCAGAGGGATGCCGCCAGCATCGCTGTTCAGAAAAGGGCGCAGCTCGAATGTATCGATCATCGCCTCGATACGATGCGCAGCGGTTTTTCCGGACAGGCCATAAATCCCGGCAAAAAATTCGAGATTCTGCCGCACGCTCAATTCACCATAGAGCGAGAATTTCTGCGCCATATAGCCCAGAGCCCCACGGGCGTCGGCGCGCGAATGCCGCAAATCATATCCGGCGACGCTGCCGTTGCCCTCGGTCGGGCTGAGCAATCCGCACAGCATCTTGAAGGTCGTCGATTTTCCTGCGCCGTTCGGACCAAGCAACCCGAAGATTTCGCCGCGCTTGACGGAAAAATGCATGTCATGCGCAGCGGTAAAATCGCCAAATCTCTTGGTCATCCTGTCCGCGACAATCTGTGGACTGTCGGTCTCTTCGATCTCGCGATAGTCGCTCGCCAAGGCGCTGTGCCCATCAGGCCCGCCGCCGAGTATGTCGATGAAAGCATCTTCGAAACGGGGTTCGACCGCGACAAGCGTAGCCTTTTCCGCGCCGCTGAGTCCTTCGATATTTGGCACCGCATTTTCGGCAAATAGCAGGCGGATAGCACTTCCCTGGATCGTGCCGTCCCGCACACCCGAGCGGTTGAGCGCGCTGGCCAGCACCTCTCGCTTATTGCCCGAAAAATTTTCCAGCCTGAACACGCGATTCCTGACCGATCCGGTCAGGTCTTGCGGCTTCCCGCCAAATAATTTCTGTCCGTGATTGAGCAGATGCACATGATCGCAAGCTTCCGCCTCGTCGAGATAAGCGGTCGACCAGACGATGCCGATACCCTCGCCTGTCAGATCCTTCACCATCTTCCACAACTCGCGGCGGGAGACCGGATCGACGCCGACACCGGGCTCGTCGAGCAGAAGCAGCGTGGGCGTATTGATGAGCGCGCAGGCAAGGCCGAGCTTCTGTTTCATGCCACCCGAAAGATTGCCCGCGAGACGGGCCTTGAAACGATCAAGATCGGTAAAATCGAGCAGACGGGCGAAGGTGTCCTGCCGTTCCTCCTTCTTCAGATCACGCAGGTCTGCGTAGAGGTCGAGATTTTCCTGAACCGACAGGTCTTCGTAAAGCCCAAAGCGTTGCGGCATATAGCCGATCCGCTGATATACGGATTCAGGGTCTGCGACGACATCGATCCCGTCGACGAGAATGTCGCCGTCGTCCGGTTTCATCAATCCGGCCAGAAGTCTGATCAGCGTGGTTTTCCCGGCACCATCGGGGCCAACCAGACCGGTTATCTCACCGGCGCGAACATCAAAGTCAACGCCATTCAGAGCGGTTATCACATCCTCGCTTTTGCCCGATTCAGCATAGAATCTCTTGACGATATTGCTGGCAGTGGCGACGACGCTGGTCATCAATCCGGTGCCTGTTCCTGGGCTGTGGTCCGGGCCAATATGACGGTTACCGGTTGCCCCTGGCGAAGGCCGCTGTCGGGATTTTCCACGACTATGCGAAAGCGATAAACCAGATCTGCACGCAAGTCCTCGGTCTGTACTGTTTTCGGCGTGAACTCGGCGCTCGGCGATACATAGCCGATTGTGCCTATATAGACTTTTTCGCTACTGTCGGTAGTCACGTGCACTCTGGCTCCGGGCACCAGCGACCCGAGCTGAGACTCCGGAGCATAAGCGCGGATATAGACAGGCTTGTCGATCGTCAGCGTGAATATGGTCGCGCCAGGCGACACGATTGCGCCGGGTTCCTGAACACGCGAAAGAATGATGCCGCCGGAGGGAGCGACAAGCTGCCCTTCGCCAAGCCGCGTCCGCGCCTGCGCGACATCGGCCTGCGCCTGTTCAACGGCGGCGGCATTGGCCGCGATATCTTCTTGCCGGCTTCCCGCACGAATGAGAGACAACTGCTGCGAGGCCGTATTAACGGCGGCTTGCGCGACCTCGAAGGCGGCCCGCGATTGTTCAAATTGAGCGCGGGAGACAGCGCCGCTAGCGACCAGTCCGGACCGCCGCTCATATTCCGACTTGGCCTGCCTGAGCTGCGCGCGTGCCTGGTCGAGCTGTGCCGCGGCCGCACCGATTTCTTGCGGCCGGTTGCCGTTCCGGCTTCTGACCAGCTGCGCCCTTGCACTCGCCAGACGCGCCTCAGCCGCCTTCAGATCGTCACTGAGTGACTGCTGGTCGATGACCGCCATGATAGCGCCTTTTTCAACGCGCTGGCCTTCTTCAAAATTCATCCGGGTGATGCGACCCGATTGTTCAAAGGCTAGGTTCACCTCCCTGATATCTACATTGCCATAATATTCGGCAGGTGCATCTTCCGTGGACCACAGTCCGAAGCCCGATGTGAAAATCGCAGCCAGAGCGATTGCAATTGCGACCGCCGCAATGATGATTACGCGTTTTGGCATGTCTAATTCTCCTGCGGCGCGAGCGCGGCCATGACAAAGGCTTTACCGCTCACGAAAATTTCACTGGGTTCGAGTTCGCTCTCTTCCAGCGCGACCATGCGCGCGAGATTCATTAAGACACCGCCGGCGATACGCGCGAGCAATTCCGGCACGATATCATCCCGGATGAGTCCCTTCTTCTGGTCCCGCGCGATGACAAGCGCCATCCGTGCATAATGTTCTTCCCGCAGCTCCGCTGCATGGGCGGATGTACCGAAGGGCATTGTATGCTCTTCCAGAAACGGCATGATGTCATGATAGCTCTGAAAAAATTCGAGCAGCTTTCCGATAATGGCCGGCATCATCTCGAACATCGGCAATTGGGATTCGAACGCCTCGTCGAATTTGCATTTCATCTGTTCGTTGAAAATTTCCGCCAGTGCCTTTGACAGGTCCGCTTTGGATTTGAAATATCGGTAGAAAGTACCCTGGGCTACTCCGGCTTCCTCAACAATTTGCGGCACCGAAGTTGCGTCATATCCCGCATTCCCGATCAATTGCCGGGCAGCCTGCAATATCCGCTCTCGAGCATCTCCCGGCGGCCTGCCGCGCAATGGCTTGGTGGTTTTGGACAATCGACTCAACCGCTAATTAATAGAATGACTGTCATTATATAAATAGAGGGAGGTGTCAAACGAACTGGGCGATCAAAATCCAGAACGCAACGGGCAGGTCTGCGTCGACCATCTTGTCGCATTTTACTTGTCGCATTTTATTTTTCCTTGACGCGGATGCTGATGTTCATCCGATCAACAGCGAATGGAGAGGGAAAGCAAATGGAGGACACGGAGGGATGGGAATTAAAATGACTAGACATTGAAATTATGACATAATATATTCGACAAAGGGAAAATCCACCCCGACACATACCCCCACTTCCAATTGGCTGCGCATTCGCCCGCTTTGCGCCCATAATACGGAATTGCTCAACGGTATCGGATACCGGTTCGTTGGAACACGTTATAAATACGCTTTGAGCATTGCGTAGGCCTTTTGTAAACATGTGCTATCAATCAAACATCGTTGCCAATCATTTACATGATGTCTACCGAGGCAGGGAATGTATGTTTCAGAATGGGCTGATTGACATTGTCTTTTGCTATAGAAGAAAATTAGATGGCCAGAAATGTAACAAGAAAATTCGGTAAGCTTCGAAATCAATTAAGCGGAGATAATGCCCGCTTTTATGCCTTTTCGACGTTTCTGACGCTCGTATTTTTCATGGGCGGTAGCTCGCGTGATGATGTCCAGTCGTTGGTGTTCCTTCGTCCATTGGCCGTTCTGTTTGGCGCCTATGCCTTGACATGCATGGACCGAAAAGCATGGAAAGGCAGGACCTTTCCTCTCTATATTGCGTTGGCCCTCGCCGGGTTGATGATATTCCAATTGATCCCTCTTCCGCCACATATCTGGACGGCGCTACCCGAGCGACAGATTTTCGCAGATATTGCTGACTTAGCTGGCATTGAGCAGCCTTGGCGGCCGTTAACGCTCTCACCTTCTCGCACGTTGAACAGCCTTTTTTCGCTCGCCATCCCGATTTCCGCGATGATGCTCTATCTCAATCTCTATGAGCGACGCCGGAAACAAGCCGTTGCGGTTATTATCACTCTAGCTGGGATAAGCGCCTTGTGGGCTGCGTTTCAGCTTACCGGATCGCCGCGGGGGCCGCTCTATCTTTACAATGTTACGAATAGTGGCGCAGCTGTTGGTCTATTTGCCAATCGCAATCACCAAGCGGTTCTGTTGGCAGCGACGATAATAATGTTGGGATGGTATGCAGCCTCCCATCCCATAAACACGAAAATGGCGACGTTAAAATTTTATGGCAGCATTGCAGCAATTTTCGTACTGGTTCCGCTGATCTTTATTACAGGATCGCGGGCTGGCTTGATTCTTATGGCTCCCGCGCTAGTCACCACAATGGTATTGATTTATTTTGGTCGTTACACGATCGAAAGTCAGCGGCTCACACATGGAAATAGGGCTGGTAAGAAAAGATTTACATCACGGCAGGCTATATTATTCTCAAGTATTGCGTTAGTCTTGATAATCGCTGGCCTATCCGTGTATTTTTCCCGCTCGCTCGCGTTTGATCGACTTTTTGAGAGCAGCGATGTTGAAGAATTACGTAGACAGCTTGTTCCAATACTCATAAAAATGATCAACGACTATTCGCCTTGGGGAAGCGGGTTTGGAAGTTTCGAGCATGTATATCGGATATACGAACCTCAGGAACTTTTGAATCCGTCCTATTTGAATCAGGCACATAATGACTGGCTGCAGTTTCCTATTGAGGGTGGACTCCCCGCGATAGCGATTGCTGCTGGCGCAGGAATTTGGAGCTTTTCTAAGTTTTCAGGCTTGGTCAAAGCTTGGCGAAACTCCCGATATACAAAATATGCTGTGATAATGGCTGCAATGGTCATTCTGATCTTTCTGGCGGGCAGTATCGGCGATTATCCGTTACGCGTCCCTTCGCTCATCGCCTTGTTTGCGATAATTTCGTGTACATTAAGTGACAATGTGAATGATGTTCAGCGCAATGCAGTTAAAGTTGCGCCATAAGCACTTCATGTTGTTATTGGGCTCACCTCGTATATGACCAGTTTACGCGCCAAACAGTTTCGTTTAACGGAATTTTGAATTCAATGGAAAATATTAAAGATGATGCAACGCCTATTCATTTTATTTTTGGCCCTCGCGTTGACAGCCTGTGGTGGACCGACTCTCCTTGGCGGTAGTCCCGACGTTACCGTTGTTTCTGCGGACGGATTGCCGGAACCGACACGGCTTGACCAGTTGAGCTCGAATCGTCCGTATCTTATCGGGCCATTTGATAAACTTAAAATCGATGTTTTTGGCGTTGAGGACCTTAGCAAAGAAATGCAGATTGACGCCAGTGGCCGCCTTTCGTTTCCGCTGATTGGCGTAGTCGAAGCCTCTGGCTTGACCCCAGGCGAACTCGCCGATGAGCTGGAAAAACGTTTGCGAGGCCGTTACGTACGCGATCCTCAGGTTACAGTAAATCTTGAAGAAACCGTCAGTCAGGTGATCACGGTTGATGGCCAAGTCACAAAGCCCGGACTTTACCCTGTGATCGGTCGCATGACCTTGATGCGCGCCGTAGCGACCGCAGGCGGTGCTGCAGAATTTGCGAAATTGAATGATGTTGTAATTTTCCGCAGTGTTAATGGCGATCAACTGGCAGGACTGTATAACCTCAAGGCCATACGCAGAGGAGCGTATTCCGACCCCGAGGTCTTTGCAAATGATGTGATCGTAGTTGGAGATTCACAGGCTCGCCGTCTGTTCCGCGACTTAATTCAGGCATCCCCGCTGATCACCACGCCGTTGATCATTTTGTTCAGACAATGATAAATAGAAAACAAAGCTCACCTATGAATAATTATTCACCTAGTGATAGCCAGACCATCTTTTCTGATACCGATCCTTACGCCGATCTAGACCATAAAACACCAGTACTGGTTCAATATTGGCAAGCCTTACTACGTCATAAGATCGGCATTGCCCTGATTATTGCTTCTTGTATCGCTCTCGGTATTATCACGACACTATTAATGACGCCATATTATACTTCTACCGCAACTGTCGAAATTAACCGCGAGCAGGACAAGGTTACAAACGTCGAGGGCGTGACAGCGTCAGATAATGCCGTGCAGAGTACCGAGTTTTATCAAACTCAATATTCTTTACTGGAATCACGTTCTCTGGCGGAACGCGTAGTCCGTGCCCAAAACCTCACGACTAACGATAGTTTTTTTGAAAATTTCAGTGTCGATCCAGACAACAGTGGCATGCTAACAGAAAAGTCTAGAACGCAATCTGCCGCTCAACGCAACGCCAGATTCAAACTTGCCGCCGATATCCTGCAAGAACATGTTAGCATAGCGCCGATACGCAATTCCAGCTTGGTCGGGATTAATTTCGAAAGCCCGAACCCGGTTCTTTCCGCGCAGATTGCCAACTCATGGGTCGAACAGTTTATCGCTTCTAATCTTGACAGGCGTTTCAGCTCGACCGCTGATGCCCGAAAGTTCCTCGAACAACAATTGGCTGATCTCAGGCAGAAACTGGAAGACTCGGAGCGCAATCTCTCTGCCTACGCAGATAATAAACAGATAATCACATTATCGTCAGAACAAACATCGACAGGTAAAACGCTGTCACAGAAAACACTTGCCTCAGCCAATTTGGAAGCTTTAAATGCTGCTTTAGCGGAGGCGATAGCCGACCGTATCGCCGCCGAAAGCGAGGCGAGTGGGCGGCCAGGCAACAAGAATGCCCTGATAAATGGCGCGCTGAATAACCTTCGCGAGGAACGCGCTAAAGTTCAAGCAGAGTATGCCAAGCTGATGGTACAGTTTGAGCCTGAATACCCAGCCGCTAAAGCACTAGCGACACAAATCAGAGCCCTAGACCGGAGCATTTCGGGAGAAGAAGTCAGGTCTCGCACAGGCACAACCGCCCGCTATCAAGAGGCCTTGGACCGTGAACAGCAACTGCGTGCTCAAGTTAATAACTTGAAAGATCAATTTAGCGGTGAACGGCGCGATTCAATTCAGTATAATATATTCCAGCGCGAGGTGGACACAAACCGCGAACTTTATGATGGGCTACTCCAACGTTATAAAGAAATTGGGGTGGCAGGTGTGGGCACAAACAATATATCAGTAGTTGACCGTGCACAACCGCCTGAGAACCCTTCAAGTCCGAAACTCCTGCTAAATATTATCCTATCGTTAATGGCGGGCCTCGGATTAGCCGCTGCCTATGTATTCATCATGGAACAAATTGATCAGACCGTGAAAGATCCCTCAGATCTCAAGTTCAAGCTTGGGATCGCCCCACTTGGTTCAATACCAGATCTAGGCAAAGAAGACATTCTTCACTCTCTTGATGACAAAAAATCTGTTGCTTGGGAGGCATATCTATCGATCCGTACAAGTTTGGCGTTTCTAACGGATCACGGAGTTCCGCGATCATTTCTGCTGACCAGTACGCGGCCAAATGAGGGAAAGAGCACGTCTGCACTCGCACTCGCGGCGGTCCTTGCTAGTACTAAAAAGCGGATATTGCTAATTGACGCCGATATGCGGAATCCTTCTTTGCATAAACTGCTGGACAGTCAAAATATAAATGGCCTCAGTAATTATCTGGCGGGAGAGGACAACTTAGACCAGCTAATACACCGTGATAGCATATATGGATTTGATGCGATGTCTGCTGGCCCCATACCGCCCAACGCAGCAGAGTTACTCAGTAGCACACGAATGAGCGAACTTTTGTCAAAGCTAACCGAAGCATATGACACGGTCATCGTTGATGCCCCACCCGTGTTGGGATTAGCAGACATTCCGTTATTGGCAGATTCTGTAGAAGGTGTGATATATACGATTGAAGCAGGCGGAGTGAAAATACGCGGCATTCAAGCGGCCATTCAGCGTGTCCGAAGTTCCCGCGCTCATATTTTCGGGGGTATTGTCACGAAGGTGCAAACCCAACATAGTGGTTATGGTTATGGGTACGCATATGAATATAGCTATGGTAACAAAAAACCTGAACCAGCCTAATCTCTGGACAATTGATTTTTGAGTGATGCTGAAGAATATCATCTTATGGACCTTAGCCCTTGCCATTGCTGTAACTGCGGCAGTGACCGCCATGGGAGCAATAGCCAAAGACAAAGCACCGGCACTTGCTGTGACTTTGAGCCCCATGAACGGATTTGCTGCTGAAAGTCTTGCTGCAGCATCTGTAAGAGGTTCTGTCGTCAAAAACGGGAATGAGTTTCCTGACCGCATCGAATCTATTACCAAAAGAATGGCGCGGAAAGCATTTGTTGAAGAGCCTATCACGCCTGAGGCTGTTGCGGTTCTCGCACTCGGGGAACGCGAGAACCGCCAGCGCGAATTGATGAGCCTCGCGCACTTACTTTCGCGGCGTCAGCCTCTCATCACAGGATGGTTGATTGTTGATAGTGGCGAACGGAATAATATCCCTGCCGTATTAGACCACTACGACACTTTACTGCGCACGAGTTCATCTGCGGCTCCCGTAGTTATTCCAACTTTGGCCCGAGCGCTAGCTAATGGCGATTTTATCGAACCATTTAAAAATACGCTCCTGTTACAGCCTCCTTGGGCTGCTCAGTTTTGGGGTGCTGTGGTGAGCATACCCGATTCGCTGGAGAATTCCGCCATTTTGCGGGAAGCACTCCACAACCGAGGGGAGAGCGACAGCACGTATAGGGACGCAGCTCTTATCCGCGCACTCATCACCAATCAGCAATTTGAGCAAGCTTTCAGCTTATACCGTCTGTTAAGTGTTCAAAAAAATACGGGCTTACTGGTGGGAAATGGAACTTTTGAAGTTCAACCTGCCTATTCACCCATCGACTGGGAGCTGATTTCTACCGGAGAATTCGGCGCGGCCATTAATGACGGCAAGTTAGAACTGAGCGCCATTCGGAACGCGGGCGGTATCTTTGTCAGGCAGTTAATCAAACTGCCTCCGCGCACCTTGGTAATGGCAGTGAAACCTGATGCACCTATTAGTGACGATGCCCAGATATTCGTCACATTAGCATGTGCTCAAGCAATAAAAGAACCACCGCGGATAATCAGAATTCCGTTGAAAAGAAAAATAGAAAACCTCAAAATAGACAACACAAATTCGGGGTGTAGCTTTTATTGGCTTGATATCAGTGGTCGCTCTTCGGAAAATGGAGACGGCTTCGATATTGGCATTAATTCGATCTCGCTACGCTAAGGTTATGCCGACTATGAAACGCTCGATTGACTTAATTGCCGCACTATCCGCGCTGTTGGTGTTATTGCCGGTTATCCTTTTTATAAGCCTTCTCACCCGCATCTATCTCGGCAAACCAATTTTTTTTATTCAGGAGCGCCCCGGCCTACACGGACGCCCCTTCTATCTGATCAAATTTCGAACTATGAAAAATGCATTTGATGCGAACGGCATACCTTTGCCTGATGTAGATCGATTGCCCCGTTATGGACAATTTCTCCGTAGCACGAGTCTTGATGAGTTACCTGGCCTTTGGAACGTCGTGAAAGGAGAGATGTCGCTGGTCGGGCCCCGCCCCCTGTTAATGGAGTACCTCCCACTTTACACGACCGAACAGGCTCGCCGCCATGATGTTCGCCCGGGGATTACTGGCTGGGCACAAATAAACGGTCGCAACGCAATAAGCTGGGAAGAAAAATTCGCTGCTGACCTTTGGTATGTCAATAACCAGTCGATGACACTGGATTTCAAAATCCTGATCACGACAATTGTCAAAGTGTTAAAAAAAGACGGCGTTAGCGCTGACGGTGAAGCTACAATGTCGAAGTTCACTGGAGTGTCATAGAAGGTAAGAACAACCCTTTATACCGCTATTTTGTTCGCCCGTAGCTTGATCCAATCTCTAAGTTGGTCGATTTTTGCGGCTTTCAATCGAAAATACGGTTTCCGGCAAATACGTCAAAATACTGCTGGAAGGAATCCGTCCGCGAAGACGTAGGAACGCAATTCCCTCATACTGTTCACTACGTACATGCGTATCAGCGCCTAGCTTTTTTTATTTAAGAACTTTGCCGGCTCATTATACATAATACTTTCCGGCTTCAGATTACGCATAACATGGACGTTGGCACCAATGCGGCAGTCTGCGGCTATCTTGAAGCCCGGTAAAACGGCGGCGCCTGTCCCAAAGAAGACGCGTTCCTCAACAGATACGTTTCCGGTTATGTCCACGTGCGAACTCAGACTGCAAAAGTCAGAAAGCACACTGTCGTGTCCGACCGACGATGACACGTTAACGTGAACGTGATTTCCGATTTTTGTAAAGGTTGAGATAAATGCAAAAGCACAGATAATCACGCCTTCACCAATCTGAGCGCTATCAGCGACGATCGCAGTCGGGTGAATTATATTGGTGAACTGGGCGTGCTTTGCTTGCAATGTTCGAACGCTCGATTTTCGACTATTTGGATCACCGATCGCGCAGATGTAAAGCGCACTTGGATCAACTTCGTGACTATTTAGCTTCCCGGCGAATAATTGTTGTTGGCCTCGCTTGTTCAAATATTCCGGATCATCGTCGAGAAATGCATAGCTGTTGAACGGAGCCGACTTGGAAGCCAACATCGCATCGCAAATTAGAGCGGCTTCAAACCCGAAGCCGCCCGCGCCGATAATATATAATATAGTCATTTTGCTAAGAATCCGCCGTCCACGATCATGTTCGTTCCCGTAATCCATCGGCTTGCATCCGACGTTAAAAATAGACCCGCGTTGACAACGTCAGATGGCAGACCAAATCCGAGTAAATGCTTGTTCTCATAAGCCGCAGTCGACTCCGCCGTCATTCTCTCCAAAATGACACGGTGCATTGCGGTGTCCACTGCACCAGCCACGACCGAGTTCACTCTAATATTCCGGCCAGCTAATTCTATAGCACCGCTTTTGGTCAAACTATCAATAGCAGTCTTGCTTGCACTATATAATGCCATTCCCATTTGACCCCGATGTCCAGCAACCGAACTCATTAGAACTATTGCGCCACTATCGACCATAACCTTTTTGCGCGAGCAAGCGGCTAGGATCGCAATGCTACCCCGAACGCTCGCTGCAAAAGACCTCTCAAATACTTCGTCATTCGCTCGCTTCAATGTATCCACGGTTTCGATGCCTGCCGCATGGAAAACCCCATGCAGCGGTCCACTCATTTCTGTAATATCTAGTAAGGACTTCTTGAAATCGTCGATCAGATTCAATTCTAGTTGGAAGGCTTGGTGATCTTTGCCTTCTAATGATCCCAGCGTAGCGTCCAAACGATCTTTGTCCCGCCCAATCAATAAAATGCGCGCACCAAGCTGGGCCGCTTGAATGCAATATTCCCTACCTATGCCGGATGAAGCGCCCGTAACCAGAATAGTTCGATCTCTCAAAAGCGTGTTGTCGAAAATCATATTACCGCACTACTCTCTGTCATCAGTTTGGGAAATTCACCAATTTCCAACGCCAAAGCTCCCCAAGACAAGCCAACGCCAAAACCGCATAATACTGCTTTGTGTGGCTCATTCTCTACTGGAGACGTGACGAGAGCCAACGGGATAGACGCGCAGCTGGTATTTCCGAAACGATCTAAATTACTGGCAATTTTCTCTGCAGCGATTCCCGCCTTCCTTCCGATCGTATTCAAAATTAACTTGTTTGCCTGATGCAAATATAATCCACCTAAATCATCCGGAGCCCAGCCAACTCTTTCCATCAACTCTTTAATCAATTCCGGAATTACCGCGGACGTGAAATTAAAAACAGCTTGGCCATCCATGTAAAGCTTGTTGTCGATCAGGTTTTTATCGAGGCCATATTCGGTTAACTCTCGCTGGCGGGCCGCACTATTAGGTATGATGATGCTATCAAATCCTGCTCCATCTGACCCCATCGCAAAGGACCAGAACTCACTAGATTCTGATGCCGAAATGATCGTCGCCGTTCCCGCATCGCCAAAAATTGGACGTGTCGAACGATCTTCGCTATCCGTTTTCTTGGAAATAGTATCACCCGCCAAGAGCAAGACCGAACGCACTGCTCCGGACGAGATCAGGCTGGCAGCCAACCACATACCATAAACATATCCGGAGCAACCAAGACCGACATCAAAAGCTGGTACACCGCGCGGAATACCCAACCTATCTTGGGCAATAATTGCAGAGGCTGGCAGTACGTAATCGGGTGTCTGAGACACAAAAATTACTGCTTCAATGGTTTCGAAATCGCTACCGTTTTTTTCCAATTCGCGCGCTGCAGTAATGCATAGATCCAGTGCCGTCTCCTCCGTGACCACGCGCCGTTCCAGAATCCCGGTAGACTTACCGAAACGCCGCATGTCCTTTTCGCCAAAGATATTTTCGAGGTCGCTATTGGAAATCATTTTCCCAGGCACGCAACTCGCAATGCCATCAATTTTCACGCCTGAAAACTGCGAAAATTTATATGGTGTGCTCACGATCATAGCTTCCATTCAACGGGGTAACTTCTCAACTGGCTTCGATCAGACCGTAAATGTCTCCGAGCGTCTTACAATCAGCTAACTTCTCACCGTCAATCGATTTTCCAAAATGCTCGTCGATAAGCGCGATTGTCGTAACGATTGTCATCGAATCCCAATTTTCTGATTCTTCGAGTTCATAGTCCTTGGTTAACTGGCTAACCTCAATCTCCATTGTGTCGGCGAGTTCTTCGTTGAATTTGTCATTCATCATGGATTCCTAATTTGGTTTAAAATTAAAATTGCAGGACCTGTGATAAGTCTAATATCTTAAAATACAACCGCCCCAAGATAGTCCCACTCCAAAGCCTGCCAAAAGACCGACATCACCTCGCTTAACTCGTCCATCCACGACGGCGCGATGCATTACGATAGGAATCGTACTGGAAACGGTGTTACCGACATCAGCCATATCAACAAGAAGTTTGTTTGCCGGTATTTTGAGTTTCCGCGCTAGCTGAGCAAGCATGAAGCTGTTCGCTTGATGGAGGATAACGAAATCCAGATCCTCCATCGTGAGTCGCGCTTGCTGGAGTATAGTTTCCTGCAGGGGCGGTATTTCCCGCAACGTGAAATTGAGCACTTCAGGACCATTCATGTAAAGAGGCGATCTTCCTTTGCCGGAACCGTCTTGCCTTAGTGCGCTGTTGGCAAGGATGAGATTGCCCGCACCGGAACCGTCTGTGCCAAACACAAAATTATCGAGCGCTGAATCTAGTTGAGTATCAGGCACTTCAGAATCCAAGACTGATAGCAAAGTTGCTGATGCGCCGTCCCCGAACAGGGTTCGAACGCTGGCATCATCCTTGCCGACATATTTTGAATAAGCATCGGCCGTCAGCAAAAGAACCTGCTTTGCAGAACCCGACTCAATCAAACCTTTGGCCAAAACAAGACCGTGGATATAACCCGAACACCCTTGGTTTATATCTACAGCGCCGCAGTTTTTCGGCAATCCGATTCGTTCATGAATAATACAAGCGGTGGTTGGAAGTAAATAATCTGGAGCCTGTGTGCAGAAAATCAGATAATCTATCTGCTGACGGTCAATTTTTTGCTCGTTAAAAAGGTTTTCTGCGGCCTTCACCGCTATATCGGATGGCATTTCATCCTCTGCAAGCACATGTCGAGACTTGATACCGAGCTTTTTCTCTATCTTCGAAGCATCCCAGCCCTCAAAAATGTCGGCTAACTCTTCATTGCTCAGCGTCCCTTCCGGGAAAGCGAGGCTTGTTGCGGAAATACGCGTTGTCTTCATAATTAGCTCTTAACAATATTTGGCGGGAGTAAGCGAGAGAAAAGCATCCTCCTTTCACCGATTTTGACTAAATTGGAAGCCTTTCCCTTTTTGCGGAATGGGGTCAATTTTCGCAACCATCAAGGTGACTAGCCATCATCTCGCAGCTTTCTCAAACGATTGCCGAACCACATTGCAATATCCTTCGAGTTGCGCCTCAGTGATAGAAGGGTGGGTCAAAAACATCATACTGGTTTCACCAAGCTCTTTCGCGACAGGTAGCCGTGGTTCCGGCCGCCAGCCAGTCCCATCAAAAGCCTTTTCAAGATAAGCTTCACTGCAACTACCTTGAAATGCAGGATAGCCGTGGGCAACTATATCCTCGATTATTCGATCTCTCGTCCATCCTGCTTTTAGTCCGTTCGGTTTAATATACCCATATTGCCGATAATAGGCGTGAGTGAAACCGGGACCGGGGTCAGGCACCCGAATGGCCTCTGGGAAAGCCTGTAAAACAACTTGCAACGCATGTGCGTTTCGTGTGCGCAAAGCAGTCCACTCCTCCATTCGTGTGAGCTGGATTCGTCCAATTGCCGCCTGCATCTCCAGCATACGCCAGTTCGTTCCAAAACTTTCGTGCACCCAGCGAAAACCGGGTGGATGTTGACGATTGTATACCGCATCCCAGTTTTTTCCGTGATCTTTGTAGGACCACATCCGGCCCCATAATTCTTCATCGTTGGTCGTTACCATGCCGCCCTCGCCGCCAGTGGTCATGATTTTATCCTGACAAAAAGACCATGCGCCTACATGACCAATGGAACCGGCCATGGCATCACCAATTTTCGCGCCATGCGCCTGTGCGCAGTCTTCTATAACAGACAAATCACGTTGTTGGGCCAGCGCCATAATTCCCTCCATATCACACGGCCAACCTCCGAGATGGACAGGGATAATGGCTCTGGTTTTGTCTGACAGAACCGCATTGATAGTTTCTGGGCTAATGTTTCCGCTATTCCGATCAATATCAGCAAAGATCGGCGTTGCACCGGCCGACACAACGGAAGATACAGATGCAATGAAAGTGCGGGGAGTTACGATAACCTCATCGCCAGGGTTAATGCACAAACCTTTTAACGCAAGGTCGAGCGCTAAAGTGCCGTTAGCTAGAGCGATGGAAAAACCAGTACCTATCCAGTCCGCAAATTCGCTTTCGAATTGCCGCCCGACTTGCCCCGTCCAGTAATTTACCTTGTTCGAAAGGATAATATCATGAACTACGCGCGCCTCTTCTTCAGTAAAATTTGGCCAGATTTCCAGCATATTTGTTGAGGACATATCTATTTTCCAACGACGGACTTATAATATCTAAGGTTACTAATTAAATTTCTAAAACTTACATATTTTCTTATCTTCAGATACAAAAAACAGGCGCACTATATTCTACATATCTAATTTACTCAATCGCCCCACACTATTACGATCAACGCCTTAATATTCTATCATATAGCAGGGCAGGATCTGGTTGTAATTTCAAATCGCCGAAGCGATTGCCACTGAATCTCGCTCTTCAGCCTTAAGCAAAATGGATCGGCGCGCTACAGATTATATGGCTCCTAAAAGCACTGCACGTCATTTTGCGATATATTTCCGAACATATTTTCGACCCAAATCTCACCGACGCTTTGCGCAACTCGAATGCACGAATGACTCTCTCAAGGATCTATGCGTAAACTTGCTGAAACTGGAACGCGAACAATCCCACACAAAGCAAAATAAACAGAGGCGCGGTTGCACGATTCATCCCAATCTTTTCCCATGGCAGAACAGAAATCATCGGTATCATCCAGAAAGGTGTCTGCCGAAATGCAGCTATTGGTGAAGCAGTGAAGAAGATTATCGCATATAGGATGAACGAGATCATAACATACGAAGTTAGTTTTGCCGACTGAGCGGTTTGAGCCAGCATAAATATGATTGCCATACTGGCGACGAAAGCAAAAAATACATAGTGCTCAATGTTGGTTTCTTCCGTTGCTGCTACGATATAAACGACGTACTTTGCAATAATGGGAATAGTCCGAACTAGGTCCGCGACGCTTAGGGACAATTGCGGCAAGGCCGCTCCGAATATCGCGGCGACCAGAATAATAAAGAAATACAGTTTCCGTGATCGACCAGCGCGAAATAATTTGGGCAAGTTTTGATCAAAATATAATAGCGCCAACGGCACGGCCGCGAGCAGAGCAGAGATGTGGAACATTGTTGCTACAACCAAAAACACCCAAGTAGAGCGTCGCCGATTTATGGCTAAATGCGTAGCGATAGCAATAAGGAAGTACGCAGGAGTGGCACGAATGGTAACAAAGGCCAAAAGCGGACCTATCATTGCGCAAGTGAATAAAAGTGCTGCCCAAGAAGATTTGTCTGGCGGAAATACTAATCTTAACCCAACGAGAAAGCCTAAGGACAGAAGATAATGCGCTAAGATTGTACCAGAAACATCCGACTGCGTCAGCCAGTATGTAGTCAACAAATAGATATTCGAGAACACCTCGAAATACATCCAGCTGTCAGGTGGGAAGTAAACTAAAGCATTTGTATATTGAATATAAGTGTCTATATCAGCATAATACAAAGGATCAGTTAAAAGATTTATTATCAATATCGCGGATGCAATAAAAGCATAGGCAACCCAATAAGGTAAATTTTGTGTTTTCTGGCGGAATAAATCCGGATTGACCGATACTTGGCTCATTCGATTTCCACGCCGTTATCGCCCTTTATAACGTCTGGCTGCGTTTCGTTTAATTGCCGTGTCATACAGGTTGCCGCTTTTCCCGGCCGGTAAGACCATCCACTATCGCCGCCATAATGTTGATCAGCGTGCCTTTACGATCGTCCGTGCTAAATATGTAAGCGGGAATACGGTATACCAGCTTAAAAAGCTCAGCTAGCCGCCATGAGATGGGGATATAGGACTTTCTCTGTAACCACAATGTGTTGCGCACTATGAAATAATGGCGGACGGGCGAACGATGAATGGGACGAACTCGCCCTAGAATCTTTATTGAAGATTCTCCCATATCGTGTTCCATCTCAACATTCTGAACAAGTACGGTTTCATACCCTTTTGCACGAGCCCGGAAACACCATTCATGATCTATCCCGTCAATAAATAGCGCTTCCCACATCGGCCCAATCTGACGCCAGCCCTGTTTTGTAAGCAAAGTGCCCGACGTTGCAAAAGTAGCGCCTATCGCAAATTCATGACCTGCTGTCGTATTGCCAGCGGTCTTTCTCTCATACAATGAGGGTGCGACGCAAGCTAGGAGGCGGCCCTCAGACTCGATTTTCTTTGCTGCAGCGATGAGTTCAGCAAGCATATTTTTGATGGGCCTACTATCTTGGTCTAGCAATAGAATATACTGACTGCCTGCCTCAACTGCAGCGGCAATCCCTTGATTAAGCGCACGGGCCAATCCCACGTTTTCCGAGTTTTTGATCCAGCGCAGGCCTTCCATTAAGGGCAAAAGTTCTTCAATAGCAGCATCGTTCACCACGACATGAACACTCACGCCCCACGTCGCGAGCTCCGCGAGGTGCGCTAGATCACCGTTTGAAGGACGATAGAGTACGACTACAATCGCTGCGCCACATAAGGAAATTTGGGGGTTCGATTCTAAATAATCCATATGCTCTATTCCGAAGCCTGTTTGGCGGCGATGAGTTTGATATGCAATGAAACGAAAGCAACCAATTGTCCACCAACACTGAGGGTCAAGTCTTGATGCGCTTTGAAAAATGTGATGAAATTGACTGGCTCATAATATGCCCAGCGCAATTGCAAGACGTAATTTGACAACATCAGCAGACGCTCGACGAAACCGAGCCGCCTTCCCTATCAACCACAAACGATCGACAGCTGTCCTATGAGACACCGCTTGAAATACTCGCAGCTCTACCGGGCTGCCTACGACGATATTTTTCAGCCACAACACATGATTTCGATACCATTTAGACCGCACAGAACTCAATTTTGCTGAAATATCGTACCAGCCCCGCTTCGCGCCATATTGATTATTTGCATGCTGACGGTACAAAATTTCTGCAACCGGATCTCGGACCCAGTCCATACCACGCGATCTGCAAATCGCATAAATTATCCAATCATGGGAAGCAGCTTCGCAAAATGGAGGCGCCGCTTTAATGACCCTAGCGATCACGCTGGCGGCGTGGCGCGTTAAGACATAAGTACATCCCGCGGAAGCACCTTGAAAAAGGTAGTCTAGTTCAGCCTGTCTGCCGGCTTTGTGCAGCATCCATGCGTTATTGGAGTTTTCGTCAAAAGCAATCAGATCGGAGGAATACCCATCCGCCCCTGCCTCAGATAAGCGCCCTATGGCACGTAACAGCTTATCCGGCGTCCAGACATCGTCCTGGTCGGCCAGCGCTATATACGGATGCGCAGAGCAATCAACGGCCTCCAGCAACGCAAAAAAATTCCCGTTGGCTGATCCTGTTGATACCCCCCCATTGTCGATGATGGTAATTTTCCCGGGGTAACGGTTCACTGCTTCCTCAATTATGTCTAAGGTAGCATCATGCGAGCCATCATCTCGAACATAGACATGTACATCAACGCCTTGTTGCCACAAAATAGACGCCAACTGTGCCCTGCAATGCGCCGATCCATTGTAGGTCGCGAGCAGTACCGCAACAACAGGTAGCTGCATAATGCGGCCCTTTTGTAAAATTAGTGATCAGTTGCTATTGGAGCCGAGAAATTGCAGCTCTCCAAAAACGGCATATTACAAGGATTTTGATGCTCCGCAAGCAATTTAACAGGACTTCAGGCTGCTATCTTGTATCCCACGATCGCCTATCTCGGTAGCGATACTGCGTAATTAATTTGTTCCTCAGCAGCTCAAATTAGCGCGAATCAGTAAAACGTCACAAACAATCTCCAAGACCACCAGAACTTCAAAAAATACCTATCTTTCTGTATTTTTCGTAGTTAAGCAGCGCCCTAGTTTGGCTATATGTAGCCATGCCGACATACAAAGCTACTAGGATTGCATCAATGGCCCAGCCTTCCTATCATGATAATCCGAGATATGATGTGCTCAGCATCATTCCTGCGGGGCGATTTGAATCCATACTCGAGGTCGGTGGTGGGAATTTCCCTACATTGCGCGTCTTAGAAAGCTCACATGGAGCCAGCGTATGGGGCGTCGATATTCGTCGGCCTGACGTAGTGCTGGACAACTTCGTTTTGGGGTCAATCACCGATCCTGATGTAGTTGCTAAGTTGCCCGGCGAATTTGACCTCATTGTGGCAAATGACGTGATCGAACATATAGAGAATACTGAGGCATTTTTTGAAGTTCTTTTCCGAATGTTGGGTACAGGCGGGATGTTGGTGCTATCCGTTCCTAATGTTCGCCAAGTACGTGCAGCATATCACATTTTTGCAAGAGGCACGTTTCCTCGAGACGAGGCCGGCCTGTTTGATCGCACCCATTTACGCTGGTTTTGCAAAAGCGATGTAGTTTTGGTCGCGGAGCAGGCTGGTTTCACTTTAGATTACTGGCAAGGATCAGGTCGCTTAGTTCCCAACATTTTAAAACATTCCATTTTTGCAGAATTCTTGGCTTTGCAAAACCTATTCATATTCAGAAAATGACCCTTTTCCAATTGACTGCATTTTTTTCGGTTGGCGCCATGATGGCGTCTTTTTTAGTAGAGTCCTCATCATGGTGGATCAAAGCAGCTTGCCCGACAGGGAAGATTGGTCTTTATGTAAGCCGTTCGAATATATATCTCTATTTCGGAAGGTTTTTTACTCTCGCCTATAGCGCCCTCATAGCGCTGAGTATCGAAAAAGGATCTCAGGCGAATTTTGTTTCACTTATACTTGCTCTCGGATTCTTGGCAGCTTTTTCCACTCACATCTTGCTTTTGCTTGGTGGCAAACCCACAGAGATAACGGTTAGATTGCTTAGCCGAACCCTTCGATTGCCTAGCGGCGATCTACAACCCTCCGCACATCGAAAATTTGATCGGAAAATTGTCGTTCACACGGCCACGGCTTCTTTCTGTTTCAGTATCGGTATAACATTACCACTTCTTTTGGCAGTAATGATACCGCAATATCGCATGTCCTTAACTTATGCGGGACAAATCGTAAACGCTGTTGGAACTATATTATTGCTTTTTATGGTCGATCAGCGCCTGTTTAAATCTCTTGATGAGGGAACGCTGCAACATGATTTACCAAGTTATAGTTTAGGGAGGGCCGTAGCTCTCGGCTTAGCATCTGCTATATGTTTTCTAATATTCATTGCAGTGCAGCATAATTGAATTGGTTTGGGGGTACTCTTGAAGCCCCAACTTTTAAGATATAGTAATCTTGAGCGTTGTTTCATTCGAGCATATCGCGTAATTTGGTATGAAATTTTTTTGGATCCTTTTATAAATGTATGGCGAGATTATGAGCACTGTTACACTTATACAACCTAAGCGCTTCAACGATGAACGGGGTTGGTTCACCGAGACGTATAATAAAACAGCATTTTCAAAGCTCGGGATTGCCTGCTCATTCTTGCAAGACAATCATTCGCTTTCGATTCCCGCGTTCACCCTTCGAGGACTCCATTTTCAAATCCCTCCGCACGGCCAAGACAAACTTGTTCGGTGCATCCGCGGAAGAATTTTTGATGTTGCGGTTGACGTCCGCGCTGGCTCTCCAACTTATGGTAAATGGGTCGGAGCGGAACTAAGTGCAGATAATGGACATCAGCTATTTGTCCCCATCGGTTTTGCCCATGGATTTTTGACACTCGAACCGCGTTGCGAGGTTGTCTATAAATGCTCGGGATTTTATGCTCCGCAACATGATGGTGGCATTATTTGGAACGACGCGGACGTTGGTATCGAGTGGCCTCTGCCGCTCAATACCATGCCAGAATTGTCGGCAAAAGACCGACAGTTGCAATCACTTGCTGAATTTGAAAGCCCTTTCAATTTTGATGGCCAAGCTTTAGAGCCGCTTTTTTAATATTGGGATTCTACAAATGCGCATTATGGTCACCGGCGGCGCTGGCTTCATTGGCTCAGCCTTGATACGACATCTGATTGCGCACACAGAACATTCCGTACTAAATTTCGATAAGCTCACTTATGCCGGCTCGCTTACTACGGTTGACACAGTTGCGAACAACGCCCGATATACATTCGTGCAAGGAGATATTTGCGACAGCGACGCGGTGAGATCCGCGATCGGCGAGTTTCGTCCAGATATTATCGCACATCTTGCGGCAGAGAGCCATGTCGACCGTTCAATCGACGGGCCAGGCGCATTTATTCAGACTAATTTGGTTGGCACATACATCATGCTGGCCGAAACTCTTGCATACTGGCAAGAGTTAAAAGACGTTGCGAAGGCCTCCTTCCGTTTCCATCACATTTCGACCGACGAGGTATACGGGTCCTTAGGGAAGGACGGGCTGTTTACAGAAGACACGTCCTACGACCCACGATCACCCTATTCTGCTAGCAAAGCAGGCTCAGACCACCTAGTCTCGGCTTGGGGTCACACGTTCCAACTGCCGGTGCTAATCACAAATTGTTCGAACAATTACGGCCCCTATCACTTTCCCGAAAAACTAATACCGTTGATTATTGCAAAAGCCTTGGATGGAGAAGATTTACCTATTTATGGTAAAGGTGATCAGGTGCGGGATTGGCTTTATGTCGAAGATCACGCACGTGCTTTGCAAGCTGTTCTTGAAAATGGCGAGCCGGGACGGACCTACAATATAGGGGGCCATAACGAAAAACAGAATATCGAGGTAGTCCGGACGCTTTGCGCAATCCTTGATGTTCTTCGCCCGCGATCCGATGGAAATTCCTATGATTCCCAGATTACCCATGTTGCAGATCGTCCTGGGCATGATCTTCGCTATGCAATTGATGCGTCGCGCATCGCAGCCGAGTTAGACTGGACACCTCAGGAAACATTCGAAAGTGGCATTCGAAAAACGGTTGAGTGGTATCTGGAAAACGAAGCTTGGTGGCGCCCCTTAGTCAAGGCGAATGCAGCAAGACGGCGCGGGATTACGAATTAATCTCATGACACGAGCGATATTAATCACAGGGGCTGGCGGGCAGCTCGGAACTGAGCTCCAACGGTTGAAATGGACTAGTGCATTTGAGCCGGTGGCAATGAACCGTTCCATGTTAGACTTGGAAGATACCAACGCAATAGCAAACGCGGTGACTAATGGGCATGATGGCAATCCGTGGGGTGCCGTTGTGAATGGGGCAGCGTACACTGCGGTTGATCGAGCCGAAAGCGAACAGGTCGATGCTTGGAAGATAAATGCACTGGCGCCTGCAGCTTTCGCCCAGGTTTGTGCGGATGCTGGCGTGCCGATGATCCAGCTTTCGACCGATTACGTTTTTTCAGGTACATCCGCTAATGCGTGGAACGTGAACGATCCAGTTGATCCCTTGAATGTGTATGGCGCATCTAAGTTGGGTGGGGAGCTGGCCGTACGATCAAGTGGTTCCCGCTATGCAATTATCCGTACTGCATGGATTGTCTCTGCCCATGGTTCAAATTTTGTGAAGACTATGCTGCGTCTTGCGACGGAGCATAGCAGAATACGCGTCGTCGGCGATCAAATAGGTAGCCCCACATCTGCTGCAGACCTCGCTGCTGCTGTGCAGACAATCGCGGTCGCCATGGCGGAAGATGATGCCATTCATTCGGGGACTTTTCATTTTAGTAACAAGGGAGCTACTAATTGGGCAGCGTTTGCTGAGGAAATTTTCCGGCAGTCGCGATTGCGCGGTGGCCCCGCTGCTGAAGTCGAAACAATCACATCAGCTGACTACCCTACCGCTGCAGTGCGGCCGACCAATTCTTTACTTAACCACGATGCTATTGAGGCAGAATATGGCATTATTCCGCGTTCATGGGCAGAAGCAATAAGCGACATTCTCGATGAACTAATTGGAATGCCGAATAACAAGGAGATTTTCTAATGAAAGGCATCATCCTCGCCGGCGGCACTGGGTCCCGTTTGCATCCCGCTACGTTGGCGGTCAATAAGCAGCTGCTTCCAGTTTATGACAAACCAATGATATATTATCCTCTCAGCGTTCTCATGCTTGCCGGGATACGTGATGTACTTATTATCTCTAGCCCGGAATATCTTTCCAATTACAGGGAGTTGTTCGGGGATGGCTCCGCTATCGGCCTAACTATTTCCTACGCGGAACAACCTCGACCTGAAGGCTTGGCGCAAGCTTTTACTATCGGTGCGGATGCGGGCTTTCTGACGGATCAAGATCACGTCGCACTAGTGTTAGGCGACAACATCTTTTTCGGTGCACATCTTACTGAACTCCTTGCAAGCGCGGTTGCGCGCACGGACGGTGCGACAGTTTTCAGTTATCAGGTTGAAGATCCCGAGCGATATGGCGTAGTCGAACTGGGCGAAGGCGGGCGTGCCTTAAGCCTAGAGGAAAAGCCAGATAAACCAAAATCAAACAACGCAGTGACAGGTCTTTATTTCTACGATGGTCAAGTAGTGGAATATGCTCGTAAATTGAAGCCGTCAGCCCGTGGTGAGCTTGAGATCACTGATCTCAATCGCCTGTATATGGAAGCTGGCGACCTATACGTCGAGCAGATGGGGCGCGGCTATGCTTGGCTAGATACAGGCACTCATGATAGTCTCTTGGAAGCGAGTGAATTCGTGCGCACCTTACAACATCGCCAAGGTATTCAAATTGCCTGCCTCGAAGAAATCGCGTTTGAAAAAGGGTTTATTTCTGCCGAGCAGGCGAAATTGCGCGGAGAAATGTTTGCGAAAACGGCTTATGGAAAGGCAGTGTTGCGCGCAGTGGCCAGAAAGTCAGCTTGAGTGGAAGGAAGTGACGGAGTCATGAGCCTGAAAGCGCCTGGCCAAATTTTTTTTTATAATCGTCATCGACAAGGCAAATAGCCCTCAACTGTATTCCCGACCCTCATTCACAGATCGCTCTAGGGGTCTTGTTATTACATCTTTGGCGTGGATAGGCTTCCATCGCGGCTGCCTGAGATCATACGATTCACGAGCCAGCACCTCGAAGCTTTTGGAGCCGGTCGTATCGCCGAGCAGTTGCGAACGGATAAACGCATGTCGCGGATCACGACATGCGCTCAGCAATTTACGCGCTTCTTTTCTTTGCGCCTTTCTCAGGCGTCGGCCAAGGATATATCGGGGTGGGTTCCTAGGATCAGCAGTTACTCCTTGTTCCCGAATCGGAACTTGAATCGCCACGTCTTGCGCCCTTTTTTTGAAACATGAAGGGAAAAGCTGTTTCCATCGCTTATTTTATACGGTTTTTCCTTTGCAGCCGCAGCTCTTACCGCTTTGTCCGTCAGCATTTTTTACCCCCTTTCTGGTAGACCCGTACCCCCCAATATACCCCCACTTTGCTTTGGATGAGCTTGGATTGGGCTGGACGGAATCTATAAGAAATCGCTGAAAAAACTTAGATTTTCAAGCGTTTCTGGACGGTAGAGGATTTGGCTGGAAAAGCCAGTGGAGGACACGGAGGGATTCGAACCCTCGAAGGACCGTGAGGCCCTTGCCTCCTTAGCAGGGAGGTGGTTTCAGCCGCTCACCCACGTGTCCGCGCAGTTGGCTAGAGGACGCGCTATAACCATGCACAGCCTTCGCTGCAACGGGTAAAGTTACCCTTGTGAAAACGGATCAGAAAAGGCGGTTATCCGTGCGATTTTGACCAAAGGACTCGAACCGCCGCAGAATCGACTCATTTCGTCGTCCGTTCATTGCGCGGTCATGCGCAACAGCCGAGGGCCGTGACTGGCTGGTATTGGGAAGGAGTTTACCCATGTTACCGTTGTGCATGAAGAAATTTTTGGGGCTATTTGCTGTTTTGGCCCTCGCCACTGCACCTGGTCTGTCCCCGGCATTTGCCCAGGTGCAGAATATCGATCCGAATGATGCGATCGATGCCGATCTGGCGACGCCGGACTATGACGGAAATTTTTCGGCCGATAGCGCGGGACCCAGCATGGTCGACGATGCTGCGATCGACAGCGATATCAACGCGGATATTGTAGCTCCATACGACCCGGCGACAAGCACGGGCCAGACCGGCAGCACCATGACCACCCCCGCCGATGACAGCAATACCTATCAGGACGATGATCTGATCGGAGCGGCGGAAGGCGTATTCGGCAAGGGCGCGAAAGGCCTGGCCGAAGTCATCGAAGATATTCTGAAAAAGCAGGGCCGCCCCAATGCCTATATCGCCGGACGCGAAGCCAGCGGGGCTTTTGTTGTCGGACTGCGCTACGGTTCGGGCAAGCTCTACCACAAGGTAGAAGGCGAGCGCCCGGTCTACTGGACCGGACCTTCGATCGGCTTTGATTTCGGCGGCAACGCGGCGAATACCTTCGTGCTGGTCTACAATCTCTATGATAGCGAAGAATTATACCAGCGCTTCCCGGCTGGCGAAGGCGCGGCCTATTTCATCGGCGGCTTCCACGTCAGCTATTTGCGCAGCGGCGACAAGGTGCTGATCCCGGTACGGCTCGGCGCCGGTCTCAGGCTCGGCGCGAATGTCGGCTATATGAAGTTCAGCAAGAAACAGAAATGGCTGCCGTTCTGAGGGACTGATGGGTCGCCTCCTGCTTTCGGGTCAGGCCAGCGAACGGACCTTTTCCATCCGCGCCAGATAACGCGCCAATATATCAATCTCGAGATTGACCGCACGACCGCTGTCCAGATCGCCCAATGTGGTGACCTGCGCGGTATGGGGAATGATGTTTAGGGTGAACAGCGCGCCCTCTTCGTCGTCGGTGATCGCGTTCACGGTCAGCGAGACTCCATCGACCGTGATCGACCCCTTGGCGGCAATGAAAGGCGCCAGGTCTTTTGACACCCGGATGATGATCTCTCTCGAATCACCGGCAATCTTGCTGGAAACCACTTCGCCGACGCCATCGACATGACCGGTGACGATATGACCGCCCAGTTCATCGCCGACCTTCAGCGCCCGTTCCAGATTGAGCCGCCCTCCGGCGGCAAAAAGTCCCTGGGCCGTGCAGGAAAGCGTCTCGCCCGAAACGTCGACCGCGAACCAGTCGGGCCCTTTGTCGACCACCGTCAGGCAAACGCCCGAGCAGGCAATCGACGCGCCCATATCGACGCTGGCCATGTCATAGCCGCACTGGATCTGCACGCGCAGGTCGCCGCGCTGGTCGAGCGACGAAATCATGCCGATATCTGAAACAATGCCTGTGAACATGGGCGATCCTATTTTCTGAGCCTATTTGCCGTAAACCGAGCGGAACCTAGGCTGCACGGTCATATATCTCAAGCATATCCTGCCCCAGCTGGTGCTGTTCGCTACGCCGCCACTGACCGTGGGCGTCGCCGAGCTTTTCCAGCCCGATATCACCAATGCCGGGCAGGCCGCCGCCGATGACGATTGGCGCGCGATAGAGCAACAGCCGGTCTACCAGACCCGCTTGCAGGAACGATGTCGCGGTTTTGGCGCCACCTTCGACGAGCAGCCAGTTGATATCGGCCAGATCCGCTATCGCCGCCGGTTCGGAAATTTGCAGCCAATGCGCCGGCATATCCGGATCATTGCCCAGCAGGACGGGCTGCGGCGAGCGGTCAGTCAAGCCGTCAAGCCGGACATCCAGTCCCGGCTTGTCGATTCTTGCCGTTCCGGCTCCGACCAAAATGGCATCGCTGCGCGCACGCTCGAGATGGGCATGGGCCCGCGCCCGGTCGCCGGTGATCCACTGGCTCGACCCGTCGGCCATGGCGATGCAGCCATCCAGCGACATCGCCAGTTTGAGGGTGACAAAGGGTCGGGCATTTTCAAGTCGACACAGGAAACCGGCCATTGCGCGCCGCGCCTTCGGTTCGCGGATGCCGACCGAAACAGGAATACCTGCGTCGCCCAGCCGGTCAATGCCTCTGCGCCGGGTCCGTTCATCCGCATCAAGCGTCGCGACAATCACTCTTTTGGGTTTGGCATCGATGATCGAATTGCTGCAGGTCGGGCCCCGGCTGCTTTCATGGGCACAGGGCTCCATGGTGACATATATATCCGCGCCTTTGGCAGAAGCACCCGCCTGAGCCAGCGCCATTTCCTCGGCATGCGGTCGTCCGCCCGGCTGGGTCCAGCCACGGCCGATGATCACACCTTGCTTGACGATGACGCAACCGACATTGGGATTGGCACCGGTGCGGCCACGGCCGCGCTCCGACAGAGCCAGCGCGACTGCCATATATTGTGCATCGCCAACAGGGTCTAGCATTGCAGGCCGGCGGGACGTTCCACCTCTACCTCGCCGCGCGCCAGACGTTCCGCGATCGCTTCGCGTTCGATTTCGTCGACATCCATGCCGGACATCCGTCCCAGCGATTTCACCGCTTCGCGCCGCTTTGTTTCCAACTTGTCCTTCAGGCACTGGATTTCCCAGCGGTCTTTCAGGATTTCCTCATCGGTCCGGTCGGTCGTCCAGTTTTCGACATAAATGACCTCCTGCGGTACATAAGTATATGTATTCACCTTGGGATCGAGCCAGAAAAGGAACAATATGATCGACGTGCAGGCAATCGCCAATACCGCCGGAAGCAGGCGCTCCCCCGGTTCACTCTGGCGGAAAACGGCGACCAAGTCGCCAAAGCCGCCGGTCACTGATACATCTTTCAACAGGCCCATTTGCTCCAAATAGTGCGGACGCACCCGGATGACCAGCCCTTCCCGCAAATTTGCTCCGGGAAGATTCGGACCAGCCACCCGGCGTGGCTATCAACCGTTGATTTCAAAGCGGACTTTCAGCGTCATCCAGCTCTCCACCGGCTTTCCGTCCTTGGTCGCAGCGGTGAAACGCCATTTTCCCAGCGCCTGTTTGCGCGTTGCGGTCCAGAAATCCTCGTGCGGTGATTCGATCAACTGGATGTCCTTCACCCGGCCGTCGGTGCCGACCAGCACCCGGACACTGACTGTGCCCTCGATTTCCCGGCGCAATTGCCCGACCGGATAAGCAGGCTGGAAATCGCCGGCATAACGCCTGTTCAGGCTCGCGCCGACGATCACGGGATCCGGCGCAATTTTTATCGGATCGATGCGAATCGCGTCGCCAAAGCCACCAGACCCGGCCTTGATTTCGACATTGCCGTAATTGTTGACCGGAACAAACGGATCAGGAACATCGATATTGATCGACCGTTCAGGCAGCGTTTGCCTTGTTGGACTGGCTATTTTGATTTCGGGCTTCTTGTCTTCGATGACCGGTTCGGGTGGCGTCTGCACCTTCACCGGAAAGGCAATGATGGTCCCCTTGAATTTCTCCGGCGCCACTATTTCGGGCATCGCCATCGCGCCGGCAATGATCAGCGCGTGAACGCCAACCGCCATCGCCACGCCTTTGGAGCGGGGCGTCTTGTTCTCGTAAACGGAAACATAGCTCATGATCCTATCCTCTCAACCATCCTCAGAAATGGCGAAGCGGCCGGCGCCTGTTTGACTATCTGACCCCATCGCCAACTGTAATGATATACCATTACATCAGTTATTGCAAACAAGTTGCTCCAGTGATAGAAATCATTATTTTAGAGTTGGTTAGGTAGTAGCTTTGGCCAGTCTGGCGAGTGCACCCTCATGACCGATCAAGGGGAGCAAGGCGTTCATATCCGGACCATGGTCGAGTCCGGTCAGCGCCTGGCGCAGCGGCATGAACAGTGGCTTTCCCTTGCGCCCCGTCTCTTCCTTGAGCGCTCCGGTAAGGTCTTTCCAGATGTCAAAAGATGCTTCCAAATCTTCCATTTTATCATGGGCGATCGACAAAAACTCCCGGTCTTCCGGCGAGAATTCGGGCAAGGATATAGGACCCGTTACCACCTGCCACCATTGGCCGACATCGCCCATATCGTGCAGATTGGGACGGATGACAGCCCAGGCATCAGCAGTCATCGCTTCGGGCAGGCGACCTTTGACATCGTCATAATCCAGCAGATGCACGATCTTCTGGTTGAGCTGCGCCAGCTCTTCATCGTCAAAGCGTGCCGGTGCGCGGCCGAAACGGGCAAAGTCGAAACTGGCAATCAGTTGCTCGACATCGGCAATCGGCTCGACCGGATCGCTGGTTCCGATGCGGGCGAGCAAGGCAACGATCGCCTGCGGTTCGATATTCTTCTCGCGAAAACTGCTGACACCAAGCGAGCCGAGTCGTTTGGAAAGCTTGCCCTCGGTACCGACCAGCAATGCTTCATGGGCAAATTCCGGCGGTTTTGCGCCAAGCGCATGGAACATCTGGATCTGCACCGCAGTATTTGCAACATGGTCCTCGCCGCGCACGACATGAGTAATCCCCATCTCGATATCGTCGATTGCCGAGGGCAGCATATAGAGCCAGCTGCCGTCTTCGCGGAGAATGACGGGATCGGACAGCAGCGCCGGATCGAAATTCTGGTCGCCCCTGATCAGGTCTGTCCAGGTGATCAGCGTTCCGTGATCCAGCTTGAAGCGCCAGTGGGGCTTGCGCCCTTCGGCTTCATAGGCAGCAACCTGCTCTGCGGTCAGGTCGAGTGCCGCGCGATCATAAATCGGCGGTTTTCCACGACCGAGCTGGATCTTGCGCTTGAGGTCGAGTTCCTGCGCGGTTTCATAGGCGGGATAAACCCGTCCATCCGCCTTCAGCTTCGCCAGATGTTCTTCATAGCGGTCAAAGCGCGACGACTGCCGTTGTTCTTCGTCGGCCGCCAGACCGAGCCATGCCAGATCGGCCCGGATCGCGTCGACATATTCATCCTTCGACCGCTCGGCATCGGTATCATCGAGACGCAGCAGAAATGTACCGCCCTCTTTCTTCGCGAACATCCAGTTGTGGAGCGCGGTGCGGATATTGCCGACATGAAGGTGGCCCGTGGGAGACGGAGCAAAGCGGGTTTTTAAGGTCATACGGTCCTAAATGCGTTGGTTATCGGATAGCGCCGGTCGCGGCCGAAATTTCTGGTGCCGAGCTTGACGCCCGGCGGGGCCTGTCGGCGTTTATATTCGGCGATATAGAGCAGCCGCTCGATCCGTACCACCGTTTCGCGGTCGAAGCCGCGCGCGACCAGATCATTGACCGATAATTCTTCCTCGATCAGGCCGTGCAGCAGCGGATCGAGAATCTCGTAATCCGGCAGGCTGTCGCTGTCTTTCTGATCCTCCCGGAGCTCTGCGCTCGGCGGCTTTGTGATCACCGTCTCCGGCATCACCGGACCATCGGGGCCCAATCCCAGACTTGGCTTGTTGCGGTTACGCCATGCCGAAAGTTTGAAAACGGTCAGCTTATAGGCGTCTTTGAGTACCGAATAGCCGCCCGCCATATCGCCGTAGATAGTGGCATAGCCGACGCTCATCTCGCTCTTGTTGCCGGTGGTCAGCAGCATATGACCGAATTTATTGGAGAGCGCCATCAGCGTGACTCCGCGAATCCGTGACTGGATGTTTTCCTCAGTGATATCGACATTGCTGTCGGCAAAACTGTCCTCGAGCATCGCATCAAAGCCTTCGATCGCCGGACTGATCGGGATAGTGTCCAGCCTTGTACCCAGCATTTTCGCGCAGCCTTCGGCGTCGTCGAGACTTTCCTGCGACGTGAAGCGCGATGGCATCATCACGTTCCACACCCGGTCCGCACCCAATGCGTCGACCGCGACCGCCGCAGACAAGGCGCTGTCGATTCCGCCGGAAAGTCCCAGCAGGACTCCGGGAAAACGGTTGCGGTTCACATAATCGCGCAATCCAACGATCATCGCATTGTAAATATCGGCAGGATGATCATCGAGCTGATGAATCTCGCCCGGCGCGCAAGTCCACTTACCGCCTTCCAGCGACCAATGGGTGTCGACGATTGCCTCGTCCCAGTCGGGCAGCTGATGCATCACCCTGGTGTCACCGTTGAGCACGAAACTGGCGCCATCGAAGACAATTTCATCCTGTCCGCCAACCCGGTTCAGGAACAACAGGGGAATACCGGTTTCCCTTACCCGCTGCGTCGCCACCTGGCCGAGGCGCTTATCGTCCTTCTCGATCTCATAGGGGCTGCCGTGAACCGACACGAACAATTGCGTGCCCCGAGATTTCAAGTGATTACAAACGGTCGAAAACCAGACATCCTCGCAGATCGGCAAGCCGATCTTGCAGCCCTTGAATATAATCGGTTCCGGCATCGAACCGGAATCAAAGAGCCGCTTTTCGTCAAATGTACCGTAGTTTGGCAGCTCGACCTTGTAGCGGATATCCTGGATATGGCCATCCGCCAGCAGCGCTATGCCATTATAGAGCTTATCCTCTTCGCGAAACACCGATCCTACCAGCATTGCCGGCCCCGGCCCTGCGGTCGCGGCGGCCAGCCGGTTGAGTTCCGCTTCAGCGCGCTCCCATAAAGCCGGCTTTAGCACCAGATCTTCGGGCGGATAGCCGATCAGCTGCAGCTCGGGAAACACGACCAAGTCGCTATCCGGCCGCGCGCCGTGCGCCGCGATCATTGCGTCGGCATTGCCGCGCAAATCGCCTACGCTCTGCGTCAATTGCGCCATGGTGATGATAAGCTTTTCGGTCATCGCGCCCTGATAGAAAGGGCCACAGTGCTGGGCAATCGAAATAAACGCAAATACGGACTTTTGATTTCATGGCCACCTGTCTAACAGGGTGGCAAAATTAACATGAGGTTCCGTTGGAGATTCTTGCGGGCCGCTGGATCGGGGAACGCAACTATGAAACTCATGTCGGGCAATAGTAATCTGCCACTCGCTACCGAAATTGCCGCATATCTGGATATTCCGCTCACCGATGCGAGCGTCAAGCGCTTTGCCGATGACGAGATTTTCATCGAGATCCACGAAAATGTTCGCGGCGAAGACGTCTTTGTCGTCCAGTCGACCAGTCATCCGGCCAATGACAATCTGATGGAACTGCTGATCAGTATCGATGCCCTGCGTCGCGCTTCGGCCAAGCGGATCACGGCGGTCATTCCCTATTTCGGTTATGCACGGCAGGATCGGAAGCCGGGACCGCGCACCCCGATTTCGGCCAAGCTAGTAGCAAACCTAATTACCGAAGCGGGTGCCGACCGAGTACTGACAGTTGATCTTCACGCCGGTCAGATTCAGGGCTTTTTCGATATCCCCACCGATAACCTCTACGGCGCGCCGGTTATCAGTGAAGATATCATCAAGCGTCATAGCGACAAGGACATCATGGTCGTATCCCCTGATGTCGGCGGCGTGGTTCGCGCCCGGGCATTGGCAAAGCGGCTAGACAACGCGCCTCTGGCCATCGTCGACAAACGTCGCGAGCAGGCCGGAGTTTCCGAAGTCATGAACATCATCGGCGATGTCAAAGGCCGGTTCTGCATCATGATCGACGATATTGCCGACAGCGCCGGAACCTTGTGTAATGCGGCGGATGCATTGATTGAAGCCGGTGCAACCGACGTCGTTTCCTATATCACCCACGGCGTATTGTCCGGCAAGGCGGTCGAACGGGTGAACGCCTCCCAGCTCCGCAAGCTGATCATCACCGACACCATCCGTGCGCCGCAATCGGCGCTCGATTCCAATAAGATTCGAGTCCTTCCGATCGCACCGCTACTCGGCGAGGCGATCAAGCGGATCGCGGATGAAAGCTCGGTCAGCAGCTTGTGGGATTAATCCCGCCCGGAATATCCAATATATGGAGACGCCAATGCCTAGTTTCGAACTGCTGCTGAAATATCGCGTTCACATCGCGATATTGGCGATTTTCATCTCGCTGTTCGCCTGGTTTACCGAATGGGCGGACTGGGTCTATGTCTGCCCTTATTGTCGGGCCCAAAGAACCGTCATCGGACTGCTGGGCCTGCTCCTGCTTGCCAATCCCCAGCACTGGTTGAACCGATGGATAGCATCAACGCTAGCCGCATTGGGCCTGATCGTTGCAGGGATGCAGCATTTCAATGGCTGGAAAAAGATCATGTCCGGCGAGTTTACATGGGGCGACTATTGGTGGGCCAATGCCTGGGTTCTCTCCGGCTGCGCCATGTTCATTATCACCGGGCTGATCCTTTATCTATGGGCCTGGCGAACAAGCCTGGCGGAGACCGACGATCAATGACTCCTGAAGGTATTGCTTCTGCAAGGCGGCACACCGACGGATGCTCGTTAAGCAGACTGCCGGATTGAACATCGAATGGATGAACCGCCAAAGTCGATTCTGATACTGGGCGCATATGGTTTCATTGGCAGCGCCATTGCCAATGCGCTTTCAGCCGCTGGGCATCGAGTCACCGGCTTTGGGCGCGACATCTCCTACGGGCGGTCCATTCTTCCTCAAATAGAGTGGCGGCAGGGTGATCTCAGCCAATATTGCTGCCCGCAAAGTTGGTCGCCCATACTCCGAAATATCGATGTCGTTATCAATGCGAGTGGCGTTTTGCAGTCGAGCCCCGGGAATGACGTGACTGTAACGCAAGCCGACGCGATTATCGCACTGGGTTCGGCCTGCGAAGCATCGGGCATTTCCTGCTTCATCCAGATTTCTGCGTGCGGAGCGTCCGATCAAGCTCCGGTTGATTTTATGCAAAGCAAAGCGCGCGCTGACCGATATTTGCTCGCATCATCATTGAACGCAATCATATTCCGCCCTGGATTGGTCATCGGTCGCAACAGCTACGGCGGCACCGAGCTTATCCGGATGATCGGCGCCATGCCTTATTTTACACCACATCTCTCGAAGATGGGCCAAGTGCAAACAATATCCCTATCTGAAGTCGCGGATGCGGTGGCGCGCGCAGTCACAACACCAGCAGAATTTGCCGGTTCTCACGACCTGGTCGAGGAAGAGCCCCAGTCGCTAAACCACATCATTGCACGCCATCGCGAATGGCTGAATTTCGCTCCGGCACGTTGGCATATCCCGATTAGTCCATTCTTGATGAAGTTGGCTGCGAACATTTCGGACGGGCTGGGTTGGTTGGGATGGCGCTCCCCGTTACGGACCAACGCGGTTCGTTCGCTTATAGAAGGCGTGCAAGGAGATTTTCGTCAAACCAATGCGATATTGGGTCACCCGGCCAAGGCCCTGAATGAGATTCTCAATGAATATCCTGCCGGCAAACAAGATCGGATTCACGCCCGGCTGATGCTGGCAATGCCCCTGTTTCTCGGCGCACTTGTAATATTATGGCTGGGCTCCGGAATATTGGGACTGTTCAAGGTTGAAGAGGCCGCCGCCCTGCTGGGACAACAACTTTCCCCCGCCACCGCAAAATTGCTGGTAATCAGCGGCGCTTGGACTGACATCATTCTCGGCCTGGGCTTGCTGTTCCGTAAAACCGTGCGCTGGGCACTGACGGGAACTATAATAGTCACACTCGCCTATTTATTCGGTGGAGCAGTACTGACGCCCGGTCTTTGGCTTGATCCGTTGGCTCCGTTGATCAAGGCTATCGCCGCCATGGGCCTGTCCATCACCTGCCTGATTGCATTGGACAAGAGATGAGCGCCACGATTCTCTTCGCCCAATGGCTCCACATCATCGGAGCAACGGTTCTGATCGGAACTGGGGCGGGCATAGCGTTTTTCATGCTGATGGCCCACCGTACCGGAGATGCAAAGCTGATTGCGCATGTCGCCGACACGGTAGTGATCGCCGATTTTCTGTTTACGGCACTGGCGGTAATCGTGCAGCCAGTGACCGGCTTCTGGCTCGCTCATCTGCTCGGCTGGCCGATTATGACCCCGTGGATTCTCTGGTCCCTGGCTCTTTATGTTTTCATTGGGCTCTGCTGGCTCCCGGTAGTATATATTCAAATCCGCTTACGCAATCTGGCGAGGGATGCCGCCCGGAATCAGGTCGCCTTGACGGCGCAATATTACCGGCTTTACATAATATGGTTTGCACTTGGCATTCCAGCATTTTCAGCGATATTGGTCATTGTCTGGTTGATGCTCGCTAAAAGCCTTTTCTGATATTATAGGACGACCAATGACACCTAAAGACATCGATCTCGCGCAAAAACTGGCTGAAGCCGCCGGCGAAGCTATTCGTCCGTTCTTCCGCGCCAAATTTGATCAGGAAACCAAGGATGATTCATCGCCGGTAACCGAAGCGGATCGCGCGGCGGAAGCTGCCATGCGGACGATCATCGAGCGCGAGCGGCCCGATGACGGGATTATCGGCGAGGAATATGGCACCCGCAACGAAGGCGCGTCGCGGCAATGGGTACTCGATCCGATCGACGGTACCACCAGCTTTATCGCCGGCCGGCCGATATTCGGCACGTTGATCGCCTTGATGCAGGAAGGCTTCCCGTTGATCGGGATCATCGACCAGCCGATTTCAAAAGAACGCTGGGTCGGGGTTATCGGTCGCCCGACCATTTTCAACGGCCAGCCGGCAAAATCCTCGCGCTGCCGGGAGCTCAAGGACGCCGTCCTCGCCACCACCACACCGCATCAGTTTGACGAACATGATGCCGAACATTTCATGGGACTGGCCAGCAAGGTCGCGCCGCGCAAGATCATCTATGGTGGCGATTGCTATAATTACGGCCTGGTCGCCAGCGGCCATGTCGATGTGGTCTGCGAGGCGGGCCTGAAACTTCACGATTTCGCCGCCCTTGCCCCGATCGTCGACGGCGCCGGCGGGATGATGTGCGACTGGAACGGCGAACCGCTTCACGCGGAATCAGACGGCCACGTGCTGGCGATCGGGGATCACGCCCGGGTGGACGATATACTCGAGGCTATCGCCTGCCATCATTGATGGTCTTTACCTCGCAATAAAACTTGCTTTCCTGCCGAATCCCGCTAAAGACCCCCTTCCTATGTGATGCTCTGGCCAGTGTTGGGCTGCCACAAGTATCCGTAACGGTAACTTCTAGAGGAGACCAAAATGCCCAAGTTGAAGACCAAAAGTGGTGTGAAGAAACGCTTCAAAATCACCGCAACCGGTAAGGTCAAGCACGGCGTAGCCGGCAAACGCCACCGTTTGATGAGCCATAACAGCAAATATATCCGCCAGAACCGCGGCACCAAGAAATTGTGTGATGCGGATGCTCGGACAGTCAAGAAATGGGCGCCATACGGCCTGGGTTAATTCCCGCCGCAGCGACATTCAAACTTACAGGATATAGATTATGGCACGTGTCAAACGGGGTACGACCACTCGTACAAAACATAAAAGATTATTGGTACAGGCGAAGGGCTATTACGGCCGTCGCAAGAATACCATCCGCATCGCGCGGCAGGCTGTCGAAAAAGCCGGCCAATATGCGTATCGCGACCGCAAGGTCAAGAAACGGTCATTCCGCGCATTGTGGATCCAGCGTATCAACGCTGCGGTTCGCGCAGAAGGCATGACCTATGGCACGTTCATCCACGGCACCAAGCTGGCCGGGATTGAACTCGACCGTAAAGTAATGGCCGATCTGGCGATGAATGAACCTGCTATGTTTAGCGGCATCATCAAACAGGCGCAGGATGCTCTAGCGAAAGCTTAAGCATTTCCAGAAATTCAAAGAAGCGCCGGGGAGCAATCTCGCGGCGCTTTTTTATTGGGTTTTTCGCCGCAGCCTGCTTTAGACGGTCGACAGGGAAAATAGGGTATAGTCATGAGTGCCAGTGAAGAAATTGCAGAGAAATATCTCGGACAGATAGCAGCGGCTGGTGATGGCGATGCTCTCGAAGCCATTCGCGTTGCCGCCCTCGGCAAGAAAGGCGAGATTTCGCTGTTGCTCAAGACTCTGGGCAAGATGACTCCCGAAGAACGGCAGGCCGAGGGACCGAAAATCAACGGTGCGCGGCAAGCTGTGGCCGACGCGATCGCATCGCGGAAAGACGCGATGGATAGCGAAGCACTGAACGCCCGTCTCGCTACCGAAAAACTCGATATGACCCTGCCGCCGCCTAGTGCGCCAAAGGGCAGCATCCATCCGGTCAGCCAAGTGATGGACGAACTGGCCGAAATATTCGCCGATCTCGGCTTCTCGGTCGCCACCGGTCCCGAAATCGAGGACGACTGGCATAATTTCACCGCGCTCAATATTCCCGAAACCCACCCGGCGCGGGCGATGCACGATACATTCTATTTCCCGCAAACCGATGAAAGCGGCATGGCCAAATTGCTGCGCACCCATACGTCTCCGGTGCAAATCCGCACGATGATGGATGTTGCCAAGCAGACCGATGGCGCTGGCGAACCAATCTACCTCATTGCACCGGGCCGCACCTATCGCAGCGACAGCGATGCCACCCACACGCCGATGTTCCATCAGGTCGAAGGTCTGGTAATCGACAAGGGCATCCACATGGGCCATCTAAAATGGACACTCGAAACCTTCGTCCGCGCTTTCTTCGAGCGGGACGATATCGAATTGCGCCTGCGCCCGAGCTATTTCCCGTTCACCGAACCCAGCGCCGAAGTCGATGTCGGCTTCTCGGTCGAAAAGGGCCGCCGGATCATCGGCGGCGATTCCCGAAGCAACGAGGGCGGCTGGATGGAGATACTCGGTTCCGGCATGGTCCATCCCAATGTCATCCGCAATTGCGGGCTCGACCCCGATGTCTGGCAGGGCTTTGCCTTCGGCTGCGGTATCGACCGGCTGGCGATGTTGAAATATGGCATGGACGATCTGCGCGCTTTCTTCGACGGCGATCTGCGCTGGGCCGATCATTACGGTTTTGACGCCCTCGACGTCCCCACATTGAGCGGAGGAGTCGGCGCATGAAATTCTCTTTAAGCTGGCTCAAGGCCCACCTCGATACCAACGCAAGCCTCACCGAAATCACCGACAAGCTGACCGATATTGGTTTGGAAGTGGAAGGGCTGGAAAACCCTGCTGACGCATTGCGTCCATTCCGGGTTGCCAAGGTGATCGAAGCCGGGCCGCATCCCAATGCCGACAAGCTGCAACTGCTCAAGGTTGACGATGGCTCCGCTGAACCATGGCAAGTGGTCTGCGGCGCACCCAATGCGCGCAAAGACATGGTAGGCGTCTTTGGCCCTCCGGGTACCTATATTCCGGGCAGCGATTTTACGCTGAAACCCGCAAAAATCCGGGACGTCGAGAGTTTCGGCATGATGTGCAGCGCGCGCGAGCTGGAACTTGGTGAGGATCATGACGGTATCATCGAATTGCCGTCAGATGCGCCGGTTGGCACCAGCTACGCTGACTATGCAAAACTTGATGATCCGGTCATCGACGTCGCCATTACCCCCAATCGTCAGGATTGCATGGGCGTCCGCGGGATAGCGCGCGATCTCGCCGCTGCCGGTCTCGGTACGCTAAAGCCGATGGACATCGCCAACATCGCCCGCAACGGTGCAGGTCCTGATATCGCGATTGACGATCCAGAAGGCTGTCCCGCTTTTTACGGCTGCACCGTTAGCGGCGTGACCAATGGCGCGTCACCGGACTGGATGCAGGCCCGGCTGAAATCCGCTGGCCAGAAGCCGATTTCGGCGCTGGTCGACATCACCAACTATGTCACCCTAGATCAGGGGCGCCCACTGCACGTCTATGACGTGGCCAAGCTGAACGGCGGACTGGTTGCGCGCAAGGCGCACCAGGGCGAGAAACTGGTCGCGCTTAACGACAAGGAATATACGCTCGACGAGACCATGACTGTGATCGCCGATCAAGCAGGCGCACATGGTATCGGAGGCATCATGGGTGGCGCGGCTAATGGCACGGACGCGAACACCACCGATGTGCTGATCGAATGCGCCTATTTCGACCCGGCCCATATCGCCCGTACCGGCCAGAAGCTGATGCTGACCAGCGATGCGCGGCAAAGGTTCGAGCGGGGCGTTGATCCGGCTTTCCTGGAAGAAGGCGTTCAGATCGCGACGGCGCTGGTGCAGGCCCTTTGTGGCGGCAATGCCAGCGAGATAACCCGCACAGGCGAAGCGCCGACGGAACAGCGCGTGATCGATTATCACCCACGCCAGTGCGCCGCTCTCGGCGGGCTGGATGTCGATCCAGACCGACAACACGGCATTTTGGAAGCGCTGGGCTTTGTCATCGGTGACGATTGGCAGATCACAGTGCCAACATGGCGTCGTGACGTCGCCGGCTGGCAGGATCTGGTCGAGGAAGTCATCCGGATGGAAGGGCTCGACAAGGTTCCATCGACACCGCTTCCCCGCAAGCCGGGTGTCGCCAAGCCCACCGCCTCTCCGGAACAGCTGGCCGAGCGCAAGGCACGGCGGGCAGCGGCAGCACGCGGGCTGAACGAAGTCGTCAACTGGAGCTTCATCTCCGAGAAGGAAGCTGCGCCTTTCGGTGGCGGAACCTGGTCGCTGGCCAATCCGATCAGCGAAGATCTCAAGGTCATGCGGCCATCGCTGCTGCCCGGCCTGATCGCGGCCGCCCAGCGCAATGCTGCGCGCGGCGCATCCTCTATCCGCCTGTTCGAAGTCGGCCGCCGCTATCTGGAAAGCAGCGAGCATCCGACCATCGGTCTGGTGCTCGCCGGTGAAAACCGCGCCCGCAGCTGGCAGGCTGGCGCCGCGACGAAATTCGATGCCTATGACGCCAAAGCCGAAGTGCTTGCGATATTGGACGCCGCTGGCGCACCGGCCGACAAGCTGATGGATTTTGGTGAAGCAGGCGATCATTATCATCCCGGCCAGTCGGGCACATTGCGTCTGGGACCGAAGAAGATACTGGCGGCTTATGGCGTACTCCACCCTTCGACGACCAAGGCGATGGGCTTCAAGGGCTCTGCCGTTGCCGCCGAGCTATTCCTCGATGCGATTCCGCTGAAGAAGAAGTCGGGCCATATGCGCGATGCCTTTGCCCCGCCGGCATTGCAGGCGGTGACTCGCGATTTCGCCTTCATCGTCGATGCGGACATGCCAGCGGACGATCTTGTACGAGCAGTCAAAGGCGCGGACAAGAAACTGATCACCGATACGCGGATTTTCGATCTGTTTGAGGGACCTAGCGTGGGCGAGGGCAAGAAGTCTCTGGCGGTGGAAGTGACGTTGCAACCGACTGACGCAACCTTGACCGAAGAGGATCTGAAGGCATTGTCGGACAAAGTGGTGGCAAACGCTGCGAAATTGGGCGCGGAATTGAGGGGCTAGTTTTATCAACCATCTGCAGCGATAGCTGCACCCGACCTTTTTGGTTTCACGCGAAGTCGCGAAGACACGAAGAGGTTGGGATAACCGGTAAATCTTGGCGCCTTCGCGTCTTCGCGTGATAAATTTATTATGGCTCCGCTGACGCGGAAACGAGAAACAGAAACTGATGACCAAACCACGCCGTACATTCGCGATTATCTCTCACCCCGATGCGGGTAAAACGACGCTGACCGAGAAGCTGTTGCTGAAAGGCGGGGCTATCCACTTGGCTGGCGAGGTCAAAGCGCGGGGCGACAACCGGCGGGCTCGGTCCGACTGGATGAAGATCGAACAGCAGCGCGGGATTTCGGTCACCTCCAGCGTCATGACCTTCGAGCGCAACGGTATCGTCTTCAACCTGCTCGACACGCCGGGCCATGAGGATTTTTCCGAGGATACCTATCGCACGCTGACCGCCGTCGACAGCGCGATCATGGTGATCGACGCCGCCAGCGGTATCGAGGCGCAGACGCTGAAACTGTTCGAGGTCTGCCGGATGCGCAACGTGCCGATCATCACCTTCATCAACAAGGTCGACCGCGAAGGCCGCGATCCGTTCGAACTGCTCGACGAGGTTGCCGACAAATTGGCACTCGACGTCTGCCCAATGAGCTGGCCCGCTGGCATGGGCGGACAGTTTGAAGGCGTCTATGATCTGATCAACAACCAGCTCCACCAGCCGACCGGCGACAGCAAACAATATGACGGCGTGACCCAGCAATTTTCCGGTCTCGATGACCCTAAGCTGGCCGAAGTCCTCAGCGAAAGCGCGCTCGAGCGACTAACCAGCGAAGGCGAACTGGCGCAGGGCGGCTATAGCGGCTTCGATCTCGAAGCTTATCAGAACGGCGATCTGACCCCGGTCTTTTTCGGCTCTGCGCTCAAACAGTTCGGCGTTGAAGAGCTGATCGAGGCGATTGCCGACTATGCTCCATCGCCCCGCCCGCAACCCGCTGATCCGGCTCCGATTGATCCGGCTAGCAGCGATGTCACCGGCTTCATTTTCAAGATTCAGGCCAATATGGACCCGCAGCACCGCGACCGGATCGCCTTCATGCGACTCTGCTCGGGCGAATTCAAACGCGGTATGAAGCTGACACCTTCGGGTCTCGGCAAGCCTATTGCCATCCACTCGCCGATCCTGTTTTTTGCGCAGGACCGCGAAATTGCGGATACGGCGGAACCGGGCGATATTATCGGGATCCCCAATCACGGCACCTTGCGGGTCGGCGACACCTTGTCGGAAAAGAACCAGGTGCGGATCACGGGCCTGCCCAATTTCGCTCCTGAAATCCTCCGCCGCGTCATCCTGCGCGATCCGACCAAGACCAAGCAGCTGCGCAAAGCGCTGGACGATCTGAGCGAAGAAGGCGTGGTGCAGGTTTTCTATCCTGAAATCGGTGCCAACTGGATCATCGGGGTGGTTGGGCAGTTGCAGCTCGAGGTTCTGGTGTCCCGGCTGGAAGCGGAATATAAGGTCGACGCCTATCTCGAACAGGCCCCGTTCGAAACCGCCCGCTGGATCAGCGGCGACGAGGCGACGGTCGATGCCTTTGCCAATATCAACCAGAGCGCGCTCGCCAAGGACCGCGACAATAATCTCGTATTTCTGGCAAGAAGCGCATGGGATGTAGGCTATCAGGAAGAGCGCAATCCTGACCTAAAGTTCAGCACGACGCGGGAGCGTTAATCCGGTAAAGCCCGGTCATGGCCAGCAGATCAACGACCGAAAAAGCCTTCCAGTCGATCATCATCGATGACGAAGGCCGCGCCTGCGCAGATATCCCGGAAAGCGCCTGCAAACAGGAACCGGGCAATTTTTTCACTCATGTCGGATCGCTAGCCCTCACCAAGATTGCGGACGGGCTGATTGACCCGAAACTGGTGCTGAGTTGGCTGATGACCTCCCTCGGAGCACCGATTGCCCTCGTAGGCCTGCTCGTCCCGGTGAGGGAGGCTGGCGCTCTATTGCCACAACTTCTGACCGCCGGCTTCTTGCGGAGACTGCCCCGGCGTAAATGGGCCTGGGTCGGCGGGTCGCTGGTGCAGGGTCTGGCGGCTGCGGCTATCGGGTTTGTCGCGCTGACCATGACCGGTGTCGCCGCAGGTTGGGCCATTGTCATCTCATTGGCAATATTGGCTCTGGCGCGAAGCGTCTGTTCGGTGTGCTACAAGGACGTGCTCGGCAAAACCATCGCCAAATCCCGGCGCGGCACCGCGACCGGATTGGCTGGTTCAATTGCGTCGGTTGGCGTCATTATCTTCGCGCTTTCCTTGTCCTTCAATCTGGTTGACCGCATGATGCTGGTCACCGGCGGCCTGTTTCTGGCTGGCGGAGCATGGATATTGAGCGCGCTGTTGTTCGCGACCTTGAACGAAGAGGCCGGCGCTACCGAAGGTGGAAAGTCGGCGTTCAAAGAAGCGCTGAAAAATTTCACTTATCTAAGGGATGATCCCCAGCTCAGCCGCTTTATCGCGACGCGGGGACTGTTGACGGCGACCGCGCTGGCCCCGCCGTTCATGATCGCCGTTGGGAGCGAGGCTGGAGAAGGTTATGACAAGCTCGGCTTTCTCGTGCTCGCGTCCGCTCTTGCCAGCCTGTGCAGCAGCTTTGTCTGGGGCCGCCTGTCCGACCGCTCCAGCCGCAAGGTGCTGATTTTCTCGGCGATGGTTGGCGCTGTCATTTTGGCGATAACAAGCTGGCTTGCGTTCGCAGGGACATTGGGCGGCGGTGTCATATTGCCTGTGCTGCTATTCGGTCTGATGATCGCCTATCAGGGTGTGCGCCTCGGACGATCAACCCATCTCGTCGATATGGCGGGCAAATACACGCGCGCTGCCTATACCGCGCTGTCAAATACGATCATCGGCTTGCTGCTGCTCGCCGGCGGGGTCTTTAGTTTAATCGCCAACTGGTTTGGTGGGGAGATTGTGCTGTCGATCATGGCGGGGATGAGCGGGCTGGCTATATTGGTTGCTTGGGGTTTGGAAGAAGTGCAACGGAAATAAGAAAAGGGAGAGGCTTGTGCAGGTAATTTCAAAGACGGTGTTGACGCTATTCATTTCTTTTGCCGTGATGGCTGCAGCTCCAGAAACACCGCAGCCGCCCTTACCGCCATCTGGTGGTGCTCTAGTGCTTGGAGAACTTCACGGGTCCCGGGAAGTGCCCGATCTGTTCCTTGCAATGGTTCAAGACTATATTGCAGAGGGCAAACAACCGATAGTGGCCGTCGAACTGCCGCCATCTGCGGGAATGCTAGACTGCCCGTTCGTCGGCGCCGACAATTTATCACCTTATTGGCGGAATGACTATCAGGATGGCAGAACCAGCCTCGCGATGGCGGAATTAATCTGTACCCTGAAACCGCTTGCGGCGACCGGTGATTTGAAATTGCTTTTCATGGACGACGAGAAACGACCGGGTAGCTTTGATTCAGATGCAGCCAAGCGTATTGCGATGCTTCTTGACGGCTCTGCGAAACATGCCTTCATATTGACGGGCAATTATCATTCCCGAAACGCGCCGGAGTCAATCAACGGCCAACTTCAAAGCCTGGGGATCAAAACCACCAGTGTCACGGTAGGCGCACCCAAGGCGACTTTATGGGTACAGATGCAGGGCGATGCCAGAGGCTCAGAGCAAGCGATGACGGTCAACTTTTGCAAAAGTGACCCTGGCTCCGCGGTCGCTTTTTCCCTGCTGGAATCGCCAAAATGGGATTATTGTCTGAATATGCCCGAGATGACGGCCTCGCCACCAGCGCAGGGTCACTAACCTCGCAACAAAAATACCGCATGTTCCGCTAGCAAATTCGCCAGGCCGCGCCCGGTCTGCTTGTCGCCGCTCAGGAACCACTGCCCTTCCTGCGCATATTTGCCATCCTGCACCAGCGCGCGGAAATCGTCGATGGTGACATGGTGGATATTGGGCGTGTCATACCAGCTTTGCGGAATCAGGCGGGTGACCGGCATCCGGCCGCCGAACATCAGCGAGCTTCGCACCCGCCAGTGGGCAAAATTCGGGAAGCTGACGAAAGCCTGCTGGCCGATGCGCAGCAGCTGTTCGAGCATCACATCAGGCCGGTGGGTGGTTTGCAGCGTCTGACTGAGTATCGCATAATCGAAACTGCCATCGGGGTAGGCGGCGAGATCGGTATCGGCATCGCCCTGCACCACCGACAGCCCCTTGGCGACCGCGCTGGCGACATTGGTGGGCTCAATCTCCAGCCCGCGGGCATCGCAGCCTTTTTCATCGCGCAGCGCCGCCATCAGCGCGCCGTCGCCGCACCCGATATCAAGCACCCGGCTGCCCGGCGCGATATTGTCGGCAATGATCTGAAGATCGGGACGGAGTCTGGTCATGCGGCGCGCTCTTTGAAACGGAAGACAGAAGTTTTTTGCGCACGAAGACACGAAGGCACGAAGGGAAGAACAGGTGATTTCTTCTTTGTGACTTTGTGGCTTTGTGCGAGTCCACTAATGCGCAGCGACAGTTTGAAAATAGGACCAGCGGTCATTTCCCCTCTCCCGCCTTCAGGAAGCCGTCAACAATCCGGTTCATCTCCGGGTTCTCCAGCAAGAAACTGTCATGTCCGAACGGACTCGACAATTCCATGAAGCTGACTTCGGCACCCGCGGCGTTGAGCGCGTGGACCATCGTCCGGCTTTCGCTGGTCGGATAGAGCCAGTCGGTATCGAAACTGATCAAACAAAAGCGGGTTTTGGAACCGGCAAAAGCATTGGCTAGCACCCCGCCATGCGCCTCGGCGAGATCGAAATAGTCCATCGCCCGGGTTATGTAGAGATAGCTGTTGGCATCGAAGCGGTCGACAAAGCTGATCCCCTGATGCCGGAGATAGGATTCCACCTGGAAATCTGCGTCAAAGCCGAAGGTCTTGGCCTCCCGGTCCTGCAGCCGCCGGCCGAATTTCTCGGTCAGGCCTTCTTCCGACAAATAGGTGATATGCGCCGCCATCCGCGCCACCGCGAGACCGCTGCTTGGCGGATCATCATCGGCATAATAGGCCCCGCCGCGCCAGCGCGGATCGGCCATGATCGCCTGCCGCCCGACTTCGTGAAAGGCGATATTCTGCGCGCTATGCCGTGCTGCCGAGGCGATGATCACCGCCGACTTGACCCGCTCGGGATAGAGCGCGGCCCAGCTTATTGACTGCATCCCCCCCATGGAACCGCCAACAACCGCATGCAGCCGCTCGATCCCGAGATGGTCGAGCAGCATCGCCTGCGCCCGCACCATGTCGGCGATGGTCAGCACCGGAAAATCCATCCCCCAGGGCTCATCGGTAGCAGGATTGATCGTCGCGGGACCAGAGCTGCCGAGACAGCTGCCGATCACATTGGCGCAGATGACAAAATGGCGATCGGTATCGATCGGCTTGCCAGGTCCGACCATCCTTACCCACCAGCCGTCCTTGCCGGTCAGCGGGTGTTTCGAGGCCACATATTGATCGCCGGTCAGCGCATGACAGATCAGGATGGCATTGCTGGCATCCGCGTTGAGCGTGCCATAGGTTTCATAGGCATATTCGACCGGCGCAAGCGCGGCTCCGCTGTCCAGTGGCAGCGGCCCCAGCAAACGGACCTGTCTGTTCAATCCATAACGCTCATCTTCGCTCATGATAATAGGGGCTAAGCGGCGAAATCGGGAGCGTCAATTGATAATGCTGTTGACTGACAGGCCGCAAAGGTTAGTCCGGCGACAGATATTATCTTCAGACGAACAGGCCAACGCAATGAATGCACCAAAACCAAAAGACTGGATCATGGGAATTGCGCCCTATGTGCCCGGGAAATCCAGCGGTGATGACGGTCGCAAGCTGGTCAAACTGTCAGCCAATGAAAACCCGCTGGGATGCAGCCCGGACGCGACGGCGGCGTTGAACGCCGCATCGAGCGCGGTCGACCGCTACCCCGATCCCGGCTCGACCAGATTGCGCGCCGCGATTGCCGCCAGATTTGACCTCGATCCGGCGCGGATCATTTGCGGCACCGGTTCGGACGACGTGCTCCATCTCGCCGCCAATGCATTCAGCGGACCCGGCGATGAAGTGATCTACGTCAAATATGGCTTCGCCGTTTATGATATCGCCGCGCGGCGCTATGGTGGAACGCCGGTTATTGCCGACGACAAGGATTATGGCACCGATGTCGATGCGATACTCGCCAAGGTCAATGACCGGACGCGGGTCGTCTTCATTGCCAATCCCAATAATCCCACCGGCACCTTTTCCAGCCGCGCAGAAATCACGCGCCTGCAGGCAGAGCTTCCCGAGCACGTCCTGCTGGTGCTCGACGGCGCCTATGCCGAATATCTCGTGGCGGACGAGGATGATGGTGCGCTGGAGCTGGCCGAAACAAAAGCCAATGTTCTGGTCACCCGCACCTTTTCCAAGATCCACGGTTTGGCCGCCGAACGGATCGGCTGGGGCTATGCCTCGGCGGAGATTATCGGTGCGATGAACCGGATCAGGCTGCCCTTCAACGTCACAACAGCAGGCCAGGAAGCGGCCCTCGCCGCTCTGGCAGCCGATGATTTTATTGCCACCAGCCGCGCGCATAACGCAAAATGGCGGCAATGGCTTAGCGACGAGATCAGTGCGCTGGGCAATCACGGCTTGCGGATCGTGCCGAGCCACACCAATTTCCTGCTCGTCCTGTTCGAGGGCAAAATCACCGCCGAACAGGTCAATGCAGCGCTGATGGAAAAAGGCTATGCCGTGCGCTGGTTGCCCGGACAGGGGCTGGTCAACGGCCTGCGAATGACCATCGGTACCGAAGAAGAAACGCGCGGTCTCGCCCGGGCGTTGCGCGAAATTTTGGACACCGCCAGCTGATGCTGCCCTTTGCCAATATCGCGATCATCGGTCTCGGACTGATCGGCTCTTCCATCGCCCATGCGGTCCGGCAGAGCATGCCGTCGGCGCGAATCACCGGCTTTGACAACGATCCGGAGGTCCGGGCCCGGGTTATCGAGCTCGGCTTTTGCGACGATGTCAGCGACAGTGCCGGGGCAGCGGTCACCGACGCCGATCTGGTCATCCTCTGCGTGCCAGTTGGCGTGATGGCAGAGGTTGCCGCCGAGATCGCCGAAGACCTGCCGGACGATGCCATCATCAGCGATGTCGGATCGTCCAAGGAAAGCGTGCTGGCCGCTCTGGCCAAGGCGCTGCCCGATGCCCGGATTATCCCGGCCCATCCTGTGGCAGGTACCGAGCACAGCGGTCCGGATGCCGGATTTGCGACGCTTTTTCAGGATCGCTGGTGCATATTGACGCCGCCGAAAGATGCTGCCGAAGGCGATGTCGAACGGGTGAAGGCCTTCTGGGAAAGGCTCGGCGCCAATGTCGAGATCATGGACGCCAAACATCATGACCTGGTCCTCGCCGTGACCAGCCATTTGCCGCATCTGATCGCCTATACGATTGTCGGCACCGCGTCCGATCTGGAAGATGTGACCCGCGGCGAGGTGATCAAATATTCCGCAGGCGGTTTCCGCGATTTTACCAGAATCGCCGCCTCCGATCCGACCATGTGGCGCGATGTCTTCCTGTCCAACAAGGATGCGGTGCTGGAAATGCTCCAGCGCTTCTCCGAAGACCTGACCGCGCTGCAACGCGCCATCCGCTGGGACAAGGGCGACGAACTGTTCGACCTGTTCTCCAAGACCCGCGCGATCCGCCGCAGGATCATCGAAGAAGGCCAGGACGACGCCGCACCCGATTTCGGTCGCACCCACGATTAAAGGCCGCTTGGCACGCTCATGGCAGCGGAGCGATCGAACGCGCACGAAGGCGCAAAGTGACCGCGGTGATGTTTCCATCCTGCGCGCCAGTCTGATCATTGCTGCAGTCCACCAAACTTTACAGCAGAGGCCGGTTTTGTTTTCTGTAATCTTTGCCCCGAAGCCCCGGATTTCTGGTCTTTACCGGTCATATTTCGGCTTCGAGTGTAATCTTTCAAACTGCTCCTCGCATCAGACTGCCGGCAACTTGCAGACGGTGATAAACGCGGCTTTCCTATTCAAATTATCAAAGAGCCTGTCCGGCATCTGCTGCAGGATCAATAGCGATAATATGCGATCGAGCCGGGTGTAGGACAGCGCTTTGTGGATGAGGATGTCAGGGCAATTGCACCTGTGACCAACACCCTTCCCAATCGTCAAACCTTCAAACCCAAATTTTACAATGGCATATACAATGCCATAAAATTCGGTACCATGCGAGAATACCCAGCGGCAACAATCAGCTGGGAAACGCTATGGGAGTCTGAATTTGGCCGAAACTACAGCGAATAATGTCGCGCATTCCAATAATGGTGGAAGCCCGGAAACGGGATATGGTACCAAGAATTACCGCAATTATATTCTCGGAATTTTGCTCACCGTCTATATTTTCAATTTCATCGATCGCACGATCATCAACATATTGACCGAGCCAATCAAGGAAAGCTTCGGGGTTGAAGACTGGCAAATGGGGCTGCTCGGCGGCCCGGCTTTCGCGATTCTCTATACATTTGTAGGCATCCCGATTGCTCGCTTTTCCGAGAAGAACCACCGGGTCTGGATCATCGCCGGGTCAGTGGCCTTGTGGAGCCTGATGACGGTTTTGTGCGGCTTTGCGACCAGCTTTATCGCGCTGTTCATATTCCGTATCGGCGTCAGTATCGGCGAAGCCGGTTGCTCGCCACCGGCTAATTCGATCATCGCCGACTATTTTGTGCCCAAGGAACGTTCGACCGCCGTTTCGGTCTATGCGTTGGGAATCCCGCTCGGCGGCATGGTCGCCTATGTTTTCGGCGGCTTCATCGTCGGCAGTCTGGATGGTCCCACGGTCGCCGCAATGCTCGACAGCTGGAACTGGACCTGGGCAGTGAACGCTCTGGACTGGCAGAATATCGAAGCCTGGCGCGTTGCATTCGTGGTTGTCGGCGTACCGGGCCTTATTGTCGCACTGATTGTGAAGATGACGATCAAGGAACCGCCTCGCGGCTATACCGACCCGGCGGAAATGCAGAACAGGGAACAGGTCGGGTTTCGCGCGGTGTTAAAGATCCTGTCCACGAAACCGGCTTATTGGCACGTCACCATGGGTGTCACCATTGCCTCGTTCGTCAATTATGGCGTCGGCCAGTTTTTCGTGTCCTTCCTGATCCGCACCCATGAACTGTCGATATTTGACGCCTCGGTAAAATTCGCATTGGCACTGGCGGTCATGGCATCGATTGGCACCTATATGTCGGGCTATCTGGCGGACAAATATGCAGAACGCTTTCCCAAGGCATTGGCCTTGATACCGATGTTTGCGCTGATAGGCGTCATACCTATGCATGTGGTCGGCTATCTGGCAGATTCCCTGTGGCTGGCCATTCCACTGATGATGGTCGGTCAAATGCTGCTCTATACCTATCTCTGCCCGCTCTATGCGGTCCCCAGCGGCGTGGTCGACAGCCGGATGAGAGCCACGGCAGTCGCCGTCACCCTGTTCATCGTCAACCTGCTGGGTTACGGCCTTGGTCCGCCACTGATCGGCGGGCTGTCGACGATATTGAATGCGACATTCCTGTCAGGACTGGATCCGGCACTGTCGCTGGAGGCGTGCAAGGCAAGCAATCTCGCCGTTGCTGCGCAAGCCGCTTGTGATTCGGCCAATGCGGACGGACTGCAGTGGTCGATGGTCCTGTTCAAATGTCTCTATATCTGGGCAGTTTTCCACTTCTACATGGCCAGCCGCACCATTCAGCGCGACATGGGCCGCTAATATCCGGATCGGATGACGGGGACAATTTGCTGGCTATAGCAAAGTCTCCGTCAGCCGGTCCTGATTCCGGAAGAGAAGTCCCCGCTATTCGGTGGTCTTGCCGTCAAAATGCTCATGCTCGTTCTGCGCGTCTGCGGCAGTCGCATGAACGGTTCCGTCGATATGCTCGGGCGGACCGTAAATGGTGTAAAGCCGGAGCGGTTCCTTGCCGGTGTTCACCACATTATGGCTGGCACCCTGAGGCACGATAATGCCGTCATCGGCTTTTACTTCATTGGCTTTTCCGTCGATCCAGATCTGGCCGCTGCCCTCTTCGATCCGGAAAAACTGGTCGCGGTCATCATGGACTTCTTCGCCGATTTCGTCGCCTGGTTGAAGGGCCATCAATACGAGTTGCAGATTATGTCCGGTGTAGAGCACACGGCGGAAATCATCATTCTCTTCCGTCAGCGTTTCAATATTATCGACAAATCCTTGCATGTGGATATTTCCTTTCGTGGGTGAACCGGTTCCGTTGTTCGCATGACTATTCGTTTTCGTCGCTTTCGGCCATTTCTTTTTCCCAGGTTTCCTTTGCCGCAACTTGCGCAGCTTTGCTGGCGTCGGCGGTCGCAGCAGCAGCCTTGATCACCGCTTTTTGCGCTGAATCTGCAGCCTTTTTCGCCGCAGCCGTATCGGCTTCCAGTCCCGCCATCAGCGACGTGTTGGTTTCGCGAACGGCTTCACCGGTTGCGGTCACGGCTTCTTTCACCAGATCCTGGGCTTTCCGGGCATTTTCATTCGCCGCCAGATCCAGTTTGCTATTGGCCGTCAAAATCTTGGTTTGTGCGCGTTTGGCTGCCGCCTCCGCGGTGATCGCCATTTGAGCGGCAGCCTCCTTGTCCTTCTGCGCTTCGGAACAGACCGCCAGCTTGGCCGCCGTCACCGACATTCTTGCGGCATTATGCGCTTCCAGCGCCGCCTTGCTGGCAGCGTGTTTCGCGTCGTCCATGCTCTGTTGTGCCTCACCCATGGCGTCATCTTCGGATGTGACGCATTCCGCCTTTTCACTGGAATCATTTTTCTGGGTGCAGCCCTGGATCGCCAGGGACAGGGCCAATGCTGTGGCAATGGTGGATATGGTTTTCGTCATGACTTGGACTCCGATCTGTGGTCGGCGAATCGATGGAGCGTGGCTCTGTCCTTCGCCTGAGGAGATGTCTCAAGACAATATGGGCGCTGCTTTGTAACTACGTAATTCCCACAATTTCCAATCCTGAAGGCGCTTTCACGCAGCTTACAGCCGCTCGAGCGCCAGATTGATCTCCTGCAGGCGATCGCCGTTACGGGCCGGTTGCATTCCGTCGTCTGACGCGATTTCGAGTTGCTTCTCGCCATAGGCCCAGCGCCTGAGAATATCGGCCTTGATGGCATCCGGCAGGTCCCCTGCCAACAGCTTGGCTGGCGTGTGAAATACGCCGGCGGGATCGGCCAGGACTATTTCAATATCCCATCCTTGTGCTTTTGCCTCGGACTGCAATGTTTCGAGATAAATATCCCGGTCAATCCGCGCCTTGACGTCGCGTTCGGTTGGCAGAACTTCGCCGGAGATATAATATTCCCCATCCGGTAGGTAAGTATAAGGCACGCCACGATATGCTTGCAGCTCGCCGGCGAATGTGTCGCCGCCATAGCGCTCGTCCAGAACATCATGGGTCGCGGGAAGGTCGTGAACATGAACATCCGCCCCGCTATGATTGGCCAGAATTTCCACGGCGTGCTTTTCATCGGCAGCATTCCACGTCCGCACCCACAAAAGCAGGCCGCCGCGTTCGAGCTGGTCCTCGACATAATCGGCGTGATGCTGGCCGATGAGCTTCGCCAGAACCGCGCCAATGGCACCACCGCCGATCCCGCCGGCCGCGGCTGCTATAATGGCCGCGCCAATGGCACCGCCCGACGCGACCACTGCGGTGAGCGTCGCCAGCGCGCCGACATAGATGAAACCGCCGAAAACGCCGCCTTCTGCATCGCCGATCACATCCGTGGAGATATAGGCCGTGGTAGGAACCACCGGATCATCTTCCAGTTCCCTCACCGAGGTGAAGCCGTGCCCAAGTTCCTTTTCCACGGAAGACAGCGGCGCGAGCAGACTGAGTTCCGACCGATCGAAACCGTGCGATAACAGGTCATCGACGGCAGCCTGCAGCGCGCGTTCGGATTGAAAGACGCCAACCGCTTCGCGGACAATGGGGGTTTCTTGTTCTGTCATTTCATCTTCTCCGGATAAGCTCCGAGGGGGGAAATGAGATAATATCTGATAGCCGCCCGTTCGGAATCATGCCTGTTTCCCATAAGCCATCATCAATTGTCGAGAACCACGTAATCTCCCTTAGATACCGCTTTGCAATATGCAGACGGGCCGGTTCAGACATGATCGGCTGACAGCCTGTTCGCGGGGGCTTCAGCTTTACTCAGTCGTTCAGCATGTTGATCGCGGCGTGCACCCGGTCGCGGATATCGTCGCGGTCCAGGCCCGGCTCGATCTCCGGCTGCACCTCATAGGTGATCACACCGCTTTTCTGGACGAATGTATCGCGGGGAGAGACGATTCCGCTGTTCAGGGCGACCGGGACCAAGGGGATGCCCATCAGCTTGTAGATGCCGGCAAATCCGGTCTGCAGTTCGGGTCGCTCTCCATGATGAGCGCGGCTGCCTTCGGCAAAAATGACAATCGGACGGCCTTCCGCGACCGCTTTCTTGGCCTGCTTGATGATTTGCCGCATCGCCGCGCCACCGCCGTCGCGGTCGATGCCGAGCAGGCCATGTCTGGTCGCGATCCATCCCCAGAGAGGAATGACCAGCAGCTCTTTCTTCGCAATCACCACCGGCCTGTCGAAATGGCGCAGCAGGTCGATCGTCTCGAACATGCTCTCATGCTTGAAGACATAGAGCAGAGGCTCGTTGCGGATCTCGCCCTTGACCTCGACCCGGATGCCGAGGATCAGGCGGGCACAGAGATAATGATAGCGGCTCCAATATTGCGCCATATAATAGATGGTCTTCGGCCAGAAAAAGGCGCCGACGAAAGTGGCAATGATGATCGGGACGGAGCCGAGATAGAAGACCGCCATGAAGATCAGGGACCGGATGAACGCGAGCATTTCAGACGCCTGCCAATGCCGCGAGACGGCGCATCAGATATTTATTATATTCGGTGAATAAAGTACGCAGCGACGGCTGGGTCTGCACCGCATCGGACAATATTCGTACCTCCGGCGGCATCGCTCTTTCCAGTTCCAGCCGGGCGCGCCGCATATGCCAGTCAGAGGTCACCAGTCGCACCGATTTATCGCCCCGTCTCGCCGCCCAGCGGGCAATTTCAAGCGCATTGGAGCGGGTGTCCACCGCCTGAAAGCCGAGATCAATGCAGCAATCGAACAAAGCGTCCGGCCGGTCATATTCCGCTGCCAGCTCCGCAGGCTTCACATCGCGATCGACCCCGGAGACAAGCAGCCTACCCGCTGTTTTCGCTTCGAGTATATCCAGCGCGCGATCGATACGGCCTGCTCCGCCGGTCAGCACGACCACAGAGCCGGTATGCGCATCATCATCCGCCGGACGCGGCAAATCGATGGCGAACCAGGCAAAACCGATGATCCACAACAGGATCAGGAAAGAGAAAAAGCGCAAAATCATCCAGCGGGTCTACAATATCTTTTTCAAGGCGCCGGTGACCGTTAATCTGGCGGTCACCATGGCAAGGAACATTCCCAATATCGGAATGGCAGCAATTATCAACCAGCTCCACCAGTCGAGACCAACCGATTGCACCAGACCGGAGCCAAGCGCGGACAATTGCCCGCTGATCAGCCAGATGATCACCGCACCGCCAGCCAGACCGATCAACCCGCCAAGAAGCGCATCCAGCGCGATGCGCCGCTGGAACAGACGGCTGATCTGCTGGTCCGTCCCCCCCAGCAAATGCACGACCGCAATGGTCTCGGTATGGGTATTGAGCGCCGATCGCGCCGAAATGATAACGGCTGCCCCCGTCGCGAGGGCAAGCAGGCCCACCAGACCAAAAGCGATCCACTGGAACGAACGCACCAGAGAAATTACCGGTGCAATATAGCCGCTGCTGGGCTCGACACGGGCTCCCGGCGCAATCGATTGCAACGTGCTCCGCAGCGATTGATATTCGGCGTCGGTCGCCGTGCGGGCGAGTTTCACATCAATCAGCGCGGGAAGGGGAATATCATCCGCCAGATCCTGCGTGCCCAACCACGGCTCGATCAGCGCATCGATCTCTTCGGGCGGCAGAACCCGGACTTCTTCGATAAGCGGCAATGTGCGCAATCGTGCGGCAACCGCACCTGCCTGACGGTTTCGGACTTGCGGATTGGCTTCGATAATCTGCACCGTCGCCCGGCTGGACAGTTCGTCCGACACGTCGCTCATCGCCCGGGTCATGGCGAGACCGGCCGCCGCGGTCAGAACCGTGAGAAAAATCATGATCGCTATGACCCAGGGCATCGGCCCGGACAAGCGCCCCTCGGGAATCAGGCGCCGGTCATGGCCCGGAATGACAAAGAATTTGAACATGCCCCCTGCGCCCTATTGCGTCTGGTCTTGGGGAAGTGGCGGATGACGCAGCGAACCGGTCGGATCGGCGAGCATGCCTTTTTCCAGCCGCATCATCTGGGCGCCGGGTATCTTGCTGAGCAAATGGATATCATGGGTTGCCACGACGATGGTTGTGCCGAGCGTATTGAGCGCCTCGAACAATTGCAGCAGGCGGATCGCCATTTCGGGATCGACGTTACCGGTCGGCTCGTCGGCTACCAATATCTCCGGCCGGCCGATCACCGCCCGGGCTATCGCCACGCGCTGTTGCTCGCCGCCTGATAATGTCGCTGGCCGGGCAGATGCCCGGTCGCCGAGACCGACCCATTCGAGCATCTCCGTCACCGGGGTCTCGAGATCCTTTTCGCGAACACCGGCAACCCGCAAGGGAAGCGCGATATTGTCAAAGGCCGACAGATGCGGAACGAGGCGGAAATCCTGGAAAACCACCCCGATCCGGCGCCGAAAACCGGGCAGGCGCTCGCGCGGCATGGTGACGGCATCTTCGCCGAAAAGCCGGATCACGCCGCGGCTGGGGCGCTGTGACAGATATAGCAGTTTCAGCAGTGATGTTTTGCCCGCACCGGACGCGCCGGTGAGGAAATAAAAACTGCCGGGATAAAGGGTGAAATTGAGATCGGCCAAGGTTTCTGCGCCCGCACCGTAGCGCAGACCAACATTTTCAAATCGAACAATTTCGTCCATTTATATGCTACATTCCAATATTCTGGCCCAATATTGCCCGGCCCCGCAATCAATAGGCCGGGAAGACCATCCAAATCAACTCCGCTATCTTGCGCACGACTTTATTTTGCGGGAAAACGCGAAAAAAAAGGCTTCGGTCTCAAATCGATGATGCAGCCACTTGCAGTTTGGCGTCATGGCGTGTTTAGAGGTTATGTCATGATTTTGAACTGCCCGGCTTGTAAAACTCGTTATCTCGTGCCCGACAGCGCCATTGGTATCAATGGCCGTTCGGTACGCTGCGCTTCCTGTCGTCACAGCTGGTTTCAGGAAGCCGCGATTCCGGAAAAAGAACTGGTGACCGCAAGCGCCTCGGGCGAAACACCCGCGATCCCAAAGCCGGAACCGGTTTCTGACGAGACCGCCGCCCCCACAGCACCGGCCTCTCCGGTCAGTCGTTCAGCACCACCGCCACCGATTTCCGTCACACCGGACTATGCCGCAGAAACAAGCAGTTTCGCGCACGAGCCGCCGTTCAAGCCCCGCCGGAACCCGGCGAAATTATGGACCATCGCCGCCGTTGCTTTCGCTGCTGTCGTTCTGGCGGCGGGCGCTGCGCTGTTCATATTCGGACCACCGCAATGGATTTCCGACTATCAATTCGCCTCGGCCGAAGAAACCCCGCTACTGATCGAGCTGAGCCAGAAGCAGGACCGCCGGACGCTGCCGGACGGTACCGAATATTTTGCCGCCAGCGGCACGATCATCAACCCGACCAAAACCGACCAGACGGTCCCGTCCATGCTGGTGATCCTGCGCGATGCCGGTGGCCGGATCGTCTATAGCTGGAAAATGAAAGCACCGGCGCAATCGCTTTCGCCCGGGGCAAAGATTAATTTCAACGAAGCCAAGCTTGATGTGCCGCGCGCCGCCAGCCAGCTGGAAGTCGGATGGGCTGACACAATCAGGGAATAGCCACCTTGCCCGGACCATGCCGTCCGAGCGCGTTACTGAAATTCCAGAATCTGGATGGTCCCGCCGTCAATATCGGCGATCTGCCCGGCAGATCGTTGCACAGCAAACCGGTTGCTGCTGTCCTTCGCTGCAACCCGGCTGGCCGGATTTCCCAAACGGATCACTTCGCCTCTCAGGATATTCGCGCTCGCAACGGCCTGAGCGCGGGTACCGGAGCTGGCCGCCTCGTCCGATGACACGCCCGGCGTTGCACCGAGAAGAAGAAAAATGAGAAGCAGGCCGTCCATAGAGCAGAGTAAAACGCAATCCAGCCGGCCCGGACAAGGTAAATAGAAGGTTAACAGCCGCCTTTGTCGAAGTTTTCGTAGGCGTAGCGGGCATGATGGCCTCTATCGTGCGGTTACGGGACAAAATCGCTGTCCCGGTTAACAGAAGTCACACGGCAGCGAATATCTGTTGCGGCTGCCCAACCCCTTTGCTAGAGGCTCGCGCCTACCCGGGGCACAAGTGTCCCAAGCTAGAGACAGTGCGGTCGTGGCGGAATTGGTAGACGCGCAGCGTTGAGGTCGCTGTGGGGTTAATACCCCGTGGAAGTTCGAGTCTTCTCGACCGCACCATTTCAGACATTTAACGGGAAACCGCCATTTTTGCGGAATCATGGCGGTCAAGGATGGGCACCAATTTGGGATCAGTTGACCTCAGAGTGCCATTTTCACTTCTGGGCTGTTAGCTGACCGACCAATCCTGAATAATTATCGATGACGAACGGACATTGAGCCGTTGCACATCGCAATGGCGGCTATCGCCCCAATCGCGGTCGTTAAATCATATGGCCTACAACGGCAGGAACCAGCGCAAAGCGGACGTTAGAAAAATTGAACCAAAATTAATGCGATTGCGCTGATATGGTCAACTGATCTCATATCAGATTGCGTTATGCGCCATGATGGCAATTGGTCGGAAACCGGACCTGCACCTCTCCACAAGTTGGATTGCTGTTGGCGACGAGTTGAAGTGGCAAGCCGGATTCATCGATTTTTCTCATACACCGCGTTGAGCAAGAGGGCCGCTGTGGCGGTACCTCACCCTTTGACAAGATCGTAAACTCGTCAGATAACTGGCCCGATGCCAGCAACTCTCATGACGATCTTTTACGCAGCAGCGGCAGCAGTTATTGTCTTTTCTTTGGCAATGACGTTCGGCCAGCGCGAGGATCGAAAAGACCAGTCAATCAGTTTCGCAGCTTTGCTGCTCGCTTTGCTCGCCCACGTTCTCGGCGAATTGCTCATCATATCCGGTGCTTATGAAATCGCGCCGCATCTTGTGGGTGTTGAGCTTTCCGTCCGAATGGCTCTTGGACCAGCTGTTTTGTTCTACACTCGCGCCCTGGTCTCACCGACTCAATTCAGCTTTGGTGGTCGGGACTGGTTTGCTCTTCTTGGACCGGCACTCGTTATCCTGATAAGTCTCCCGTTCTCATTCCTCAGTGCAGAAGAAAAACTCGCGCTCGTTGATCCGGCGACCCGAAATCCTGTCCATTTCCAGATCGCTTTATTCACTTGCACTGCCGGGATTTTGCTCTTCCTGGCATTCACCACCTTCTACCTCATTGGCGCTCTAAAACTCCAAGCCAAGCATCGATCAGACATGATGCAGCAGTTTGCGAGCATTGATCGGCGTTCATTGAATTGGCTCAGGAACGTGCTCTTGATGTTCTGCGGAGTCTGGCTGTTCTTGGGGATAAAACAGGTGCTATGGGTAAGCGGAATATCCGTGCCGCGATTCTACGTGACCTTGGCGCTCGTCGAGATGCTCTCCATTGCTGTATTTGCCTATCTTGGGGTTCGCCAACCGCCTTTGAACTTCGACGAAAACCTTCCATCGCCGTCTCCAAGAATGCCTTTTCTCACCGATGCGCATATGGTGCGAATAGCCGCCAAGATCACCGCAGCGCTGAATACCGATCGCTTGTACGCAGACAGTGATCTTTCCTTGCGCGATCTGTCCGACGTTACCGGTGCGACCAAAAACCACATCTCTGAAACCCTCTCGCAGCATCTAGAGGTCAATTTCTTTGACTTCGTCAACAGGTGCAGGGTCGATGAAGCAAAACGCCTGCTGGTTGAAACTGATGAAACCGTTCTGGCTATAGGATATGAGGTTGGTTTCAATTCACGCTCGACATTCAATGAGGCGTTCAAGAAACATGGCGGTTCAACGCCCAGCGCCTATCGAGCTGCGGAGCGCGAGGAATTGCTGCCCGTTTTGAACAGCGCAAAAAAGATTTCTCCTACAGTGTCCTAATAGGCCCATCCGGACGACAAGCTGGGTGGATTCCCTTATTCATTCCGTCATTCGCGTTGGACTCCAGCGCGACCTCTTAACGTATCTTTGGAGGCGCACTGACCTATGTCTCAACTCAACCAATCTCAACGATCTGCAATTCTGATGGCCCGGATCGCAGGATTTTCTTACATAATGTATACTATCGCTGGGTTATACATTACCTTCGGTCCGATCCCCGCATTCAGCGCTTTCCTCGGCGCGGACGGTCCGGTGGTTGAACTCGAGCTTCCTTTCAGGACAGGCCTGCTTGCCGAAGCGCTGCTTTACACTTTCGTTGGTATCTCAGCGGCCGCAATGTATGTCGTCCTGCGCGCGGTCAGTCCGGGCGTCGCTATTATGGGAGCCTTCTGTCGGCTCATAGAGGCCGCCATGGGCGCAACCTTCATCGTCTTTAAATACGCAGCCTTCGCGGCCATCACCAACCGGGATTTACTGACAACATTTTCAGACGCTGAACGTAGCGCCCTCATGGGCCTCTTTGGCCACTTATCCGGCTCAGCCCTTTTCTTTCTTCTCATCCCCATGGCCTTTGGCGGCGTGCTCTTCTTCAGCCTGTTTCTCCGTTCTCGCTTTATCCCTAGGTGGCTCGCAGCATGGGGTGTGATGACCTATGCAATTATTGGTTGTGTTGCCGCTACTGTTCTTCTTTTTCCGGACTTTAGAAACAACGTCATGTTGTTTTTTTTGCCGGGGGCCTTGTTCGAATGGGTGGTGGCACTGTGGCTGCTTTTTAAAGGGATAAACACGCAGCATTGGGAGGATGCTGTCAAAGCCAATTTACCTGATTGAAAATCGAGGTAGGTTGGTTGCAGCGAGGAGATGGCGAATATTTCGGCTCTTGTTGCCCGATATCCGGTTTCCCGAATACCTAGCCGGCTGAAACCCTGGCCGCATGCGCCTTGATGATTTCCTGCATGGAGGCATCGCTGTCGAATATGCCGTACCAGCCCTGGGGCTCGTGTGGAGGGTCGCCCATATAGGCGGTGTCCCCGGGGTGGAACCGATGATCGTCATGGGCGGAGCGCGCCTCGCCGTTCCAGGCCCAGAAATTACTGCCCACTACCGGTCCATTGACCGCAGCGCTGGCCTCGACCGCTTTATATATCATGGCATAGAAGCGCTCGCGAAAGGCGGTCGGTATTGCGGGATCATAAAGCTCGCCATCACGGGGGAAGCCGAATTCCTCGAACACCAGCGGCTTGTCCATTTCTTTGGCGAGACGAATATGCGTTTCGATATAGCTGGCGACCCTGGCCGCGCCGGCATCCCAGGTGCCGGCCAGATCCTTGCCGTCGACCCAACCCCAGTTAAGCGGCCATATATGGGCCGTGAGATAGTCCATCTCCTTGTGCGCCTCGACGAACACATCCTCGCGGCCGCCGCTGGCCGTCGTGCCTTCCTGCCCCAGTGACACCAGATGGTTGCCGTCAAGCGACCGGATCAGCTTTGCCGTGGCGCCAATCCACCGATAATAGTCCGGCAATGCCCGGTCGATCACGGCCGCGGTGACACCCGGGCGCGGCTCGTTGCAAAGCTGCCAGCTCATCAACGTCACATCGTCGCGATATGGCTGTCCGGTCACGACATTCGTCCGTCCCACCATATGCCGGACATGATCGTGATAGAGGCTGATTGCTGCCCCGGAGCGATAGAAATCGCTGTTCTGATCGGGAAATTCCGGCCACGGATGCGCCGGGTCATTCATGTCGACATAGCGACCGGTTGTATAATAGAGATAGGTCATCATGCCGCCGGACCATTCCCAGAAGTTGGTCAGGCACAACACCGCTTTCATGTCGCGCTTTGCCATTTCCGCCATGCAATAATCCAGACCTTCGAACAGGGTCTCGTTCCAGCTCTCCTTCGTCCGGAAGCCGGGCTTTATGCCGGCCTTCAATGGTCCCTCTTCGGACGATGCCATGATCCGCAAATTGGTAATGCCCAGCGCCTTCAGCCGGTCCAGTTCGCGGCCCAGCCTTGGCCGGTCTCCATAAGCAGCATCCGCGCCGAGATAAGCGCCATACCAGAGATTGGCGCCCGCAAACCGGTAGGTCTCATCCTTCAACGTCAGGCGCCCGCCTTCCCGTCTGACAAAGAACGGAGCAGACGGGGCTGCTCCATTGCAACCAAGAAGAGAAAGAGCGCCAGCGCTCACCCCGGCCGCCAGCATCTGACGTCTTGTTGTCTTGACCATATCCGCTGCTCCCTCTCCCATGGATGGACCGGTTTTATCAGATATGGCTTTCGTTGTCATTCCTGTCACGAGTCAGACTGATTCGGTTGCAAAACAGCCGAAAAGAACCTAGAAACCTGTGGGTCTGCCAATGTCGGATGTCGCGTCGAGGAGCAAGAAGATCAACGAAAGATTGCCCGCATAATGTCGGAGTCCAGAAAGCGGGCCACGATCATTGACGTCGCGACAGCAGCCAATGTCTCGACGAAAACGGTCTCGAGAGTTTTCAACGACGAACCGCATGTCCGCAAGATATTGCGGGACAAGGTATTGCAGGCAGCGGCCGAGCTTGACTATCATCCCAATATCATGGCCCGCGGTCTGGTCGGACGACGGTCTTACCTGCTGGGTCTGATCTACGAAAACCCCAGTCCCAACTATGTTGTCGAGTTGCAAAACGGCGCACTCGACCGGTTGCACGGAGAGAAATACCGGCTGCTCGTATTGCCAGTGGGCTCGGTTATCGAGGTCGCGGGAAAAATAATGAGCGTCTTGCGCGCGGCCGCGCTCGATGGCGTCATCCTCTCTCCGCCAGCTTCCGATCATCCCGGAATATTGGACGAACTCCGTCAATATGACTTCCCGTTTTCGCGCGTTGCGCCGACCCAGTCTCTCGATATTGGCCCCTGCCGGACAACCGATGATATCGAAGCGGCGCGAAAGATGACGGAATATCTGCTCGGGCTCGGCCACACCCGGATCGGAGTCATCAAAGGCGATCCGACCCACCCTTCCAGCGGAGCGCGATTGACCGGCTTTCTGGAAGCTCTGAAAGCCGCCGGACTGTCACATTCACCGGATCTGCTCGAGCAAGGCTATTACACCTATGAATCCGGTCTCGCTGCAGCCCATAAATTGCTGGACCGGACGGATCGCCCGACGGCCATTTTCGCCCAGAATGATGACATGGCCGCCGCCGCGATCATGGCCGCCCGTGATCTCGGGCTCAATGTTCCCGATGACGTTTCCATCTCCGGCTTCGATGACAGCGCGATCGCGCAAATCGTCTGGCCGCGGATTACAACCGTTCACCAGCCCGTCTTTGACATGGCGCGCGATGCGACCGACGCGTTGATCGCAAAGCTCGAGAATAAGCCTTTCAATATGCTGGAAACCCATGCGTGCGAGCTGATTATCCGGCAATCAACAGCACCGCCCGCAAGCCGGTGATGGCCAAGCCGTGATCCGGCGTCGCGAACGGCTGAGCTATGCGGCAGGCGACCTTGGTTTCAACCTCGTCTGGCAATCGATCGAACTCTATCTGCTGTTTTTCTATATTCAGATATTGCATCTGCCGCTCGGTATTGCGGCCGGCATTTTTCTCGTCGGCGCTGCGGTCGATTGGCTTTTTGATCCTCTCATCGGCGCTGTTGCCGATCGCAAGGCGGCGCGATATCCGATGAGATTATGGGTCCTGCTGAGCGGCCCGCTGATCGCCATAGCCTTGTGGCTGGCCTTTCGATCTCCACCCCTGGCGGGAATGGATCTCGCGATTTACGCGGCCACGACGCATATCGGACTGCGATTTGCTTATGGCTGCGGCAATATTCCTTACGCGGTGCTGACCGCGCGGATCACCGATGATCCGTCCGAGCAACTAAAGCTCACGGGCATGAGAATGCAGGGAGCCGCACTGGGCGGACTGACCGCAGCGACGATTTATGCGCTCGCCTCGGGAGGCGACACGCCATTTCTGGTCGGTGCCCTGATATTGGGCGTTCTGGCCCAGCCCTGTTTCCTGATTACCTGGCTGGGGGTCAGGGAGCGCGTTGCCTCGCCGCCGATATCATCGCTGCCACCTGTTCAGGAAATTTCGCATTATTTCGGACTGATCGGACGCGATAGCGGGTTGCGCCGCTTGCTGGTGACGATCGTGGTGGCAGGATTGAGCACGACCGTGACGGCAAAGTCTATCCTGTTCCTGTTCGACCGTGATTTGCAAAACCCGCAATGGGGCTATTGGGCGGCCCTGTTACCGTCGGCGGCCTTGCTGATCACGACCCCGTTATGGGTCGCCTTGTCATCGCGCATCGGGCTGGTGACGACCCTGATATCGGCGGTCCTGCTGCACGCCACGGCTCTGGTGATGCTGACAATTTTCTATGGACACGGGCTGGCAGTCGCGACCGTGATATTGGCGATTGCCATCTCTGCCACATGCGGGATGTCGGTGATGTTCTGGTCAATGGTGCCGATCGCTATCCGCAATCTGGAAACCGCGCCCGACGGGACGGGTTGCGCTGCGCACGTCTATGCCCTTTCCAATGTTGCCCGCAAATTGGGGCAGGCGCTGGCACCACAAATAATTGCCTTGAGCCTTGCCCTGACGGGTGGTGGCGATGCGACGTTAAAGGGTGGAGCGGTTCTCCCCGGGATGATTCTGGCCGCGATGATATGCGCGATTACCATCATGATCTATCGTCCGACAAGTGGCGGGCGCAACAGCGCACAGGCGGTTTCGCGACCCTAGCAGCCGTCCGCGTTGGCTAAACGCCTGCTAGCGCCCGAATCCGCTGGCCGAGGGCGCGTGGAAAACCGGACGCCGGTGATCGCCTGGCGTGATCAGCGCTTCCAGAAACTGATCATGCGACGGCGCGGCGCTGGCCAGTTGCCCGACCGCCGCACTCACCTGGCCCATCACGTCCCGGACATCATTGAAATCCGGGATATCGGTCAATGGATCATAGCTTTTGGGTTTCAAACCCATGCCGCGTGCGACAAAAAACCAGCTCAGGTCATGAAACAGCTCGCGCCGGCGCGATATGATCCGGCCGCTATTCTCGAACAATTCCATTTTTTGCACCAGGCTGTCCGGCAGCGGTGCCTGCCTGACATGATCCCAGAAAGGTTCGCCGACGCGCTGGTTGGGGTAATAATGAAGCATGAGAAAGTCGCGAATATGCTCGTACTCGGTCAATGTTTCCCGATTATAGGACGCCTGCAGCGCGGGATCGAAATTGCGATCCGGGAAATAGTCGAGCAGCCGGTTGAGCCCGGTCACGATCAAATGGATGCTGGTGGATTCCAGCGGCTCCAGAAACCCCGCCGACAAACCGATCGAGACACAATTACCGTCCCAGAATTTCTTGCGATGGCCCGCGGTAAAGCCGATCACCCGTGGGTCCGCCAGCGGCTTGCCATCCAGCGATCCCACCAATCGTTCTTGCGCGTCGGCATCGCTGATGAAAGCACTGGAATAGACATAACCATTGCCAACCCGGTTTTGCAGCGGAATGCGCCATTGCCAGCCCGCTTCGCGCGCAGTCGATATCGTATAGGGCGTTCGCGGCCCGACCGCCTCGCTCTGCACGGCCACGGCGCGGTCGCAGGGCAGCCAGTTGGTCCAGTCTTCATAACCGGCGTTCAAACTTTGTTCGATCAACAACCCGCGAAAGCCCGAACAATCGATGTAGAGATCGGCCGAAACGGTCGAGCCATCGTCGCAGAATAGCTGGTCGATATGGCCGCGATCATCGACCGTCGCCCGTTCGACCTTGCGGTCGAGGCGGATCACGCCGAGCTGTTCGGAGACCCGGCGCAGATAGGCGGCAACCAGGCCGGCATCAAAATGCAATGCATAAGAGAGAGCACCGCCCGGAAACTGGCCATCTGCAGGCGGGAAAAGAAATTTGTCCCGCTCGGCCAGAGCGATGGAGGGGCAGAAGTCCGCGACCCGGCCTTCATGCCCCTCTGCCTCATTCTTCCACCAATAATGGTGAAAGGGACGGCGATCGATGGTAACGCCAAAATTGCCGAACGGATGCCAATAGCTGTGACCGACCTTCAACCAGTCCCGAAACTCGATCGCCAGTTTGAAGGTGGCCTGGGTTTCCTTTACAAAATCGACGGGATTGATTTCAAGCAGTTTGAGAAATTCAAAGATCGGCGGGATCGTTGCCTCGCCGACACCGATGGTCGGGATAGCCGATGACTCGATCAACGTGATCTCGGTACCGTCGCGGGCGAAAATCCGGCCCAGCAAACAGGCCGCCGACCAGCCGGCAGTGCCGCCGCCGACGATAGCAATTTTTTTGATCTTACGCGTTTCACTCATAACCGTGTTCCGCACTCCCGAAGGCCGGACTAAGCCTTAGCAGTTGTCGGACCGGCAAACAAATTGGCAAAAAAAAACGGGCCCGTATCCGTGTGAATACGGGCCCGTATCAAGGGAGCCTAGAACTTGAACTTGCCGCCGACATAGATCCTGCGAGAGCCGGATTCATACCGGAACGGCAATTCCGGGAATTGCAGATAGGCAGACTGGTCCGCCTTGGTCAGGTTTATCCCTTCGACAAATACGCCGAAATTCTCGTTGAAGTCATAGGACAATTGCCCGTCGAGTTGACCATATGAGCGCTGGTAGATGCCGAGCGTTCGGGTCGTCCCGCCATCGCCGAAGCCGAAGTTGCCGACATATTGCTTCGAACGCCATGTATAAGAGGCCCGCGCGGCAAAACCGGCTCTTTCAAAATAGACCTGGCTGTTGAACGAATGTTTCGAAACACCCGGTAATGGAAGGTCGGTATCGAAGTCATTGGAGCCATCGGTAGAAGTATCCGCGAAGGTATAGTTCGCGGTGAAGCCGAGACCGAAGTCAAAGGCATATTGCCCCGCAACTTCAAAGCCTCGAACCCGGCCGCCGGTTCCGTTTGCCGGCTGGTTGACCGGTCCCAATCGCCCGCCGCCCTGGTCATTGACGAAGACAGGGATGGTTTCGGTTACAATGAACGAGTCCACTTCTTTCCAGAACGCACCGACCGAGATCAGACCCTGCCGCCCCAGATAGAGTTCGTAAGCCAGATCAAACTGATAGGCACGAAATGGTTCCAGCCCTGCGTTACCGCGCGAGCCGTTGGTGAACAGGAACAGATCCTGCGTCGGCGAACCAACCGTGGAATCTCTGGTGAAATTCGTTGCGAAACCCCGGCCCAGATCATCCAGTTTCTGGCGAGCAACAACGCGCGCTGCCGAGAATCTGAGCTTGGAGTCATCATTCACGTCCACGACCGCATTGATGCTTGGCAGGAAGTCGGTCGTGCTCTGGGTCGTGGTATCGGTCTGGAAATCACGCAGCACACCATTCCAGCTGTCGGTGCCCCAATAGACCGGATCGGCATTTGACGGCTGATTCTGGTCGACCCGTAATTTGGTGTTAACGATACGAAGCCCGACATTGATATGATAGGGATCATCGGGGCTACCCATGTCGGCCATCACATAGGCAGACTTGGTTTCCTCCTTGACCAGATAGGCCTGCAGAGGATCCTCGAAAAAGCTGAACGGCGTGTCGGGATAAAGAGCCTGAATCCAGGCCAGAGCATCCGTCATTTGAGCCCGGTCCTGAACCGTCAGTGATCCGCCGGGAATATTCTGGCCGCCGGCAAAGTTGGCAATCGTTTCCAGACGCTCCGGATTGGATAGGAAAGACTGGACCGGCGAAATCACGACGGGTGAATTACCGAAGCGGCTACAGCCCGCGAATGCGGCCGGTTTGTTGGCTTCCGGCAAATCGCAGATCTTGAAGCCTATACCCGGATCCTGGAAATATCCGTAAGGCGTCCAGTTATAGGAGAAACCCGGTACCCGTTCCGCATCGGGGATCGCCGACGCATCAATTTCGCCCTTGCCGGAATAATCTGCCAGATAACGACCGGAAGCAAATTCGACTTGGCGCTGGCCATAGCGGAAACCGGCGCTCAACGTGATTCCGTTTTCAGCGCTATCGTCGATATCATAGGCAAAATCCGCCTTGATCGAATGGCCATCCACTTTCGAGCGATCGCCAAAGGCCCAATGCGACTTGAACAGTCCGTAAGCCGGGTTGGAAAACAGATCTGTCGGCGTTCCGGCGCCAAAACCAAAGACGGGGAATTTCGCATTTTGATAGGTGAAATCCCAAGTCGCCGGAGCCGCAGGATTGCCCGCAACCCCGTCAACCAGAGCGCCACCGGCTCCGTTCTGCCGGACAGTGTAAGCGGTCTGACGAACATCATTATTCGCCACTTCACGGGTCAGATCGGCGGTAGAATAATTTGCCGCGATATTTGCGCGGAAGTTGCTTCCATTGTCATAATCAATGCCGAACTGAAGATTGTCGGATTTGATATCGGAAATATCGACGAACGAGATCGCCTCGGCCGAATTGGCCTGAACGGTACCGCTTTGCAGAATGCCATCGCTGTCGATGCTCGCGCCCGGACGGAGTTGCAACAATTCACCCTGGCCAAACGGGAATTTGAGGGACACTTCCCGTGTGTCCACTTTCAATTCCGAGTGTATATAGTTCACGTTCAGCTCAAGCTCGTCGGTCGGCCGGTAGTTGATGCCCAAAGACGCGCCCCACCGCTTGCGATACTGATCACGATCGGTGATGTAGCGATATTCCGGCGCGTAATAATTGTTCGGTGTTGTTGCCTGATCACGACGACCGTCAGCAAAAGCCCAGTTGCCACGATTCTCGCCGCCCAGAACATTATGATGATCGTTGGTCTTGTCATAGCTAAGAGAAGCAATGATACCCAATGTGTCATTGAAATTATAAGCGGCGATAAGCGCGCCGGTCGGCTCCCAGCCTCCGATTTCAGAACCTTTGTTCAAACGCGCGTTACCGGCGAGTGTCAGGCCATCTTTCATATCTAGCGCGCTGCGGGTCTTCAGATTGACGATACCGCCCAGCCCACCTTCGATAAGTGATGCATTCGGCGACTTGAACACTTCGACGCCACCAATCAGTTCAGAAGGCACGCCTTCGAGCGAATCCTGACGAACGAAATTGCCTTCGCCGACCTTGAAGTTTTCCAGACCGCTTACAAACAGATCACCGTTGAGAAGCGTCACATTTTGCTCGAGTCCGCGAATACGGACCTTGGTGCCCTGACCATTTTCGCGATCAATCTGGACGCCGGGAAGGCGCTGAAGCGATTCGGCGATATTCTGATCCGGGAATTTACCGATATCTTCGGCCGTGACCGATTCAATGATCAGGTTGGAGTCGCGTTTTGCGGCCAGTGCATTTTCCAGCGAGGCGCGAAAGCCGGTTACGACAATGACGTCATCCGAAGCGGCATTCGTGCCGGCTTCGGGAGTAGCTGCGCCTTGCGCATCAACGTCCTGAGCCATGGCGACGCTTGCGCTGCCGATGGCGTATAAGGATGCGGCTGCCATCAAACTATGCCGCGATATAAACTTTCGACCGATCATTCTGCTATCCTCCCAAATGTCACGCCTTCAGCGCGATCACTTAAATCCAATTCACTTGCGGTCTTTACGACTTAACAAGCCTTAAAGGGCCAAACTGCACAGCCCCGATGCACCAATGGAGTCAAAAAATTTGAATAGTCTCCATCTCGCATTCTGATCTGCAAAAAATTGACAAGGTTGTCAACGACTAATTGACAACCTTGTCAAAAATAGTTGATAACGCTGTCAAATATATTTACTGGCAGAGAGGAAAGCTACCGATGAGTGGCACAGACCTTGTGAGAGGAATCAAAATTGACCTTTAAAGCACGTCGCCATCTGGCTAGCCCGTTGCTGGCATTGACTTTGTCCACGGCGTGCGTTGCCTTGCCCTCGCCCGGCAAGAATATCGCAGCGCCTGCTGAAAATTCGGCGGCCACCGTCCATCCGGAAATCTGGCCGCGTGCGGAATGGCCCTATCCCGAGGACGCATCGGTTGAAGCGCGCATCGATGCAATCATCGCGCACATGACAATCGAAGAAAAGGTCGGCCAGGTCATTCAGGCCGATATCGCCAGCGTGACGCCCGACGAAGCACGGCGCTATCATCTTGGTTCGATTCTGAACGGCGGCAATTCGGCCCCGGGGAATGACGAATTTGCGCCTCCCGCCGATTGGCTGGCACTCGCGGACGCCTTTTATGATGCCTCTGTCGACACCAAAGGCGGCAGGACGGCTGTTCCGATTATCTGGGGCACCGATGCTGTCCATGGTCACAGCAATATCGTCGGGGCGACCATATTCCCGCATAATGTAGGACTGGGCGCGATGCGCGATCCCGATCTGCTCGAACGAATCGCCGAGGCGACAGCGCTCGAGCTGCGATCAACCGGAATGGAATGGACTTTTGCGCCAACCATCACCGTGCCGCAGGATGGCCGTTGGGGTCGCGCGTATGAAGGTTACTCGCAGGACCCCGCGCTGGTCGCCAGCTATGTCGGCCGGTTCATCGAGGGTCTGCAGGGAAAGCCTGGCGACAGGCCGATTTTATCTGGACCCCATGTATTGGCCAGCACCAAACATTTTCTGGCCGACGGCGGCACTGATCAAGGGCGCGATCAGGGCGATGCCAAGATCAGCGAAACCGAACTGCGGGATATTCACGGCAGCCCCTATGTCCCGGCGATCAATGCTGGCGTCCAGACCATCATGGCCAGTTTTTCCAGCTGGAATGGCGAGAAAATAACCGGTCACAAGGGATTGCTGACCGACGTCCTGAAACAAAGAATGCGCTTTGGCGGCTTCATCGTCAGTGACTGGAATGCCCATGGCCAGATATCGGGTTGCACCAATGCCAGTTGCCCTCAGGCAATCAATGCCGGGCTCGACATGTATATGGCGCCCGATACATGGAAACCGCTGTATAATAGCCTCGTGCAACAGGCGAAAGACGGCATCGTGCCTATGGACCGGCTCGAGGATGCGGTGGCCAATATCCTTCGCGTCAAAATTCGCGCCGGACTGTTTGAAGCCGGACGGCCGTCCAGCAGGCCCTATTCCGGCCGTTTCGAGACGCTCGGCAGCGCCGACCATCGGGCGCTCGCGCGCGAGGCCGTGCGCAAGTCGCTGGTGCTGATCAAGAATGACAAACAGATCCTGCCATTGGCTGCCAACAGCAATATCCTGGTCGCCGGCGACGGTGCCGACGATATCAGCCGGGCTTCGGGAGGCTGGACGCTGACCTGGCAGGGGACCGGCATTGACAATGACAAATTCCCCGGGGCGACATCAATCTGGCAGGGGATAAAAGATGCAGTCACCGCCGCCGGTGGCACGGCACGCCATGCACCCGACGGCAGTTTCACAGACAAGCCGGATGCGGCCATCGTCATCTTTGGTGAAACGCCTTATGCGGAATTTCAGGGCGACCTGAAAACATTGCAGCTCAAATCCGAGCTGAAGGGGCCGTTGGCGACGATGCGCAAATTGAAGGCGCAGGGTATACCGGTGGTGGCAGTTTTTCTGACCGGACGGCCATTATGGACCAATCCGGAAATAAACGCGTCCGATGCTTTTGTAACCGCTTGGTTGCCGGGATCAGAAGGCGGCGGCGTTGCAGATATGCTCTTCCGCAACAAGAACGGAAATGTTGCGCATGAATTTCAAGGAAAGCTGAGTTTCACCTGGCCGATGACCGCCGATGCCAAAGGACCACGTCTGTTCGATCTCGGCTATGGCCTGACCACTGGCAGTGCCACGAACCTGGGGACTTTGTCCGAAGAATCCGGGGTCGCGAACGAGGAAGCCAGCGCCGGCTTGTTTTTTGACAAGGGCCTTCCGACCGCATCATGGTCGTTGCTTGTATCTGACGGCCAATCCGACAGGACTCGTATCACCACCACCCCGGCAGAGGCAATCGGAGGACGGGTTCTGGTCAGAGCGGTCGATCATCTAACGCAGGAAGGGGCGCGGCAATTCATTTCCGGGGGCGGCGGACCGACCGTCGTCGAACTGGTGACACATGCGCCGATAGACGTCAGTCGCGAAGCCAATGGCGATGTCTTGCTGCTGATGACCATGCGCTATGACAAACGATCCAGTGCGCCGGTCAAATTATCGATGCGATGCGGCGATGGTTGCGGTGGAGAAATCGCGCCAGCCGACCTGAACACGCTTGATGTGGGAAAATGGCAAACCGTCGGCGTGCCGATCAAATGCTTTGCCAATGCCGGAGCGGATGTCAGCAAACTGGACGCTCCGTTTCAAATCTCAACAACAGGATCGATCAATTTCAGCCTGTCGCGCGTGGCGCTGGGTACGGTGGCCGATACGATATTGGGCTGCGAATAAGGTAATCCGGCTGTGCAAGACAAGACAGCCTCTGATGTACAGAAACTCCGGTGCCTTGCGGGGCGCAGTGCTTTGAACCATGGATGACATTGTCGTCGCCGATATTGGCGGAACCCACGCACGCTTTGCTATAGCGGAAATAGAGGACGGCAGAATCCTGTCACTCTCCTCCCCTGTGACATTGGCAACCGCAGATCATGCAAGCTTTCAAATCGCATGGGAAGTCTTCAGCGCACATCTCGGTCGTTCGCTTCCCCGCGCCGCTGCAATTGCCATGGCCGCTCCGATCAGGTCCGACCTGATCAAGATGACCAACAATCCGTGGATCGTCCGGCCATCGCAGATCCCGAACAAACTGGGCGTCGACCGGCATATCCTGATCAATGACTTCGCCGCTGTCGCCCATGCGGTTGCCCTGGTTGAGGCCGAACAGCTGTTCCATATCACCGGCCCCGATCTGCCGCTGACACGCACCGGTGTCATCAGCGTTATCGGTCCGGGCACCGGCCTTGGCGTCGCTGCTCTGGTTTACAATGATCATCAAATGCAGGTGCTCGCCACTGAAGGAGGCCATGCGGATTTTTCGCCTCTGGATGCGGTCGAGGATCGCATCCTCCAGACTTTGCGTAACAAATACGGCCGGGTCGCAGTGGAGCGCGTCGTATCAGGACCGGGCCTGCGGGCGATATTCGAAGTCCTGTCCGAAATGGAAGGCCGCGCAATGCCGCCGGGGGACGACAGGGCTCTTTGGTCTATGGCGCTGGCAGGGCAGAATAGCATTGCAACGGCGGCGCTCGATCGCTTCTTCCAGACACTGGGATCCATCGCCGGAGATATTGCGCTGACCCATGGACCGGGCCCGGTTGTGTTGGCAGGAGGCCTGGGCCTGCGGCTGGTCAAACATATTGCCAGCTCCGGCTTTGCTGACCGGTTCGTATCGAAAGGGCGCTACCGCGGGTTGATGGAAAGCCTGCCGGTCAAGATGATAACCCATCCCGAACCCGGTCTGCTCGGCGCAGCGGCGGCCTTTGCAATAGAATATCGGACATGAGACGCCACATTGCTGCCTGTCCGGCGCAACCCTCAGCCGGACCATGGCCCTCAGGCGGACTGTTTGTCGATATCCCGTCCTACAGCTTCCTGCGGAGAGAAAATTCCCTCGCCGTCGCCGCGCGACCGCTCGGTAATGTTTTGAACAAAAGCTTCCGCGATGCAATGTCTCCATGCTTCATATCGCGGACGATCCGATCGGGCCCCGGCTGCATTGCTTTGCCGGAACTCGTCCACCAGCGCCGCCAGCGCTTCGGGTTCCATGCCCCACAAACTATTGATTGCCGTGCGGATGGCTTCCGGCATGCTCTGGTCGCTGATGCGCGCGCTGCAGGCGAAAGCTATCCCCTGCGCAAACCACTCGCCGTTCGGTCCGGCGAGCCGGTAACCGTCGAGAAATACGCTGTCGTCCGCCGGGCCCGCATAGCAACTGGCCAGCCCGATGCCCGACCAGATATCCGCCTGCCGATCGGCCGCCATGGAGCCGGCCAGAGCCGCCGCCTTATCGATATCGGCGCCGCTGACAAACCAGATGCCGCGGCCGACGCCCTGGTCATAAGCGCGCGAGGCATAGCCTTCCAATATCCGCTTGGGACTGTTGAGGGTCTTTTCCTGCTGAAAATAGACATTGTGATAGCCCATGCCGTCATAAGCCATCCAGCGATAGAACGGGTCCAGCGCACCAACGATCGCCTTTTCCCGCCAGGAGAGCTTGGACATGGCCAGTCCGGTGCCGGCATTGACCAGCAGCGGATAGCGCTCCTCGAACCGTTCCCGGAATTTCCCGAGCATCGGACGGCGAAAAGGAATGGAATCGACCAGCGCGCTGCCCATCGCTCCACCTTCGACGAAAAAGCCGCGCAGTAAGGCCGGCTCCTCTGCCATCGCCTGTTCGAACGCGGCAAGCGAACGAAGCGACAATATCAGATTATAACCGCGCAGAAATGTCTTGCCGATCGATTCCAGCCGTTCTTCATGGCTTTTCTCGGCAAGGTCAAAGCCCCGGATCCTGAATTCAACGCGACGCGGATCCAGTGCCAGAAACTTGCCGATAACAGCAGGAAGCGGCTTCAGTTGATCGGTCTGATCTTCAAACATTGTAGCCCACTCCGTCTTGCTCGTTGCATTCGTGGTCAACAGGTCATTAACTGTGATCGCATATCGATAACCCAATCAACCACTTCCCGCAAAATATCTTTACGGAATGAGCCAAAATGGATCAGCTGACTGTGGTTCGCCGCGCTTGGCCGTAAAAATTTGGCTATATCGGCCAAGTCACGGGATCACAGTTGCATTTGTTAACCAGGCTTGGCTCAAATGACCTCGATTATTAGGGGCAGGCAGAGGGACGTTAATGAAAACGATATTAGTCGTCGGCGTCCGCGGCATGCCTGACGTGGAAGGCGGCGTCGAAAAAAACGCGGAAAGCCTCTTCCCTCTGATCGCCGCGCAGGGCTGGAAAATATGCGTCGCAGGCTGGAAACCCCATATAAAAAGCGACGATTTTCGCGGCGTATCGCTGTGGTGCGCGCCGACCCCCGGTTTCGGGAAAATCGACGGGCTGCTCTATTCGATTCTGACATGGTTCAAAGCTTTGCGGATGCGTCCGGATATTGTCCATATGGCCGGACTGGAACCGGTATTTCTGCTTTGGGCCTATAAGTTGATCGGCTGCAAAATTGTCGTGCGCCTGGGTGCCGATTGCCGACAACGTCCCTGGAGCTGGACAGGAAAATGGTTCATGCGATGCGCCAAATATCAATTGCGCTGGGCGGATAAAATCATCGTCGTGACACCGGCATTGGCAAAAAAATTGCGCGCGTCCGGCATCGGGAAAGACATTCACGTCATCGGTAACGCACTCGACCGGGCGGAAAATCTCCCGGAGAATTCGCCGGAAGATTCTGGCGCGCCGATCGGCGGGGACTATATTCTTTTCGTCGGTCAGATCTCCCAGCAGAAAAATATTCATAGTCTGATTGCCGCCTTTCGGGTCTTTGCCAAAAGCTATCCTCAAATGCAGTTGGTGATCGTCGGCCATTGGGACAGACATGCCGGACGCAAACAAATAGAGGCTTTGGGGGACGAGCGGATCAAGATGCTGGGCAGCCTGCCGCGGTCGCGTTTGGCCTCGCTCTATCGCGGTGCGCGGTTTTTCGTAAACCCGTCAATCCGCGAAGGACATTCCAATACACTGCTCGAAGCGATCAGCCTTGGTTGTCCGGTCCTGCTGAGCGATCTTCCGGAAAACCGGGATTTGCGATTGAACGCCAAACATTATTTTAGCCCGGAGGATATGCGGAGCATGGTAAGCGCACTGGACCGTGCGCACGCCAATCCGGATGTTTTCCGCGTAGACTGCGATCGCTTTCCGCAATGGGAAGAAATCGCGGAGCAGACGATACGCGTCTATGAGAAATTATTTGTCGACGATGCTCAAGGCACCGCCAATGGCCAGCCGTCACGGGCCTAGGTTGTCCGGTCATAGATATACCGTTCTGACTGCGCTAGTCACGCAGTGGAGCGGGGCCGCGGTCTGCTCTTCAAATTATACTGCCGTCTTTCCGATCAGCGGCAACCCTGCCAATATCCCTTGCATCACGAAAAATACATCTGCGTAAATTTTCTGCTATACAAAGGAGGAGCATGATTGTTTACGCATAATATGGCACAAGAAACCCAGAGCTTTGTAAATATTCTGGAAGTCGGTCCGCGCGACGGCCTGCAGAATGAATCCGAAATTATCGCAACGGCGGACAAGCTCGGTCTGATCGATCATATGCTGGATGCTGGGGTAAAGCGCATCGAAGTGGCGAGCTTTGTCCATCCGGGGCGCGTGCCGCAAATGGCCGATGCCGAGGACGTGATTGCCGGCCTGCCCGACCGCGACGATGTGTCCTATATCGGCCTGTGCCTGAACAAGCGCGGCGTTCTCCGCGGTCTGGCAACAAAAGAGGGCAAAAAGCGAGGGATTGACGAAGTCGGCTGCGTGGTCGTGGCGAGCGACACATTCGGCCAGAAAAATCAGGGCCAGACCATAAAACAGGGCATAAAGGAAAATCGGGAGATGATCCGCTTTGCCAAAGCCGAAGGGCTGAAAGCGCAGGTCACCATATCGGCGGCCTTTGGCTGTCCGTTCGAAGGTGCGGTCGATCCGGAAACGGTCTTGAATATTGCTGAAGAAATGGCAGGAGAAGGCCCCCTGGAGATCGCCCTCGCCGATACCATCGGCGTCGGCGTACCCGCTCAGGTCACCGACCTGTTCGGCCGGCTCCGGGAAATATTGCCTGCCGAAATTTCTATGCGCGCGCATTTTCATGACACGCGCAACACCGGTATAGCCAATGCCTGGGCTGCGGTTCAGGCCGGCGTAGAGACTTTGGACTCCAGTCTCGGCGGCCTTGGCGGCTGCCCGTTTGCGCCCAATGCGACGGGCAATATTGCAACGGAAGATCTGGTCAATCTGCTCAACCGGTCAGGTATCGACCATGATCTCGATCTGCGCAAAGCCATAGCCACCAACCACTGGTTCGAAAATATCCTCGGCCGTCGCCTGCCATCGCTGGTCGCCAGGGCCGACGCCTGAAACCGCTCCGCTATTCAAAGTGCGGTTTGTGACAATATCCGCGAGGCTTTAGACCCTGTCCCAGTCCGATGACGGAGAGGTTATTTAATGGTCGACAGCGAGATAGACGTTCTGGTTATCGGCGCCGGTGCAGCGGGCTTGACCGCGGCGCTGGCAGCGCACGAATCCGGTGCCTCGGTCCGGCTGATCGAAAAGCAGGACCAGCTCGGCGGGACCGCCGCGATCTCCGGCGGCGTGGTCTGGTTACCCGATCACGAGCAGATGGCGGCGCAGGGTAAAGAGGACAGTGCCGCCGAAGCCCTGGCCTATTTCCTGTCGCTCGACCACGGCGAGATGGACCATGCGGTGCTTGAGGCCTTTGTCTCCGAAGCCGGGCAAATGCTCTCCTTCCTCAGCGATATCGACGCGATCAGGCTGACGATGATGCCGGACTATCCGGATTATTACGAGGATCGTCCCGGCGCGAAAACCGGTGGCCGGTCGCTTGACAACGATCTGTTCGATTTTAATTCGCTCGGCGAATGGAAAGACCGGATATTCGAACATGGTCCGTCGCCGCGAATGATGCTGCGGGAGACTCCTCTGGGTGGCGGCAGCGGTGTTGTCGAGCCGGGAGAATTGCAGCGGCGCAATGCCGCGGATTTGCGCGGCTGGGGACAGGCTTTGGTCGGACGGTTGCTCAAGGCCTGTCTGGAACGCAGCATCGAGCCGGTTCTCGGTTGTGGCGGCTACCGGCTTTGCGTGGAAGAAGGCCGGGTAACCGGTGCGATTGTCGAACGCGGTACCGAGCGAGAAACGATCTCTGCGCGGCAGGGCGTGATACTGGCCACCGGCGGGTTCGAATGGAATGACGCGCTGAAACACGCCTTTTTGCGCGGGCCGCTCGACGCGCCAGCCTCGCCGCCGACCAATCAGGGCGATGGCCTGAAAATGGCGATGGCGGCAGGCGCGGGCCTGGGCAATATGACCAGCGCATGGTGGGTGCCGACGCTCGCGATTCCCGAAGCACAATGGCAGACCGGCGAGACACGAAACATGCCGGTGCTGATCGAGCGCACCCTGCCGCACGGCATGTTGGTCAACCGCGACGGCAAGAGATTCTGCAACGAGGCGGCGAACTATTCGGCACTGGCGGGGGCCTTTCACGCCTTCGATCCGGCGACCTATGCCTATCCCAATCTGCCAGCCTATCTGATCTTCGATTCGCAATATCGGGAACGCTATCCGCTGTCCTCCTTCATGCCCGGAACGCCGCTGCCCGAGTGGGTGGCGCAAGCCGATACATTGGAAGAGCTCGCGGCACAAATCGAGGTCGATGCAGAGAATCTAACGGCCACGATCGACCGGTTCAATGAACAGGCCGATCAACTGGACGATCAGGATTTCGGTCGCGGCAAGACCGACTATGACCGCTTCTACGGCGACCGCTCCAGAGAAGGCGCAGGGGCCACATTGGGTAGCTTGAGCAAAGCGCCTTATTACGCAGTGGAAATCAGGATGGGCGCGCTCGGCACCAATGGCGGCGCAAAAACCAACGCACAGGCGCAGATAGTGGATGTCGATGGCCAGCCGATTGCCGGACTGTTCGGTGCCGGCAACGTGATCAGCGCGCCGACCGGCAGCGTCTACGCCGGCGCAGGCGGTACTTTGGGGCCTGCCCTGACATTCGGCTATATCGCAGGCCGCGCGGCGGCCAAGCGGATCAATCAATGAACAAACCATTCAAGGGAACGAGATCATGGGCATATTGGATCAATTCAAACTCGACGGTGAGGTTGCTGTCGTCACCGGTGCCGGCAAGGGAATCGGACGGGCGATTGCGCTAGGCCTGGCCGAAGCGGGCGCCGATGTCGCCGTCGCGGCGCGCTCCGCCGATGATCTGGAAAAGGTTGCCAGCGAAATCCGCGCATTGGGTCGCCGCGCTATCGCGGTGCCCACCGACGTAACCAGCCGCGCTGCGCTGGAAAACCTTGCCAATCGGGCGGTCGAGGAACTCGGCCGGCTGAGTATCTGGGTCAGCAATGCCGGCGGCTTGCCCGACGGCACACCGCGCTATCTGACACGCACGCCTGAAGACAGCTGGGACGCGCAGATTGAGCTCAATCTGAAAAGCGTCTGGATGGGCGCCGTTGCTGCGGCCAATCACATGAGCGATAATGGCGGCGCGATCATCAATATTTCCTCGCGCGCTGCGATCGGCGGCCAGGCCAAGAACGGACCCTATGGAGCCTCGAAAGCGGCAGTGAACAGCCTGACCGCGACCCTGTCGCTCGAGCTGGCTCCAAAAATCCGGGTCAATGCGGTCGCTCCGGGCCCGATTCCTACCGAGAATTTTGACGAATCCATGGGTATCGATTCCGAAGAAAAACGCGCGGCCCTGCTCAAGCAATTCCAGATCCCTCTGGCCCGCTTTGGCCGGGAAGAGGATATTGCTGCTGCGGTTGTCTATATGGCGTCTCCGGCGTCGAACTGGGTGACCGGCCAGTGCCTCTATGTGACGGGCGGCAAATAGCTGCCTAGGTCCGCTGGCGTTTCATCCACACCCAGACCCGCCAATAGTGAAATCCAGCCCATAGGTTGAACAGAGCGAGTATCATCAGCGCCTGCTGGAGTGCGCTGGCTTCCAGTCCGGCAGCCCCACCGGCAAAATAGTCGGACAGGCCACCGACAAAGACCGGGCCGAGACCCAGTCCGATCAGACCGGCCACCATCAGATAGATTGCCACCGCCATCGCCCGCGTCCGGTCGCCAGCCAATGTCTGCACCGCCGCAAAACTGGGACCGAAATAGAAGGTCGCGGCAAAGGTCGGGAAGCCGAGCAGCATGATCGCGACATTGGCATTGTCCGCATAGATGGCGGCAATCATTCCCGGGGCAGCCAGAACCAGAACCAGTCCGCTGACCAACAGCGACATGAGCGGATCACGCTTGCCGATAATATCACCGACCTTGCCACCGAACCAGGCACCGAAGCCGCCGGTCAATCCGACCATCACCCCGAGTTTCCAGCCAAGCTCGCCATAGTTCATACCGTGCACGCGCACGAACAGGCTGCCATAGAAACTGGCCAGACCATAAGAGACAAATTGCACCAGCACGCCGGCGGCAACCAGATGCCAATAGGCCGGTTTCCGCGACAGGTCGAGCAGGGCGCTGCGCAACGTCACCTCGCCCGGCACCGGTTGCAGGGCCTTTGCCAGACTCACCTTGCCGCGCGGGTCGGGCACAGTGAACCAGATAACCAGGGCGATGATAATCCCCGGCAGGCCGGCCAGCAAAAATGCGGCCCGCCAGCTGAACATTTCGGTAATATAGCCGCCACCGGCATAAGCAATGAACGCACCAACCGGAACCGCCGCACCCATGATGCCGAGCGCGCCGGCACGGCGTTCGGGCGGGAACAGATCGGCGATCAGGCTGTGCGATGCCGGCGAAGAGCCCGCTTCGCCAACGCCGACGCCGATGCGCGCCAGAAACAGCTGCACAAAATTGCCAGCCAGCCCGCACAGCACCGTCATCAGCGACCAGACCGCAATCGCGATGGCGATAATCCGGCTGCGGTTCCAGCGATCCGCCAAGGCAGCGAGCGGGATCGCCAAGGTGGTGTAAAAGACGGCGAAGGACAGGCCGGTCATCAGGCCGAGTTGCGTATCGCTCAAGCCGAGGTCTCGCTTGATCGGTTCGGCGACGATCGAAATCACCTGCCGGTCGAGAAAATTGAGCATGGTGACGACAAACAATACAGCGAGTGCATAGTTCGCGCGCCGTGAAGCAGATGCAATATCTGCCTTATTCTCGATGCCCTCGTTGGGGCGGATATCCTCTACCATCGAAAAGATATGACAGGATTATTTTGCTCGCGGCACCCTTTGTTTAGCTAGGGCTTATAGACTGACCTCTCAGAGAGACTGCCCGTCGTCGACGATGATATCCGACCCCGTGACCATTCGCGATGCGTCAGAGGAAAAATAGAGCATCATCGGATCGAGCGATTCGATATCCTGCAAGCGGCGGCGGTGGAAACCGGCAATTTGCGCTTCGCCGCCTGCGGTCTGATACCAGTCGCCCTGGATCTCGGTCGGAATATAGCCGGGGTGGATCGTGTTCACATTGACGCCCATCCGCACCCATTCGCGCGCGAGATTGCGTCCGAGATGGGTCACGCCCGCCTTGCTGGCGGCATAGGCGCTGTCGCCTTCGCCGGTCAGCCGCGAGGTGATCGAACCGATGATCACCACTCGCCCGTTTTCCTTTTCCCGGCTACCGCTGGCGATGAGACGCTTGGCCCCTTCGCGCGCCACCAGATAGACGCCCTTGAAATTGGTATCGAGCAGCATCTGCAATCGGTCCGCCGGCACTTCGGTGGATCGTCCGGTCGCAGCGACACCGGCATTGGCGACGATCGAATCGACCGTGCCGAACTGCGCTTCCGCCGCATCATAGGCAGCGATAATCGATGCCTCGTCGGTGACGTCCAGCGGAACCGCCAGTGCCTGACCGCCTGCATCAATAATTTCTTTCGCCAAAGCATCGGTCCGGTCGGTGCGCCGCGCGCCCAGAACAACATTGGCACCAGCCGCTGCAAAAAGCTTGGCGAAACGCGCGCCGAAACCCGATGAGGCACCGGCGATCAGAGCGGTGCGGCCTTCAAGCGAAAAGGGGATATCCATAATGTCAGTGCTCCGGCTAGATTAGGAGACAGGCTCTAGACGATCGGCAAATGCTCGGCCAATAGTCAATTGCATAGGAGAAGAACAAATGATCGACCCATCGCTCGACTATAGTGGCCAAACCGTTTGCATCATCGGCGGATCAAGCGGCATCGGCAATGCCAGCGCACAAGCCTTTCGCGCCCGTGGTGCAGAGGTGCATGTCACCGGCACCCGAAGCAGCGAAGCCGACTATAATGCCGACGAGGGATCCGATCTGGCGGGCCTGACCTATCACCAGCTCGATGCCGGTGACGATGCAGCGATCATCGCATTGCGCCAGAAATTCACCAGGCTCGACATTTTGGTCTGTTCGCAAGGAATGGTGATGTACAAGCGCGCCGAATTTGAACCGGAAAATTTCGCCAAGGTCGTGCAGGTCAATCTCAACAGCCTGATGACCTGCGCCGGACAATTTTACGATCTGCTGAAAGAGACGAAGGGATCGCTGATCATCATCAGTTCGACCGCGGCCTTCCATGCAACCGTCGGCAATCCCGGTTACAACGCGTCCAAGGCTGGTGCCGCCGGACTGACCCGCACCCTGGGCAAGGCCTGGGCACCGGACGGCATCCGGGTCAATGGTGTCGCACCGGGCCTGATCGCCACAAAGATGACCAAGGTCACCACCGACAATCCCAAGCGGCGGGAAGCGACGATCCGGTCGATCCCGCTCGGCCGCATCGGTAATACGGACGATATGGCGGGTCTGGTCCTGTTCCTCGCCTCGCCACTGGCCGGCTATATCGTCGGACAGACGATTATCGCTGACGGGGGGCTATTGCTGTAGCGCAAGCCCGGAAGGCTGGTGGGTCATCGCCTTGCTGGTCCACCAGAACAGGCTAACCGAGATCGTCAGGCTGACCACGGCCGTGACCATGACGGCATAGCTCAGCGACATTGCACCATATTTGTCGGTCCACCCGTCACTCATCACGCCGATCAGCGCCGGCCCGATCGCGTAGCCGAGCAGATTGGCGAGCAGGCTGCCCACAGCCGAGGCCGTGCCCCGCTCGGTCGGTTTTACCGCAGCCTGCATCATCGAATAGGCCGCGCCTTGCGTTGAAACGAGCAGAATATATCCGACGATATAAAGTCCCAACGTCCATTGCAGACTGTCGGCGAGCAGGCAGGAGGCCCAGAAAGGCAGCGTCAGGCCGAGCGCCAAAGCGCAATACCACGGACGCCATTTCGGGGTTCTCTTTGCCAGATGGTCCGCCAGAAAACCGCCGAATATCATCCCGGGCACGCCGCCGACGAACAGCACGGCGCCCAGATACAAGCCCGCTTCTCCCTGGGTGATCTCGAATTTGCGCATCAGGATCGGCGCCAGCCAGATGGCAAAGGCGAAGGCCGGAACATTGGCGAAGGCATTGGCCGTGATCACCCGGGCGAGAATCGAATTGCGCCAGAGCGAGAGCATCGCGGTCCTGAACGGTTCCTGTTTGGTGACACCGGAGACGCTCGCATCGGCCGGGAAAAACCGGCCGCGCACCGGCTCCTTGACGGTCAGATAGAGTATGATACCAAGCAGTACGCCCGGCAGGCCGAGCAGGATGAAGGCCCAGCGCCAGCCATATTCCGCAGCAAGATAACCGCCCGCCGAATAACCGAGAACCGGACCGAGCACAGCACCGGCAGTGAAGATGCCCATCGCGCGGGAAAGCTCGTGCGGCGCGAAATAGTCGGTGATGATCGACACCGACGGCGGCGCACCGCCAGCCTCGCCAACGCCGACACCAAGGCGCGCCAGAAACAGCGTCCAGAAACCGGTCGCCGCGCCACATAAGGCCGCCATGATGCTCCACAGCGAGACGGCCACTGCGACCATGGTCCGCCGATTGGTGCGATCCGCCAGCCGACCGGCCGGAATGCCAAGGAGCAGATAGAATATCGTGAAAGCGGTCCCGGCGAGCAGCCCGATCTGCGTGTCGCTCAGCAGGAACTCCGCCTTGATGTCCTCGATCAGGATCGACATCACCAGCCGGTCGGTGATGTTGAACATGAAGGTCAGCATCAGCATGATCAGGACATAATATCGATAGACGCCGCCGGAAGTCTGCTCGGGTAACTTGCTCATCAACATCCTCTCCAACGGATGGCAATGATCTAGCGTGAAAAAGGGGACAGAACCAGCGTGGCTCTATCCCCTTAAATGATAGGGTCAAAAATCATATCGACCCGCGATGCCGTTCGTGCTGAGCTTGTCGAAGCACATTGGAGCCCGCTCTGCGCCGCGTTCATCCTTCGACAGGCTCAGGACGAACGGTTTTGTTCGACTAACCCGCGGTCAGCGCAATGTGCCGCCGCATATGATGATCGACGCTGCCGAACTCGCCTTCGATGATCGACAGACGCTTGAAATAGCTGCCCACTGCGAGCTCGTCGGTCATGCCCATGCCGCCATGGGTCTGGATAGCCGACTGGCCGATGAAACGTCCGGCCTGACCGATGCGGACTTTAGCTGCAGAAACATTTTTCTTCCGCGTCGCGTCGTCTTCATCGAGCTTGATCGTGGCAAGATAGCACATCGAAACCGACTGCTCATATTCCATCAGCATGTCAGCCATCCGGTGCTGAAGCACCTGGAAAGAACCGATCGGTGTGCCAAACTGCTTGCGCTGGCGCGAATAGTCGAGCGTGGTTTCGTTGGTCACCTTCATCGCGCCAACCGCTTCGGCACAGACCGCAGCGGTTGCTTCGTCGACGACTTTCTCGATCAACGGCAGACCATTACCTGCTTCACCAATTAAAGCATCACCGGAGACTTTGACATTCTCGAAATAGACTTCCGAAGCGCGGCGGCCGTCGACGGTGGCATAGTCGCGGGTGCTCACGCCCTGGGCCGCCTTGTCGACGACGAATACCGAGACACCGTCCTTGTCAGTCTGCCCGCCCGATGTGCGCGCGGTCACGACAAGATGCGTCGCCCACGGTGCGCCAATCACGACGGCTTTGTGACCGTTGAGGATATAATCGCCGCCATCGGCCTTTGCCGAGGTTTCCAGATTTGCCAGATCATAGCGGCCGCGTGGTTCGGCATAGGCAAAGGCAAAAATCATCTCGCCGGAAATGATCCCGCCGATATATTCTTCACGCTGCGCAGAATTGCCGCCATGTTTCAGCAAGCCGCCAGCGCAGACCACGCTCGGGATGAACGGCTCGACCGCGAGGCCCTTGCCGAATTCTTCCATGATGATCATCGCTTCGGTAGCGCCGCCAAATCCGCCGTCTTCTTCCGAAAATGGAGCGGCCAGCATGCCAAGCTCGGCCAGCTGCGCCCAGAGCTCCGGACGCCAGCCGGATTCGCTGGCGATCACATTGCGGCGCGTATCAAAGTCATATTGCTCGCGGATCAGGCGCGAAATTCCGTCGCGCACCATATTTTGTTCGTCGGTAAAATCGAAATCCATATTGGTTCCCCTTTGTCGGTCCGGTTAAAGGCCGAGGATCATTTTGGTGATGATGTTGCGCTGGATCTCGTTGGACCCGCCGTAGATCGACGTCTTGCGCATGTTGAAATAGGTCGGTGCCGCGTGATGGGCATAGTCCGGACCAATCGGGAAGTCGTTCGACCCGTCATCCGGGAAGCTGCGGAAATCGGGTGCGCCATAATGGCCAACCGCTTCCAGTGTCAGCTCTGTCAGCCGCTGCTGGATTTCCGTACCCTTGACCTTGAGCAACGAACTCTCCGGTCCCGGACCCTTGCCAGCCTGTTCGCCTGCCAATGTTCTGAGTTCGGTGATTTCAAGCGCCGAGAGATCAATCTCCAGCTGGCTGATCTTCTGGGCGAAACCCATATCCTCGATCAGCGGCTTGCCATCGAGCATTTCCGCCTTCGCAATTTCCTTGAGCTGTTCGATACCGCGCTTCGAGCGCGCCACACCGGCAATGCCGGAGCGTTCGTGCGCGAGCAGGAATTTGGCATAGGTCCAGCCCTGATTTTCCTGACCAATCAAATTGGTCGCAGGCACACGGACATCGGTCAGCCATACTTCGTTGACTTCATAGCCGCCGTCGATCAGCTTGATCGGGCGGACTTCAATGCCGGGTGTCTTCATGTCGACGAGAATGAAGCTGATACCCATTTGCGGCTTGGGCGCATCCGGGTCGGTACGGCAGAGGAAGAAACCCCAGTCGGCATGTTGTGCCAATGTGGTCCAGGTCTTCTGGCCGTTGAGGATATAATCGTCGCCGTCGCGAACCGCGGTGGTCTTCAGCGAGGCCAGATCGGAACCGGCACCAGGCTCGGAATAGCCCTGGCACCACCATACTTCACCCGAACGGATACCCGGCAGATGCTGTGCCTTCTGTTCTTCGTTGCCGAATGTGTAGATCACCGGCGCGACCATCGCGACGCCGAACGGCAATGGCATCACGGTACTTTTCCGCGCATTTTCTTCGCCCCAGATGTAGCGCTGGGTCGGCGTCCAGTCGGTACCGCCATATTCCTTCGGCCAGGCCGGAGTCGACCAGCCCTTTTTGCCCAATATCTTGTGCCAGGCGACCATGTCCTCGGGACTCATGTCATCCTGCACGCCGCGAGTCCCGATGTTTTCGGGATAGTTATTTTCAATAAATTCACGCACTTCAGCGCGAAAGGCCTTTTCTTCTTCTGTGAATTCCAGATTCATGGGAACGCTCCTTGGTCAGAATTTGGCTGGACTATAGGGCGAAACCCGCCGAAAACAAGCAATTAACCAAGCAATTAAGGTGACGCTACGGAACCGCCGGATCGGTGCCACCCCGTCTTATTACTCGTGCGGGGAAAACTTGTCCTTGCGCCGCTTGCCAAATTTCATGCTCCGCTCCAGCCGGGCGCGCAGCGCGGTATAATAAGCCTCGAGAAAGATCCGTTCATCGCCGCTGCCCGGTTCCCATCCGATTTTCTCGCAGATAGACGCGGCTACCTTTTCCAGCGCTTCATTCTGGTCGCTGCGCAGAACATTTTCCAGTGTCTGCAATTCATATTCGCCATAGACCGACAAGTCCTCGTCGGAAAATTGATAGCGCGCGGTCGCCGGAGCGCCATCGGCCGAAAGCTGCGCTGCAGAGGGAGCGACAATGTCGCCGAGATTCTTTTTCACATTCTGGATAACCCAGGTACCGGCGATCACGTCACCGCCGCGCAGCCGGTCGTTGTTGAACAAGGGAAAGAGCAGAAACATCAGCACCCAGAGGAAACCCGCCCAGGAGGTGAAGTCCGACATTGTTCCACTGGCTTCGCCAGACGTCAGAAACATCAGCGGCAGGAAGAGTTCGACATCGCGCACGATGTTGCGGGCGATAACCGCTTCTGCGGTCAGCCGTCCGCCGTCTCGCGCTGCCACGCGGATGCCGACGGCTCGCTTGCCCCATGTCGCGGCACGATCGCCCAGTTCAAAATATAGGAAATAGGCGTTGCGAAACAGAAAGACGGAGATGATCCAGAGGACCGCCAATATTTGCAACGGACCGCTCGTATTATCGAGATTTCCTTCAATGGTCAGTCCGAAGCCCCATAGAATCAGCAACCCGGCGATCGTGACCACCAGAATCAAACCGAGAATGATCACGATATCGAGCGCAAGCGCGCCGGCTCTTGCGCCGGCGGCAGCAACCGTGACGTTGAGCGACACGCCTTCCGGTGTAACCATGACCCGGTCGAGTTTCGGATTGGCGGATCGCCGGATCCATGGCTCGACAGCTTTGCTCTCGGTCATGCGCCCGGCCTCCGCCGTTCGCGCCCGAAGCCGGTGAAATAGAGCAGCCACAGCAGCAACATCCCGCCGCCGACACCAAAGCGGCCAGCGGTATTGTTGACCAATTGCCGGGCAAAGCCTTCCAGCAGGCCAGCGCAGATCAGCATGATGACAACGCCAACCATGACGACAGCGGCTCGCTTGCCCGCGTCACTGGCCGCCTTGAGATGCGATCTGGCGCCCGGAAAGGCAATCGAACGGCCGACATGAATCCCCGCTGCTCCGGCCAGCAATATGGCAAATAGCTCGGTCGTGCCGTGAATCGAGAGCCAGCCGATAAAATCGACCGTCAGGCCTCGCTGGGCAAAGACCCAGAGCATCGCACCGAGCAACGCCATATTGTGAATCAGCAGCAATATGCTGGGGATGGCGAAAGCAAAACCGAGCGCAAAGGCCAGGATCGCGACCTGCGCATTATTGCTGAACAGAAAGGCAGCGAACACACCCAATCCGTCCGAATCCTCCGTACCGAAAAGCGTTCCGCGTAACGCTTCTGCACTCGCACCGGGCACCCGGACTTCGGAAAGACCGCCCGGCACCAGCGCATAGAACCAGTCACTGTCGCCCGCGACCAGTATATAGCCGATCACCGCGCCGGCGATCATCACCGACAAGGCGATCCAGATATCCAGCTGGATTGCCCGGACTGCCCGGCTCCAGCCGCCGCCAAAGAAGCTGCCGAGCCAGCGGCGGAAGTTGGTCTGGGTACCATAGACCAGAAAATAGGACCGCAGCGCCAGCCCTTCGAGATAGTCGATCAGCCCGGCGTCGAGCGAATTTTCCCGGGCGATGGACAGGCTGGATAACAGAGTGCGGTACAGCGTCGGCAGCGCCAGCACATCGTCATCCGACAGCCGCCTGCTCTTGCCCTTCTCCATTTTTGTGACAATGTCTTCGAGCCGGATCCAGTCCGCCTCCCGCTCAAGCCGGAAACGGTCGCTGCGCAACACCGCTGCGCTCAATGCCTGCTCTGTGCTCAAAGCGCGCCCCGCCTTTTGATATTGAGATAGGAGTTGATCAGGCGCGTACCGATATCCTGATGGGCGCCTTCGATCACATCAATGCCCATATGCCGCAATCTGGTCAGGACCAGTTTTTTCTGGTCGAGCAGGTTCCGGGCCGTCACCGCCCGCGCGACATCCTCGGCGCTCTCGGGCGCTTTGTCGATAATCGAGGTCAGCTCCCGGTCCTCTAAAACCACGAACAGCACCAGATGCTTGTCGATCAGCCGCCCCGCCGCCTCGAGCATCAGATCGGCTGCGGTCGGGTCGGTAAAGTCGGTGAAGATGATGATCAGCGAACGTCGCTGCAGCCGGTTCTGCAAGCTCGACAGCGCCAATGTGTAATTGCTCTCCTGATGGCGATAGTCGATGGTCGCCGCTTCCTGCTGCAAGCGGAAGAAGTTACGACTGCCCGAAAGGAAAGGCGTCGACAATTCCGGTTTGGCGGCAAAGCTGAACAGGCTGGTCCGGTCGCCGGCCTTGAGCGTGATATAGGCGGTCAGCAGCGCCGCCGACACGGCCCGGTCGATGCGCGGCAAGCCGTCAATCGGCTCGCACATGGCCGATCCGCAATCCAGCGCGAAAACAATCTGGTTGTTGCGCTCGGTATCATATTCCTTGGCCAGCAATTTGCTGTGCCGGGCGGAGCCTTTCCAGTCGATACTGCGCCGGTCCATGCCCGGCTGATATTCGGCCAGCGCTTCAAATTCGCTGCCTTCGCCGCGAATTTTCCGGGCGAGCAGGCCGAACAGGGAATCGCGCAGGAACATTTGCACCGAGGGACTGCGGACGGCCGAAATATTGGGCATCACGGCGACGCTCTGGCTGCTCTGCTTCTGGATCTGTCGCCACGCCAGACCAAGCGGCCCCGTCCACCTCAGCCACAGCTTGCCGATCTCTCCGGTTCCCCGTCTGACGGGAATCGTGGTCGCCTGCCCGGAAAAACCCTGGCTGTCTGCGGTGGTGCGGTCCAGGACGAAAGCGACCGTTCCGTCTTCCGCCAGCCGCTCATCCAGTCCGAGATTGCCAAACAGTTTCCGTGGCCCGGTCTTTCCGGAGAAATCCGCAGCCAGCCCGAGCGACAGCGGTGCACCGATCTCGGCGCTGCCAGACACCGTCAAACGCACCTCGTTCGCCCTCGCGGCGACCAGTCCGTCGAGAATGAGCAAAAGCAAAAGCATAGCCGCCCATCCCGCACCGATCGCCCATAGCGACGGAATGATCGCCGCGAGTATCGCGGCAATCGGCGCGCCGAGCGCGATCAGCCAGACGGCCCGTGCGGTCGGGTAAAAATTCAACGAGGGGCTTCCGTCCGTTCGACCAGCCCGGTGATAATATTATCGACCTGCCGGCCTTCAATCTCGGCTGCGGGAGAAAGCATGGTCCGGTGACGGAGCACCGAGGGCGCAAGCGCTTTGACATCATCGGGGATGACATAGTCCCGGCCGGAAATCGCTGCCCGCGCCCGCGCGGCATTGGCCAGCATGATCGCGGCGCGCGGACTGGCGCCATTTTCCAGTTCGGCTGTTTCGCGGGTCGCCCGGATAAGACGGACAACATAGTCGACCACATCCTCGACCAGCTTGACCGACTTCACCGCCTCGGTCGCGGCAGTCAGCGTCGCGCTGTCGGCCTGTGTTTCGATGCCGAAGTCCCTTGGCACCGGCGCGCCGATGCGCTCGCCATATTGGGCAACGATCCGCTTCTCTTCCTCGGCGTCGGGATATTCGACGAGCAGCTTGAACAGAAAGCGGTCGAGCTGGGCCTCGGGCAGCGGATAGACGCCCTGCTGCTCGATCGGATTCTGGGTGGCAACCACCATGAAACGCGAACCCAGCGCATGGGTCTCGCCATCGATGGTCACCGAACGCTCCTGCATAGCCTCCAGCATCGCGGCCTGTGTTTTCGGCGGGGTCCGGTTGATTTCGTCGGCGAGCAACAGGTCGCAGAAAATCGGCCCCCGGGTCAGGGTGAAGCTGCTGGTCTGGAAGTTGAACAGATTGGACCCGATAATGTCGCCGGGCATCAGATCGGGAGTGAACTGGATGCGTCCGAAATCCAGACCCAGCGTGGCCGAAAAACATTGCGCCAGAAAGGTCTTTGCCGTGCCCGGCGGCCCTTCGAGCAGCACATGGCCGGACGAGAACAGCGCGATCAGCAGATGGTCGACAATTTCCTCCTGCCCGATGATCGCCTTGGCCACCTGACCACGGATATTGTCCGCCAGCGTCTTGAGTTCGTCGATGTTCATCCGATAAATTCCTTTTTCCAGGCGTGGAGGGCCGCGGCCCCGTCGGCAATTTCCTGCGGTTTGCGGGCGCGAACGAGTTGCTGGAACAGGGTGGAGAAACGGTTGCCGCCGCTTTCCCCCAACGCGTCCAGTTTTTGATGGATTTCCTGTTCGTCGGCATGCGGGCTGATACCGATGGCCTCGGCCGATTGCGTACGGATCATCTCGGCATAGGGATCGGTGACCAGATATCCGCGCTGCATCCGGCTGATGAAGGCAGCGCTGTTATTGACCAGCGCGCTTTTGCCAAAATCCAGGCTGCGCTTTTCCATGACCGGCGGCCCGAAGCGGTTGAACGCCATCCAGGCCGCAGCCAGAGCTGCTGTGATCAGGCAAATGGTCGCCGACAGAAACGGCGGCGCGAAAGCCAGAGTCAGCAGATTTTCCGAACGCCCCAGACCGTTGAACGTGAGGTCGAATGTCACGCCGCCATCGCTGGCTGTGGAAGCCGCCTTGACCAGCGCGAGCGCGTGGCGGGCGGTCGATTTGTCTGCCATGCCCCCGTTGCTGAGCAGATCAGCGTCGGCAACAATCACCACCGGATAGAAGGATGCATCTATCTCGTCTTCGTCGGCAATGCGCGATTCATCGAGCCGGTCCAGTTGGGCATAGACACCGCCATCATCGCGATAGGCGACCAGCGCACTCCCTGACGACGGCCCCCGGACCACCGTGCGGATAAAATCGCCCTTGATGGTGACTGGCATTTCCGGCGTTTTCACGCGCGCGCCAACGGCCGAAGCCAATGCTTTTCCGGGACGCGCCTTGTCATCGACGGTGATACTGACGTCCGCAAGGTCTTTCAGCATTGCCTCTCCCGGGTCGCCGCCCCACAAGTCTCCGCGTGTAACCCAGCCTTTCTCCAGCTTTGGGTTTTGGACCACTTGCCATTTCGGCAAGATTATCATCGTCGGCCCGACATAGGAACGCTGCTGAACGACAGCATCAATGTCTTCGGTGGGTGTAAACGGTCCCGGCGTCAGAATCAGCAGCCCCTCGTTGTCCATCCCCCCCGGAGAGCGCGAATATTGCACCGGAACGTCGGTTTTTTCGAGCAGATTGGCAAAGGCCTTATATCCGACGATGCTGTTGGATGCGCCGTGGGCTTCGCCATTTTTGCCCGAGGCCAGAGGGTCACCCATCCCCAGCCCGTAGAGCAGCGCTACGAACGCCGCGAAACCGACCGCGAACATGATGACGATCGTGGTCCGCTGGAATGGATTGGCCTGAGCGCTCATCCTTTTCCTGCGCTCCGCCAGCTTTCCTTGAGCGCAAAACCGGCATAGGCATCGCGCGATACCTGCCATCCGCTCTCGTCAATCGGCAGAGCCGCAAATATGCCGCGCTCGACCTGACCGACGATCACCGCAAACATCGACCGTGCGGTTTCGGGCAAACTGTCAAATCGCTCGATCTCCCGCGACGTATTGGACGGGCGCAGCAGGTCTGGCCGGCGTTGTTCAATATCGGCGATGCTGTGATGGAGCAGCAGGCGGACCGCCTGGTCAAACTGGCCCTCGGCGGCCAGTGCCTCGGCTTGCGCGAGCAGCTCCCGCGCTGCCGCCGGTTGCGGTTGCCAGGCATCCTCCGGCGGACGTTTCCGGCCGCGCCATTGCTCGACATAAGGCGCGATAATTATCCAGAGCAAAGTCAGCACAGCTGCGGCAAGCAGCACCAGCAACAGGATACGCAATATCGGCCAGGCCGCCGCGACCATTTCGAACAGCGGTCTGAGCAAGTCGCCAAGCCAGTCGAGAAAATCCTGCCACCATTGCGGAATTTCCGGTGGCCGGGGTGCCGGGCTGGGGACAAACTGGATCGTTGCATCGGCGCGCACGTCGTCCCACGCGCCATCAAAAGAAGCGCCTACTTCATTTCCCTTGTCTTGCGCTGCTTTTACCACCGCCAAAGTCTCGCAGAATCCCGATGATCGGGCAAGAGCGAAGATCGTTGTTTTGTAAAGCTTTACCTTCTGCACAATTTGTGACAATTTGATCAGGCATAGAAAATTTGGGGGGATTTGAGATGGCAGACACAGTACAGCATCTGGATATTGGGCGAGTACTCAACAACACTTTCGGCGTGATCAAACGCAATCCGTTGATGTTTCTCGGCCTGTCATTCCTGATGGTCGCTCTGCCACAGGCACTTATCCAGATGGCGACCGGCGCATCGGCGGCTGGCGTTGATGCAACCGCAATGATGACGATGTTCAGTTCCCCGTCGATGATTGCAACAGCATTCGGAGGATGGCTGTTGTTCATCATATTGTCGATTTTGCTGCAGGCCACCTTCATCATCGCCACGGTCAAGGACCTCAACGGGCAGACAGTCAGCCTGGGCGAATGCGTTAGCCAGGCGATCGGCAAAATATTGCCTCTGATCGGTCTGGGCATAGTGATGACATTGGGCATAATGCTGGGCCTGATATTGCTCGTTATCCCCGGCCTGATATTGGCCCTGATGTGGATCGTTGCCTCGCCGGTCATGATGGCCGAAGACAAGGGGATCATTGATTCCCTGAAGCGCAGCGCGGAATTGACCAAGGGTTCGAAGCGCTGGATATTGCTTTTGTTCGTGGTTTATGTGGTTATCGCAACGGTTCTGGGCCTTTTCATGATACCCTTCGCCTTTGCCGGCACCGTCGGAGTCACGATCATCGGTCTGGTCATCAACACGCTGACCGGCGCGATACAGGGAACCGGTATTGCCGCGGTCTATGTCGATCTTCGCATCGCGAAAGAGGGCGGAAATACGGACGCACTGGCAGATGTATTTGCCTGAATGGAACCGAGCGGCCCGTACCGGCGAACAGATTGATTGGCATATAACGCATAATTGCCTATAAGTTGCATATTGCTATTCAATCATCCAGGTGAAATTCTCATGATCAAGCTGAACGTCAACGGCCAGGCCAGAGAGGTCGACGTCGACCCGGCGACACCGATATTGTGGGTTGTCCGCGAAAATCTGAAAATGCCCGGCACCAAATTCGGCTGCGGCATCGCCCAGTGCGGGGCCTGCACCGTGCATTTGGATGGCAAACCGGTCCGCAGCTGTTCGACGCCGGTTTCCGCCGCCGACGGAAAGACAGTAACCACCATCGAGGGCATCGCCAGCGAAGACGGCACTTTGCACAAGGTCCAGCAGGCCTGGATCGAAGCGCAGGTTCCCCAATGCGGCTATTGCCAGTCCGGCCAGATCATGTCGGCCACTGCGCTGCTGGAGAAAAATCCCCGGCCGACCGACGCGCAGATCGACGAAGCCATGGCCGGCAATGTCTGCCGCTGCGGCATGTATGGCCGGATACGCAAGGCGATCAAGGCGGCTGCAGGCATCGAACAACCCGCGAAAGTGGAGGCTTAGATCATGGGCAAATGGTCAAGACGCGCATTCATCGGCGCCGGTGTCGTTGCCGGTAGCGCTCTGGTTGTCGGCGTAGCGGTCCGTCAGGGCAATCCGATCAACAAGCTGAGCCCGCTACTCACTAATGGCGAGAATGAGCAGCTGCTCAATGCATGGGTGAAGGTCGATACCGACAATGTCGTCACCGCCGTCATTCCGCATGTCGAAATGGGGCAAGGTGTCCATACCGCGCTGGCCCAGATGCTGGCGGACGAGATGGATGCCGACTGGAACAAGGTGCAGATTCTCGAAGCGCCTGCCGACATGCAATATGTATCCGATTCGATCGGTCGCGATTTCCTGTTTCCCAATCTGCAGGTGCCGGCGCTGTTCGAACCGACGGTCGCGGGCGGCATATTGGAACTGGCGCAGGCCATGGGCTTGCAATTCACCGGCGGCAGCTACTCGGTGCGTGCCACCGGCCAGCGCGCGATGCGCACCGCCGGCGCCGCAGCCCGCGAAATGCTGGTCGCAGCTGCAGCAAGCGAATGGCAGGTTCCGAAGAGCGAAATCAGCACAGCGGACAGCATGCTCATCCATGCCAAAAGCGGCAAGTCCGAACCCTTCGCGAAATTCGCCCTCGCCGCCGCCGAGCAAAGCCTGCCCGCCAAACCCAAGCTCAAATCACCGGAAAATTACAAGATCATGGGTCAGCCAAAGGCCCGCCATGATATTCCCGAAAAAGTCGATGGCAGCGCGGTTTTCGGGATTGATGCCGATGTCCCGGGGATGAAATATGCGGCGGTCAAGGCCCCTCCGGTGATCGGCGCCACGGTTGAATCGATGGATGCAACCACCGCCAAAACCATGCCCGGCGTGCTGCAGATCCTCAACATGGGCGATTTTGTCGCCGTGGTGGCCGACGGCTATTGGCAGGCACAGCAAGCGCTGGGTACGATCGACGCCCAATATAGCAAAACCGAAGGCGACAGCCTTGATCAGGACGCGATCTTCGCCCGCTATGCCAGCCATCTCGACGAGGCCGGTGAAGATGGCGGAGACATGCAGACCGAAGCGGGCGATGTCACCAAGGGCTTCGCCGAGGCAGCAACCAAGGTCGAAGCGGAATATAAGGTGCCCTTCCTTGCCCACGCGACGATGGAGCCGATGAACTGCACCGCATGGGTGCGCGATGGCAAATGCGATGTCTGGTCGGGCCATCAGGCGCCGGTCAATGCCCGCCAGGCGGCTGCCGATGCCGCCGGTCTGCCATTCGAGGATGTGACCTATCACAACGCCTATCTCGGCGGCGGTTTCGGGCGCCGGTCCGACAGTGACGCCATCATCATGGCCACCCGGATCGCCAAGGCTACAGGCTATCCGGTCAAGATGATCTGGTCGCGGGAAGAAGACACGGCGCAGGATCATTATCGCCCGTCGGCGACCAGTCGCTTCCGCGGCGGGCTCGACAAGGATGGCAAGGCGGTCAGCTGGGACAATATCCACACCCACCTGTTCGATCCCGCAGACGCGCCAACCATACCCCATTACAACATTGCCAGCCACAGAATCCGCAAGGTCGACGTGCCGATGCATCTGCGCTTTGGCCCGTGGCGTTCGGTCGATCACAGCCAGCACGGATTCTTCATCGAATCCTTTGTCGACGAGATGGCCCATGCCGCCGGCAAGGATGGCTATGCCTTCCGCCGCGAACTGCTGGCGGAATCGCCGCGTCATCTGAAAGTGCTCGACACCGCCGCGAAAATGTCCGGCTGGGGCAGCGCTCTGCCGGAAAAACATGGCCGCGGCATCGCCTTTGTCCCGTCCTTCGGGTCGATCGTTGCACAGGTCGCCGAAGTCGACATGAGCGGACCCAAGCCACGGGTGACAAAAGTCTATGTCGCCGCCGATCCGGGCTTTGCGATCAATCCCGACGGCTTTACCGCGCAGATGGAAAGCGGGATTGTCTATGGCCTGACCGCAGCGCTTTATGGCGATATCACGATCAAGGACGGCGCCGTCCAGCAAAGCAATTTTCACGACTATCCGATGCTCCGGATCGACGAGATGCCCGAGGTGGAAGTGGCGCTGATCAATGGCGATCACGAGCGTCTCGGCGGTGGCGGCGAACCCGGCCTGCCGCCGATCGCGCCTGCCGTCACCAACGCGATTTTTGCCGCCACCGGCACGCGGATTCGCGAATTGCCTTTGTCCAAACACAGCTTTGCCTGATCGGAGTCACGACATGACCACAGCGCGAAACCTTGCCTGCCTTTCCGTTTTCCTGCTCGCCGCATGCGGCGCTGACCCTGCGCCGGGACCAGTGGAGCAGATCATCGTCCGCGAACCGGGCGCCGCGCTGGTGGAAACCGCTGCCGTCGCGGGAGATTCGGGCGATGCGCTGATCGCCGAAGGGAAGGCGGCTTTTGCCAATTGCTCCGCCTGCCACACGCTGCAACAGGGCGCTCCCAATGGCGCCGGCCCCAATCTCTTCGGGATTGTTGGCAAAGCGGCCGGAAAAGTTGCCGGCTTCGAATATTCCGACGCATTGAAAGCATCGGGCGTCACCTGGACCGCAGCCGAACTGGATAGCTATATCGCCGATCCAGCCGCAAAAATTCCCGGCACGACGATGGTTGCCGGAACAATTGCGGATCAGGCCAAACGACAGGCAGTCATCGCCTATATTGAAAGCGTTACCGCCAATTGAACGAGAGCTCCGGCATCATGCTGGCGCTGCTGGCTGCCGGACAGTCCCGCAGATTTGGCGATCAGGACAAGCTGGCCGCATCGCTGGGCGACAGAATGCTGGGCCTGCACGCAGCCGAGGCCGCCGCCGGCCTTCCCTTCGCCCGAAAGCTTGTGATCGGGTCGCCCGAACATGATTGCGCGCCACAATGGGGTGCGCTCGGCTATCAGATGATCGCCAATGATGCCGCCGCACAAGGCCAGGCAACATCTGTCCGCCTCGCCGCTGCCCAGGCGATTGCATCCGGAGCCAGCGCATTGTGCATCATGCTGGCCGACATGCCTTTTGTGACAAACGGGCATATCGGAAGACTGATTGCTGCCTTCGAGCAAGAAGGCGGGACCCGCACCACTGCATCCACCCGCCACGAACAACCGATGCCACCGGCAATTTTTCCCTCCGGCGCGCTGGAAACGCTATTGGGACTAACAGGCGATACTGGCGCCAGAAAGCTGCTGGGCGATGCTCTTCTAATTGCGGGCAGCGATCATCTGCTGACGGATATCGACACACCGGAAGATTTGGCAGAAGCTAACCGAATCGCAAAACAGAACGAATAGCTATTGGCCAAAAAGGCGTCAGTCGCGATCCAGTCTCCGCCCCAGTTTCACGAAAAATATGATCAGGAAGGGCACCAGCAGGAAGGACAATACCACTTTGGCCGAACCCTGACCGAGCAACAATTGTCCGATCGGCCGCTCGCCGTAAAAGGCGATGGTGATGAAAATGAGCGTGTCGACAATCTGCGACAATGCGCTGGCAATGGCGGCGCGCAAGGCCAGCATCGCGCCCTTCATATTGGCGAGGCGGGAGAAGATATAGACGTTGAGGAACTGCGACACGCCATAAGCGATGATTCCGGCGAACATCAGCCGCGCGCCTTGCGACAATATGATCGGGAAAGCTTCTTTCGCCGGTTCGTACATGCCCGGATCGGTCGGCAGCGCCAATACGATCTGGATCAGGATGATCGCGGTGATCAGCGGAATGAAACCAAAGCGGACGAGCCGGTTGGCGACATCCCGGCCATGCAATTCGGCGACCGAACTCGACAATACGACCAGCAGCAGAAACGGGAAAATCCCCGATTCGACGGCCAGCGGCCCGAGCGCCACCTGCTTCGCGCCCAGGATTCCGGCGATGCAGGTCATCCCGCCATAGAGGACCGCGAACACAAACAGGGAGCGCGGGATAAGGTTGGTTTTGGAAATTTCGTTCATCGCGATTGCCTAGCGCGGTCTGCGACGAAAAAAAAGAAATAGTCACAAGTGTGATTTTTTCTATAGGGACAAAGAATATTGAACGCAGCAGATCGCGGCCCCTTGTGTCGCGCGATCGGGGGATAGTTTGCAGAGACTGGCAGTTTATTGCGGCGCCAATGCCGGGCAGGACCCGGCTTATGCCGAATCGACTATATTGCTCGGCAAGGCCATGGCGGCACGCCATGTTGACCTCGTCTATGGTGGCGGGCGGCTTGGTCTGATGGGGATTATCGCCGACACGGTGCTCGCCGAGGGTGGCCGGGTTCATGGTGTCATTCCCGAGATGCTGAAAGATCTGGAAGTCGCGCATCAGGGCGTCACCGAGCTGCACATCGTCCAGAATATGCACGAGCGCAAAGCAAAGATGACCGATCTGACCGATGCCTTCGTAGCCTTGCCGGGCGGCGTCGGCACGATGGACGAACTGTTCGAGGCCTGGAGCTGGAACGCGCTCGGCTATCACAACAAGCCCTTCGCCATTTTGAATATCGCCGGCTATTGGGATTCACTGATCGCGTTTCTCGACACAATGTCGGAACAGGGTTTCGTGTCCGCAGAACGGCGCAAACATCTGATCGTCTCCGACGATATCGACGACTGCCTCGACCGCTTGGCTGCCGCCTGCAATAGCGAAACCGGCAGTTTCACCTGGTGAGCCAGATCCGGCCCGAAATATTGACTGGAAGAGTCCGATGATACCGATCCTGACAAGCATGGCCGGCATGGCATTGATCCTGCTGATCGCCTTTGGCCTTTCGACCGGGCGGAAGAACATCCGGTTCCGGGTGGTGGGGGCCGCCTTTGCGCTGCAGGCCGGGATAGCCGTGATCGTGCTTTATGTACCGGCCGGAAAGCGGATCATCGAAGCCATGGCTTTCGGCGTATCCAACCTGCTCGGCTATGCTTCGGCCGGCACCAATTTCATCTTCGGCCCGCTCGCCGACCCGTCGATTGGCGGCAATAGTTTCGCGATTGCCGCGCTGCCGGTGATCATCTTCTTCTCGGCGCTGATCTCGATCCTCTATTATCTCGGGGTGATGCAGTTCATCATCAAATGGGTCGGCGGCGGCATCCAGAAGATCACCGGCATCTCCAAGGTCGAATCGCTCTGTGCAGCCGCCAATATCTTTGTCGGCCAGTCCGAATCGCCTTTGGTCATCCGCCCCTATCTCGCCAGCCTGACCCAGTCGCAGCTGTTCACCGTGATGAGCGTCGGCATGGCCGGTGTCGCGGGCACGATATTGGCTGCTTATGCCGCAATGGGCATCCGCATCGACTATCTGCTCGCTGCTGCCTTCATGTCGGCACCCGGCGGCATCTTGATGGCCAAGATCATCATGCCGGACAATCCCGCTGATCCCGCTCCGGAGGAGCTGGTGGTCGCGGTCGAATATGAAGAGGAAAAGCCTGCCAATATCATTATGGCGGCGGCCATGGGCGCGCAAACCGGCGTCAAACTGGCAGTGGCGGTCGGCGCGATGGTGCTCGCTTTTGTCGCGCTGGTCGCCATGGCCAATGGCTTGCTCGGCGGCATTGGCGGCTGGTTCGGCATGCCGGATCTCAGCTTCCAGATGATCATCGGCTATATTTTTGCGCCGGTCATGTTCCTGCTCGGCGTCCCTTGGAACGAAGCCCTCGGAGCGGGCGGCCTGTTCGGGACCAAGGTCGTGCTCAACGAATTTGTTGCCTTCATCGAACTGGGCAAGATCCAGGACGGCATTTCCCCGCTGACCAATGCCATTGTCATCTTCGCGCTATGCGGTTTTGCCAATTTCAGCAGCATCGCCATCCAGCTTGCCGTGACCGGCGGCCTTGCACCCAATCAGCGTCCGGTCATCGCCCGGCTCGGCCTGCGCGCGCTGGCCGCAGGCTCGCTCGCCAATCTGATGAGCGCGGCGCTCGCCGGCATATTGCTGTCGCTCGGCTGATTCATCCCGATTGACAAAGCAGCACCGGAGCGCATTTTAAGAGCATGACCCAGAACCCAGACACATTGGCCGCCGTCTCGCTCGCCATGGCGGACGAAGATAGCGACGCATTTGCCGAACAGATCGGCCGCAGCTTCTCCGACTGGGGCTTTGCCGTAGTCGCCGACCATGGCATCCCCGACGAACTGATCGAACGCGCCGAAGCCATGTCGCGCGCCTTTTTTGCCCTGCCCGAAGAGGTGAAGCGATCCTATCACATAGCCGGCGGCGGCGGTGCTCGCGGTTACACGCCGTTCGGCACCGAAAGCGCCAAGGATAGCAATATCAGCGATCTCAAGGAATTCTGGCATATCGGCCGCGACCTGCCAGTTGGCCACGCTTTCGAACCCTTCATGCCGCCCAATATCTGGCCAAAGGAACTCGACGGGTTCCGCGAAACCTATCTCGAAATGTTCGCCGCCTTCGACAAAGCCGGCGCGCGTATTCTGGAGGCGATCGCGCGCTTTCTCGGACTCGCCCCGGATTTCTTCGTCGATACGGTACGCGACGGCAATTCGGTGATGCGGCTGATCCACTATCCGCCGGTCCCCGAAGATTCGCCAGCCGTCCGGGCCGGAGCGCATGAGGATATCAACACGATCACCTTGCTGATCGGCGCCGAAGAGGCCGGTCTGGAACTGCTCGACAGGAATGGCCATTGGCGGCCGGTGACCCCGAAGGCGGGCGAGCTGGCGGTGAATATCGGCGACATGCTGCAGCGGCTGACCAACAACCGCCTGCCCTCGACGACCCACCGCGTGGTCAATCCCGCACCGGAACGGCGTGGCCATTCGCGCTACTCGATGCCCTTCTTCCTCCACTTCCGGCCCGATTATGCGATCGACACCCTGCCAAGCTGCATCGATGACACCCACCCCGATCTCTATCCGGAACCAATCACCGCGCATGACTATCTGATGCAGCGCCTGCGCGAGATCGGCCTCATATGACTCCGAAGGTGGTTGGCATCAGCGGCGGCAGCTGTTCCGGAAAAACAACACTGACCCGCAAAATCTTCGAGAAGCTGGGACCGGATCAATGCGTCGTTCTGCCGCAGGATGACTATTTTTTCGGCTTTGGCGATGCGCCAAAAGGCAAGGGCGGTCCCAATTTTGATCACCCCGATGCCGTCGACTTCGACCAAATGTGCTCGCAATTGCGCCAGTTGAAGAGCGGCGAGGCGATTGACCGGCCGCTTTATGATTTTCCCACCCATTTGCCGAAGACGGAAACCGAGCGGACCGAACCGCGGCCGCTAATCTTGATCGACGGCATATTGATCCTGCAGCACCAGCCGTTGCGCGAGTTGCTGGATTTGAGCATTTTCGTCGAATGCGATTCCGAAACCCGTTTTGCCCGCCGACTCGAACGCGATGTCCGCGAACGAGGGCGCACAGCCCGGTCGGTGCACGACCAATTCGCCGAACAGGTCGGTCCGATGCACGATCTCCATGTCGAACCATCCAAAACCCACGCCGACATTGTGATAAATTCGCAACAGTGCGAAGCCGCTTTCGGTGCGCTGTTTGAGAAGATCGCTTCGCTAATAAAATATTGAAAACAATATTCTAATTTTGGATATTCGGTCCCCAAACCACTTCTTTTCGACCAATATCGTGGCAAATTCGCGAACCGGAAAATAATAAAAATGCTGCAGTGCGGCATATGACGTTTCAATTGAGACAAAACTGTCATTAATGGCACCTACAGACGACCGGCGTTGATCCGGCGGTGCACATGATGTGCCGTCGCTCAGGCTTTAGACAGTTTTTTTATTGCGGTGCACAAACCATTGCGGCGCACAACGGGGAATTCTTATCATGAAGATTAAATATCTCTTGGCTACCAGCGTAGTCAGCCTTTCAACGGCGGGCCTGATGGCAACATCCGCCTCGGCCCAGTCGACCGGTACCGTCGATTTTGAGAATGATGTCATCATCGTAACCGGCGGAAGAACCGTCGATGTCGGTGGCGTTGAAATTCCCAACACGCCAAAGGCAAAGCAGGTTCTCGACGAAGAAATCATCCGTCGTCAACGCCCCGGCCAGACGGTCAATGATATCGTCAATCTCGTTCCCGGTGTCAGCTTCCAGAACAATGACCCATGGGGTTCTTCCGGCGGTTCATTCACGATCCGCGGCTTCAGCGATGATCGCATTTCGCAGACGCTTGACGGTCTGCCACTCAACGATTCGGGCAACTATGCGCTGTACACCAACCAGCAGGTCGATTCGGAAATCATCGAGCAGGTCAACGTCAACCTCGGCGTGACCGACGTCGACAGCCCGACCGCTTCCGCTGTGGGCGGCACGATCAACCTTCGTACCCGCCAGCCCAGCGACGATTTCAAGCTGACCGGCACGCTCTCAGCCGGTAGCACCTTTGCCAATGGCGACACCGACAACCGCAGCCGGCTTTACATGCGCGGCTTCGGCATGATCGACACCGGCGACATCACCGGTTTCGGCACCAAGGCTTTCGTTTCCGCCAGCTACACGCGTTACAACAACCCGTTCAACAACTACGGCATTGTCGAAAAGCAGCAATATAACGGCCGCATCTGGCAGGATATCGGCAGCAATGGCGACTTCATCGCTGTCGCGGGTCACTATAACGAAAACCGCAACAACTTCTTCGGTTCCTTCTCGCTGGACAGTTTCCCGGCGACAAAAGCGGACCGCTTTTACGACATCAACTTCCCTTGCACGGTCGAGGCTCCTCAAGCCGGAACCGCCCAGAGCGACAACAATTGCGGCGCGGAATTTGATCGCCGATACAACCCGTCGAATACCGGTAACATCCGTGGCGCATCGCGCTTCACCTTGACGGACGGTCTGGTTCTTTCGGTCGATCCGAGCTACCAGTATGTGAAGGCGAATGGCGGCGGCGACGAAGAACTGCTCGAGCAGACCCGCAACGTTGGCGGTGTTGAAATGACCGGCTTCATTAGCGGGCGCTATTATTTCGGTCGTGACCTCAACGGTGACGGCGATACGCTCGACGAAGTAACGGGTCACGATCCAAGCCAGACCCGCACCCGGCGTTTCGGTGTTATTTCAAACCTCTCTTACGAGCTCAACCCGGACCACCGTTTCCGTCTGGCCTATACTTATGACGATGCCAACCATCGCCAGACCGGCCAGACCTCGGTTGCGCTTCTCAACGGCGAAATTGCCGACGTGTTCCCGGTTAACAACGGACTGGTTACGGTAGACGGTTTTGAACTCAACAAACGCGATCGCCAGTCCTACGCGACACTGCATCAGATTTCAGGCGAATATCGCGGTACATTTGGCGGTCTGACCGCAGTGCTCGGTTTGCGGGCACCGTTCTTCAAGCGCGAATTGAACCAGAATTGCTACACCACATCTGCAAGCGGTTTTCTCGATTGCGTTGGCGGCGTCAGCGCAGCCTATGAAGCGGCGAATCCATACAGCTATGATGCAGCAACCAACACCGTTACCGGCTCTGCAATTCCTCAGTCACGTACCTATAAATATGATGACATCCTGCCAAACATCGGTCTGACCTATGCTTTCGGCAGCGCATCCGTATTTGCAAACTATGCCAAGGGGCTTTCGGTACCGGCTACCGATCCGCTTTATGACTCGCTTTACTTCCCGGAGAACGCACCGGGCGTTCAGCCAGTTCCCGAAACAACCGACAGTCTCGATTTGGGCCTTCGGTATCGGACCGGCAACATCCAGGCCCAGTTCGCTGGATGGTATACCCGCTACAATAACCGGCTCGCGTCATCTTATGATCCGATCCTTGATGAATCGGTATTCCGGAACCTCGGCCGTGTAGACAAATATGGTCTCGATGCCTCGATCGCTTGGTCACCAACGCCTGAAACAATGGTATATGTTTTCGGTTCGATCAATGAATCGGATATCCAGGACAATGTTCAGACCGACGTTTGCTCGGCCGCTGATATTACAAACGGCGTTGCCCAGTGCACCGCGGTTGGCGATCCGATCTTTGCTCTTACTGCCGGCAAGAATGAAAGCGGAGCCCCGCTCTGGACCGTTGGTGCTCGTGTTCAGCAGCAGTTCGGCGACTTCGAACTGGGTGCCCAGGTCAAGCACACCGGCAAACGCTGGGTCAATGACACCAACACACGGTCTGTTGGCGGCTACACGCTGGTCGACCTCGACCTGCGGTGGAACATCACGCAGAACCAGTTCGGCGACGATGTTGCAGTCCAGCTGAACGTGACCAACCTGCTCGACAAGCTATATGTAGGCGGCTTTGGTGGCGATCTGGACGGCAATTCGCCATTTGTCCAAATCGGTGCGCCACGCGCGGCAAGCATCTCGCTCATCTTCGGCTACTAAGCACAACAACATCAAGTCTGGTACGGCACGAGATCGCGCCGGACTGACAAGGATTAAAAAGACGGCGGTGCTGAAAAGCGCCGCCGTTTTTCTTTGCGCAAGGACTAGCTGCGCCTCCGGACGGAATGGCCGCTGCAATCGCTTGCAATATCTTTACCGGTTCGTGCTAGAGGCACTGCGATTGACATCAACGGAAGCCATCATGCCTGACACCCAAAAATCTCCCATTCTCGTCACCGGAGCCGCCGGGTTCATCGGCCATGCCGTCTCGACGCGTCTAATAGAGCGCGGGGAAGCGGTAATCGGGATCGACAATCTCAATGATTATTATGATCCGGCGCTAAAAGCCGCACGGCTCGCCAATCTCGAGGCTCTGGACGGTTTCCGCTTTGTCGAAATGGATGTGTCCGATGCCGATGGCGTCAAGACGCTGGTCCAGACCAACCACGTGCAGCGGATCATCCATCTCGCGGCACAGGCCGGTGTCCGTTACAGTATCGAGAATCCGTTCGCTTACCAGAAGTCCAACCTGCAGGGCCATTTGTCGCTGCTCGAAGCCAGCCGCCATGCCGAGAATTTCCAGCATCTGGTCTATGCATCTTCAAGCTCGGTCTATGGTGACAAGCCGATGGGCGGGGAAGGCTTTACCGAAGAAGAACCCGCCACCGATCCGGTCTCGCTCTATGCCGCAACCAAGCGCTCGGGCGAGTTGATGAGCCAGTCCTACGCGAAACTCTACGGTTTTCCGATGACCGGCCTGCGCTTCTTCACCGTCTACGGTCCCTGGGGTCGGCCCGACATGGCCTATTTCGGTTTCACCCAGAAGATTTTGGCTGGCGAATCGATCGAGGTTTACGGCGAAGGCAGGATGGCGCGCGACTTCACCTATATCGATGATATTGTCGACGGCATATTAGGCGCGCTCGACCATCCGCCCGAGCGGCATGAACATCGCATCCTCAATATCGGCGACAGCCGCCCCGTTGGCTTGATGGACATGATCACCGCACTGGAAGATGCGCTCGGCCTTGAAGCCGAAAAAATCATGCGACCGATGCAGCCCGGCGATGTGACCTCAACCTATGCGGACATATCCAAGCTGCACGCGCTGACCGGCTATGCACCCAAGGTCATGCTGGAAGACGGATTGAAACGGTTCGTCAGCTGGTATCGGGACTTCTACGGCAATCTGCCGCCGCAGTGATCTAGCGCGTTTCGGCGCGTAACATCACTTGCTGTGCAACCATTTTAAGCTGCTCGTTGACGCTTTCGTCCGTGCAGACGCCCTGACTGAACATTCCACCCGATGCATTGATTCCAACGCCCAGCGGTGTCGGCCAGCCGCGCAGGGCGTGAACGATCGAGCGCAGCGCAGCCAATGTGCTGCCGACCGCTTGCCAGCCGTAAGCGGTGACGATCAGCCCGACCGGCAAACCGTCGAGATAGGTACGACCATCGGTCGATGTCTCTTCAATATAATCGATCGCATTCTTGACCAGGCCAGAGATGGTGCCGTGATAGCCGGGGCTCGAGATCAAAATGCCATCGGCACGGCGGACCAGTTCGACAAGATCCTTGCCGGTCTGGTTCAGGCCGGCCGGATCAGACCGGTAATGCGGCAGTGCCATCAGGCGATCCGATCCGAACAATTCTGTTTCCGCTCCTGCAGCTTCTGCGGCTTGCAATGAGATCGCCAGCGCGACTTCGGTCGAGGATACCGGACTGGTCGTACCGCCAAGCCCGAGGATGAAAGGTTTTTTTGTCTGTTCCACGCGAACGCCATAACGATGGTTGATGGGCAATTGCAACGGCCTTGTTTAACAGACTTGTTTCTTAATTGACCGATTAAATCTCGCCCATTAAGACCGGCAACAACTAGCGGGCTTCGAGCGCGCGCTTCTCTCCACGATCAAAGGATGTTTCCATGCGCAAATTTACCGAAGAACAGCATATGTTCCGCGACGCCTATCGTCGCTTTCTCGCCGACGAAGTCGCGCCGCGAATGGACGAGTTTCGCGAAGCCGGGATCGTCGATCGCGAGATATTCAAGAAGGCTGGCGATCAGGGCTTCCTGATGATCTGGCCGGACGAGAAATATGGCGGCATGGGCGATAATGATTTCCGCTACGAGCAGATCATCATCGAGGAAACCGCGCGGGCAGGATGCGGCGAATGGTATAATACACTGCACAGCCGGCTGGTCGGCCCCTATCTCAAGAATATAGGCAATGAAGAGCAGCGTGAACGCTTCCTGCCGAAATGTGTGACCGGTGAGACGATCCTCGCCGTCGCGATGACCGAATCCGGCGCGGGCAGCGATTTATCCGGCATGAAAAGCACCGCGAAAGACATGGGCGACCATTGGCTGCTCAACGGATCGAAAACCTATATCTCGAACGGCATCAACGCCGACGTGGTGATTGTCGCTGCAAAGATTGACGGTGTCGAAGACAAACATGCGATGGTCCTGCTGATCCTCGAACGCGGCATGGAAGGCTTCGAGCGCGGCCAGAATCTCGAAAAAATCGGGCTTCATGCGCAGGATACAGCCGAGCTATTCTTCAATGACGTCAAGATACCGAAGGAAAATACGCTGGGCACGCCCGGCATGGGCTTCATCCATCTGATGGAAGGGCTGGCCGAGGAACGGCTGATCGCCATGGTCGGCTATGCCGCCTCGGCACGGCGCGCCTTCGATGTAACGCGCGAATTTGTCATGGACCGGGATGTTTTCGGCAAGAAATTGTCGGATATGCAGAATACCCAGTTCAGAATGGCGGAAATGGACGCAAAAATCGACATGCTGCAAGTCTATGTCGACCATTGTGTGGATATCCACAACGAAGGCGGGCTCAACGCCAATATCGCTGCCAAGGGCAAGATGCTGGGCAGCGAAATCGAATGGGAAATGGCCGATCTCGGCCTGCAGCTGCACGGCGGCGCCGGCTATATGAAAGAATATGAGATCAGCCGCATATTCACCGACGCCCGGATGAGCCGGATCTATGCCGGTTCGAGCGAGATCATGCGCTACATCGTCGGCCGCGACGTTTTCAGCCAGAAATATCAATCGATCCTAGATTAGTTTATGATGCAAACGGCACCGGGAGAAGGCGAGTCGCCTTCTCCTCAAGTTGACGTTTACGTAAACTGCTTGACTATGCTGCACTGCACCATTAGCATTGCGCAACATCCTTCCAATTCTTCCAGCGAGAGGAACCCCAAATGACGCAAGCTTTTATCTATGACGCAGTGCGATCGCCGCGCGGCAAGGGCCGCAACGATGGCGCCCTGCACGAAATCACTGCTCTCGACCTTTCCGCCCAGGTACTGGCGTCGATCAACGATCGCAACGAACTAGAGGGCCACGAAGTCGAAGACATCGCCTTTGGCTGCGTCTCTCCAGTGGGCGAGCAAGGCGCGGTAATCAGCCGCATGGCGGCATTGAAAGCCGGCTATGCCGACACAACATCCGCGATCCAGGTCAACCGCTTCTGCGGTTCCGGTCTCGAAGCGGTGAACATCGCGGCCGGCAAGGTCTGCTCCGGCGAAACCGATCTGGCGATTGGCGGCGGAATCGAATCCATGTCGCGCATCCCGATGGGCAGCGACGGTCTCGGCGGCATGGCCGACCCGACTCTCGTCTTTCAGGAATATTTCGTACCTCAGGGCATTTCCGCCGACCTGATCGCCACCAAATACGGCTATAGCCGCGATGATGTCGACGCCTATGCGGTCGAAAGCCAGAAGCGCGCCGCCAAGGCGTGGGACGAAAAGCGCTTCGCCAAATCGATCCTGCCGATCCGCGATGTGATTGGCGAAGTCGTGCTCGATCGCGACGAACTGATGCGTCCCGAAACCGATATGCAGTCGCTCGGCGCGCTTGGCCCTGCGTTCAAGATGATGGGCGAGCAAATGCCCGGCTTCAACGATGTCGCGATCCTCAAGCATCCCGAGATCGAGAAGATCAACCATGTCCACCATGCCGGTAACAGCTCGGGCATCGTCGACGGTTCCGCAGCGGTTCTCGTCGGTAACGAGATGGCTGGCGAGAAATATGGTATGAAACCCAGGGCGCGGATCGTGTCGATGGCAGCCATCGGCTCCGAACCGACGATCATGCTGACCGGCCCCGAATTTGCCGCCAAGAAGGCACTGGAACGTGCTGGAATGACAGCAAATGATATCGATCTGTGGGAATTGAACGAGGCCTTTGCTGCCGTCGTTCTACGCTTCATGGATGCGATGAATGTCGACCATAGCGTGATGAACGTCAACGGCGGCGCAATCGCCATGGGCCATCCGCTCGGCGCGACCGGCGCGATGATCCTCGGCACCGCGCTCGACGAGCTCGAACGTTCCGGCAAATCGACCGCTCTCGCGACGCTTTGCATCGGCGGCGGCATGGGTATCGCCACGATCATCGAACGGGTGAACTAATTGACTGCGCCCCGGCCAGGACCGGGCGCAGGCTCCCTTTTTGAACTGGATTCCGGCCATTGCCGGAAAACGAATACAGGACAGAACACATGACCTACGAAACATTCACAGTGGATATTGACAGCGACGGCATTGCCCTGGTCACCATCGATCTCCCCGGCCAGTCGATGAACGTCTGGAACCAGGCCTTGATCACTGACTTCAAAACCTTCGTCGAAGAGCTGATCAGCAAGGAAGAAATCAAGGGCGCGGTGATTACATCGGGCAAGAAATCCGGCTTCCTCGCCGGTGCCGATCTCAACATGCTCGGCGCGTCAAAAGCCGCCAGCATGGCCGAAGCGTTTGAAAGCGCCTGGGAACTCAACGGCATGTTGCGCCGCATGGAAACCGGCGGAAACAGCGCCAAGGACCTGCTCAAGGGCACGGCCCACGCCAAACCTGTTGCCTGTGCCCTTAACGGCCTCGCTCTCGGTGGCGGTCTCGAACTGGCGCTGGCCTGCCATTATCGCGTTTGCGCCGACAATCTCAAGATCCAGCTTGGCCTGCCTGAAGTACAGGTTGGCTTGCTGCCCGGCGGCGGCGGCACACAGCGCCTGCCCCGCCTCTCCGGACTGCAGGCCGCCGGCATGATGATCATGATGGGCGCACCCACCAACCCGCAGGCTGCCAAGGCCCAGGGCTTTATCGACGAAGTCGTCCCCGCTGACGAAGTCGTCGCGAAAGCCAAAGCGTGGGTCAAAGCCAATCCCAAGGCCTCCGCGCCATGGGACAAGAAGGGCTATAAATTCCCCGGTGGTGCCGGATCGATGGATCCGCGCGCCGTTCCGCTCTATCTCGGCTCCTCGGCGATTGCGCTGAAGCAGAGCAAGGGCAATTACGAAGCGGTCAAGGCGATCCTGTCCTGCCTCTATGAAGGCTCGATGCTGCCGATCGACACCGCGTTGCGTGTCGAAAGCAAATATTTCACCAAATTGCTCTCCGGCCCGCAAGCCAAGAATATGATCCGCACCCTGTTCATCAACAAACAGGCCGCGGAAAAGGGCGCAGCCCGCCCTGAAGGCGTGCCACCAACAGAACTCAAGACCGTCGGCGTGCTTGGTGCCGGCCTGATGGGCTCCGGCATCACCCATGTCACGGCCAAGGGCGGCATGAATGTGGTCGTCCTCGATCGCAGCATGGAAGAAGCGCAAAAGGCTATCGCCTACAGCCAGAAGATCGTCGACAAGGGCGTGAAGCGTGGCAAGATGACGCAGGAAAAAGCCGATGCTTTCATGGCGCGGATCAAACCGACCGATAATTATGACGATCTGAAAGATGTCGACCTGATCATCGAAGCGGTGTTCGAACGTCCGGACATCAAGGCCGACGTGATCAAAAAGACCGAAGCGGTCATCGGCAAGGATGTCATCTTTGCATCCAACACCTCGACTCTCCCGATCACGGGTCTGGCGAAGAACAGCGAACGTCCTGACCAGTTTATCGGCATGCATTTCTTCTCGCCGGTCGAGAAAATGCCGTTGCTGGAAATCATCCCTGGCGCCGAAACCGGCGACAAGGCTCTGGCGGTTGCGCTCGACTATAATGCGAAAATCCGCAAGGTTCCGATTGTCGTCAAGGATGTCCGCGGCTTCTACACCAACCGTGTGTTCCCGCCTTATGCCAATGAAGCGATGCTGATGGTCGCCGAAGGCGTGAAACCGGCCTTGATCGAAAATGCCGCAATCGCGATGGGCATGCCGATTGGCCCGCTCGCCGTGGTCGACGAAACGACCTTGCAGCTCGGCTATGACATTATGACGTCAACCAAGGAAGAACTGGGCGACGCCTATGTTCCGAGCGGCACCGAAGAGCTGATGGACATCATGGTCAAGCAGATCGACCGTCGTGGACGGCGCTTTGGCGGTGGTTTCTACGAATATGCCGATGACGGGTCGAAAAAGCTCTGGCCTGGCCTCGCCGACCATTTCGCGCTGGCCGAAGAACAGCCGGATGTCGAAGAGGTCAAACAGCGCTTGATGTTCATCCAGCTGATCGCCACCGCACAATGTTTCGACGAAGGCGTGGTCTCCGATCCGCAATCTGCCGATCTCGGCGCGATCTTCGGCTGGGGCTTCGCGCCCTGGACCGGCGGTCCGATGAGCCATATCGACACGATGGGTGTCGACAATTTCGTCCGCATCGCCGACAATCTGGCGCAGCAACATGGCGAACGGTTCAAACCGCCTATGAGCTTCCGCGAAAAAGCGGACGCTGGCGAGAGCTTCTATAAAGCAGCCTAAGCCGGAACAACCAAGAATAAGAAAGAGAGCTCCTTCGGGGGCTCTTTTTTTGCCTGTCAGGAAACCCGTTTCGCCAGCGCATCGAGCTTTGCGTCGAGCTGCTCAATCTGCCGGGACATATGATCAATATTGGCGTTATCCGCCGGTTTAGCAGCGCGATCCGCTCCATAATGAGCCTCGAACAACGCCACCATCTGCTCGACCACCGGGCCTTGCTGTCGTTCGGCCCGTTCTGCCCCGATGGTCATCTCGATCGACCGCGCGCTATATTCCAGGGTGCCGTAGAAGATATCACGCGCCTGCCACAGCACCGCGTCCTGCCGCAATTCTCCACGATCCTGCCCGCGCCGGAACAGCTGGTCGAAAACCGCGACATAATGGCGCAGATGGTCGCGCGAGACGCTGACCTCGCTATTGTTGCGGCGCAGGGCGAAGCTGAGATTGATGAAGTCGGCGTTCAATATCACCGTATTCAGATGATATTGCGCCAGCGCCCGCAAACGGTCGGAAAAATCCTCGACCGTGCTTGACGCCATGACTGCCTCGGCTTCCAGAGTCAGCCCGTCCCAGAATTTCTGCAAGACCGCGAGCATCAATTCGGCCTTGGATTCATAATAGCTGTAGATCGTGCCTTCGCCGATACCGGCGCGGCGCGCGATCTCCGACATGCGCGCGCCGTCAAAGCCATGGTTGACGAAAATGGCGCGCGCCGCGTCCAGAATCGCCTGTTCCTTGCGCTCCAGCTTGCTGCGCTGGGTTTCCAAAGTGACCACTTTAGTCGCCAAAACCTGTCCTTTATTGAGCTTGACTCGAAAATACCGAATGCTATTCAAATAGCCATAGGAGACTGAATGTGTCAAATGACGAATATTCCGCTGTGCCATTTCCCGCAAAGGCGTCCTGAATATGCCCCAGTTTAAATCGAAAATTGCCACCGGTTCGGACAGTTTTGCGCAGAACCGCAAGGACATGCTGACGCTGATCGATCATCTCCGCAGCCTCGAGAAGCGCGCGGTTGATGCGTCGGAAAAGCGTCGTCCGACCTTTGAAAAACGCGGCCAGCTGACCCCGCACGAGCGGCTGACCCGTTTGCTCGATCCCGGAATGCCCTTCTTGCGCCTGTATAATATGGCCAATTATCTGCTCGAGGACAGCAATCCCGAGACCAGCATTCCCGGTGGCAGCGTGATATTGGGTATCGGCTTTGTCAAAGGCGTGCGCTGCATGATCTGGGTCGATGACAGTGGTATCCGGGCCGGGGCAGCGACCTCCGGCGGCTGGGATGCCAGCAAGGGCGCACAGAAAATTGCCCAGGATCTCAAATTGCCGTTCATCCATCTCGTTGAAAGCGCGGGCGCGAACCTGATGGAATATAAGGTCGAGCTCTGGGCGCACGGCGGCATGCTGTTCCGCAATCTTGCGTGGCTAAGTGCGGCGGGTATCCCGACGATGGTGGTTCTGCACGGACCGTCAACCGCTGGCGGCGCCTATATGCCCGGAATGTCGGACTATGTGATCGGCATTCGCGACAATGGCATGGCAGCGCTCGGCGGCGCAGCGCTGGTTCATGCGGCAACCGGCGAAGTCGCCGACGACCGCGAGCTTGGTGGCACGGAAATGCACGCTTCCACGACCGGCAGCGTCGAATATCTCGCCGATGACGATGCCCACGGCATTGCCATCGCCCGCGAAACCATGGGCCGGCTTGACTGGAACAAGAATACCACCCCGATCCGTCGCAATGATTATGAAGAACCTATCTACGACATCGACGAGATTGCCGGTGTCGTGCCGACCGACTATACCATCCCCTATGATGTCCGCGAAGTCGCGGCCCGGATCGTCGACGGTTCGGACTTTGAGGAATTCAAACCACGCTATGGCCCCGGCACGGTCTGCATGCAGGCGAGCATCATGGGCCATGCGGTCGGACTGATCGGCAATAATGGTCCGTTCGATCCAGAAGCGGCGGCCAAAGCGACCCATTTCTTCCAGCTTTGCGACCAGTCGCAGCTACCGATCATCTTCCTCAACAACACCACCGGCTATATTGTCGGCACCGAGTCCGAGCATAAGGGCATGATCAAGCTCGGCAGCAAGATGATCCAGGCGGTATCCAACGTGCGGGTGCCGAAACTGGCGCTTTATATCGGCGCGAGCTTTGGCGCGGGCAATTACGGGATGAGCGGCATCGCCTTCGAGCCCGATTTCCTGTTCAGCTGGCCGAACGCGAAAACTGGCGTCATGGCTGGTGCTTCGGCGGCCAACACGATGAGCCATGTCGCCCGGGTTCAGGCCAAGCGCAAAGGCGTTGAACCCGACGAAGAAGCGATTGCCAAGCAGGAACAGCGGATCAAGGATATTTTCGAAGCGCAGGAAAGCGCCTTCTTCACCTCCGGCCGGGTGCTCGACAATGGCGTGATCGACCCGCGTGACAGCCGCAAGGTTCTCGGTTTTGCTCTGGAGACGATCTTCGAGGCACAGAACCGGACGCTGCACCCCAATGCCTTCGGGGTGGCGCGGATATGAGCGCTCTTCCCGTAACCGAGACCCTGCAGCTCGAACTGAAACAGGGCTGGCTCACCATCTGGTTCAACCAGCCGGAAAACCGCAACGCCCTGAGTGACGTCTTGGTTGCGGAACTTGGCACAGTGCTGAAAAGCGTTCGTGATGATCGCGCAGTGCGCGGAATCACCCTTAGAGGGCGCGGCGGCGTCTTCTGTGCCGGTGCAGATCTCAAGAATTTCAAGGAAAATTTCCAGCAAAGCGGCGACCGCGCGGCGATCATCAAGATGTCGAGCGGTGCAGCGGAGATTTTCGACCTGGTGAACACCGCGCCGCAAGTGGTAATCGTATTGATCGAAGGCGCGGCGATGGCCGGCGGCTTCGGCCTGTCCTGCTGCGCCGATGTCGTGATCTGCGAAAGCGGCGCGCGCTTCGCGATGACCGAGACCGCCATTGGCGTGACACCGGCTCAGATATCCCCCTTTGTGATCCAGAAGCTCGGCTATGCCACCGGTCGCCGGTTGATGCTGACCGCCGCGCGGTTTGACGGCACAGAGGCCCATAAACTGGGCTTCGCGGATTTCATCGCCGACGATGTCGCGGGTCTGGAAGCCATTGAAATGCAGCTCCGAAAACAGGTCCTGGGCGCAGCGCCGGGCGCCGTGGCTGCAACCAAAGAACTGCTCGGCCAGATTGCCGGAAAGCCGCGCGAAGAGGTGGTCCGACTAGCCGCAGAGAATTTCGCCGACCGCATGGTCAGCGACGAGGCCAAGGAAGGCGTCGCCAGCTTCTTCGAGAAGCGCAAGCCCAGCTGGGTGGTGAAACCGGAATGAACAGATATTCGCAAATTCTTCCGTTCGTCCTGAGCTTGTCGAAGGACAGCTGGCGCGAAACCATGCTTCGACAGGCTCGGCACGAACGGGGTGAAGGAAAATAAAATGACCCGAATCAACACACTCTTGGTTGCCAACCGCGGCGAAATCGCCTGCCGGGTGATGCGCACCGCCAAGGCGCAGGGCATCCGCACGGTTGCGGTCTATTCCGACGCGGACGCGAACGCGCCCCATGTCAAAATGGCCGATGACGCGGTGCATATCGGTCCGGCTCCGGTCAATGAATCCTATCTGCTGATCTACAAGATCATCCAGGCCGCCAAGGACACCGGCGCCGATGCGATTCACCCCGGCTACGGGTTTCTCTCGGAAAATGCGGCCTTCTCCAAGGCTTGCGCTGACGCGAATATCATCTTCGTCGGCCCGCCGGAAAAAGCGATCGACGTGATGGGCGACAAGGCCCGGTCGAAACGCGCGATGATCGCCGCCGGCGTGCCCTGCGTGCCCGGCTATCAGGGCGATGATCAGGCGGACGATGTACTGGTCGCCGAAGCAGGCAAGATCGGTGTGCCGTTGATGGTCAAGGCAGCCGCTGGTGGTGGCGGTCGCGGCATGCGGCTGGTCCATGATCTCAAAGACGTGCCCAATGCGATCAAACTGGCCCGGTCCGAGGCGGAGAACGCCTTTGGCAATGGCGAACTGATCCTCGAGAAAGCGATTATCAAGCCGCGCCACGTCGAAATCCAGGTCTTTGCCGACAGCCACGGCAATACCATCCATCTCGGCGAGCGCGATTGCTCTGTCCAGCGTCGCCACCAGAAGGTGATCGAGGAAGCGCCTTGCCCTGTCATGACGCCACTATTGCGCGAGCAAATGGGCGCGGCTGCGGTCGAAGCGGCCAAGGCGGTCGACTATGTCGGTGCCGGAACGGTCGAGTTTCTCCTCGACCAGTCGGGCAGCTTCTATTTTCTCGAAATGAACACGCGGCTGCAGGTCGAACATCCGGTGACCGAGGAAATCACCGGTCTTGATCTGGTCGCACTGCAACTGAAAGTCGCGTCAGGCGACTTGCTCGGTCTTGAGCAGCAGGACATCACGCTCACCGGCCATGCGATGGAAGTCCGGCTCTATGCCGAAGATCCGGCAGATGATTTTCTGCCCAGCACCGGCCCGATCCATTTGTGGCAGCCATCCGGCCTCGCGCGGGTCGACAGCGGTATCGAGACCGGCGGCGAAGTATCACCCTTTTACGATTCAATGGTCGCCAAGATCGTCACCCATGGCGCAACCCGCGACGAAGCGCGGCGGCGGATGATCAAGGCGCTATCGGAAACAGCCCTGTTCGGCCCCAAGACCAATCGCGATTTCCTCATCGATGCGCTCGACCGGCCGGACTTTGTCGCCGGTGATGCAACCACCGCTTTCATCGCCGAGAATTACGGCGAAGACGGGGTGGATCTCGGGGCGCATGATTTCGCCTCTTATGCCATCGCGGCGGTCATCCATCACAAGCTGCGGCAACAGGCGGCGCATAGGCTGGCGCTTAACGTCAATCCGGAAATGCTCGACTGGTCCAGCACCGGCTCGCTGGAAACCGTGGCGCAATATGCCGACGGCGAAGATGCCCAGACCATCCATGTCCATGTCGACAAGCCCGGTCATTACCGGGTCAGATCCGGCGAAGAAGGAGTCGAGGTGGACTTGATCAGCCTGACCGCCGATCACGCGAAATTGCGCGTTGACGGGCGGACTATCGAAGCCATCTATTATGATGACCATCGCACCCTGTATCTGGCGCTGCCCAAACGCTCGCTGACTGTCACCGACCTGACCGGCCTCAGCGCCATGGAAGACGCCGGCGGCGGCGGAACCGTGGTCGCGCCGATGCACGGGCTGTTGCTCGAAATATTGGTCGAAGCCGGAGCGCGGGTTGCCAAGGGCGACAAGCTGGCCGTGCTCGAGGCGATGAAGATGCAGCACGAGATACTCGCCGAGATTGACGGGACGGTTGAAACCATCGCGGCAACCGCTGGCAAACAGATTGCAGCCGATGACCTGATCCTGGAAATTGTCGCCGATGAAGCTGAAGAAACCGATAGTTGATAAAGACCGTTCGTGCTGAGCTTGTCGAAGTACGATTGACCGCCACGGGCCCTTCGACAGGCTCAGGGCGAACGGCAATGAGGAGACCCACCAATGAACAATAAAATCTGCGACATGCTCGGCATCGAATTTCCGCTGGTTGCCTTCTCCCATTGCCGCGATGTCGTCGCTGCCGTCTCCAGAGCCGGTGGCATGGGCGTATTTGGCGGGGTAAACTGCTCGCCGGAGACGCTCGAAGAGGAGCTCAACTGGATCGACGCCCATGTCGACGGCAAGCCTTATGGTCTCGATATCATCGTCCCGAACAAGGTCGAGGGAAAGGGCGAAAAGCTTGATCCGGATGCCGTGCTCGCCTCGATCCCGGACGAATATAAGCAATTTACCAATGACATAATGCAGCGTCATGGTGTCGATGCAGCGCGTAGCGCCGAGGACATCGAAGCGGTCCGCCGCGAACAGGTCGCCTTCACCGACAATTTGCGCGGCGGCACGGCGGCAGCGATTTTGGAAGTCGCTTTCCGCCATCCGATCAAACTGATCGCCAATGCTCTGGGTATCCCGCCGCAAGTGATGCTGGAAATGGGGCAAAGGCACAATGTGCCGGTCGCCGCTCTGGTCGGGACGAGAGATCATGCGATGAGTCAGGTTGCGGCCGGTGTCGACATCATCATTGCCGTAGGCGGCGAGGCCGGCGGCCATACCGGAGATATATCCACGATGGTGTTGATCCCGGAAGTCTGCAACGCGCTCGCCCAGATTGGCGATGACACGCCGGTACTGGCCGCGGGCGGCATTGCCACCGGCGCGCAGATGGCGGCCGCCATGGCCATGGGTGCCAGCGGCGTCTGGTGCGGGTCGGTCTGGCTGACCACGGTCGAGGCAGAGACCAATCCGGTGGTGAAAGAGAAAATGCTCGCTGCCACATCACGCGACACCGTGCGGGCGCGCTCGCGCACCGGCAAGCCGTCGCGGCAGTTGCGCTCCCCCTGGACCGATGCCTGGCAGGCTGAGGGCGCGCCATCCCCGCTTCCCATGCCGTTACAGTCTCTGGTCGCGGAGCCTCCGTTGCGGGTGCTCGACAAGCTCAGTCAGGGTGACAATCAGGGCGCCAAGGATCTGGCCACCTATTGGGTCGGGCAGGGCGTTGGCCTGATGAACGAACAGATGACCGCCGGTCAGGTGGTGCAGGGCTTCAAGGAAGATTTTCTCACCGCATATGAAAGACTGGCCGCCAATCTGGGCGAATGACGTTTCCCTATCCATCCTGAGCTTGTCGCGGGATCAATTGCACCATATGCTTCCTCCGGACCGGCTCGAACGAAGCCGGGATTGAGGATTGCATGACAGAGATAACATCGACGCAGCCACTGGCCGGAATCAGGGTCATCGAATTTTCCACGATGGTCACCGCCTCGCTGGCGACAATGATGTTCGCCCAGCAGGGCGCGGACGTGATCAAGGTCGAGCCGCCCGGCATCGGTGATCCGATGCGCTGGCTGGGCAGTCAGAAATCCGGCATCTCCGGCCTGTTCCACAATTGCAACCGCGCCAAACGTTCGATCACGCTCGATCTCAAAACAGAAGAGGGCGTCGCCCATGCCCGGCAACTCTGTCTGTCGGCGGATGTGGTGATTCACAATTACCGCCCGGGTGTGATGGACCGGCTTGGACTGGGCAGCGAGGCGCTGCGCCAGGAGAAACCGGAGCTTGTCTATTGCGCCATCACCGGGTTTGGCCACGAAGGGCCGCTATCCGGCCGCCCGGCCTATGACCATGTGATGCAGGCGATGGCCGGGTTCATGACCCTGCAGGGTCATCCCGAAGGTTTCGCCTATGTCAAAACCCTGATCTGCGACAAGATCACCGCTTATACGGCCGCGCAGGCGATTACCGCAGCCCTGTTCGCACGCGAACGCATCGGTATCGGCCAGCATATTGATCTGTCGATGCTTGAAAGCTGCATCGCCTTTCTCTGGCCCGACGGCGGGATGCACCTGACGCTGCAAGCCGACGACGTGACTCACGGCGCGCCCTTCGCCGACTATTATCAATTGCCGCTCCGTTCGACCGACGGAGCAATCGCTTATGCCGCTATGACCGACGACCATTGGGCGGCGATATTCGACATCGTCGGCCGCCCGGACCTGAAGACGGAAGAGAAATATAAGGGCATGGCGAACCGCAGCGTCCATATGGCGGAGCTTGCCTCGATCATCGCCGCGCAAAAGCCCGACCTGACCAGCGCAGAGATGGTCACCGGTCTCGCCGCTCGTGATGTGCCGGCTGCCCCCTGTGTGGCGCTGGAAGACCTGCCGGCCAACCAGCAAGCCATGGCTGTCGGTATCTTCGAACAGAGCGATCATCCGCTGCTCGGCCCGGTCCGGCATGTCACATCCCCGGCCCGTTTTGGCGGGACCAAGCCGACACCCTGCGGCCCCAGTCCGGCGCTCGGTGAACATAGCGAAGCCATATTAGCCGAACTCGCCGCACCTACGCAGGCATAGATCGAATCAATCGATTGCAGCGCCCGTCATCTGGTTGCGTCTACCCGCGATCTGGCTATTCTGACTGAAAAAATAAGGAGAGAATCGCATGACCTGGCAGATGGCAAATATCTGGGAAAATATTGCGGCGGCAATTCCCGACAAGCCCGCAATCGTAGATGGCGACAAACGCTATAGCTGGGCAGAATATGAAGATCGAGCCGCGCGGGTTGCACAGGTGCTTACCGACCATGGCCTGAAGGCCGGTGCGAAGCTGGCAATCTATTCCTATAATTCGGCGGAATATATGGAGACCCAGTTCGGTGCCTTCAAAGCACGTATCTGCCCGGTCAATGTGAACTATCGCTATCTCGAAACAGAACTGACCCATGTCATCAACGACAGCGACAGCGAAGCGCTGGTGTTTCAGGCACAATTTGCCCCGCGCGTCGCCGCGATTCGGGATCAGCTCGACCAGATCAAACTCTTCCTCGAAATCGACGACGGATCGGGCCAGCATCTCGAGGGCGCTGTCTCCTACGAAAAAGCCGTGCAAAACACGGATCCCATGCCGGTAATCGAACGGTCGGGTGACGATCTGTACTTACTCTATACCGGCGGCACGACCGGCATGCCCAAAGGCGTGATGTATGATCACAAGAGCTTTGCCACCGCGCTGCTCGCCAAGGGATTTGAAATGCGGATGATGACACCGCCAGCCGACGCCTCCGGCTTTGGACCACTCGTACAGCAGCTGCACGCTGCGGGCGCAACATCGCGCTCCATTCCTGCATGCCCGCTGATGCATGGTACCGGCATGTGGATCGGTGCGATGGTTCCGCACAGCCTCGGCGGCTGCGTGGTACTGAACGACAACAGTCATTTCGATCCGGTAGCGCTCTGGCAGCTGACCGAAGACGAGAAAGTTACCGATATCACCATCGTCGGCGATGTTTTCGCCAAGCCGATGCTCGCTGCGCTGGAAGAGGCCAAGACGGCAGGGAAAGTCTTTGATTTATCATCACTTCTAATGATGGGATCATCGGGCGTGATGTGGTCCACGGAGGTCAAGCGCGGCCTTTTAGGCCATTTGCCGCATATCGCGATTGTCGACAGCATGGGCTCGACCGAAGGCAGCATGGGGGTTTCGATCACCACCGCCGAAAATATCGACAGCGACCAGACCGCCAAGTTCGATATGAATCCGACGACCAAAGTACTGACCGAAGACGGCAAGCCAATAGCACCCGGTTCCGGTGAAATGGGCCTGATCTGCAATGGGGGAATGGTGCCGCTCGGCTATTATAAGGACGAAGCGAAAAGCGCGGCCACTTTCAAGACATTCGACGGTGTCCGCTATTCGATTCCCGGCGATTTCGCGACGGTCGAGGCGGATGGCTCGATCACTTTGCTCGGACGAGGTTCCGCCTGCATCAACAGCGGTGGCGAGAAGATCTTTCCCGAAGAAGTCGAAGAAGCACTCAAGACGCATGAATCGGTCTATGATTGCCTGGTGGTAGGGATAGCCGACGACCGCTTTGGCCAGAAAGTCACCGCGATCATTTCCCTGGTGCACGGCGCCCGGTTCGATGAAGCGGCGCTGACCGAACATGTCCGCTCGAAACTGGCGGCCTACAAGACGCCGCGGGCCATTATCGTGGTGGACGAGGTTCCGCGCGCGGCCAATGGCAAGGCCGGCTATAAGGCGGCCAGGGAAATTGCCCTGGAGCGACTGCAGGTGTCGGCATAGACAGGTCACCCGCAGCCGGCACCAGCCGTCGGGAACATAGCGCCTTCCGTTCAGTCATTGACGGATCACCTCCATCCACCGCATGAGCGCCCGATGATCGTCGAACTCATTCATAATCCGGCCTCCGGCACGTTTAATCAAACCCGGCTGGATGACCTGTCCCGCGCGTTCCAGGCATGCGGCGCGCAAGTAAGACTGGGCCGGACCGAGAAGGACGGGCAGTTCGAGATTTTTCCCGACTGTGATCTCGTCTGTGTGTCGGGCGGTGACGGAGCCCTGCAGCTGGTCGTCGCATCAATGGTTCGCTCCGGAATATCCAGGCCATTATGCGTGTTTCCCGCCGGCACGGTGAATCTGGTCGCGAAAGAACTTGGTTATTCCAGTGATCCGGAAATATTTGCACGCGAGATCATGGCCGGATTTCTAGACAAGCGAGTGGCGCGCCTCGAAGCCCCGCTGGTAACCAGCGACGGCCAGCCCTTCGTTGCCTGCATCAGTGCCGGTCCCGATGGACAGGCCGTCGCACGGCACAGCCCCGCGTTGAAAAAGCGCATTGGCGGCGCGGCTTATGCATGGTCGCTGATAAAGTTGCTCGGCGACTGGCCGAAGCTGCACTTTTCATTGGCAGTGGAAGCGCCCGACGGCACGACAGAACATCTGAATTGCAGCGCCGTCTATGTAATCAAGGCCCGATATTATGCCGGAAGCTGGGTCCTGGCGCCGGCAGCGGAATTGGGATCCAGGCATTTCCAGGTCATATTGCTGACTCGCGCCCGGCGCAGGGATTTTATCCGCTTCCTGCTCCGGATCGCGCGCGGTCGTGACCCCGCACAGCTCGATTTCGTCCGGTCCCTGCCGGCTCGTCGGCTAACGATAATCGCAAAGGACAAAATCTCCCGACTGGCCGCGTTTCAGGCGGACGGGGACACGCTGGCGGGTCAACCATATGAAATCAATATGACCGACCAGAGCGTTGCCTATTGCTTGCCGCTACCCGAATAATCGGAGGTTTTCAGGCGGCCCGACAATGGGCTGCAATCAGATCGACCATTTTCGGCAATTTGCTGGGTGGCAGATCGTGCCCCATGCCTTCAACCAGCTCGAACCGGGCGCCTTTGACATTGGCCGCGATATCCTGACCGCAGACGGACGGGATGAGCGGATCATCGGCGCCGTGAATGACCATCGTCGGCGCGGTGATCCGGTTCGCCGTCGGTCGCAAATTTCCGGTATCGATGATCGCCGCCATCTGGCGCTTCGGCCCGGGCGGGTAGAAGCCGCGTTCTTGCGCCAGTTTCATCATCGCCCGGCGTTCCTCCGGCCGGTTCCGGCCTTCCTCGGACGCGATCAGCGACGAAAAGGCGAGTCCCAGTTCCAGAGCCTCGTCCGGTGTCCGCGCTTTTGCGCGAGCCGTTTGCATCAGCACCTTGCGTACTTCGGCACTGGCTCCGGGAAGCCCGGGACCGTTGGTCGATGACATCACCGGTGTAAAGGACAGCACCCGGTCGGCATGATCCCCCGCAATCAGCTGACCGATCATACCGCCCATGGACGCGCCGACAATATGCGCCCGGTCGATCTTCAGGGCGTCGAGAACGCCGACCGCGTCCCTCGCCATATCGCTCAAATTATAGGGAGCCATTTGCCGATTCGGGAAAAAGCGTTTGGTGAGCATCTGCCGGATCGGATGCGGTGGCCGCACCCCGTCAAATTTATAGGACAGACCCACATCGCGATTATCAAAAGTGACGACCCGGAAACCTTCTTTAACCAGACCGTTGACGAAATCCATCGGCCAGTAGATCAGCTGGGCGGTATAGCCCATGACCAGCAATATGGCCGGATCCTCGGGGTTGCCGTGATCTTCTGCTTCGATATTGATACCATTGGCGATGACTTGCATGGACGGTTCCTGAACTACGCGAAAACAGGATAAGTAACAGAAAGCACAAGCGTTACAAGAACCGCAGCAATCAAAGGCTAGGGCATGGCTTCAGGGTCCGGCTGGTCGCTATCATTGTGCGCCATATCGGCGTTGTTACCGACCGTTATCGCACCCAGCCGCGCCACCTGATTATCTTCGTCCACCACCGCTCGCGCGCCAAGAATCACCGGAACCTGGATCGCCTGCGCTGACAATTTGGCAATGCGGACCGTGTAAATGCCGTAGGGAACACCATCGAACAGGAAGAATCCGTCAAACTCGGTCTGGGTCTCGCGAACGACGCGGCCTTCGCCGTTCACCAGTTCCATGCCGACACCGGCAATCGCGCCGCCGCCCCTGCGCACCAAGGTCCCCTCGACCTCGCCGGCACTGACCAGCGGCAGTTCGACGGTTACCGCAACACCGGGCCGCGGCGTAATCACCACACCGGGGAGAGCGGGCTGCACGAAGGGATTGGACAAGCTGCTGCTGTCTATCCCGATCAATATTGGCCGGAAGGGCAGCAGATTGTCGATAATCGCCCGGCCATTGGTATCCGTAGCGGTCAGCGTCACCGACTGGCCGGCCGTCAGCTCGACATTTTCAACCAATGGCTCTCCGGCCTGACGGATTCCGTCCCTGTTTTCGTCCCGATAGACGATCGCCAGGGCTTGGCCGCTATTGGCCAGCTTGTTGCTCGACAAACGGAATTTTCCGCTTCGGGGATCAGGTCCCAGACTGAACGCCAGGTTCAGACCGGCTGCCACCGATCCATCGGTCGCGGCCTCGGCGCTCGCGGTGACCGAAAAGCGGTCAAAACGGCGAACAATCCCGATGCCTGCACGCGCGCGGTCGAGACTCGCGTCATAGCCCAGCTCGGCCCGCCAGTCGGACCGTTCGCCAGCCCGCCATTCGCCGGTAAAATCAACCCGTTCGAAACGCTTCTCCGGCGCGAGCCTGTACACCGCTTCACCGCGCAACCGGACCTTGCCGATCCGCCCGGTGGCAAGCAGCCGTGCATCGAGCTGATCCGGCGCACCTGCACCCGAATCACTAAATCTTTTTTCCCAGTTGAGTTCGCCGGTTAGAGACAAGTATCTGAGATTAAACGACATTCTCCCAGTCACATCGAGAATTTCGCGGCCGTCCGAACGCGTCTCATATTGCGTATCGATATGAAAAGGCACCAATTTGCTGCCAATTTTGAAACTATGATCAATCGCCAGACTATGGCGTGAACTGATATCTTCTTCGATCTGGTCCGAGATATATTCGTCTTTGGTCCAGATAGATTCGGCGGTAATATAGCTATTGCCAAGCTGTCCGAGCAGCTGGCCGCGAAACGCCATCCCGTCACCGAGGTTCGATGAAGCCGATAGCTCAACCAGCGTGGGGCCCACCGCCCGGCGAACCGATCCCTCAAGATAATTGTGGCGATCGCCATCGATTTGCAGACTGAACAGCGAGGCTGCAACCGAGGTTTTATTATTGAGACCCCGTTCAACCCCGACTCCGCCGCGCCAACCGGCCTGGCGGATCGGCAAAAACTCCCCGAGCCGGATCAGATCCTCGCCGGCCTCGTGAATCCCTGCCCAATAATAAGTATCCCGGGGTGGAATAGAGTCCAGACCCACCGGAATCACCTTGGTATCGCGTCTTATCTGTCCTTGCGGGCCGTATAGCACCACTTCGATACGGTTCTGGCCGTAAAGCAAGGGAACATCGAGAAATTCATAACGGCCATCGGTGCGATTTTCGGCAAAAGCAAGCAACTGGCCGTTGCGATATAGTTCTGCGTCCCAGCCATTGGGCAGTTCGCCGCGGAAGCTGGTCCGATCAAAACTATCCGGCCGTTCGACGGGCCGGTTGGTCACCAATGCCCCGCGTCCTGCGACCGACTGGGACACCAGCGGCGTGGAGAATGTCGATACATCGCCCAGGGCGAAATGGGTGGCCTTCAACGGTCCGAGAAGCTGGCCCTTCGGATCGGTTCGATAGGCTCGAACCCTGAGATTTTCAGGTACGCCTTTGTTATCGGAGGACAAGCGGGCATCGAAGCTCGCTTTGCCGACTTCGCCGGACGCAAAAAGTTCGTACCGCAGGTCAAATTTCTGCCCCGATCGCCTGTCTTTCAGTCCACCAGCCGAAACCACGGCATCCACCGACGGGGTGCGCCAGAATTTATAGGGTTCCGACGATTGCGGCAGACCGGACAGATCAAAACTCTTGTGCGGACGGATTTTGGCCGCCTGTTCCTTGCGCTCGAGCGCGCGTTCGAAGGGCAATTGGGTGTCGGATTTGAGAGTCAGCAGCGCATTGGACAGATCGGGGATGAATTTCACATCAAACCATTCCGACAGGCTTTTCACGTCAACGCACCAGCCCTCGGGCACGTCATATATTTGCCCGGACCGCAATTTTGCCGGAGAACCGGCCTTTTGCACCATTTCATTGTCACGATCGATGGTGAGCGTCTGGTTCTCGGTAAAGATCCAGCCAGTTGCGCGGCGCGACTTTTTGTCGAGCCGGAGCGGAATGTCCATCGCCATGATGACATCGGCAAGATCGACACAGATTCCGTTATCGGTCTGATAGCCGCGAACGCCGTCTCCCAGCCGATAATTGCCAGACCGCAGGTCAAACAATAAGGCATCATCGTCGTTTGCGGTCCAGTCGGCCATCGCCTGCGCAGGCGATGCCATGAACAGCGAAGCCGCCGAGATCGCAATGATCCCCGCGGCCTTGACCAGGGCGTGGTAGCTCCGGCCGATTATATCATATCGCTCATTCATGGTTCATATCATGACTTCGTGACGGCGTGAGGCCGACATAAGTCATTGTTATGAAATGATTATCTAAGAACCATGTCCGTTTTGGCGATAAGTCCTCCGCCGGAATTCGCGGGTTCGTAATATTCAACCGATACCTGGCCTTTGAGCTGCGCTGCCACTTCGGGTGGTACCGGAAGCGTAACGCTGCGCTGGCCGACTTCCGGATAGACCGCAATCCCCCGTGCAACCATGACCGGCTCGCTTGTTCCCGGCTTTGTAACCCGGATTTCGCCATATACCGACCGATCGCCGGTTCGACTAAGATCAAAGGTCAGTGCCTGGCCATCCCCCTGCTGTTCCATCCTGCCGTTGGCGATAGCAGCAGTCGCCTGCAAATTGCCCTGACGGATGATCACGGGGATGGTGACACCGTAAATCGGTGTCAGGGATATCGAGAAACCCCCTTCTGGTGCATTCTGTTCGGTAACAGACCGGGCCTCGGGAATGGCGCGAAACAGAAGATGCGCGCGATATTCTCCATCAGGCAGACCTTCGGGAGCTCTGACGCCAAGGCGGATCGCCTGCGGCTGGTTCGGCGGCAGCGTCACCCGGCGTGGCGCGTAGCGGATCATTTCCTTTGCAGCCCGCTCGATGTCGTTTTCCTGTTCTGCGCTGACATCTTCCAGACGACCTTCGCTGGTCATCCGGCGCAGTTCCAGCGATATCCGGTAAGTGGCCGTCTCCGAGCCGATATTATTCAATATAACTTCGGTCCCGCGCTGCCCGTCGAGGACAACCCGGGTCGGCGCAACCAACAGGTCACCCGCTGCCTGTGCCGGCGTCGATGATAATGACATGGCTGACGCCAAGGCGCCCAGCCCGATGCAGCATTTCTTCAATAGTCTAAATCTCTGGATGGTCATGATATTCTCCGGCTTACTGGTCATTCGGAGAGGTTGGCTTCCCACAGCCGGCCCCACACAGCCCTTATGGCTAAATAGGGTTACCAAAGCGCTAACCATGGACGATTCCCGGTCATTGTCTGACCGCCCTCAACTTGCAGAAGTTCATAAAAAAACCCGTCCGCAACCCAAGGTGCGAACGGGCTTTTTAGTGCTGATCGGCGGCTTTCTGCCGTCGGTTCAGTTTTTACTGATAGCTGACGGTTACGTCAAAGTTGCCCACATAGGCGCCATCAGCCTGGTTAGCAGCAACGGCAAGCGTGCCGCCAACTACAAAAGCGTCGGTTCCATCAAGAACGATGCTCGTGACGCTGGGTGTCAGCGAAGCAGACATTGTATCCAAATTCGCGTTGGTCAACGTAACCGACGCATCAGTCGAGATCGTGACGGTTGCATTCTCTGTACCGGTAACATCAAAACCGGCAGCGGAAGTTGCGCCGGAACAGACGATTGCTGCACTGCAAGTTGCGGTGCCAGCAGCATTCACAGCGACAGTACCGGCAGATGCACCGCTTACGATCGTACCGAAGTCAAGATCACTACCATCGGAAGTTACGGTAACCTGTTGCAGGATATTTGCTTTTGCGTCGGCAGATGCAGTTGCAGCATTGGCTGCATTCGCGCCCATGACAGATGCCACAAGCACGGAAGAAGCCAAAGCGGCTTTCATAAATTTGGTCATAGTTCTGGTCCCTATTTTTATATTACTACCGAAAGGGCACGTGCGGTGCGCTCCCGTCAAACCCACTGACCGGAACGTCGCCTGTACCAACATTCGACATTGCTTATCCGAGGGAAAGGATAAAGCTTTGCTGCCAGTCATGGTTAATATTTTATTATCTGACTAACATATTGAAATATAGAGATATTATGGGTGGTTTGGTGCGAAATCTTTCGCGATATTTGCCATCCTTGGTAGCAATCCGGACCATTTCCGGACTCTAGTAGCTAGATATGTTCGCCGGTAAGGCGCTGGCAAATCAGGTCGAGTTGATCGAGATTCGCATATTCAATCGACATGGAACCACCCTGCCCGTTCGACTGGATAGTCACTTTCAGCCCGAGCAAATCCCCGAGATGCGTTTCCAGCGCCTGGATATCCGCATCGGTTTCCGACATCGCCGCCTGTTTTCTGGCAGACAAGGGTTTGTCACCCGCTAATGACTTGCGGACCAGACGCTCGACGTCGCGGACCGACAACCCCTGTTTGACTATTTGAGACGCCAGCTCTTCGGCAGCGGGCGCGTTGATCAGCGCCCGGGCGTGACCCATGGATAATTTTTCGTCGACGACAAGACTCTTCACACCATCGGGCAGTTCGAGCAAACGCATGAGATTGGCGATATGACTCCGCGATTTGCCGACAATCTCGGCAAGCCGCGCCTGGCTATGCCCGAAATCCTGACTCAGCCGCGCATAAGCTTCCGCTTCTTCGATCGCGTTGAGATCCTTGCGCTGGACATTCTCGACAATCGCAATTTCAAGCGTTTCTTCGTCGTTAAGATTGCGAACAACCGCGGGAATCTGATGCAGCCGGGCGCGTTGCGCGGCTCTCCAGCGGCGTTCACCGGCGACGATCTGGAAATTCTTGCCATGGGGACGCACGACAATCGGCTGAATAACGCCGCGCTGCCGCATACTGTCAGCCAGTTCGTCGAGCGCGTCGGTGTTGAACGTCTGCCGCGGCTGATCGGGATTCGGCCGGATATCGGACACCGCAATCGAGCGTAGTCCGTCAATAGCCGGCGCCGGTGCTTGTCCGGCATCATTATTACCGGAGGCACCCGGTGCTTCGGTTACAATCGGTTCTTCCCGCTGGATCTCGCCAAACAGACTATTGAGGCCCCTGCCCAGTCCGGTCGCGCGCTTTGGCGCCTTCTTGTTCCTCTCATTCACGGTCGTTTCGTCGGCCATCACGCAGCTACCTTTCTGTCCGGCAAGCGTCCGATCAATTCGCGGGCAAGGTCGATATAGGCGACGGACCCGCTGCACCGGTAATCATAGATCAGCGCCGGAAGGCCATGGCTCGGCGCTTCCGAAAGCCGGACGTTGCGCGGGATCACGGTTTCAAATACCACATCTCCGAGACAGGCCCGGACATCATCGGACACCTGTTCGGTCAGTTTGTTGCGACGATCATACATGGTCAGGACCACGCCCATCACCGAAAGCTGGCGATTGAATCGCGCGCGAATCCGCTCGACCGTTTGCAGCAACTGGCTCAGCCCCTCGAGCGCGAAAAACTCGCACTGCAATGGCACCAGCAGGGATTCCACCGCAACCATCGCGTTGAGGGTGAGCAGACCCAGCGAGGGCGGGCAGTCGATCAGGCAAATATCCCAGCGGCCGTTGTCTGCGCTATCCAGTGCTTTTTTCAGACGATGGGTCCGCTCTTCGAATCCGACCAGCTCGACTTCGGCACCGGACAGATCGACGGTCGCGGGAACAATCTCCAGTCCGGGCACTTTGGTCTGGTTGATACAATCGGCGAGCGGCACGTCGTTGATCAGCAGATCATAGCTGCTGTTGACGCGATCGCCTTGCGAAAGTCCGAGGCCGGTGGAGGCATTGCCTTGCGGATCGAGATCGATCAGCAGGACTTTCCATCCGCTGGCGGCCAGCGCGGTGGCCATATTGATTGCTGTGGTGGTCTTGCCCACTCCGCCTTTTTGATTGGCTATTGCGATACGAACCATATTCAGTTCAACCTCGAAAAATAGGTTTCTAGCCCTTTCCCACCAATATTCCGGCATCCGGATCGGTCAAACTATGTTCCACGTGGAACATTTTTTGCCTTTTTGGCGACAGGCCTTTAAGTTCCCTTACCGCATTTTTACCTTTAGGTAAGAGCCAAACCGTATTTTCTGTGGAAAAGCGGTGCGAAAGTGCGATGAGCCGATCCAGCGGAGCAAAAGCGCGGGCGCTTATAACGTCAGCCGGGAAGCTTTCTATATTCTCCAACCGGTCGGCAATGACACTCGCATGATCACTTATGCCGGTCTGATCTACCACCTGATTGAGAAACTCTGCGCGGCGTTTCCGGGACTCGACCATATGCACCTGATAGGGTGTCAGTATCGCAATTATGATCCCGGGAAAGCCGGCGCCCGTTCCGAGATCGAGCCAGATCTTTCCGGTTTCCGGCGCCGGGGCATAGCGCAACAACTGGGCGCTATCAACGACATGGCGGGACCACAGGCTATCTGCGCTGGCCTTGGATATCAGATTCTGTCGCTGCATCTCGTCGCGCAACAGCGCGTTGAATGTTTCAAGCCGCTGCCATGTTTCACGTGAAACATCATATTCTGCGCGAAGCCAGGCTTGCGCTTCTTCTTCCGTCATGCGGCGATATTCCTTGAATCCCGGCGACGGGCGTGAACGAGAATCGCGGCGAGCGCCGCAGGCGTTATGCCTCGGATCCGCGAAGCTGCAGCCAGACTGTCGGGCCGCGCCGTGGTCAGTCTTTCGACCATCTCGTTGGAAAGCCCGGCGATGACGCCATAATCGATATCGTCGCCAAGGCGAATTTGCTCGTTGGCGCGAAGATCGCGCAATTCCGATTCCTGCCGTTCGAGATAGGGCGCATAGCGTGCATCCTCCTCAATCTCGGCCATCAGGTCGACATTGCCGGTCTTCAAACATGCTTCCAAATCTTCCAATGAAGCGATGCTGATATTCGGAAAACGCAGCCATTGGAACAGGCTCTGCTTGGTACCGTCACGCCGGACATTGATCCCGAGCTTCACCAGATCTTCGCTCGAATAGACCGATTCGAGCGCCGCAAAAATATCATTACGCGCTTGCTGGCGGTCGCCAAACCAGACGGCACGTTCCGCAGCAACGCAACCCAGAGCCATTGCTATCGGGGTCAATCTGGTCGACGCGTTGTCCGCCCGCAAGCGCAATCGATATTCCGCCCGAGCGGTCAACATGCGATAAGGCTCGGTGACACCCTGCAACACCAGATCGTCGATCATCACCGCCATATAGCTGGTGCCGCGATCGAGCATGGGCGCGTCCTTGCCATGCACCAGACATGCGGCACCGATCCCGGCGATCAGTCCCTGGGCCGCTGCTTCTTCATATCCGGTGGTTCCATTGATCTGGCCGGCGCAATAAAGCCCATCCAGATCACGGACCTTCAACGAACGGTCGAGGGCGCGTGGATCGATATGATCATATTCTACCGCGTAACCGGGAACGATGATCTCGGCATTCTCCAGTCCGTCCATGCTGCGCACGAAGGCGAGCTGAACATCGGCGGGCAATGAGGTGCTGATCCCGTTCGGATAGACGAGATTGGTGTCGAGGCCTTCCGGCTCGAGAAACACCTGATGCGAATCGCGATCGGCGAAGCGATGAATCTTGTCCTCGATCGAAGGACAATAGCGCGGCCCCTGCGCGTCGATCGCGCCGCTGAACAAGGGAGAGCGATCAAGCGATCCGCGGATGATTTCATGGGTCTCTACATTGGTCCGGCTAACCGCGCAAAATGTCTGCGCGACCGTACGCCCTTTTGACAGCGGCGACATCGTCCAGCCGTCATCGTCAGATGGCTGCTCGGGCAAGACCGCCCAGTTGATCGTCCGGCCGTCAATGCGCGGCGGCGTTCCGGTTTTCAATCGGGCTATCGGCAGTCCCGCATCACGGATCTGTTGGCCCAGCGAAACAGAAGCGGCCTCGCCTGTCCGTCCGCCCTCATGCCGTTCCTCGCCGCGAAATAATTTCCCGTTGAGAAATGTACCGGTGGCAAGGATCACAGCCTTGGCATTGATTGTCGATCCGTCCGCCATGACGATTCCGCTGACCCGCGATTCCGACATGATGAGACTGGCCACTTCGCCCTCGACGATGGTCAGATCGTCCTGGGCGTCGAGCATCCTGTGAATCGCCGCTTTATAGAGTTTGCGATCTGCCTGGATCCGCGGCCCCTGCACCGCTGTGCCCTTGGACAGGTTGAGCATACGATAGTGGATCGCGGCAGCATCGGCGGCGCGACCAATCAGCCCGTCAAAAGCATCGACTTCCCGCACCAGATGGCCCTTGCCGAGTCCGCCGATTGCCGGGTTGCAGGACATCGCCCCGATGCTTTCGCGGGTGAAGCTGACCAACGCGGTAGACGCACCCATGCGCGCCGCAACAGCGGCAGCCTCGCAACCGGCATGGCCTCCGCCAACCACAATGATGTCAAATTCTTGGCTCATGCTGCGGCCCATAGCTCAAGCGGGTTTGCAGGTCAAAATCTACCGGTGCCCTCTGCTGTTCCACGTGGAACAATCATTTGCCGATACAGAATTTTCCGAACAGGCCGTCGAGCATATCTTCGGTGCTCGCCTTGCCCGTGATCTCGTCAAGCGCCTTGCGGGCCATGCGCAGATGTTCCGCGACGATAAGATAATCCGCTTCGTCGATAATCGCAGACAGATTGTCGCAGGCGTTCGAAAGCAGATTGGCCTGGCGTGCGTTGATGCTGACCTGGTCACCATCGGGGAGGATGTCTTTCGCCCGGACGATCAGATGATCGACCAATGCGTCCATGCCCTGACCGCTGACCGGCGATAAGGTGAAGGCGGCACTGACTTTCGGTTGATGCTCCGGATGATCGCTGCGAGAACTGACCTCGATGAGATTGTCCTGCGCCGGTCCCTGCCCTTCATCACCTAGCCACAAAATAATATCCGCAGCCGCAAATTGTTGATGCGCGCGATCGATGCCGATCTGCTCGATCGTCTCTGCTCCGCTCTCCCGAACGCCGGCGGTATCGATGAAAAGAAACGGAATGCCGCCCAGGGCAATCGGCACCTCGATCACGTCGCGGGTGGTTCCGGCTATATCCGAGACGATTGCCGCTTCCCGCTCGACCAGAGCGTTGAGCAATGTCGACTTGCCGCTATTCGGAGGACCGCCGAGCACCACTCTAATCCCGTCGCGCAATTTTTCCGCACGTGGCCGCTCCAGCAGATTGCGCATTTCTTCGACCAAAGGCCGGGCGCTGTTCTGGACTACCGCGGCCTGCTCGGGCGCAACATCATCCTCGTCGGAGAAATCCAGCTCCGCCTCGACCCGCGCCGACAGCGACAATATCTGCAATTGCCAGTCATTGATCTTGCGCGATAGAGCCCCACCGGCATTGCGGACCGCCGCCTTGCGCTGCAATTCGGTTTCGGCGAACAACAGATCGGACAGACCCTCGGCTTCCGCCAGATCCATTTTTCCATGAGTAAAAGCCCTTCGGGTAAATTCACCCGGCTCCGCCTGCCGCAAACCATCAATCTGTTCCAGCGCCGCTTCTATCGCCCGGATGACCGCGCGGCCGCCATGGCAGTGAATTTCGGCGAGATCTTCACCCGTGGCGCTATTCGGCCCCGGGAACCACAGGCACAAAGCTGAATCGAGCAGCTCCCCGTTAACCATATTGGTAATATTATGGAGTCCAGCAACACGCGGTTTTGGTAAATTACCGGTGAGGGATTCGAGCGCCTGCCCTGCTCGCGGACCGCTGATCCGCAGGATTCCTATGGCTGCCGGCGGTTGTCCGCTGGACAATGCGAAAATTGTATCATCAGCGGACAACATCACGGAAAGCGGCAGCTAGTCGCTCTTTTTCTTGGTCGAGGTAGATTTTCCGCCGCCCGATGCAGCGCCCATGGCACCGGTCAGGAAGGACGAAAACATCTTCAGACCCGCCTCGCCCATTGGCGCGATGATCTTGGTGAAATTCTGCAATTGCTCGACCGAATTCGCACCCTGCAGGAACTTCGACATTTCCTGGACGTAGCTTTCGTTGAGTTTCGCGACGTCGGGCAAGCCGATCAGGCGGCGCGCCTCTTCCGGTGTGCAGTCCAGTTCAACGCTGACTTTCATTATATATTCCTCTGTTTGGCCATCGCGACGAAGTTCCCCCTCCACGCAACAGGTTGATGTTCGACCTTGCCTGCCACCGATATGGGGATATTGTGGTCAAAGAATCAAGACATGATGCAAAGGAACGACAAGATGGGTGCGATCGAACAGGTAAAAACATTGAGCGGAGACGCCGAAATTCCCTGCTATATGGCACGTCCGCAGGGAGAGATCAGCGCCGCTATCATCGTCATCCAGGAGATTTTCGGCGTCAATGAAGGGATCAGGGCGAAATGCGACCACTGGGCCAGCCAGGGCTATCTCGCCATCGCTCCCGACCTGTTCTGGCGGATAAACGAAGGCACCAATCTCGATGCCGATGTCGAGGCTGAATTCCAGCAGGCGCTCGACCTGATGGGCAAATTCAACCAGGATCAGGGCATTCGCGACATCGAAGCGGTCATCCATTTTGCCCAGAACAGCATAGGCAGCCACAAAGTCGGCTGCGTCGGTTACTGCCTCGGCGGCCGTCTCGCCTTCATGACCGCCGCACGCACTGACATCCGGGCATCTGTCGGCTATTATGGCGTCGGAATCGACGGTCTGCTCGATGAGAAGCACGCGATTGCGCACGAAGTGATGTTGCATATCCCCACGGCCGACGGATTTGTCCCCGCCGATGCGCAGGCAGCAATGCACGCCGGACTGGACGATCATCCAAAGGTGACATTGTACGATTATGACGGCCTCGACCACGGCTTTGCCGCCCAATTTGGCGCGCGCCGCGACGAAGCCGCCGCAACATTGGCCGACAGCCGTACCGAAGCCTTTTTCAAGGAACATCTGGCATGAGCGCACGCGACAGTCTGAAAGTCTGGCACGACCATTTTGCAGACAAGGATGGAAGCGGCCTGCGCGACCAGATCGCAGAAGACGCGGTATTCCACTCCCCCGTTGTCCACACACCGCAAGCCGGCAAGCCGCTCGTTGTCGCCTATCTCAGCGCGGCTGATATCGTGCTCGCCAATGACAGCTTCCGCTATGTCCGTGAAATTGTCGACGAGAGTAAAAATATGGCGATGCTGGAATTTGAACTCGAGCTCGACGGGATCCAGGTCAACGGCGTCGATATCATCAGCTGGAATGACGGCGGCAAGATTCAGGACTTCAAGGTTATGGTCCGGCCACTCAAGGCGATCAACAAGGTCTGGGAAGAAATGGGCAAGATGCTGGAGAAGATGAAGGGTTAGACTAAACGGACCTTTACGAATGACATACGTTCCTCGATGCTAGCCTTGGGCAATTCAATCAGGACATAACCATATTCTCTCCACGCCGCTGTTACCGCATGATAAGTCGCCTTGGCTTCGGCCCAATCCTGAATCCGATCCAGATCACTACGATAGATTTCCTTCCACGGAGGAGCGACAAACACCGGGCCAGAATATCTATGGTTGCGACATGCCTGATCCAGTTCATCGGGTCTAGGCAAGCCCATCAGGTCAAGAAAACCAGCGTTATCCGGAAAGCCACGATCAAACAGCCAGTTCACGCCGGATGAATTGGCCGTTTTGAACTTCTCAAGATCCAGTTTCAATATTTCGAGCGAATAGGCCAGCGGATCACGCTTTCGCAAATCATGGCCATCAGCCCGGGCCAGAATAGCGCGACCGGACTCGCTACCAATAGCGATTCCTTCGAGAGATAATTTCTCACAGAGGGTCGTTTTACCGGATCCTGGGCCACCCGTTACAATGGCGATATTTGTCGCGTTCAGGATCACCCGAACAGCGTCAAAACACCAATCGTCTGCTCGTCACCGACCAGGCCGGAATAGATCATCTTGCCGGCGACATAGACGATGACCGCCAGCCCCAGATAAGCAATCCATTTGTAGCGCTCGATATATTTGGCGATGACATTGGCCGCGAGGCCCATGAGCGCGACTGACAGCAGCAGTCCGATCACCAATATACCGGGATGCTCCCGCGCCGCGCCAGCCACGCCAAGGACATTGTCGAGGCTCATTGACACGTCAGCTGCGGTAACGGCCCATACAGCCGCCCAGAAGCTTCTCTGCGCCTTTACGCCGCTGCGTTCGTCGCCTTCAATCTCTTCCGATCCGGGAGATTCGCCTTCGTGGAAAATCTCGCGGTAGAAACTCCAGCCAACCCAGAGCAGCAACAAGCCACCAGCCAGCACCAGACCGACAATCTGCAGCAATTGCACGACAATCAGCGCAAACAGGATGCGCAATATCAGCGCGGCGGCGATACCGATCAGAATGACCTTGCGCCGCTGTTCTGCTGGCAAGCCGCCAGCCAATGCGCCGACAACGATTGCGTTGTCCGCTGCAAATACCAGATCGATCAGCACCACCTGCCCGAAGGCCGCCAGCGCTGCCGGTGATCCGATATTGGAGAAATCATGGACAATCGCTGCCCAGATGTCGGAAACAGAACTGAGACCGCTTGCGGCGAAGGTGAATATTGAAAGAAGTTCAATCATGGAAAATACAGGGTCCAAAATAATTCACCTCGGGCATAGGGTCATAGAAAGAGTGAAGCAAGGCACGCCATTGTTGATAATCGTCTGACTGGCGGAATCGTTCCCGATGCGATTCAATCCGGTCCCATCGGACCAGCAACAGATAGCATTCTCCATCATCTGAAGAAGGCCGAACCTCGATCAACTGAAAGCCCGGCTGACGTGCAATAAGCGGCCTGGCTTTTGCCATTGCCCGCTCAAAATCATCCGATTGCCCCGGCCGGACACACAATATCGCATGTTCCAATATCATCGGGGCAATCCGGAGATTTTACTGGTTCATGCTGTCGAAGAAATCGTCGTTGGATTTTGAATCCTTCATCTTGTCGAGCAGGAATTCCATCGCGTCGATTGTGCCCATTTGCATGAGAATACGACGAAGAACCCACATTTTCTTCAGCTTCTCGTCCTCGACCAGCAATTCTTCCTTACGCGTACCGGATTTTCCGACATCGAGTGCCGGGAAGATACGTTTGTCGGAGACCTTGCGATCCAGCACGATTTCCGAGTTGCCGGTGCCCTTGAATTCTTCAAAGATCACTTCGTCCATCCGGCTGCCGGTATCGATCAGCGCGGTAGCAATGATCGACAGCGAACCGCCTTCCTCGATATTACGGGCAGCACCGAAAAAGCGCTTAGGTCGTTGCAGCGCGTTCGCATCCACACCACCGGTCAGCACCTTGCCGGAGCTCGGTACGACGGTGTTATAGGCACGGCCGAGACGGGTAATCGAGTCGAGCAGGATGACAACATCATGCTTGTGCTCGACCAGGCGTTTGGCTTTTTCGATCACCATTTCGGCAACCTGCACGTGGCGGGTCGCGGGTTCGTCAAAGGTAGAACTGATCACTTCGCCCTTTACCGAGCGCTGCATGTCGGTGACTTCTTCCGGCCGTTCGTCGATCAGCAAGACCAAGAGATAAACTTCCGGATGATTGTCGGTGATCGCCTTGGCAATATTCTGCAGCAAGACGGTTTTACCGGTGCGCGGCGGCGCAACGATCAAGGCGCGCTGGCCCTTGCCCTGCGGCGAAATAATATCGATCACCCGGGCAGACTTGTCCTTGTCGGTCGGATCGAGACTGTCGAGCTTGAGCTTCTCGTCTGGATAAAGCGGCGTGAGATTGTCGAAATTCACCCGGTGACGGACAGCGTCAGGTTCGTCAAAGTTGATCGCGGTCAGCTTGGTCAGCGCGAAATAACGCTCGCCATCACGCGGGGCCCGAATTTCGCCTTCGACCGTATCACCGGTGCGCAGGCCGAATTTGCGGACCTGGTTGGGAGAAACATAAATATCATCGGGACCGGCGAGATAATTGGCTTCGGGCGAGCGCAAAAAGCCAAATCCGTCGGGCAGCACTTCGATCGTGCCGAGGCCCATGATCAGTTCGTCCTGATCGGCGAGTTCTTTCAAAATCGCGAACATCAGATCCTGCTTGCGCAGGGTCGACGCGCTTTCAACGCCCAGTTCTTCCGCCATCGAGACGAGACCGGCGGGCGATTTTTCTTTTAATTCTTTTAAATGCATGGAGTTTTATCCAGATGTTTTGGGAAATCATATTTTTTGCATGTGTGCAGCTATTTGCTGGCTTCGAAATTCGATATACATGAAAATTTAGCCCGGACGGGCTTTGGCGTTTATTTACGCCTTTGTTATTTGAGTGTCAACTAACGCCATTCAAAATGGCTTGATGATCACCAATATCACAATGATCGCCGCGGCAACGCCAGGAACTTCATTGACCAGACGCAGGCCTTTATCCGTCATTGTCCGTTCGCCCCGCGCCAGTTTTTTGGAATAGGCCATCATCCAGCCATGATATCCGGAAAGCGCCAGTACCATCAGCAATTTGGCGTGAAACCAGCCCTGACTGAACGCGCCGATATTATAGGCAAGCGCCAATCCAACCACCCAGACGACGATTAGGGACGGATTGAGAATGATCTTGCGGAGCTTGCCCTCGCGCTCGATCCATTTCCCGTCTTCTTCCGAACCGACCGCGGTTTCCTGATGATAGACGAAAAAACGCGGCATCATGAACAGCCCAGCCATCCAGAAAATCACGAAGATCAGATGGGCCGCTTTCAACCAGAGATAGAGCATCGACAGAATTTCATTCATTGCCTCACAAGTGTAAGCAGCTTTTCAACATGTTCAATGGGCGTGTCCGGTAAAATGCCGTGACCGAGATTGAAAATATGCGGGCGATCTTCAAACACTTGAAGGATATGACGGACCGATTGTTCCAGCGCTTCGCCGCCGGCAATCAAAGCCAGCGGATCGAGATTGCCTTGCAAGGGAATCTCGGATGGCAGATTTGCATGGGCCCAGACCGGATCCACCGTTTCATCCAGACCAATCGCGCTGGCTCCGGTTTCATTCGCATAAGCGACCAGTTTCGCGCCGGCGCCCTTGGGAAAACCGATTATCGGCAGATCGGGATGAACCGCTTTCAGCCGCGATATGATTTCCGCATTGGGCGCGATTACCCATTTTTCAAATTGTGCCGGTGATAAAGATCCGGCCCAGCTGTCGAACAGCTGCACCGCATCGACGCCGGCCTCGATCTGGCCGAGCAGATATTCGACCGTATTCTCGATGATTGCGTTGATCAGTTCGGAAAAAGCCGCTTCGTCCTTGTACGCAAAACGCCGGGTGACACCCTGATCCTTGCTGCCCTGTCCGTGGACCATATAGGTCGCGACGGTCCAGGGGCTGCCGGCAAAGCCCATGAAGGTTGTTTTGTCGTCGAGCCGTTCGGCAACCCGGCGCACCGTGGCGTAAATAGCTTCAAAATGCTCGGGAGCACCCTCTAGAGACGACAAAGCGGCATCAACCAGCCTTGGTGCCAGCCGGGGTCCTTCTCCCTTCTCAAACCACAGTTTCTGGCCCATCGCATGCGGGACGATCAATATGTCTGAAAACAGAATCGCACCGTCAAAGCCAAAACGCTTGATCGGTTGCAATGTCACTTCCGCTGCCGATTCCGCATCATAGCAAAGTTCGAGGAATCCGCCCTTTTGCGCACGCAATTCGCGATATTCCGGCAAATAGCGGCCTGCCTGACGCATGAGCCAGACCGGCGTTTGATCGGTTTTCTTGCCGAGCAATGTCTGGAGGAGAATTTTAGGGGAGTCGGTTCCGTTCGGCATAGAAAGACGGTCATCCATTATATATATTTAAGTATTAATTATAGAATTGTTGTTGATGATAGAGCGTGGAAAAGGCGGTAACCTGCCAGCGCCGCAAATACAAACAGATTGACAGGTGGCCGTAAACGAAAAATTAACCGATTCTAGAATTTGATCCCCGCTATCCACAGTCTGTGGATGGAATCCATCAATGTTGGTGCGCTGTGGATGGATTTGTGGGAGTCGGGTAAGAATATTCCGCAAGTGGTTATCCCCAACTTCATCCCTTGCTTTATCCACCGTGAAATCACAAAGCTTAGGTCATGAATAGGCTCCACCTCCATTTATTATCGGACTCCACCGGCGAGACACTCGAAAACATCGCCAAAGCGGCGCTTGCGCAGTTTGACGGTGTCGAGATTATCAAGCATTTCTGGCCCATGGTCCGTTCCGAGAAGCATCTCAACCGGATTTTGGCCGAGGTCGCGGACAATCCGGGGCTGGTCATATTCACTATCGTCAATCGCGACATCAGGACGAAGCTCGAGCGGGAATGCCGGCATCTCGGTCTGCCGTCGGTTCCGGCACTGGATACGGTGACCGATGCCTTGTCGAACATGCTCGGCCAGGAAGCCAAAGCGCGACCGGGCCGCCAGCATATTCTCGACGCGGCCTATTTCGCCCGGGTCGAGGCGATCCAGTTCACCATTGCCCATGATGACGGTGTCGGCTGGGAAAACTGGGAGGCAGCCGATATCGTGCTTGCCGGTGTGTCCCGAACCTCGAAAACGCCGACGTCCATCTATCTCGCCAATCGGGGCTTCAAGACCGCCAATATTCCGATTGTCCCGGAATCTCCGCCGCCCGAGGTTCTGTTTCGCTTGAAAAATCCGCTGATTGTCGGATTGATCACCGGTGCCTCGCGGCTCGTCCAGGTACGGCGCAACCGTCTGTTGTCGCTGAACCAGGCGCCGGAAACCGATTATGTCAACGAAGAGAAGGTCAAGGAAGAAACCCAATATGCCCGGCGGATGTTCGCCGACAATGGCTGGCCGATGATCGACGTGACCCGCCGGTCTATCGAGGAATCCGCTGCGGCAATTATCAATCTCTATAACGAGCGCCATGTTGCCGCCGGAGACAGCGTAGCCAGCAATGGTCAGGCCGACAGCGATGAATGATCTGCCGCTGATTCTGGCTTCAAAAAGTCAGGCACGGCGCGCTATGCTGGCCGCTGCCGGCGTGGCCGCGGAAGCGATCGCCCCCAATGTTGACGAAGAAGCGCTCAAAGAAGGGCTGAAGAGCGAAGGCGTGACCGCCCGCAATCTAGCCGATGCGCTTGCCGAGGCAAAAGCGGTCCGGCTGTCGCGGCGGATCGGAGCCGGGCTGGTATTGGGTGCCGACCAGGTTCTGGCCATGGACGACGGAATGATGCTCGACAAGCCGGTCGACCGCGCTGATGCCATTGCTCATCTGAAATTGCTGTCGGGCAGAAAGCACAAGCTGTTCAGCGCGGCGGTGATTGCCGAACAGGGCATTCCGGTGTGGCGCCATATCGATATCGCGACGCTGTCGATGAGACCGCTAAGCGACTCTTTTATCGAGCAATATGTCGAGACCGAATGGGATAATATCCGCTATTGTGTCGGCTGTTACGAGATAGAGGGTAGAGGCGCCCAGCTTTTTTCTGCTATTGACGGCAGCCAGTTCACGATCATGGGGCTGCCGTTGCTGCACCTGCTCGACTATCTTCGCATTCGGGGTATTTTGACGTCATGACCACAGCCATTCCATATGCCGATGTCATCGGTGACCCGATTGCGCAGAGCAAATCTCCGCTGATCCACAAATTCTGGCTCGACCGGCTGGCGATCAAGGCGGATTATCGCCGTCACCATGTTACGCCAGACGAACTGGCGGATTATATCGAACAGCGGCGGTCCGACCCGGCCTGGCGCGGCTGCAATGTAACTCTGCCGCACAAGATCGCGATAATGGACCTGGTGAGTGATCCCGGCGGAGTTCGCGAGAAGATCGGGGCAATGAACACCATTGTCCGACAGGAAGATGGCAGTCTGATCGGGACAAATACCGATGCGGCCGGCTTTATGGCACCGATTGCCGACACCGACTGGTCGGGGAAACATGCGGTCGTGATCGGGGCCGGGGGTGCCGCGCGGGCGGTATTATTCGCCCTGAAACAGGTTGGAATCGGCGAAATAACATTTCTCGCGCGCAGCGGCCTGAAAGCGACGGGCCTGTTGATGCAGGCCTCGGTGAAAGGCAGCGTCCTGCCGATGGATGCGCGCTTGCCGGAAGCCGATCTTCTGATCAATGCCAGCCCGCTCGGCATGACGGGCAAGGCACCGCTCGAGGTGGATCTCGATCCTTTGCCGGCCGACGCTTTGGTTTACGATCTTGTCTATGCGCCGCTTGAGACCGGTCTTCTGCGCGCGGCCAAAAAACGCGATCTGGCGGTGGTCGATGGTCTGGATATGCTGATCGGGCAGGCAGCACTGGCCTTCGAACTGTTCTTTGGCGCGACGCCGCCGATGGAAGATGATGCCGAACTCAGAAAATTGTTGATCGCATGACGAAACGGGACAGGCCCCATATAATCGGTCTCACTGGTTCCATCGGCATGGGAAAATCCACCGTCGCACAAATGTTTGTCGACGAAGGTGTTCCCTTGTTCGATGCCGATGCCGCCGTGCACCAGTTGCAAGGACCGGGCGGCGCCCTGGTCGAAGCGATCGAGGCCATGTTTCCGGGCAGCACGAACAGCGAGGGCGTGGATCGCCAGAAGCTGGGAGCGGCGGTGCTCGGAGATCCGGCTGCCCTGCAGCGGCTCGAACAGCTGATTCATCCGGCGGTAGGGGAAATGCGGCTGGCATTTCTGAAACAACATAGCGACCGGCCGATGATCCTGTTCGACATTCCGCTGCTATTTGAAAAATCGGGCGCCGAGGGCGTTGACCATATTGTCGTGGTTTCCGCAGGGCCGGAAGACCAGCGCAGTCGTGTCCTGGTCCGTCCCGGCATGACCGAGGAGCGGTTTGAGCAGATAAAGGCGCTGCAAATGCCGGACGCGGAAAAGCGGCAAAAGGCCGATTCTGTGATCGATACATCCCGGCCTCTCACCGAAACACGACAGCAAGTGCAAAAACTTGTTCAAAAACTGAAAGCTTCCCTTGCGTAACCCAAACTTCGCTCCGATATTGGACTCATGCGAGAGATAATTTTCGACACCGAAACCACCGGCTTTGATCCACAAAATGGGGACCGGATGGTTGAAATCGGTTGTATCGAAATGATTGACCGGATCGAAACCGGGCAGAGCTTCCATTGCTATTATAATCCGGAACGGCCGATGCCCAAGGCGGCCGAGAATGTGCACGGACTTTCCGATGTATTTCTGTCCGACAAGAAACTGTTCGCGTCCGGAGCGGAAGAGCTTCTCGATTTTCTGGGTGATGCCAATCTTGTCGCCCATAATGCGCAATTCGATTTCAATTTTCTCAACGCCGAGCTGGTTTTATGCGGGTTTAAACCGATTTCGCGGTTTCGCATGATCGATACGCTGGCGATTGCAAAATCCAAACATCCCGGTGCCAAATTGTCGCTCGATGCATTATGCTCGCGCTATGGCATCGACCGTAGCCACCGGGTAAAACATGGTGCGCTGCTCGATGCGGAATTGCTCACCCAGCTCTATATCGAACTGACCGGTGGCCGCCAGATCGGACTGGGGTTGGCGGAGGACAGCAAACGGCAGGAAAATCTTGCCAGCATGCAATCAACATCACAGCGGACGGAACGCCGGACGTTTATGGCTGCGCGAGAGCATCATGCGAGTGCGGATGAACTGGCGCGGCATCAGAAATTTATCGAGGGTATCGAAAGCCCTCTTTGGACAGAGGTCTAACGGTACTGCCAATTGTGTAACGGTACCCAATAAAAGGAGAATAATTATGGAAGTTCGTGTTTCAGGACACCAGGTCGATACCGGTGATGCGCTCCAAACCCATGCCGAGGACCGGATGCGCGCGATCGCCAGCAAATATTTCGCCAAGGCCATCTCCGCCAATGTCACTGTCAGCAAAGCGCCGCATGGGCATTTCAGATGCGACATTGTGAATCACGTCATGCAGGGTCTGATGCTTAAAGCCGACGCGGCAGCCGGTGATGCCCATCAGGCATTCGATCAGGCCGCCGACAAGATTGAAAAACAGCTGCGTCGTTATATGCGGCGACTCAACGATCATCATGTCCAGGCGCAATATGCTGCGAAACAGGAAGAGGCGGCCTATCGGGTGTTCGATTCCCATGACGAGGAAGAGGAAAGCGAAGTGGATGGCGATTCTCCTCCGATCATCGCCGAAACCAGCACCGATATTCCGGAAGCCAGCGTTTCGAATGCCGTGATGATGATGGATTTGCGCAATACCAGCGCGCTATTGTTCAAAAACTCTGGCACTGGCACCCATAATATGGTCTATCGCCGCCCCGACGGCACAATTGGTTGGGTAGAGCCGCATAGCTGATAGGGTCGCTTAGTGGCCTGATCGGCAGATGATTGGCGTTTCTGTCGACCGGGCCAATGCGCTCCGGCCACCAGATTCCGGGATATTTGCGTTTTTTGGCGAATATCACCGGGACAAAAGGCCGGGATAAAAGGAATATATGATGACAATCTCGTCCGTTCGATTGGATATTGCAGCCGTGCGGGATTGCCCCGGCGACGGTGGCAAGGACGCAATCTTGCGTATGATCGGCGAAATCGGCCAGAAATGCTATCGGCTTGATGCTGAAGCCGTACGAGCAGGACTGGTGGCCCGCGAATCTCTGGGCTCAACCGGATTCGGGCGACAGATCGCCATACCGCACAGCAAATTGCTCGATCTTGACCGTTGCGTCGGTATCTTTCTGCGCCTTGCCGAACCGGTGGAATTCGATGCGCAAGATGGCAAGCCGGTCGATCTGATATTCGCCTTGCTGTCTCCCGCAAAAGGCGGAGTCGAGCATCTGCAGGCTCTCGCCGAGATTTCCCGTTTTCTGCGGGATGACAATATGGTTGCGAAGCTCCGCGGCGCATCGGGCCACGATGCCCTATATGCATTGCTGAGCAAGCAGCGCGAGCAGCGGGCTGCCTGATATCCGCCATGACAGATAATCCTGAAACTGGTTTGGAAAGCGGCGGCGCGCAGGGACATTTTCGCGCCCTCGAACGGCTTTATGCCGAGGCCCCGATCAACCGGCTGTTCAATTCGCGGCTGGAAATCGGTGAACCCGGCACGGCCAGAATTTTTTTTGATGTCAACGAACGCTATTATCACGCAGCGGGGGCAGTGCACGGCACGGCCTATTTCAAAATGCTCGATGATGCGGCTTTCTACGCTGCCAATAGCCTGGTTTCCGACCGCTTCATCCTGACCACCGCGTTCAATCTGCTCTTCACCAAACCGCTCAAATCCGGTCCGGTAATAGCCGAAGGTCGCTGGGTTAGTGGTAAACGCCGGGTATTTGTTGCCGATGCCCGGCTGGTCGACAGCGAAGGTGAAGAAATTGCCCGTGGTACCGGGACATTCATGCGTTCGCATATCCCCCTGGCATCCCTGCCCGGCTATCAGAAAGATGATTGAGCCGCGGCTGTCTGCGGAAATGAAGGTACAGACCCTTCTCAGGCTGGTTAGCCAACATGGCGGTTTCGGGGCCGTGCTGAAAAAGGGCGACAGGATATCCGGCGCGATCCTGATTCAATGCCTGGAAAAGGGCGAAAACCCTAGGCTTCTAGAGAATATGCCGACGCTTGACGGCTCCCCCAACTGGCAGCAAATATGGCCGCAAGACACTGATAACAATAAAGAATTAACTGATTATATAGCACAAAGATTCTGCTTTGATCCCGATATGTGGTTAATTGAACTGGACATCCCGGAAGCGGAACGGCTCATCGCCCTATTGGGTCAGTAAACTTGACTTTATTCCGCAAAACCATATTTGGCGCTCTACTTTGATGCGCAGGTTGCCACTGGGTTTGTCAGGAATGACAGGTGGTAAACACGCAGTCGGGGAGAGCAGTAACAGACCTTCGCTTTGGTTTTTTGGGTCTGTTTTGGCAGTTTTGACGAGAAAGTCATGAACCGCTCTGGTCTCACCGCATAAAAAAACAGGTTTATGAGCAAAATTTTTCGTGCCGCAAGCGTCTTGTCGCTTGCTCTTACTACGGTCGCGGCATTGTCCGTTACCGATGTGTCCTTCGCGTTGGAAGCAACCGATGAGACACCTGAATCCGAGATTTTTGTCGATCCGGCTCTTTTGGAAGCCGACGAATCGAACCCGGCCATTGTATTTGGCGAACAACAGGAAGTTGTCGCCGAAATTCCCAAGGATGTTATCGAGTCAGACAAGATTGCCAATGAAGGCGCAGAGCGCGGTTTTGGTGAAGATGTCGACTTTACAAATGACGACGCGTCGTCGTTGCGTCAGCTGGTGAGCCAGCAATCGGTAGAGGGATCCCTTGATGCCGAGATGCAGTGTCTCGCCGGAACAGTCTATTTTGAATCCAAGGGCGAATCGCTGCAGGGTCAGCTTGCCGTTGCCCGCGTGGTTCTGGCTCGCGTCGAATCGTCGCGTTTTCCCGATAGTATCTGCGGCGTTGTCTATCAGCGCAGCCAGTTCTCGTTCGTTCGCGGTGGCAAGATGCCACGCATCAAAACCGGACGCCAGACCTGGCGTAACGCGGTAGCAATTGCCAAAATCGCGGTGAACGACGGCTGGAAAAGTTCGGTGGAGGGCGCATTATTCTTTCACGCCCGTCATGTTTCGCCGGGCTGGCGCTTGAAGCGGCTGGCTTCGATCGATAATCATATCTTCTATCGCTAATCGCTCCGGCCATATCGAATTCATAAAGGCTCCCTTGCGGGGGCCTTTATTTTGTTCTTTTTATGTTCTAATCAGCTTTCATGACGATTATCGATAATTCGCTTGGCTTGTTGGCAGCTCATGACGAGTTGACCGGCGCGCAGGCCGTCGCTCGCGGTGTCGCCCGGATGTTTTTGAGACATGATATCTTGGTGTTGCCCGAAGTCAGCTTGCGAAACAGGCGCCGGGCGGATCTGATGGGGATCGATGCGAAGGGACAGATCGTCATTGTCGAGATCAAGGTCGCGCGCAGCGATTTGCTCGGCGATAGCAAATGGACGGAATATCTGGATTATTGTGACCGGTTCTACTGGGCCTTGCCGACCGGATTTGATGCGGCACCGGTCAATGGTGCAGATTTTCTGCCCGATCGCACCGGCCTGATCATCGCCGATGCTTATGATGCAGAAATGGTGCGCGCCGCTGCGACCCATGCGCTTGCCCCGGCGCGGCGCAAGACAGAGATCATGCGGCTGGCGCGCCGTGCGATGCGCCGTGCAGCGATCTCCGATGGCTGGATCAGCCCCGTCTCCGGTCTGCACGAACCGGGCGGCATTTGATCGGGGACTAGCCCTCCGGCCCGAAAAACCGACCTTCGGGTGCCGGTTTTTTCTCGGCATCCGCTTTTTCAATCTCCGCCAAAATTGAAGCTGTCCGGCGATCCTGCGATGCATAGTCGCGGGCGGACTTTCCGGCCAGCGTGTCGGTCCAGTCCGGATCGGCGCCGTTTGCCAGGAGCACGCGGACCAGTTCCGCATCACGGAGATGAACCGCCAGAATCAGCGCGGTCTCGCCTTGCTTATTTGCATCATCGACCTTTGCCTTTTTGTCCAAAAGGGTTCTGACGCCATCGACAAAGCGCAGCTGGGTCGCGAGATGGAGAGGGGTAACCCCCTCTTTGTCCGACAGATTGGGATTGGCCCCTTTTTGCAGAAGGAACTGGAGCCAGGTATTGTCGCGGCGCTCGACCACGACATGCAGGGCCGTCTGGCCGGTAGAGTGATCGCGCGTATTGACGATCACCGAACCCGGACGGCTGAGAAATTTAGTCGCTTCTTCACCATCCCGGTCTTTGACCGCTTTCAGAAAATTATAGCTGTCCGAAAATTGCGCGGCGGCGGGCGTCGACAGGGACGTTGCTGCGACCGCAATTCCCGCAAAGCGAAGGAAAAGGGTGAATTTACCAGCCCAAACTGCGCCAGTGTGATTTTTGTTGAACATTCTAGGCCCCATTTTGCTAACCGGAGACTTATCACCGATCCGTTATAATTGCTGACTATCAATTATCTGTTGAATTTGATTCACTAGCAGACCATGTCTGGCCCCGTAATGAACAATTTCAAAAACATCGCAAAATCGATCCTCAGCGCAGGATTATTGACCCTCATGATCGCTTGTAATGCCGCATCCGACGGGAGCACGGCGGCGGATAGCGAGCCACCGCTAGCGGGGGCCAGGATTGGCGGTAACTTCACGCTGACCAACCAGGATGGTGGCAAAACATCGGAATCCGAGTTCAAGGGCCAGTATCGGATCATCTATTTCGGTTACAGTTATTGCCCGGATGTCTGTCCGATTGACCTTGCCAATATCATGCTGGGATTGAAGCAGGCGGAAAAAGAAAATCCGGCCCTGAGCAAGAAGATCCAGCCGATTTTCATATCGGTCGACCCCGAGCGGGACACGCCGGCGGTTCTGAAACAATATGTCTCCGCCTTTCACCCCCGGCTTATCGGTCTCACCGGCACCGCCGAGGAAATTGCGGCCGTCGCGGAAAAATATCTGATCATTTATGATATCCGCAAAGATGAATCATCGAGTGAATATCTCGTCGACCACAGCCGTCAGGCCTATTTGTTCGGACCGGACGGCGAGCCGCTCGCGCTGCTGCCCTTTGATGGCACGCCGCAGGATGTTGCCGCTGAAATAAACCGATGGGTCCGCTAGATTCCGATCCACCGTTTTGGGAACAGCCACTCGAAACGCTTGATCGCGGCCAGTGGGAAGCCTTGTGTGACGGCTGCGGCAAATGCTGTCTGCTGAAAGCGGAAGACGAGGATGACGGCCAGATCTACATGACCAACATCGCCTGCAAATTACTCGATCTTCAAAGCGCGCAGTGCAGCGATTATCGCCACCGCAAGTTCCACGTTCCCGATTGTGTCCGGTTGACCCGCAACAAGCTGGAAGAATTTGAATGGCTGCCCGACAGCTGCGCCTATAAAATGCGCGCCCGCGGCCTGCCGTTACCGGCTTGGCATTATCTGGTCTCCGGGGATCGGGAATCGATCCATGCGGCCGGCCAGTCGATCCGCGGAAAGGTCATTCCCGAAAGCAAGGCCGGACCGCTTGAGCAGCATATTCTCGATGCGCCTCTTTAGCTCATCGCGTCCCGAAGCGCTCGCGATCAGCCTCGACGGGGTCAAATATCCTCTCCATTTGCGGCGATCCAAACAGGCCCGGTCGATCATTGTTTCGGCGGATACGGTCAAGGGCGTCGTTCGCCTGACGGTGCCCACGCACGCGTCGGAACATCAGGCGCTGCGCTTTGCCCAGTCAAAATCCGACTGGCTCAATGCCCGCTTTGCCGAAGCCGTGCCACCGGTTCCGGTCGAGGATGGCAGCCAGATCGCCTTTGTCGGCGAACCCTATATCATAAAATGGTCCCCGGATTTTGCGCGTGCGCCGCATCGCGTCGAAGGCGAAATCCGGCTGGGCGGACCGGTTGAACATGTCGAGACCCGTGTGCTTCGCTGGCTCAAGGCACAGGCCCGCACGATTTTTGCCGAAGATCTGCAATTTTACTGCAGTCGAGCCGGCAGTGATTTGCCCAAATTGGCGGTCGGCGATGCGCGCCGCCGCTGGGGCAGCTGTTCCGGTAACAAGTCCATCAGACTGAGCTGGCGGCTGGTCATGGCGCCAGCCCATGTCCGCCGGTCAGTGGTGGCGCACGAAGTGGCGCATCTTACGCATATGGATCATAGTGCGCGCTTTTATGCGCTGCTCGACCGGATTTACGAACTGGACCGGCGTGTCGCCGATCGCTGGCTCAAGGACCATGGCCGTGGCCTGCACATGGTTGGCGTAGAGCGGCAGTCGCCAACGACCGACTGAATCCCTTCCTTATTGCGTTTCGGAGCGCATCGCATCGGGCAGCAGGGATTCCGGCTGCTTCTGCGGAGGCAGCGGCTTCGGTTTCTTGACCGGGGTCGGCTCTGGCTTGCGGGGCGCAGGATCTCCGCCGCGGCCGATCACGGAATCGATCCAGTCCTGGTCCAGCCGTGGGTTATCGGCAGCTTCCCCGCCTTCCAGATCATATTCGATACCGCGGCCGGTCTCTATCGGCATGCCGTTCTCGTCGACATAGATACCGTCTTCCGGCGCGCCGAACAGCTCGTCCTCGTCCGGTTCCAGTTGCCATTCCGGCAGCACCAGTTCGGTATCGAATTGTTCGATCTTGCGCTTGGCCACTGCAATTTTCATAAACTGGGCAAAGGCCGATGCCGGAGCCCGGCCACCCTGCAAGCCACTGACTGGTTTGGCATCGTCGCGCCCCATCCAGACGCCCGTGGTCAGGCCGCTCGAGAAACCGAGAAACCAGCCATCCTTGTTGCTGCTGGTGGTCCCGGTCTTGCCCGCAACCGGCCGGCCGATCTGCGCTGCCCGTCCGGTGCCGGTGTTCACTGCAGTCTGCATCAGATCGGTAATTCCGGCTGCCACCCAGGGATCAACCAGCACGCGACTGCCGTCAAATTTGCTCTGATAGAGAATATCACCCTTCATCGTCTGCACCTTGGTGATGCCAAACGGCGTTATCGCGACGCCCTTGGCGCTGACCGACGCAAAGGCGCGGGTCATGTCGATCAGTCGCACATCGGAGGTACCAAGCACCATCGAGGGATTGGTGTCGATCGGAGTGGTGATACCGAAACGACGCGCCATATTGGCGATCGTGGAGGTACCGATGTCATTGCCAATCGCCGCCGCGACGGTATTTTTGGAAAAAGCAAAGGCGGTGCGCACGTTGATGTCACCCGCATAGCGGTCACCGCTGTTACGCGGCGTCCAGTTGCCAATGGTAATCGGCGCATCGGTCACCATATCATCGGGCGCATAGCCCGCTTCGAGCGCTGCCATATAGACGAATATCTTCCAGGCCGACCCCGGCTGGCGGACGGCCTGCGTTGCGCGGTTATAGTTGGATGTCACATAATCCGTACCGCCGACCATCGCGCGAACCGCGCCATCGCGGTCGATCGCCACCAGCGCGCCCTGGGCACCGGCGGGGACGCGCGACTGGATCGCTGTTGCGGCGGCGCGCTGCATATCGAGATCCAGCGTCGTCCATACCTCGATCGGCTCGATCGTTTCGTCGATCAGCAAGTCCAGTTGCGGCAGCGCCCAGTCGGTAAAATAGCGGACGCTATTCTGCCGCGGCTCCGGCGCCAGCTTGACCGAAGCAGGTTTGGCTTTCGATGCTTCCGCTGCGGTAATCGCACCGGCATCCTGCATCACCTCGAGAACCACGGTTGCCCGGCCGATGGCGGCTTTGGCATCGGCAGTCGGGGAATAGCGGGAGGGGGCTTTGACCAGACCGGCGATGATAGCGGCCTCGGCCAGATCAAGATCTCTGGCGCCATGCGCGAAGAACCGCCGGGAAGCGGCATCGATGCCATAAGCACCGCCACCATAATAGACCTTGTTGAGATAGAGCTCGAGAATCTGCTCTTTGGAAAATTTGCGTTCCATCGCCAGGGCGAGCAATATTTCGCGCCCTTTCCGGCCAAAGGTCCGGTTGTTGTTCAGGAATATGTTTCGCGCCAGTTGCTGGGTGATGGTTGAGCCGCCCTGGGCCCAATAGCCGCGCTGCGCCCGTACTTGCAGCGAACGGGCTATTCCGATCGGGTCAACGCCAGGATGGCTTTCATAGCGCCGGTCCTCGACCGATACCATTGCCGCCTTCATGACTTCCGGGATGTCATCATAGTGCAGCCACTCGCCGTAGCTCGGGCCCATGGAAAACAGTTCCTTGCCGTTGACGTCCAGCACCCGGATCATCTGGCCATTGGGTGAGGACTTCAGGTCCTCGAAGCCGGGGAGCGAGGATCGCGCGACCAGCACGGCAACCACCAACGCGATCGTGGCAAACAAACCGGCGACAAGACCGGTTTTGAAGATCCGCCACAGCCATTTGCGTACCGGCCCCTGATTTTCGCTGCGTTTTTTGCCACGCGCCATATTGTTCTGCCCATTATACGCTGAATTTAAGCTTTTCTAGCGTGTTAACGCCTTACTGCAGGCTGAACACGGAAGCACTGGAAAAATCAGTCTGCCTTGGGCTCGAACGCCATCGCGGCGCTGTTCATGCAATAGCGCAGTCCGGTTTCCGGCGGACCGTCGGGAAAAACATGGCCAAGATGTCCGTCGCAGGTTGAACAGCGCACCTCGACCCGGCGCATGCCGAGACTATTGTCCTTGATCTCGGTTACCGCGTCATTGTCGGCGGGGGCGGAGAAGCTGGGCCAGCCGCAGCCGCTATCGAACTTGCTTTGCGATTCAAACAATTTGCTACCGCAGCCGGCACAGAAAAACGCGCCATCGCGATATTCCGCATTGAGCGATCCGGTAAAAGCCCGTTCGGTGCCCGCTTCGCGCAGCACATGATATTGTTCGGGCGAGAGCTGTCGCCGCCATTCTTCATCGCTCAATATTGTTTTTTCCATATCCGGTAAATGGGGCCTCAATCGCAGCCGGTCAAGAGACCTGGCATCCGGTATCGTCACGAATCAAATCTGATCTTAACCAGATATTCAGCATATCCGGCCAAATTACCGGCCTATGAAGATGGTCGTAAAATCCTTGCTGTTCGGGGCCATGGTGACCGTATGTCTGGCATATCTGCCGGACGCAGCGCGTGCCCAATGCCGGCTTTGCGCCGTAAGTCCGGTGCCTGATAATCTCGCCGGAACGACCACGGACAAGTCGGAAATCCCGTTACAGATTGAAATCACCGCCAATCTGGATTTCTCGCGAATGGCTTTATTGGGTAGCAATGGTGGCGAGGTCAGCATTGATCCGACGTCCGGTGCCAGACAAATTAGCGGCAGTATCGCCAATCTTGGTGGTATGGCTCTGCATGGTGAAGGACGGTTGACCGGCGAACCGGGGCGTAGCGTGCGGGTATCGCTGCCGGAACGGATACAGCTGAGCTCGGCCAATGGTTCGATTGCGGAGCTGGAAAAACTCGAGACAAATCTGCCGGCGATGGCCCGACTGGATCAGGCCGGACGACTGATCTTTTCTTTCGGTGGCAAATTGAGGGTGCGAGGCGACGCCAGCGGCCAGTTCCGCGGCAGGATAGCAATCACCGCCGATTACGAGTGACCTATCGGCTCCTCGCCGCCTTCCGGGCAATCAGCAGCAGCTCATCTTCCAGCAGAACCTGGTCCGGTTGACCGCTGCTTTTCAACGTGATCTCCAGTTGCAGGACCCGCTCGATCAGCCGGGCGATATGCTGCGACGACCAAATGCGCAGCTGCCGCTTGAAATGTTTCTGGTCTCTGAAAAATACGCTGGGGTGACCGGCGACAGAATCGACATTGCCCCCGTTGTCGACCTTGCTGCGGAGCTCCGCGAGCTTGGTAAGGTGGCGCAACATGATCCGTATCAGACCAATTTCACTAATCCCCTGCGCGCGGGAAGCGGCAATTTCCTGCGCCAGTCGGGCGGCATCGCCATTGAGCGCGGCGTGAATCAGCAGGCTGATATCCTCTTCGTCGTTCTCCGCGCCGAGCAACAGGAGGATGTCGGATTCCGGTGCCTTCGGGTCTTCGGGCGTGGCGTCGAGATAAAGTGCTATTTTCTCGACTTCCAGCCGGGCGAGCACCAGATCATTGCTGGTCAGCGCGGCTATTTCCTGCGCCATCTCCCGGCTGATCCGCAGGCCTTCGGCCTTTGCCATGGTCTGGATGGTGGCGACCGCCTGTTCCGGCGTGGTTTCATAGCAGGTCGCGATCATCGCATCTGGTGCCGCGATGATCGATTTGGCCAGGGCGGTCTTGTCGCCCATGCCGGGAGCGATGACAAAGACGGGATCGCCGCCGGGCGCGCTTGCCAGCAAGGTTTCGATCGCTGCGGTTGCCCGCACCGCTTCACCGCTGTTCAGCCGCAATATGATATAGCGCTTGTCCCCGAACAGCGAAGCGGAATTGGCTTCGTCGTTCAGCCGGGCGGGACTGTCGCTGAGATCGCCGATGGTCATGTCGACCCGTTCTGCGGACTTCGCCAGCGGCTGCACCAGTTCGTCGACCAGCGCCTGACAGCGGGTGACGTTGGGGCCGCATAACAGGATCAGCCGAAACTGGTCGGGACCGGCATGATAGCGCCTGACAATGTCTTCCGGCTTTGCCTTCATGGCTGTGGCGACGCGTTGGCCTCTTCCCGGGCGAACAGAGACAGCCGGGTTACGATCTGGTTGGAAACACGGGTGGCCAGATTTTCCAGCGCCGTATCTTCTGCCGCAAGAGTCGCATATTCCGACGACACCACGTCAATACCGGCATCGGAACCGGCCGTGGCGTCGAGTACCACCACGGAATCGGCGAGGCGGACCAGTTGATAGCGGGCGCGCAAGGTTCTGCGTTCGCGGGTGATCCGGTCATCGCTGCGCACGCCAAATCCGGAAATCTTGTCTTCCAGTGCAACCGTCAGGCGATATTTCGCCTGCTGCCCTTCAAACGCGTCGAGCTGGTCCTTGAGCGCGTTGCGCATCAGCCATCCGGCCTTGCCGGCAATCGGTTCAATCTCGACATGGCCGAGTTCCTGCGCGACGACGCCAGTCGTGCCACCGGCATAAAGCGGCCGCAAATTGCAGCCGGCCAGCAGCGCTGACAATGTCACAACCATGGTGATCCGGGCGATCATGTTCTTCATATTACGATGTTGACCAGTCGGTCGGGCACGACAATCACCTTCTTTATTTCCGCTCCGTCCAGACTACGCTGCACCTTCTCGGATGCCAGAGCAAGCTCTTCGAGCTGATCCTTGCTGCTGCCCTTGGCAACGGTGATCGTATCGCGCAGCTTGCCGCGCACCTGAATCGCTATGGTCACTTCATCATCGACCAGCAGCCTTTCGTCGACCTCCGGCCATGGCGCATTGGCAACCAGATCGCTTTCGCCGAACAAGGCCCACGCTTCCTCGGCAATATGCGGCACCATCGGCGCTACGATCCGGGCAAGTGACTTGATTGCAATGGTCCGGTCTGCGGAAGGCCCGGATTTCTCGATCAGATTGACCAGTTCGAATATCTTCGCCACCGCCTTGTTGAATGACAATGCCTCGACGTCGCCAGCCACGCCGGCAACGGTCTGGTGGAGCTTGCGCCGGAGCGTCTTGTCTTCGCCTTTATCAGCATTGTCGGCGACCGTGATGAACAGGCGCCACAGCCGCTGGACGAAACGCCAGCTGCCTTCGATACCGGCCTCGGACCATGGCAGGTCGCGCTCGGGCGGGCTGTCGGAGAGCATGAAGAAACGCACTGCGTCGGCGCCATATTGCTCGATGATCGGATCGGGGTCGACGACATTTTTCTTCGACTTGGACATTTTCTCGACCCGGCCGGTGGTGACCGGTGATCCATCCGTGATGACGGCCCAGTCGGCGCCGTTCTTCTCGACTTCGTCGGGAGACAGCCAGCTGCCGTCGCCATGTTTATAGGTTTCGTGCGTCACCATGCCCTGCGTGAACAGGCTCTCGAACGGCTCGGCAAAGTCCAGCTTGCCGATGCTCGCCAAGGCGCGGGTCCAGAAGCGGGCATAGAGCAGGTGCAGGATCGCATGTTCGACGCCGCCGATATATTGCGTGACCGGCAGCCATTGTTTGACCACTTCGGGATCAAAGGGCCGGTCGTCCGGCTGGCTGGCAAAGCGCAGGAAATACCAGCTGCTGTCGACAAATGTATCGAGCGTATCGGTCTCGCGCCGCGCTGCCTTACCGCATTTCGGACAGTCGATATGTTTCCATGTCGCGTGTCGTTCCAGCGGATTGCCCGGCGTTTCAAAATCGATATCTTCGGGCAACACGATAGGCAGCTGATCCTTGGGAACCGGTACCGGACCGCAATCATCACAATGGATGATCGGAATCGGCGTGCCCCAGTAGCGCTGGCGCGATACGCCCCAGTCGCGAAGACGCCATGTGGTCTGTGCCTTGCCCCAGTTTTCGGATTGGGCGCGGTCAATGACGGTCTTCTGTGCCGCTTCTATGGTCATGCCGTCAAGAAACGCGCTGTTCACGATCTTTCCGGGTCCGGTATAGGCTTCGTTGCCGACATATTCGGCACCGGTTTCGTCGCCATCGGAAACCACGCGCTTGACCGGCAGGTCATATTTGCGGGCAAAGTCGAGATCGCGCTGGTCGTGCGCGGGCACGCCGAATACCGCGCCGGTACCATAATCCATCAATACGAAATTGGCGACATAGACCGGCAGTTGCCAGTCGGGATCGAGCGGATGGGTGACGGTCAGGCCGGTATCGAAGCCCTTTTTCTCCATTGTCTCCAGCTCGGCGGCGGTCGTGCCACCGGCTTTGCATTCCTTGGCAAAGGCGGCGAGCGCGTCATTTTCTGCTGCCAGCTTCTGCGTCAGCGGATGGTCAGCGGCCAGAGCAACGAAACTCGCTCCGAAAATCGTATCCGGACGGGTCGAGAAGACCTCGACCGTCGCTATGTCATCCTGCGGTTCGGCCAGAGCGAAATTGAATTGCAGACCCTGCGACTTGCCGATCCAGTTTTCCTGCATCAGTCGCACTTTTTCGGGCCAGCCTTTCATGTCGCCCAGTCCGGCCAGCAGATCCTCGGCAAAATCGGTAATTTTGAGAAACCACTGGCTGAGCTTGCGCTTTTCGACTTGCGCGCCCGAACGCCAGCCCTTGCCGTCGATAACCTGCTCGTTGGCGAGCACGGT
>TARA_R110000787_G_scaffold63679_3_pt1 | contig 184376 bp, 159 predicted proteins | sample TARA_R110000787 | Tara Oceans TARA_R110000787 (sample SAMEA4397920) | marine metagenome | biome: Polar Biome; feature: [DCM] deep chlorophyll maximum layer (ENVO:01000326); material: water (ENVO:00002006), including particulate matter (ENVO:01000060) such as... | depth 35 m | reverse complement strand
CGACACCACATCGGCTTCGCGCAGCAAGGCTTTCAAAGACGCCACCGGCTCCACGTTGCCGTGACGCAACTTGTCGGTGTGGTCGAAATAGATGACCCGCATGCCCATCGCTTCGGCGAGCGTCGCCAACTGGGTGCCGATGTTGCCGTAGCCGACGATGCCGAGCGTCTTGCCCCGCACTTCGCGGCTTTTGAGCGCCGACTTTTCCCAGCCGCCGGTATGCGCGGCGACCGAGCGGGGGAAGGTGCGACGGAACAGCATCACCACCTCGGCAATCGTCAATTCGGCGACCGAGCGGGTGTTGGAAAATGGCGCGTTGAAGACCGGTACGCCGCGCCGCTGCGCTGCTTTCAGGTCGATCTGATTGGTGCCGACGGAAAAACAGCCGACGGCGATCAGGCGCGTCGTTGCGTTTAAGATTTCGGTGGTGACCTGGGTCCGCGACCGAATGCCGAGGATCCGCACATCTTCCAGCTTTTCCGTCAGCGCAGCACCGTCCAGCGCGCTTGTCAGCCGCTCAATATTCTCGTAGCCGGCGTCGGCCAGCGAGTTGACGGCGCTGTCGCTGATGCCTTCAAGCAGCAGAATTTTAATTTTGTCTTTCGGCAGGGACGGGTTCTGGATGTCGCTCATGATGCAGCTCCGATTTGCGGGCCTAGGTGATAGCCCGCAATGGCGCTTGGTTCAATGGTGGATGGGATGGTGAACGCACGGGGATGGGGAGGTCCCGGGTCTCGCGTTGCTCGCCCGGGATGACGAGATGTAAAAAAAGTCGCTCGCCCGGGATGACGAGGTGTAAGAAAATCGTCATCCCGGAATCGCGTAGCGATATCCGGGACCTCGCGCGCTTTCGGTTGGATTAATTCCCGCACCGCCCCCTATACTCTCCGCATGTCGACGACGCGAGAACTCGGGGCGGTGATGGTGATGTGGGGGCTGGCCTTGGGGCTGTCCGCCGTTGCGCCCACCGATGCGTTGACGTGGTTTTTCGAAGTGTTGCCGGTGTTGATTGCTGCGCCGTTGATGTGGGTCACGCGCACCCGCTTCACCCTGACCCGTGTCTTGCTATGGACGGCGTTTATCCATGGGCTGATTTTGATCATCGGCGGGCATTATACCTATGCCGACGTGCCGATCGGGTTTTGGCTGCAAGACGCGTTCGGGTTCACCCGTAATCATTACGACCGCATCGGCCATTTGGCACAGGGTTTCGGCCCGGCGTTGTTGACCCGCGAAGTGCTGTTGCGCTGTACGCCCCTCAAGCCGGGCAAACTGGTGTTCGCCATTGCGGTCTGCATGCCGCTCGCGTTCAGCGCGTTTTACGAGATGATCGAATGGTGGACGGCGATCATGCTGGACGAAAATGCGACGGCGTTTTTAGGCACCCAAGGGGACCCGTGGGATACCCAGTGGGATATGTTTATGGCGCTGCTGGGTGCGATCATTGGGCAGCTTGTTTTGGGGCGGCTGCAATTGAAGCAACTGCGTCAGCGAGAGACATCATGACGACACGTATCGCCGTCGCGGGCACCGGGTTTTTTAGTCAGTTTCATTTTGATGCGTGGTGCAGGCTGGATGTTGATGTCGTCGGCATTTGTTCGCTGGATGCCGAATCTGCCGCATCGGTCGCGGCGCAGTTTCCGAATTGCCAGGTGTTTGATGATTTCGCCGCGATGATTGCGGCGACCCGGCCCGACCTGATCGACATCGTCACGCCACCGTCGACGCATTTGGAGTTCATCCGTATCGCCCTTGCGGCCGGGATTCCGGTGATCTGCCAAAAACCGTTTTGCGGCGGCCTCGACGGCGCGACCGAAGCCGCCGCCTTGGCCGCCCAGACCAGCGTGCCGCTGATCGTGCACGAGAATTTCCGCTACATGCCGTGGTACGCCGAAATTAAACGCGCGCTCGATGCCGGCACCCTCGGCGCGCTGTATCAGGGCACATTTCGGCTGCGTCCGGGCGACGGGCAGGGGCCGGACGCGTACCTCGCGCGGCAGCCGTACTTCCAAGACATGCCGCGCTTTTTAGTGCACGAAACCTTGGTGCATATCATCGACGTGTTCCGCTATTTGTTAGGCGAGCCGGACTATGTCCTGGCTGACCTCCGCCGCCTCAACCCGGTCATTAAAGGCGAAGACGCGGGATTGGTGGTGCTCGGCTTTCGCGGCGGTGTTCGCGCGCTCATCGACGGCAATCGCTTGGTCGATCACGCCGCCGAAAACCGCCGCCTGACCATGGGCGAAATGTGGCTCGAAGGCGCTGGCGCCGTGGTGCGCCTCGACGGCAACGGGGCCCTGCATCTCCGCTCGCACGGCGAAAATGTCGAGACGCCCTTGTCCTATGACTGGCAGAATACCGGCTACGGCGGCGATTGCGTGTACTTGCTCTGCGCCGATGTGCTGGCCGCCCTCAGCGAAGGCCGCACCCCGACCAATACCGCCGACCAATACCTAAAAAATTTACGCATCGTCGACGCGGTTTATCGTTCAGCCACCGAAGCCCGCCGGATTGATCTCTAACCTTAGTCCCTCTCCCCCATGCTGAGGGAGAGGGACACTGTATGCCATTGACCGTGACGCCGCGGACGGAAACACTGCGGGATGTTTGATCCATTGTTGCTCATTATCATCGCAGGCGTGTTTCTGTTGGCCGGCACGGTCAAAGGGGTCATTGGGCTCGGGTTGCCGACGGTCAGCCTCGGCTTGTTGGTGCTGGTTACCGATCTGCCGGGTGCGATGGCGTTGATGCTGGTACCGTCATTTGTCACCAACTTTTGGCAAGGCGTGGTCGGCGGGCATCTGGGCGCATTATTAAAGCGATTGTGGCTGTTCTTTACCGCCGCTACGGCCAGCGTGTGGTTGGGGGGTGAGGTGTTGGTGCGGGTCGATGCACATCTGTTGACGGCGTTGTTGGGCATTGTGCTGATGATCTATGCATTGATCAGTTTGCGCGGTGTGCGCTTGTATGTGCCGTCTAAGCACACGACGTCGCTGGGTGTCGCCGCCGCCGGTATCAATGGGGTGATCGGCGGCATGACCGGCTCGTTTGTGGTGCCCGGCGTCATGTATTTGCAGGCACTTGGATTGGACCGCCATCAGCTGGTCCAGGCGATGGGAATTTTGTTTACGCTGTCGACGTTAGCGCTCGGGCTGATGCTGGGCGGGCACGGGTTGTTGAGCGTCGATCTGGGTGGGCAATCTATGGCAGGCGTGCTGCCGGCGCTGCTGGGCATGGCGCTTGGCCAGCGGCTACGGGTACGGATGTCCGAAGAAAGATTTCGGCGCGTGTTCTTTTTTGCCATCTTGGTCGTCGGCATCGCGATCGCGGTGCGGAATTTGGTGATTCTGTGATGAAGCTGATCAGAACGATGTCCGCTGTGTTGCTCGGCGGCCTGTTGTTGCAAAGCCCGCTCGCTTTGGCACAAGCAACCGCCGACGGCGACGCGGTGATCATGCTGCCGTTTCCGGACCGGATCGAGCCGTTGAAGGCGCCGGTCAACGCGATGCTGAGCTACGGCAAAGCAACAACGCGGGATTTTATCACCGACATTACTTGGGGGCCGGAAAAGGCGCCCGGGCTCTATAATATGCGGGCCACCGGCAAGATCGAGATTGCGGTCGGCGACGAAGGACCGGTGGCGACGCTGACTCGCGCCGCGACGATTTTCACCTTGGGGCCGAAGGTGACGACGCAAGGCGATGCCGGCACCATCACGGCGCCGCTGACCGCACAGGGGCGGTTCCGTCGCATCGAACTCAACATGCCGTCTTTGGATACCCGCGCGCATCGGATGCAATTCGGGGTGCTTGGGCGCGGCCTGATCGATACCGGCGCGATCCTGCCGTTTCAACGTGCGTCCGGGCGTACTGGGCCGGATGACAGCGCCGGGCCTGCGCAGGCCCGGCGCGAAAAAGAAGCCCGCGCCGAGGTGCTGGAAGCGCTGCAACCCTTGTTGGGCCTGATCAGCGAAATGCCGCAGGCGGGGCTTTCCAGCGGCACGCGGCTGACGGTGCTGCGCCGCGACCTGGGCGATCTGTTTCGCGATGCAGGCCCGGTACCGCTCCGCATCGAGGGCACGGTGGCGGGTGTTGCCGAGATCGACAACCGACGGTTTTTAGCGCTCAGGCTGGACCGCGCCGAAATGGGGCCGCCGATGCGTGCGCGTGTCGAAGGTTACGCGTTGATCGATGTGGAAACCGCGCTGACCGAAACTCTCGTCGCTGCGATTGAGTTGATTGTTTTACAAGGCACCGATGCGATCAGCTTCCGATTCGTCGAACGCCGCGCGCTGATGCCGATGACGAAGTGAATTGGCTGTCTCAAAGAATGTTGAGGCGCGTAAAAAATCGCAACCCACCCCGCGTCATCCTGAACTTGATTCAGGATCCACAGCAGCGCGAAAGCTCAATGAGCCGCGTTTGCACCACGATAGATCCTGAATCAAGTTCAGGATGACGCGAGAGAGAGGTGAGGTGAGCGAGAGGAGGTGGCGGAAACGGCGGCACAACACCTTCGCGCATATCCTCTTTGAATGAGCGGGACGAACGGGTAGGCTGCTCGTCGCAACAAGGACACTTTCATGACGTATCAAGCGATCGCATTTTTGGCCGCGCCGACACCGGAAGCGGATGCCGCGAAGGCCTCATTGGTCGAGCGTTACGGCGACACCGCACCGGCTGATGCGGACGTCATCGTCGCGCTTGGCGGTGATGGGATGATGCTGCATACGATCCACGATACCCTTGAACGCGACGTGCCGATTTACGGCATGAATCGGGGCTCGGTCGGATTTATGATGAACGCGTTCGACGAAGACGACCTCAAGGCCAGACTCAACCGTGCGCAGTTGATCGAACTGCACCCGTTGAAAATGCAAGCGATTGATATCGACGGGCGCCAGCATATCGAGCTTGCGATCAACGAGGTCTCGTTGCTGCGCGAAACCCGCCAGACGGCGAAAATCAGGATCATCGTCGACGGTATTCCGCGCATCGATGAAATGATCTGCGACGGCGTGTTGGTGGCGACATCTGCGGGCAGCACGGCGTATAACCTATCTGCCAATGGTCCGATCATTCCCATCGGCGCCGAGCTTTTGGCGTTGACCCCGATCAGCGCGTTCCGGCCCAGGCGTTGGCGGGGTGCGTTGTTGCCGTCGAAAGCAAAAATCACGTTCGAGGTGATCGAGCCGACGAGTCGTACCGTCAGTGCGACCGCCGACTTTAGCGAAGTGCGCAACGTCGTCAGCGTGACCGTCACTCAAGATCGCCAACATGTGGCGCAGCTTTTATTTGATCCCGAGCACAATCTCGAAGAACGAGTCCTGAAGGAACAATTCAGCGCGTGAGCAGATACGAAGACGCAGAAACGCGGCCCGATAAACCGGACGCGCGGAACTGGAAAGCGCGTGCGCCCTGGGTTGCCGGCACGCTGTTATGGGGTGTCTTCGGCGGTTGGGTGTTTTCGCAGCTCGGCATTCCGCTGGCGTGGATGATCGGCGCGATGATCTTTACCGCCGCCGCCGCGATTGCGGGCGTGCGGCTGCAAGGGCCGGGCAAGGGGCGGGCGGTGATGATTACCGTGTTGGGTGTGATGCTCGGCAGTTCGTTTACGCCCGATATCATGAACCATCTGTCGAGTTGGTTCATCTCAATTGCCGTGTTGCTGGTGTTTGTGGTTTTGGTCACGTGTGTGCTGGCGTGGGGCTTTCAGCGCTTCGCCGGTATGCCGAGGCGGGAAGCGATCTTGTCGGCGACGCCCGGTGGGTTCGGCGAGATGGTGTTGATCGCCGAGGCCTATGGTGCCGATGTGCGCTCGATCTCGTTGATCCACGCAACCCGCGTCATGTTCACCGTGATGCTGATCCCGATTTATTTCCGCATCTTTGAAGGCTATACACCGCCCGCCGTTTCGCCCATGGGCTCGGTCGCGGATTTAGGCCTGCAAGACAGCGCCATCTTGGTTGCCTGTGCAATTGTCGGTTATGCCGGTGCGCGCGCCCTGAAGGTGCCTGCCGCCGCCATCTTAGGGCCGATGGTGGTGAGCGCCTTCGTGCATTTCTTTGGTCTTACCAAAGCACAGCCACCGGGGGAGTTGGTGAACTTGGCGCAGATCGTGATCGGCACCACGGTCGGTTGCCGTTTCGTTGGCGTCAGCCATCGTCAGCTGATCAACCCGGTCGGTATCGGCATCATCGGCGCGGCAATTACGTTGGGTTTGGCGTTGGGCGCTGCGTCTGCCCTGCATGCGATCACCGACTTGGACTACAATGCACTCTGGATCGCCTTTGCGCCGGGTGGCCTTGCCGAGATGACCCTGATCAGCTTGGCCATGCACATCGACACCGCATTTGTTTCGACCCACCACATCATCCGAATTTTGTTCATCGTGTCCGCGATGAGCGTCATCAGCCGTCTGCTGTTCGGCAAGCCTGACAAAGAGTTCTAGACGGTGGTCCCTATATCACGTCATTCCCGCGCAGGCGGGAATCCATAGCGAACATGGACCCCCGCCTTTGCGGGGGTGACGGGGAAATCGGCGCGACACCCTAGCCCAAAAGCTGGCGGATCGGGCCTTGGTTTTCGGCCCATTCGGCCCATTGGCGAGGGCCGAGGCCGTATTGGTTTTTGTGTCCGGCATTGGCGCCGGCGTCGATCAATGCCTGCACCACGTCACGTTGGCCACGGGCAGACGCCATCATCAAGGCTGTGTTGCCATAGGCGTCGGCGCTATCGGCGCTGAGGCCTGCCTTGAGCCCAGCTTGCACCATCGCCAGATCACCGCGTGCGGCGGCGGCGAGGAAGTCTTCATCGGTGATTTTTGGTTCCGTCATGATGTCTTTTCATGCCGCGCTGTCGTCGGCACGTCAAGGTGCATTGAAATGCACGGTGCCCAAGCCCGAAATATCATAGCCGCTGAGCGCGCGTGCCCGGGCCTTGAATTCGTCGCTCTGTGCAAACGTCAACAACGCCTGCATCGGTGCTTGAAAGAAATCGCGGCGGCGCACCAAAAGGTCGTAACGCTCGCGGTGCAAGGGAATGAAATCAAGGCCGGCTTGTTGGGCGGCGGCACGCACGCCAAGCCCGGTCTCGGCGCGGAATTCCAGAACCGCCAAGGCGAGTTCGGATTCCGAGCGCGCTTCGTCATCTAAGATATCGATATCCTTCATCTCGATTCCGGCTTCGGACACCAGATGTTGGAACAGTACGCGGCTGCCGGCTTGCGGCTCGCGGACCACGAATCGGGCCCGGCCCGCGACGGCGTCGGCCAGCGACGTGATGTGCATCGGATTGCCTTTGCCGACGATCAACCCCTGTTCGCGCCACGCCCATTCGATCAGCACCGCGTCCATACCGGCGGTCGATTCGATCACGTGCGAGACGTTGTAGCCGCCGTCCACCAGATCGACGATGTGCATACCTGCGGCCACCGCTTCGCCGCGAGAAAATCGCTCAAGCCCGTCCAGGCTGCCGCCTGGCATCAGCGCTAAATTACAGTCCGCCTGACGCACGGCCCATTCCAACAGCGGATCGTGGGAGCCGACGATGACCGGCGGCGGCGGCGTCGCGTGGCTCGCTTCGATATCCGGAAACGTCGACGAGCGTGCCAGCCAAAGATCGATTAAATGTTTTGGAAACAACCACTTACCGGTGACGCGGGTGCATGGAATCTCCTCAGCCGCGACAAGCTCATAGACCTTGCGCTCTTTCAGGCGGAGATAGACCGCGACCTCTTTGGTGGTCATTAAATCTTTCATCTTAAACCCGTACACATCGTGGGACTTTATTTCCAGCCAATATTGGGTATCAATGCGGCGTCGGGCGCCCTACATCAAAAAGCAACAGGGCACCGAACGCGCGCACCGGGTATCCGGTGCGACCATTGGGAGAAGACACGAAATATGAAACTCCACGGTAAGGAGGTCCTCGTCTGTTCGTGCGAGGACACCATGAACATCGACGCTGACGCGTTGGCCAAAGCGGCCGGCGGCGACGGCGCCTTAAAAGTTGCTCGCCATCTGTGCCGGGTCGAGTTGGACCGCTTCGCCGACGAGGCCGGCAAGGCCGATAAACTGCTGGTCGCCTGCACGCAGGAAGCACCGCTGTTTTTGGATGCCTTGGAAGATATGGGAGACCGCGCCCCGGAAGCCGCGTTCGTCAATATTCGCGAGCGCGCGGGTTGGTCCCAGGCCGCGAAAGATGCCGATAAAAACGTCATCGCCAAGATGGCCGCGTTGTTGAACGAGGGTGGGCTAGATGTGCCCGATGCGTCGTCGGTCAGCATGATTTCAACCGGCATCGTGTTGGTGCTGGGTAAAGATGACGTCGCGCTCGACGCCGCGCGCAAGCTTGCCGACCGCATGGACGTGTCGGTGATTTTAGAAGGTGGCGCTGATGTCGAACCACCGGCCGTGATGGATGTGCCGGTGTTCATGGGTAACATCAAAAGTGCGTCGGGTCGGTTGGGTCAGTTTGAGGTGCGGGTCGAAAACTTCCGTCCCACCGTGCCGTCCTCAAAATCGAAACTTGAATTTACCGGTCTCGGCGAAGTCGGCACCTCGACCTGCGATTTGATTTTGGATTTGCGCGGGGCAACGCCGTTGTTCCCGGCACCGGAAAAACGCGACGGCTATTTCCAACCCGATCCCGGCAATCCGGCATTGGTGATGGAAGCGCTGTTCACGCTGACCGATATGGTCGGCGAATTCGAAAAGCCGCGCTATGTCGACTACGACCCGGGCATTTGCGCGCACGCGTCGAGCAAGATCGTCGGGTGTTCCAAGTGCCTTGATATCTGCCCGACCAGCGCGATTGTGCCGAACGGCGACAAAGTAAAGTTTGATCCCTACGTCTGTGCCGGCTGCGGTTTGTGCGCGGTGGTGTGCCCGACGGGGGCGGCGAAATATAGCCTGCCCGGCGGCGATGGCATGAGTGCGCGGCTCCGCGCCTTGATCGGCACCTATCTTAAGGCCGGTGGCAGCGATGCGGTGTTGCTGATTCATGACGATGTGTTCGGCCGCGATGCGATTGCGCTGTCGGCGCGTCACGGGCGCGGCTTGCCCGGCAACGTGCTGCCGTTCGCCGTCAACCAAGCCACACAAGTCGGCATTGACGGCATTTTGCTGGCCTTGGCACTTGGCGTGTCCGAGGTGGCAATCTTGTTGCCGCCGAAAAAGCGCGAAGACCGCAACACTTTGCTCAACGAATTCGGCATTATCGATGCGATCACCGAAGGCCTCGGCTACGGGGCAGGGCGGGTGCGCCTGATCGAGGCCGATGATCCCGATCAGCTTGAAGCGGCGCTGCACGGTGCCACCGTTCAAGCCGCGATCCCCAGCGGCGACGTGGTCGGCGCCGGGCGCAAACGCTCGGTGCTGCGGTTGTCGTTGGATGCCTTGCACCGCAAAGCCCCGGAACAACCCGACGAAATCGCGCTGCCTGCGGGGGCGCCGTTCGGCACCGTGAATGTGGATACCGACGGCTGCACATTATGCTTGGCGTGCGTCGGTGCATGTCCGACAGGAGCGCTCAAAGACAACGAAAACCTGCCGCAACTCAGCTTTGCCGAAGATGCTTGCGTGCAGTGCGGGCTGTGCAAAAACACCTGCCCGGAAAAAGTCATCTCGCTGACGCCGCGCCTGAACTTTCGCGATGACGCGCACACCGCCCAAGTGATCAAAGAAGAACAGCCGTTCTTGTGCATTCGTTGCGGCAAGCCGTTCGCGACCCAGGCGTCGCTGGCGCATCTGACCGAAAAGCTTTCGGGTCACGTCATGTTCCAAGGCCCGGGCAAGCTGGATCGCCTTAAGATGTGCGAAGACTGCCGCGTCGTGGAAATGACCACCAGCGAGGACAATCCGTTGGCGCACGGCACCGTGCCGATCCCGCGCACCACCGACGACTACCTGCGCGAACGCGATGTGCTGCGCGAGAAAGCCAAACAAGACATGATCAAAAAGGGCCTGACCGACGGTGAAGCGTGAGGGGGAAAAACGTCCCCGATATCGACAAACCGGGCCCGAATGACTAACGTAGTATTGAGGGAGACAGCATCATGGATGGCACCGCGCCGCTCAATCAACCTGAAAAGGCCGCCGCCGAGGCGCCGATGATCGATCCGTTCGGTCGTCACGTCAGTTATTTGCGCGTCTCTGTCACCGATCGCTGCGATTTCCGCTGTGTGTATTGCATGGCCGAAGACATGACGTTCCTGCCGAAACGCGATGTGTTGTCCTTGGAAGAACTTGAGCGCCTGTGCGGTGCGTTTATCCGCAAGGGTGTGCGCAAGCTGCGCCTGACCGGCGGCGAGCCGCTGGTCCGTCGCGGCATCATGACGCTGATCAACAACCTGGGGAAACACTTAGATACTGGCGCGCTCGACGAGTTGACGCTGACCACCAACGGCAGTCAGTTGCCCAAATACGCTGAAGATTTGGTTGCTGCCGGTGTGAAGCGCATCAATGTCTCAGTCGACACGCTGGACCCCGAAAAATTCCGCCAAGCGACCCGCTGGGGGCGGCTTGAGCAAGTGATGGACGGCCTCGCTGCCGCCAAGAAAGCCGGTCTGAAGATCAAGATCAACGCCGTCGCACTGAAGCATCTGAACGCCGACGAATTCGACGACATGATCCGCTGGTGCGGTGAAAATGCGTTCGATCTGACGCTGATTGAAACCATGCCGTTGGGTGAGATCGGTGAGGATCGGGTGGATCAATATCTGCCGCTGTCCCAAGTCCGCCGCGATCTCGAAACCCGCTGGACGCTGAATGAAATTCCTTATCGCACCGGCGGTCCGGCCCGCTATACCGAGATTGCCGAGACCGGTCAAAAACTCGGTTTCATCACGCCGTTGACGCACAATTTCTGCGAAAGCTGCAACCGGGTGCGCCTGACTTGCACCGGCACGTTGTTCATGTGCCTGGGCCAAGACGATGCCGCAGACCTGATGAAGCCGCTGCGCGCAACCGATGATGATGCGGTCTTGGAGGCCGCCATCGACGAGGCTATCGGCCGTAAGCCGAAAGGCCACGACTTTGCGATCGAACGCCGCGGCGACGCCCCCGCCGTCGGCCGCCACATGTCCATGACCGGCGGCTGATTCTAAGTTCTGCGCCCCCGCCCCTTTGCACCCCCGCCCCCCTGCGTCATCCTAAACTCCCCCGCGTCGTCATCCTGAACTTGATTCAGGACCTTTTCGAATTTGCGCAATGTGATCCTGAATCAAGGTCAGGATGACGCGAAGAGGATGACGATATGGGAAAGGGGCTTTTCGAAAAAAAGCTGCCGCATCCCGTTGATAATGCTATGTCGAAAGCAACATTCATTTTATCCAAGGAAGCACGATGCCCGCTTACATGATCGCCCAGGTCAACATCACCGACGCCGAAGCTTTTAAAAAATATCAGGCCGGCGTGCCCGAGACGCTGAAACCGTACGGCGGCAAGTACATCGTGCGCGGCGGCGAGACGGTCGTCCTCGAAGGTCAGATGCCGTATCCGCGCATCGTCGTGATTGAGTTCCCTTCACTGGATCAAGCCAAAGCGTGGCACGCGTCCGACGCATACGCCGAGCCGCTGGCGATGCGCCAAGCCTCCGCCGACAGCGTGTTGATTGCGGTGGACGGCTATGACGGATAGCGCCGCAGACAAGGCAGCGTCGCTGCCCCGTGCGATCTGGCAGGCCCGCCAAGACGGCAGCCTGTTGCCCCGCGATACGGTCAAAGACGTCGTCGGTCGCGACGCGGCCTACGCGGTGCAAATGGCAGCAACCGATGCTGCCGGACTGACGCGGGCCGGGTGGAAAATCGCGGCCACCAGCGCCATCGCGCAAGAATTGATTGGCGTCGATGGCCCATCGCTGGGCCCTGTATTCGCAGAGCACATTTTCGAGCCGGGCGCGACATGTGTTGCACGCCCCAATCAGGGCATGGCGATTGAATGCGAGATTGCGTTCGTGATGGCCGGTGATTGTGATTTCGGCGTGAGCCCGGCGCGGGATGCGGTGTTGGCCGCGACCAAGACAGCCCGCATCGGGATCGAAGTTGTGGGCTGCCGTTTCGAAGGCGGCGTTGCCGCAGCTGGTCCGGCGATTTTGATCAGCGATTTTTCGTTCAACGTCGCCTTGGTGCGCGGGCCCGAAATCCGCGGTTGGCGCGACATGGATTTAAGCGCCGTCGAAGCCTGCGCCGTAGTGAATGGCGAACGCGGCAACACCGGCACCGGTGCGGCAGTGATGGGCGATCCGGTTGCTGCCCTGGTGTGGGCGGCGGGTGAAGCGGCGCGCATCGGCAGGCCGCTCAAAGCTGGCGATATCATCACGACGGGCACCATGACCGGCGTCGTCCCGGTTAAGCCGGGGGACGAGGTGGTTGGGGATTTTAGTGCGTTGGGATCGGTTCAGGTCAACTTCGCGCCGGACTGAGCACGCTTGGCGGTGAATACCGCGACTGAGGTATTACGCGTATCGGTCGGGGCTTCGCCTTTGAGAAGATTGTGCAACGACTCCCAGTCAACAGGCTTTGAGACGTAGCCGTCGAAACCTTGCATGTGGTATTCGTCGATGCTTTTGGTCATGACGTCGGCGGTGAACGCATACACTCGGCCTTTAATGCATCCGGCCGATTTTGCCCGTACCATAATCTCGCGCCCGTCCATTTTCGGCATATGGATATCGAGTAAAATAACGTCGTAAGCCTGTGCCTTAATTTTCGCCATCGCTTCGGCGCCGTCACAGGCAAATTCGACTTCATAGCCCCAACTCTTTGTCATCGCATCGACGAGGCGACGATTGGTCTCGTTGTCATCGGCAACCAAAATGCGCATTTTGCTGGGCGCGACCAGGCGTAGTTTTGGTGCGGTCGCGCTGGCTTGCGGTGCCGGCTTGTGGGTCACGACGGCGGTCTTGAGGGGGATGTTGACGGTGAATGTGGATCCCTCATCAAGCGTGCTTTTGACCGTAATGGAGCCGTTCATTTTTTTGATCATGCGACGGCAGATGCTGAGTCCAAGCCCGGTGCCGCTGTTATTGCGGGTGCGCTTATGGGTAATCTGCGTGAAGGGGTCGAAAATCTTGGATAAGGCATCTTCCGGAATGCCGATGCCGCTGTCATGGACCACAATTCGCAGGGTGTCCATTCGATCGGTCGGGTTGCGGTGCAGTGACATGATAACCTCGACACCGCCGGCTTGCGTGAATTTAACCGCATTGCCCACCAAGTTCATCACCACTTGGCGCAACCGGACGACATCGCCATAAATCTCGCGATTTTCAAGGTCGCCGACAATTTGGAATTTCAATTCGATTTGCTTGGCTGTCGCAATCGCGCCGTAGACCGACCGCACGGTATCGGTAAGCTGCACGATGTCGAATGGCTCAACACTAAGTTCCATGCGGTCGGCTTCGAGCTTAGACAAATCTAAGATGTCATTGAGCACGGTTTCTAAGTGGCGACCCGATTTCTTAAGGGTGCGTATAAAGTCGGTTTGCTTGTCATCGAGGTCGGTCATTTCCAACAGTTCCGCCATGCCCAACAGGCCGGTCAGCGGGGTGCGAATTTCATGGCTCATGTTGGCGAGGAAGGCCGATTTCATCTCGTTGGCATTTTCTGCTGCGGCACGGGCGTCGCTTAATTCGCGGGCGACTTTTCGCTGCATAGAAACGTCACGAATTGCTGCAATGGTCAGTTTCTTGCCGTCGAATTCGGAATGGTTCAGCGAAATTTCGACGTAGATCAGGCGCCCGGATTTAGTGATCGCCTGCAATTCTGCGCCTTCGCCCATCAGTCGGCGGCCGGTCGTATCTTGGAAAACAACACGGTGCTGAACATGTCGTTCGCGTGTTTCGGGGGGCAGCAATTCTTCAATGCACATCCCGACCAATTCGGGCTGCGCATATTCGAATAAGGTCACCGCTTCGGTATTGCAGCGTTGAATGATGCCGTCTTCGCTGATGAAAAGCATCGCTTCCGGGGCATCATCAATCAATAGGTCGAGTTGGGACTTTGCCGCCAATATCTGCCCGTTCATGCGTTCCATGCGGCGCAGCAACCAAATCGCCATGCCGGTTGCGATCAGCACCAGCGTCGCTATGGTGTTTTCGATATGGATCTCGTTTTTGATTTTCGTGATATGGCGTTCGCTGTCGGCACGGCGTTGATCGAATTCGGTCTTGATGCGCTGCGTTAAATCATTCAGCGCGGCGAGCGCCGGCCCGTCGTCGATGCGGACGGTATCATCCAATGCCTGAGGCGACATGTCTTTGGGTTGTTGGAGCGCCGCATTAAATTTTTCACGGTATGCATTCATGGTTTGGCGAATGGCCCAAATCTCGCCGACCGCGCCGCTGGTTGTTGTTGCAGATTTGAGCGCCTTTTCCAGGGACTGCAAGGCTTCGCGCGCTTGACTGAGGCTCTGAGACGCCTGCGTCGCATAAGTTTGGTCGCGCCGCAGCACATAATTTTTGAAATGATGAATGAAGCCGCCATATCCAAGGGCTTGATTTAAGTCCGCTAGGTGCCCGTTGAGGGGGGCGGCGTGCTCGTTGAACGCAGACCAACTGGCTTGTGCGTTACTGATCCGGTTCTTCAATTCGGCGGTTTGAAATATGATTGCGGCGACAAGGACGATGCCGATGATCAGTGTGATCCCCGATTTGGCCAGAAATTGTTTCGATATAAAAGTTGGCATTCGCGCTTCCTCGCTGTTTTCATCCGGGCGCTCACCCGGAAAAATGAGCGCGTTCTGTGATCTGACTGTGATCTGATCGTGGGCATACTATGTCGGCGAAGCGGATTGTGAAGGAGTTTTGGGTCGGCCATCTGACCTATCCATAGGGCCTGAAAACGGCAAAAATGCTTCCTGCTTTCAGGTGTATTTTTATGGCGACTTCCCGGAAAGCCCAAAGGGCTTATCCGGGAAGTCGCGGGGTGTGTGAGGGGACGTCGCCGTTGAGGGAGGGGGACAGGGCGGGAACCTTATGACCCCGGCTTGGCGTTGGCGAAGAACGCCTGGTTGCCGAGGATTTGGTATTTGTTGATCTCGGCCTGGCCCTCGGCGCCGATCATCCAGTCGATGAACTGTTGGCCGAGTGCGGTCTTGATATGCGGGTGCTTTTCTGCGTTCACCAGAATAATGCCGTACTGGTTGAACAGTTTCGGGTCGCCTTCGAGCAAGATCGAAAGATCACCCTTGTTTTTAAACTTCAGCCACGTTGCACGGTCGGTCAGCGCATAGGCATTCATGCCCGATGCCACGTTCAGCGTCGCGCCCATGCCCGACCCGGTCTCGCGATACCACGTGCCGCTTGCCGCCTTCGGATCGATGCCTGCGGCGCTCCATAGGCCGAGCTCTTTTTTATTGGTGCCGCTGTCGTCGCCGCGGGCGGCGAAAGCCGCTTTGGTGGCGGCGATTTTCTTGAGCGCGGCTTCGGCGGTTTCGCTGCCTTTGATGGCGGCGGGGTCGGACGCGGGACCGACCATCACGAAGTCGTTGTACATCACGTCATAGCGTTTCACGCCCATGCCGTCGGCGACGAATTTTTCCTCAGACGGTTTATGGTGCACGAACAGCACGTCGGCATCGCCGCTGCGGGCCAAGCGGATCGCCTTGCCGGTGCCGACCGCGACGACGCGGACTTCAATGCCGGTCTTTTTGGTAAACACCGGCAAGATCACATCAAACAGGCCTGAGTTTGCGGTCGACGTGGTCGACGCCACGGTGATGAATTTGTCGTCGGCTGCGTGTGCACCTGTGGTGATCAGCAAGGCCACGACAGCCGTTATGAGAAATTTCGTCAGATGCATGTTCAGGCGCATGTTTGCTCTCCTTATGTTTTCGAGGGTCACCATCTCAGATCACCGCGCAGAAATGCCGCCGCTTCACCGCTTGCGGGGGTCTCAAAAAAGTGTGCGGCGGGGGTGTGTTCCAGCAATCTGCCTTTGTGGATGAACAGCACCTCGTCGGCGATGCGTTTGGCCTGGCCCAAGTCGTGGGTGGTCATGATCAACCGCGTGCCTTCGTCGTGCATATGTTGGCAGATACTTTCGACGGCGTGGGTCGCGGCGGGGTCCAGGTTTGAGGTCGGCTCGTCCAAAAACAGCACTTGCGGGCGCAAGGCCCAAGCGCGGGCGAGGGCGAGTTTTTGCTGCTCGCCGCCTGACAGCAAGCGCGCCGGAGTGTCTTGGAAGCGGGCCAAGCCGGTACGTGCCAAAACGTCGTCGGCGATGCCGGCGCGCGCGGCGCGGGGCGTGCCCTTGAGTTTCAAGCCGTACAGCACGTTCGCCAGAACCGAGCGCCGCAACAGCACCGGGCGCTGGAACACCATTGCCTGATGCTTTGCCGCGTTGGCCCCTCGCCAAGTGACGGTGCCGGCGCTGGGCTGGATCAAGCCGTGACAGAGCCGCAGCAGCAAAGACTTTCCGGCGCCGTTCGGCCCCAAGATCACCGTGCGTGGGCCGGCGTTCAAGGAGAACGAAATGTTGTCGATCAAACGTTGGCCGTTTGCTTCGTAGAGCAAGTCCTCGACGCGGAGCGGCAGGATCGCGTTGGGTGCGTCGGCGCGATTTACCTTGGGTGCGGCGTTGGGAGCGGTCACGTCCATGTCGCCTCCGCACGTTGTTTGGCGGTGAAGGTGGCGGCGTTGATGGCGAGCGACAGGCCGATCAGCACGATGCCGAGGCCGAGTGCCAAGGCCAGATCGCCCTTCGAGACTTCCAGCGCAATCGCCGTCGTCATCACGCGGGTCACATGATCGATGTTGCCGCCGACAATCATCACCGCACCGACTTCCGCCGACGCACGCCCGAACCCGGCGAGCACGGCGGTGACCAGAGTGAACCGCGCATCATATAACAGGGCAGGCACGGCGCGCAGCGGGCCGGCGCCGAGCGAGCGCATCTGCTCCGCATACTCGATCCACAAATCGGCGACCACTTGGCGCGTCAGCGCGGCGATGATCGGCGTCACCAAAATCGCCTGCGCGATGATCATCGCGGTCGGCGTGAACAGCAGACCTAAAACGCCGAGCGGCCCGGATCTGGACAGCAGCAAATACACCACCAAGCCGACGACCACCGGCGGCAGCCCCATCAGGGCGTTGAGCATCACCGTCAACGTGCCCCGACCCGGGAATTTGAACAGCGCCAATGCAGCACCCATCGGCAAGCCGATCACGGCGGCGAGCGCAACCGCGCTGATGCTGACCTGCAACGACAGGCCGACGATCTCGATCAAGTTGGCGTCGAGGGTGATCAGCAGGTGTATGGCCGTGGCAAAGGCGGCACCGATGTCGGTCATTGTATTTTTGAATATTCCGCTAATTAAAGGCTCTATTTAGAGCATAAACCGTAAAATATGCATATTAAAACATAAATATGCAGGATTGATGGCGAATAAGAAAACGCACTTGATCTCCACCCCTTTGCTACGGATGATCGCGCCACCACATAATCAATAAGAACCGTGGTCGGGCCCGATATTCGGGGTCGGAGGGAGAGAGCATTTTGAGTGAAGACAGTTTTCTGATCGCGCCTGATCCGGCCGATCCGCGCCTGACCGAACGCGTCAGCGGTGTGGATCAGGACGGTAACACCGTCGAGACCCGGGTTACCGTGGAGCGGCCGCTGACATTGTTCCTGAACGGGCGCGAGATCGTCACCATGATGACCATCTGCGACCACCCGGATTACTTGGCGGTCGGCTATCTGCTGAACCAAAATATGCTGCGACCTGATGACGAAGTGACCGGTATCGACTACGACGCCGAGATCGAAACCGTGGTCGTGCGCACGGCGCGGGAAACCAACTACGAAGACAAATTAAAGAAAAAAACCCTGACGTCCGGCTGCGCGCAAGGCACGGTTTTCGGTGACGTTATGGAAACGTTCGAGACCGCCGAGCTGAACAAAGACACGGTGCTGAAAACGTCTTGGCTGTACAATTTGACGAAAACCATCAACACCACGCCGAGTTTGTATCTGGAAGCCGGTGCGATTCATGGCTGCGTGTTATGCCATGAAGACAAGCCATTGATTTATATGGAAGATGTCGGCCGCCACAACGCCGTCGACAAGATCGCCGGCTATATGTTCCTGAACGGCATTTCCGGGTACGACAAGATTTTCTATACCACCGGGCGGCTGACGTCCGAGATGGTGATCAAGACCGTGCAGATGGGCATGCCGATCTTGTGCTCGCGCTCGGGCTTCACGGCATGGGGCGTGGAATTGGCACGCCAGGTCGGGCTGACGCTGATCGGGCGCGCCCGTGGCAAGCGCTTCATCGCGCTGGCCGGTGCGGAACGAATCATTTTCGATAGCGACCCCGCCGCCATGGAAGACGAACCCGACCGCATGAACCGCAAGGGTGCCGCCGTAAAATGACCGAGCCCGAAACCCTGACGCTCGACTGGTATGGACCGATTGTACCGACCGAAATGGACATGTCGACGCAGGCCATGGACCGGCTGGGGCGGCCCGGCGTGTATCTGTGCCTGCAGCATTATCCGGACGCTCACCGCGTGCGTGCCTATGCGGGCGTGACCAAAGATTTTCGGCTGAGACTGCGCGAGCACGTCGCCGCAACGATGGGCCTGACCTATGATATTTATGATGCCGAAGGACGGATTGTGTTTGCGCATACCCATGCGGACAGTCTGTATGAGGCTGCTGCCCGATTGGACGAGCTGCACCAACTTGCGGCGGACGAAGTTAAGCGCATGACGTGGTTTTGCGCCCTTGACGACAGCGATTCTTATGTCGCGTGGTATGTGGTCGAGGGGATGCTGATCCGCCGTTTAAAGGCCTTGGCGCAAACCGGCTTCACGACCCCTGCGGGTGATGTTTTGGATGTCACTAATAGTCGGGGCGGCCCAAAGCCCGACGGCGCATTGGTGATCCGTAACCAGGGGGCGGACGACGTTTTGAATATTTTCGGTGCCGAACTGACCTGGCCTTTGGAGGATGCGGCATGAGCAATGCCTATATGAAGCCGATTGTCGGCGTGCTACTGGCCGGTGGTTTGGCGCGGCGCATGGGCGGTGGCGACAAGCCGCTGCGCACACTGGGCGGTAAGCCGATCTTAGATCGGGTCGTTGATTGCGTACGCCCGCAGGTGCACCAGCTGATCTTAAACGCCAACGGCGACCCTGCGCGCTTCGATCAATATGACCTGCCGGTCGTGCCTGATGTGTTGGACGACAACCAAGGCCCGCTGGCCGGGATTCTGACGGCAATGGATTGGGCGGCGGCGAACCTGCCCGAATGTGAATACGTGGTCAGCTTCGCCACCGATGCGCCGTTTCTGCCGAGTGATCTGGTCGCCAGACTGATGGCACCGGTGCTCAACGGCACAGCCCCGATGTCGTGTGCGATCACCGGAGATCGAACGCATCCGGTGTTCGGCGTCTGGCCGGTCGCGCTGCGCGATACCTTGCGCCGCGCCATGGTCGAAGACGGCGTGCGCAAAATCGACGCCTGGACCGCCGACATCGGCATCGCGCATGTGCCGTTTGAGACCGACCCGGTAGACCCATTCTTTAATGTCAACAAGCCGGAAAATTTGGCCGAAGCCGAACAGCTTTTGGCGCGCGTCGAAGCCGCCCAGCCGGACATCCACGAGGTGATGAACTTAGGCGTGGTGATCGAGCGGCGCGACAGCGATTCCCGCTGGCAGGATTATTCGTTTCAACCCGTCGCGGCGTTTCCGGGTGCACCGGCAAAAGACCCGCACAGCGCATGGGTGAAGCTGCGCGAGGGCGAGGGGTGGGTGCATTTCCATGCCGCGACCATGCCGCTTGAACTGTTTCGGGGCGAGACCGAGGGTTATAAAGTCAATTTGTCGAACGCGCAGCCGCATATCTATATCGTGCTGAGTCAGGGTGAGGAGGCGGATGACCCGGAAATGCTGGTGCACCTGATCACGGCGTGCCCGTTTGAGGCTGAGAGCTACACCGAAGACACCGATCAACTGGTCGAGGGTGTGCCGATGCCGCCCGACGTGGCCGCTTGGATCAAAATGTTTTGCGACACCCACCACAAAGATGTGCCGTTCAAGAAGCGTAAACGTAAGTCTTACGATCCCCGCAAGGGCGATTTTGCGCGCCCGCGCCGGGCCGGCGGCGGAGGCGGCAATGGCTGAAGGTAGACTGAATAGGTGGTCGCGGCTGAAAAGCAAAGGCGGCGCCGAAGACCGCGAAGAAAAAGCCGCGCTGAAAGACCGCGAAGTTGAACAAATCGCGCGCGCCGAAGCGGAACCCGAAACGCTGAAGCTGCCGGGCGGTGCCCGTGTGCGCAATTTCGTGCCGGCGATGCCGCCGTTGGCGCCCGGTGTTGAAGACGATGACGATCGCCTGACCCGCGGCATCGGCCATCTGGCGCCGATCGAAGGGGACGACGTGCACGCATCTGCGGTCGTGGAACCTACTGAAGTTGTCGACGACGCGCGCTCGGACGCTGCTGATGCAGCGCGTCGCGACGATCTGCTGGATGACATCGAAGACGAAGACCTGGAAAACCTGACCGACGAAGAACGTGAAATCGTCGCCGCGCTGCCGCCATTGGACGGCATCACGGCGGAAAGCGATATGACGCCGTTCATGCAGCAAGGCGTGCCTGACTTTTTGAAGCGGAAGGCTTTGCGCCTCGTGTGGCGCCGCGACCCGTTTTTTAACATCCGTGACGGCCTTAACGATTACGATGAAGACTTCAATATCGCCCATAAAATCATCGATAGCTTCGTCGGCAACTACAAAGTCGGCCGTGGTCACCTGACCGAACAAGAGCTGAAAGACATGACCCCGCCGGAAGCCCGCAAAGTGTTTTACCCGGAAGACGAAGAAGACGCGCTTGAGGCGGATGGCGAAGTTAACGGTGACGACGAGGTAAAAACCAAAGTTACGGCGGAAACAGCCGCACCGGAAGAAGACCTGGACCACGAGGACGACGTTATCGGCGACGGGGAGGAAGAAGATGTCTGACGCCGACGTCGCAGGGTACTGTAAGGCAGGCTATAAAACCCTGTTTTTATTGAGGTTTTGCCGCACTGCACAATGAAAATGGACACAGATACACGTTGACACATTAGCCCGCTGCACAGGATAATATGTGCTAAATAAGAAACGTGTTAGAAGATAATAATTAGTCTGGACGCGATATTGGCGCTTTGTTGCGTAGAATATCGTGAAGAAATATCAAGGGAGACGCGTGGACTTGTCCACAAATCAACAGAGTGCACGGTCTGAAGGGACCGAAATCGGCGACGAGGACGCTCTGCGTGCCAATTTTTATGGCCTGCTTGCGCGCGTGTTGGCGAAGCCGATGGATGATGTAACCCTCGAATCGATGCGCACCCTCGCCGATCACGACGACAGCACGCCGCTTGGCAATGCAATCGCGTCGTTCGGCAAGCTGTGTTTGCGCACGCCGCATGCGAAAGCCGAAGCAGAATATAGTGTGCTGTTCTATGGCGTCGGCGCCGGCGGGGAATTGTCGCCGTATGCCTCCATTTATTTAACCGGTCTTGTCTACGATAAGCCGCTTGCAGAATTGCGCGGCGACATGGCGGTGCTCGGCATCGCGACTAGCGACGGCAATTCTGAACCCGAAGATCACATCGCCAGCCTGTGTGAGATGATGCACGGTCTTTTGACCGGTGCGTTCGGCGGTGACAATGGTCGCGCCCAAGCCAAAGTGTTTTTCGATAAGCACTTGGCGCCGTGGGCGGACAAGTTTTTCAAAGACCTCGAAGGGGCGCAGTCCGCTGCGCTTTATATGCCGGTGGGCACCATCGGCCGCTTGTTCATGGAGATCGAGCGCGAGGCTTTCGAAATGGCGGCCTAGCGATAGGGCGTAACTCGTTGGGAACGGAGCGTACCTGCCGCATGCGGGGGTAATATCCGGGGCCCGAAAACAAAGCCCATTTGGGTGAAATAGGAGAAAGCGATGAGTAGCACGGAACAAAAGAATGTGCTGGATCGCCGTGGTTTCTTAAAGGGAGCGAGTGTCGCCGGTGTTGCCGGTGTTGCTGCTGTGACCTTGTCCGGAAAGCCGGCGAGCGCTGGTGTGCCTGAAGACCGCAAAAAAGCGCGCGGTTACCAGGAGACCGAGCATGTGATGAAATTCTACGAACTGAGCCGCTTCTAAGCGGTTGGGTCGTAGAATTGCCGTTTAAAACGTCAAATTTGGGAGAAATTTAGATGCTCACCAAAAAGAGCAACGGGGTTGCGGGACGCCCCCGTTTAACGAAGGCGCTGGCCGGCGTCGTCGGCGGTTCAATGGACCGTCGTACATTCCTGAAACGTTCAGGGGTGGCTGCCGGTGGTGTCGCGCTTGCGTCAGCTATGCCGACCGGCATGGTTCAGCAAGCACACGCGGCTTCTGACGCTGCTGGCGATCTGAAGCAGATCAAATCGGTTTGCACGCACTGTTCAGTCGGCTGCACTGTGATTGCCGAGGTTTCCAACGGGACGTGGGTCGGGCAAGAGCCTGGCTTCGACAGCCCATTCAACCTGGGTGCACATTGCGCCAAAGGTGCGTCGGTGCGTCACCACGCCCATGGTGATCGACGCCTTAAATATCCGATGAAGCTTGAGGGCGGCCAGTGGAAGAAAATCAGCTGGGAAGACGCCATCAACGAGATCGGCGACAAGATGATGGAGATCCGCAAGACGTCGGGTCCCGATTCCGTGTATTGGCTCGGCTCTGCCAAGTTCAATAACGAGCAGTCGTATCTGTTCCGTAAGTTCTATGCCTTCTGGGGGTCCAACAACGGTGACCACCAGGCGCGTATTTGTCACTCGACCACGGTCGCGGGTGTTGCGAACACCTGGGGCTACGGCGCGATGACGAACAGCTACAACGACATGCATAACTCGAAAGCGATGTTCTTGATCGGGTCCAACCCGGCCGAGGCGCATCCGGTTGCCGTACAGCACATTCTGAAGGCGAAAGAGCAAAACAATGCCGCGCTGATCGTTTGTGACCCGCGCTTTACGCGCACGGCAGCCCACGCTGACGAGTTTGTTCGCTTCCGTCCGGGCACGGACGTCGCCTTGGTTTGGGGTATTCTTTACCACATCTTCGAAAATAAGTGGGAAGACAAGGAATACATCAAGCAGCGCGTTTGGGGCATGGATCAGATCCGCGCCGAAGTCAAAAAGTGGACGCCGGAAGAAACCGAACGGGTTACCGGGGTGCCGGGCGCGCAATTGCGTCGCGTGGCACGTACGTTGGCCAACAACCGTCCGGGCACCATCGTTTGGTGCATGGGTGGCACGCAGCACACCAACGGTAACAACAACACCCGCGCTTACTGCATCTTGATGCTGGCGTTGGGCAACATTGGTACCGAAGGCGGCGGCGCGAACATCTTCCGCGGTCACGACAACGTGCAGGGCGCGACCGACTTCTGCATTCTGTCGCACTCTTTGCCTGGCTACTATGGCCTGTCGAAAGGCGCTTGGAAGCATTGGTCGCGTGTTTGGGATGTCGATTATGATTTCCTCAAAGGCCAGTTCGCCGAAGAGAAAATGATGAACTCGAAGGGTATCCCGGTGTCGCGTTGGATTGATGGTGTGCTTGAAGACAAAGCCAACATTGATCAGCCCGACAACCTCCGTGCCATGGTGTATTGGGGCCACGCGGTCAACTCGCAGACTCGTCTGCCGGAAATGAAGAAAGCGATGGAGAAACTGGATCTGATGGTTGTCATCGATCCGGTGCCGACGTTCGCGGCTGTCATTCCGGACCGTCAAGACGGCATCTATGTATTGCCGGCAGCGACCCAGTTCGAAACCCGAGGTTCTGTAACCGCGTCGAACCGCTCATTGCAGTGGCGCGACAAAGTTATCGAGCCGGTGTTCGAATCACGCACCGACCACGAGATCATGGCGATGTTTGCGAAGAAGTTCGGCTGGACCGACAAGTTCTTCAAGAACATCAAAATGGACAAGATCGCTGAAGGCCGTGAAGAGCCGAACATCGAAGACGTGACCCGCGAATTCAACACGGGCATGTGGACGATCGGTTACACCGGTCAATCGCCTGAGCGCCTTAAGGCGCACATGGCGAATCAGGTGACCTTCGACAAGACCACGCTTCTCGCTAGGGGTGGCCCCGTCAGCGGTGACTATTACGGTCTGCCGTGGCCTTGCTGGGGCACGCCGGAGATGAAGCACCCAGGCACACCGGTGCTTTATGATACGTCCAAGCCGGTCGCTGAAGGTGGTCTGAACTTCCGTGCGCGCTTCGGTGTCGAGCGGGAAGGCTCGAACCTTCTGGCTGAAGGTTCGTACCCGGTCGGTAACGAGCTCAAAGACGGTCACCCAGAGTTCACCATGGCCATGCTGACAAAGCTTGGCTGGGATAAGGACCTGACCGCCGAAGAGCGTGCTGTGATCGACAAGATCGCGGGTGAGAAAACCAACTGGAAGACCGACCTGTCGGGCGGTATCCAGCGAGTTGCCATCAAGCACGGTTGTGCGCCGTTTGGTAACGCTAAGGCGCGTACGGTGGTGTGGACGTTCCCGGATCCGGTGCCGTTGCATCGCGAACCGTTGTACACGCCGCGTCGTGATCTGCTGCCGCAGTACGAAACGTATTCGGATCGTCAGATGTTCCGTCTGCCGACCAAGTACGCCTCTATCCAAAAAGAGGACTACTCCAAGGACTTCCCGGTCATTCTGACCTCGGGCCGCTTGGTGGAGTACGAAGGTGGTGGTGACGAGTCGCGTTCGAACCCGTGGCTGGCCGAGTTGCAGCAGGACATGTTCTGCGAAATCAACCCGGTTGATGCCAACAACAACGGGATTAAAGACGGCACCATGATGTGGGTCGAAAGCCCCGAAGGTGGTCGTGCCAAAGTGAAGGCGCTCGTGACCGAGCGTGTTGCACCCGGCGTCGTCTTTATGCCGTTCCACTTCGGTGGTCACTGGATGGGTGAGTCGCTCCGAAATAAATATCCGGAAGGCACGGATCCGTATGTGTTGGGTGAAGCTTCCAATATTTGTGGTACGTACGGGTATGATTCGGTGACGAACATGCAGGAGACCAAAGTCACGCTGTGCCGCGTGAAAACGGCTTAGTGTGAAATAGGGAGACACAGATATGGCTAGAATGAAGTTCCTGTTGGACGCAGAACGCTGCATCGAATGCAATGCTTGCGTCACTGCGTGCAAGAACGAGAACGAGGTTCCCTGGGGGATCAACCGGCGCCGCGTTGTGACGATCAACGACGGTAAGCCGGGTGAACGCTCCGTCTCGGTCGCGTGCATGCATTGTTCGGATGCCCCGTGTATTGCGGTGTGTCCGGTGGATACGATCTACGAAACCGAAGAAGGTGTCGTTCTCCACTCCAAGGACCTGTGCATCGGTTGTGGCTATTGCTTCTATGCGTGTCCGTTCGGGGCGCCTCAGTTCCCGAAGGCGGGCAACTACGGTAGCCGTGGCAAGATGGACAAGTGTACCTTCTGCGCCGGTGGTCCTGAGGAAGACAACTCCCCGGCCGAATTCCAAAAATACGGTCGTAACCGCTTGGCAGAAGGCAAGTTGCCGATCTGCGCCGAGATGTGCTCGACGAAGGCACTCTTGGGTGGTGATGGAAACATGGTTTCCAACATCTATCGCGAGCGGGTGGTGTCGCGTGGCTTCGGCTCCGGCGCTTGGGGGTGGGGTACGGCCTACGAAAAGAAGGCCGGGTCCTAATCGACCTGATCGCGTAAAGGTAAGGTGGCGGCATCCCGATTTCGGCCGATTTCGGGGTGCCGCCCCTCCTTATAACGGGATCCCAAATAAATGGTCGAAAATGGCCGCGTTCGTTCTCTGGCTTTGACGAGCCTTCGGCGTTTGAGGACGACATAAGCAACGAGATGGGGAACGCCAATGTTTACTCGACGATTTTTCAGAACCGCAGGCGTCATGTGTCTTGCGCTGATCGCACTGGCGTCATGCCGACCTGAAGAACACGGACGTCCGCTGGATTACGATCCAGGCGTGTTTCCTGGCAATAAACATGCGACACCGCTCAATGAAGATGATCTTGCGGCTCTGCGCCAACGAGCGATTCTGCAAGGCGGCTCTTCGGTCAGCGGCCCGACATCGGGCGGCGGCCTATCGACGGGCGGCGACGTTCGGCTTCCGGATTCGCCTGCCGACAAGGCGCTCGACGAACGCCTTAAAAAACAAAGTGGAAATTGACCCGCGCCGTCATGGCGTAGGTTCACGTTCGGAGAACAAACATGTCGATCATGATATCGCATATTATCCGTAAAATAGGCTTCGCGGCCCTGGTGGCCTTGGTACTGGGTATCGGCGCGATGACCGCAGGCACCGTGTCGCTGATCTCGGCGACGCCAGCGGTTGCACAACAACAAGGCACCGTGCCGGGCAATGCGCTTGGCAATTCGTCGGATTCTGAGATGTGGCGCGCTTTGCGTCGGGGGGTGACCGGTACGGTCTCAATCCCCGATAAGAAAGCCGGCCAATTGGTGCAGTCTGAAGGCGACAACTGGCGTGCGTTCAAGAACGGTCCGCTCAGCACCTATGGTGCCTGGGGCATGGCTGGCATCCTTATTGCGCTGGTCGTGTTCTTTGCGATTCGTGGACGTATTCGCATCGATCACGGGCCGGACCCGCAAGGCCGCACCATCCTGCGCTTCAACGCGCTTGAGCGTGCCGTGCATTGGATGACGGCCTCCAGCTTTATCGTGCTGGGGCTGACTGGCCTGAACATCCTTTATGGGCGCTATTTCATCAAACCGATCTTGGGTGACAGCTTGTTTGCGTCGATAACCTATTACGGCAAACTCTCACACAACTACATCGCCTTCGCCTTCATGCTCGGCATCGTGTTGATGTTTATTCTTTGGGTTAAAGACAACATTCCGTCGGCCCGCGACCTCAAGTGGCTGGCGCTTGGCGGTGGCTTGTTCTCGAAGGATGTGCATCCTGAAGCGACACGTTTTAACGCCGGGCAAAAGATCATCTTCTGGTCGGTCATTCTAGGCGGGGGTTCGTTGTCGCTCTCAGGTGTTGCCTTGATGTGGCCTTACGAAGTGCAGCCATGGGGTGGTACGTTTGCATTTTTGAATATCTTCGGTCTCGATTTGCCGACGCAAGTATCCGCGCTCCAAGAAGTGCAGTTGTCGGTGTTGTGGCACTCGGTCGTGGCACTGGTGATGATCGTGATTATTATCGCGCACATTTACATCGGCTCGATCGGCATGGAAGGCGCTTTTGACGCCGTCGGCACCGGTCAGGTCGATCTCAACTGGGCCAAAGAACACCACAGTCTTTGGGTTGAGGAAGAAATGCAAAAACCACAGGGCCAACAGCAACCTGCTGAATAACCCGCGCGATCAAGTAAACGACCACAAAACGAAAGGGCGGTGCCAAAAGCACCGCCCTTTTTCGTTAGTGAATTTTATATCGGCTGAATAGCGCTAGTTGAGCCGCGCGTTGCCGGTTGAGAACTTTTCACCAGCCGTCAGGTTTATGTTGGTCAGCACGGCGCCTGCGGCGACGGCGATAAAGATGGCGGCAATGCTGCCGATGATAACTGATTTCATAACGATGCCCTCTCCCTTTGATCTCACCACGTGATGGTATATTGAATTTACTCCATCGCGCCGCGATATCAAGGTTTGCGACATGCTATTGCAGCCTTGGCCATCGTAGGCCCGCGCGTTACCCTAAGCGGATCATATACGGGAGCCTACACCATGAGCGATGACACCGGTGAACTCGCCGCCGCCGCCCGCGCTATGCAGGACATGGGGCTTGCCGGCTTCATGGAGCAGATTGCCCAGCTTCAGGACAGCCTGGGCAAGGTCGCCAATGGCATGAGCGCACTGGGTGAAAGCGCCGTCCGCCAAGGTGAGAATAGCGAAAATCTCGCCGCCCACATCATCGCCATTGAGTCCGTGCTGGCGGTGATGCTTCGGCACATTCCGCTCGACGTTAACGATGTCCGTGCCGAGGCCGATCGCCGCACGCAAAATATCGACCCTACCAGCCCCGGCGGCCCCTCGGTCGTCTGTCAACTTGCCGAAGACATCGTACGCCGCTCGGACGACTAAGCGAGAGACGCGGCGTGTGCATTGACACATTCTTGGGTATGCAGATCACCCGTGAACGCCGATGGTTTGGCCACTCGTTCATTGAAAGCCGACACCTCATTGATTATTCGTGCCGTTTTTTTAGCTAAAAGGGGACGTTATATGCCCTTTTGGCTGTCCGGATGCAGCGATAAGCCGAGGATGTGCTCGTCTTTGTCGACGACGCGTGCGGCGTGGCGGACAATGAGTGGGTCAGGGCCGTGCACAATGCTTTGATCGTTGTTGGGGGATGGCAACTGACTGAGAAAATACTTCAAACAGTTGAGTCGCGCGCGCTTCTTGTCGTTGGACTTGATAATGGTCCACGGCGCATCGGCGGTGTCGGTGTAGAACAGCATGGCCTCTTTAGCTTCGGTATAGTCGTCCCACTTTCGATGTCGACGGGGCTAAGCTTCCATTGTTTCAACGGATCGGTCTTGCGCGCCATGAGGCAACTTGTTTCTCATGATATGTGTCAAATCTGCCCTCATCCCGACACATCATCAATCATTCGTGACGTCTGCTTCCAGCCATTATCAAAAATATTACAGATTTTTAATTTTTAAACTATGACCAGTTCATTAGAATGCTTCTAACTAGAAATGAAGCCGATGTGAGGCGGACGGCTTTAAATTATAAACGTGTAGTTAGCCTCAAAATCGGAGGGTTCATCATGGACGATAAAAATATTGCACCAAAATCAGCGGGCGATTTTTTCGCAGAAGATCCGGAGCGAGCGGATCGTGAGTTCTTTGGGCGTGTAGCTCATAAAGATCGTCGCGGATTTTTAAAAGGAGCTGGGCTCGCAACATTGGGCACGATGCTCGGCATGTCGGTTCCGTTTCATCGTAATTTCCCTCAGGGACTTATCCCCGAGGCGCTTGCGAACCAAGATGTACTGGTTGGAAAAGATGGTCTTACGCTTTTGAACGACCGCCCGATCAATGCGGAAACCCCGCCTCATCTTCTTGATGACGCTGTGACACCCACCAATCGGCACTTTATTCGAAATAACGGAATTCCGCCGACTGATGTTGACCCGGATACGTGGGAACTCACGATTGACGGACTTGTCGATACACCCTTGAAACTCTCGATCAACGATCTGAAAAATCAGTTCGAGGTCGTGACAATGGCGCTTGCTATCGAATGTGGCGGTAACGGTCGTGCGGCTTTCAATCCCCCCGCGAAGGGCAACCAATGGACATTGGGTGCTGTTGCTTGCTCAGAATGGACAGGTGTTCGCCTTAAAGACGTTCTGAATAAAGCGGGCGTGAAGTCGAATGTCGTTTACACCGCTCATGTCGGTGCTGATGAGCACTTGAGCGGTAATCCTGATAAGCTTCCGATTTCACGCGGCCTGCCAATTGACAAAGCGATGACGGACAACATCTTGATCGCTTTTGAGATGAATGGTGGCGCATTGCATGCACAAAATGGTGCCCCATTACGCCTTGTGGTTCCGGGCTGGCCGGGCTCTTGTTCGCAGAAATGGCTGAAGCGTATCTATCTTCGCGATAAGGTTCACGATGGTCCCAAAATGACCGGTACCGCTTATCGTGTGCCGAACCGTCCGGTATCTCCCGGCGAGAAGGTGGACAAAAAAGACTTCGTTATTATTGAAAGAATGCCGGTTAAGTCTCTGATCACGAGTCCGATGACCAATTCCGAGTCCAGCCGTAGCCTTGAGGTGCGAGGGCATGCTTGGTCAGGTGACCGGACCGTCGACGCCGTCGATATTTCGATGGATTTTGGTGCAAGCTGGCAACGTGCAACACTTGATGCACCCGTAAATGATGGTGCATGGCAGAACTGGCGGATCAATCTGGATTTCCCTGAGGCCGGCTATTACGAGGTTTGGGCTCGAGCAACTGACAGTGCCGGTGAAATGCAACCCTTTGCGATCAACTGGAACCCAAAGGGCTACTTGAACAATACGATGCATCGAGTTGCTGTTCGCGTTGCCTAATTTCTCTTGAATGAAAACCCAAAGGGGCGGGAATGATCTCCCGCCCCTTTAATTTAAGGTAAGCAGGGAACTATCCATCATGAAAAAGCTTGGTCTCGCCTCCATAACCCTACTTGTTTCTGGTTTAGTCTTTGCTTCATTGGGTTACGACGATGAAGCCCGAGCCAATGGCCCCGAATTAGCCGAAAATGAATTTGGCATTTTAAAGACTGCAGAAGGGGCTGAAGAGACTTTTTATGCCTGCACGGCGTGCCACTCTGAGATGATCGTCGCGCAGCAAGGATTAACCCGACAAGGTTGGGATGAAATGCTTGTTTGGATGGTTGAAGAACAAGGTATGTACGAGATTGAAGAGCCGGATCGAACAAAAATTCTGGATTACCTCTCAACTCATTATAACGAAGATCGCCCGCACTTCCCAAGATAACATGGAACATTGGGGGCAGATCAAAGCCGCTTGGGCTAATACTAAAAAAAATCTATGTATAAAAATCATCTTGTTAGCCTGACTATGAATCCCCATTTCGGAGATTGATGAGCCCTATGTTCAACGAGTGATTTTAGATCCCGCACGAACAATTTCAGAAACATTGGACCTAGAACGAGAGAGCGTGACATGACTAAAAATAAACCGGTATCTTTGAAAAGTGTATCTTACATGATGATTGGCGGCGGCGCTGTTGCTCTCGCCCTTGTCGCCGCGGTGTGGGGCATACTCGGCATTTTCGTTATCTAGAGCATACGTGGCTTTTGCCACGCAGCTCCCTCATCCCATCGTGTTATCTCAGGTGTTCTCACTTTATAAGTGATTGCTCGCCGCTGCCTATGTCGTCGTCACTTTCTCGACCTTAGTTCCGCCATATCTGAACGCGGGAATTTTGCCCACGGGGTCGAGCTTTGGGTTGGTGCGTAGGTTGGCGGCAGCTTTATAAACACCAGGTCGTCGGGGCCGACTCCAGGTACGGCAGAATAGTCGCGCGGTTGGTCATGGTGCCGGTGTGCCCGTGTTCCAACATGCGCCCGGTGATCTATACTATTGGAATGCTTCATCCGCTATCCCTGTGGCGCCACTACGGTCGAATTCTCGACCAGAGTCGGTTTAATTGCGGCACGTCGGGCGTTTGTCATTTATTATTTCCGATAAGAAGACCGTCAACGCGCGTGAATGATCTTTACGGTCGTTTTATGGTGCATAAAACCATCTGAAAGTCGGGAAGATGACTGTATTTACACGCCAAACGTTGTTTGCCATCGCTCTATTCATCAGTTCTGCCTGCGGTTTGATTATCGAAATCGTGGCAGGCCGTCTTTTGGCGCCCTACGTCGGCATGTCGCTGTACACCTGGACGGCCATCATCGCCGTCGTTCTGGCAGGGTTTTCGGTGGGGCATTGGATTGGCGGTCTTTTGGCAGCGCCGCATGTGGAAACGAGAGCTGGCGCACGGCGGGTCGGCTGGGCGCTGGCCGCATCAGCGGTATCATCCCTCGCCATTTTAGTGTTGTTGCGGGTCGTCGCATCGTTGTTGATGCCGTCGGGCCTCGGCCCCATCCCTGTGATCATTATTCTATCGACCGCGTTGTTTTTTCTGCCGAGCTTGTTCGTCGGCATCGTCTCGCCGATTTTGACCAAACTGGCGGTGGATGATGACCAAAACCGGCATCCCGGAAAGGTCATCGGGCGCATGTACGCGCTGGGTACGCTCGGCTCCATCGCTGGTACCATGTTGGCCGGTTATGTCTTCATTTCGTGGATCGGGTCTGTGGGCACGGTCCTCATGGTTGCCGGTGTTTACGCGGCGTTGGCGGCCTTGTTCTTTTTCGCGGACCGTTTTCGCGCCGCAGCTTTGGCGGCGATGATTGTCGGTCTTGGGGCGGTGGGTCTGTGGGGAAATCAGCTGAAAGCGTTCAGCTCACCCTGCACGCTGGAAAGCGATTACTTCTGCATTCGGGTCGACTCTGCGCCGCAATTTGGTCCGACGGCCCGATTGATGGCACTCGACCATTTGGTTCATTCCATCAACGATGGAGCCGAGCCCGGGTTGCTCTACAGCCCGTATATCCATTTTGTTGACGAATATGCAAAATATCGATTGGGCGACAAAGCGCCGACGGCCTACTTTATCGGCGGCGGCGGCTTTTCGTTGCCGCGCGCCTGGGCGCATGAATACGGCGCAAAGGCCGATCTTGTGGTCGCGGAGATTGATCCGGGCGTGACGAACATCGCGGCGGATACGCTATGGCTGAAGCCCAATGCACCGGGGCTTCGCATTGTGCATCAGGATGCGCGTGCCTATTTGCAGTCGCTTGCTGCGGAACCGACATTTGATATGATTTTCGGTGACGCGTTTCATGACATTGCAATTCCGCAACATCTGGTGACCCGTGAATTTCACGATGAAATCGCGCGCCGCCTCAACGCCGACGGCTTTTATGCCATCAACGCGGTCGACAATGGTCAAAACCCCAGATTCCTCATGGCGTTGGTAAAAACCCTGTATCAAACATTCGACAGCGTCGAGGTTTGGACTGAGCGTGACGAAATGAACGGCTACGGGCGCGTCACTTTCCTGCTGATCGCCTCTAAGCGCAGCATCGCCGAGTCCGCCTTAACTGCTCAGCGAGGCCTGGATCGATCATGGGTGCGATGGCCGGAACGTGAGCTCAAGGCGCTGGCACAGATGCCGGATGTCGTGAGCCTCAGCGATGATTTCGCCCCGGTGGATCGGCTGATGTCAGACTTGCTGTTGTCGCCTGAGTAATGGGGTGCGACGTCACTTTTTCGATTTTTCGCGCGGACCATCAGCTTGATTTGGCCCGCCGGGTTGGGATGACCAGCCCCGACCCCTGGTTAATCGTCCTGCGGCTCATTCTTTTTGAGCGACGTCGGCTCGTCTTCAAAATCGGCGCGTTCACCTTCCGGCTCTTTTCGCAGGGTGGCTTTTGGCCGACGTTCACGCGCATCGGCCGGTTCGTGAATTTGAACGTGGGCTGAAGGCGCATTGCCTTGGCCGTCGACGCCGAAGTAGATGGTCCGATGCGGGAATGGAATCTCAATACCTTCTGCGTCGAAGCGGTTCTTGATCAGCCGATTGAACGCGCGCTGGATCCCCAACTGCTTGCCGGGCGCAACCTTGAGCCGGACGCGAATGATCACGGCAGAATCGTCAAAGCTTTGAACGCCCATGATTTCAATATCTTCTAATATCGTCGCCGCGAAGTTTTCATCTTGGCGCATTTCTTCGCCGACTTCACGAATGACGTTCATGCAATGGTCGACATCTTCACGGTAAGCTATACCGATGTCGAACGAGGCAAAGGAGAAAATCTTGCTGCGGTTGGTGGTCGATGTCACTTCGCTAAAAGGTATCCGATGCACATCGCCGTGTACGTCTCGGAGTTGGATTGAGCGAATTGAAATCGCCTCCACCTTCCCCCTGTAATCGCCGATTACAACAAGATCGCCGACCGCGACAGAGTCCTCAATGAGGATAAAGAAACCTGTAATGACGTCCTTGACGAAAGTTTGGGCCCCGAACCCGATAGCCAGGCCGATGATGCCCGCACCGGCAATTAACGGACCGATATCTAAGCCCATTTCTGACAGGACCGACAGCGTCACAAGAACGGCAAGGGTAACCATCACGATATTTCGAAACAGCGGCAATAGCGTCAATGCGCGCTGTCCCCGTGCGACCTCTTTGCCATCATCATCGCGTCCGGCGAGGTAGCGTTCTATGCCGGTTCCGATCAGTTCCCAAACCACCAGGGCGATAATCACGATAACCATGATGTTGACGGCGCTTTTGACGAGTGTTGCACCGGTTGGTGTGGCAAGCCACCCGACGGCATTAAATCCCCACACCCTGAAAACGGCTAGGCCTGCCGCACCATAAAGGATGAACTGGGCGCCGGTATTCAAAACCGGAAGATATCGGTGGGTCCGTGCTTCCAACCCAGGGAACCGAAGCTTCTGTTCCTCGCTAATAGCAAAGCCTCTGCGCAGGCCATTACGGATGAGGAGAGACAGCGTATATACGACGGCAATAATGATGATGCTCAGGGCAGTGGAGCGGAGTACATAATCAAAGCCGCCCGGCACCTCTAACGCCCAGACGCCGCATGTAATGATCACATACAAGATCGCAATCAGATGCCAGATATCGGCCACCCGATCACGAATTTGCCCGATCGCCTGCTCAGAGTTTCCGCGGATCCGCGCGGCAACGTCCTGACGCATCTGCATAATGAGAATGATCAGCATGCCTGCTGTTATGAGGCCCAATAATTTTGTGATTAAAAGGTATGCTGCTTGCGACGCGCCAAGCGCTGGCATGATCTCGGTAAGAAAATATCCATATGCCAGAAAATATACGAGCCGTCGTATCCAGAGCAGGCTGTATTGCGCTGTCTCGTCGCTTATTGGTAGCAACCGCATCGATGGGACATAAGGTGCAAGGAACATTCTGGAAACCACCAAAACGACGCGTGCAATGACGTTGGCATTGATAAAGGCCAGTGCCAAAATCCGCCCTTCATGTGCCGGTGCCAACAGGGTCATCGTGGCGTAGGACGCAGCAAGGAATGCGGTCACCGCAACGAAATTCAAGATGGTGCGCAAGATCGCGAGAAATACCCGCAACCCAAACCCGTCCGGCGTTTGCGATTCAATTGAATTGTGGAAGCGGCGCAATAATCGTTTTGCAAGCCGTTCTGCCGCCATCCCGACGACAAATATGAGTGCGAGCTCGCCGATAAGCGAAAGCCATGCGTTACGTTTTTCCGAATCCGCAAAAAAGCCGCGTACAGACGCAAATAATTTGGGAATGTTGCCAATTTCTTTGGCCATATTCGCGAGTTCAATACCGATGGCGTCCATTTTTACGGACACTTTTTCCAAAATCAGACTGCCCAGCGATGTCTCGGTTTCCTCGTCGCGCAGTCTTTGTGCAGCAACCAGCGCATTTAAGTCCGAAATGAAAGCGGCGCGTTTGTCGTCATCGTTAAGGGTTTCCAGCAAGCTCTCCACTTCGACGGTGGATATCGAGTTTGGTGTAGACTGGCTCTGCGCCAGAACTGGAAATGCCAATAAAAATAGTACGACAAGGATTGAATAGCGGATTGAAGATCGGGCCATCTTATAGACCTTAATTAAAAAGTGTGAGGGCTTCAATAACGACGGGCTGATACATCGCATAACGACGCTGCGACGGAAATCATTAGTATTACCTGATTGCGGCTTTTGGTCACGAGCAGACACATTACCTCATCTGCCCATGGGGTCGAGTTGCGGGTTGGTCAGCAGGTTGGCGGCGGCCTCGGTGAAGCAGAATGGGATGCTGTCACCTGTCGAGTTTGAACGGCGGTACAAACTGAAGAATAATGGTGTCTAGTAAATTGGGGGCGCTTCATCAGAAACCAGTGCATTTCACTTAAGTCTTAATATTAAAACTGAATTACTATAGTATGTGATTGAGGTGAAGAATATAAGGCCGCCAAGTCAGGAGTAATAATTTATTGGAATGTCGCCCATGACAACTAGCATTCTGTTGATCTCCGCGGTATTACAATTCACCGCTGCGGGGCTGGCGATGCGTCTGGTTTCCGTCACTGGAAGATGGTGGGCGTGGATTCTCATCGCGCTGGCGTTAACGCTCATGGGGATAAGGCGCTCAATCACGCTCTACCGGGCGGTCAGCAACGACGCCACCATATCACCCGATCTGACAGCCGAGTTGGTCGCCCTGTCGATCTCTGCCCTTATGGTCGTTGGGGTCCTGTTGATCGGGTCAATATTTGGGAAAATCAAACGCACACAGCACAATCTTGACGAAGCAAAAAAGCAATATCAGGCAGTCGTCGAAGACCAGACAGAAATGATCAGCCGTCATTTGCCGGATGGAACCCGGACCTTTGTCAACGAGTCCTATTGCAAATACTATGGCAAAACCAAGGACCAGTTAATCGGACAATCCGCTTATGCCGAAATGGTGCCCGATGACTTGAAACGGCTCAAGGCGGTTTACAGCAGCCTAACACCGGACAAACCGACGTCTGAGTTTGAAATTTGCTATTCCACACCGAACAACGAGACCGTCTGGCAACTATGGACAAAACGCGCAATTTTTGACGACGTTGGCCGGGTCACTGAATACCAGTCCGTCGGCCGCGATATCTCGATCCACAAACGCACAGAAACCCTTAATGCGCGGCTCGGGCGGATTGTCGAACGAGCCCTCAACGAAGTTTATGTGTTTGACGCTCAAACCTTTCGATTTTTGCAGGTTAATCTTGGGGCACGAAATAACCTGAAATATACGATGGAGGAACTGCGAGACCTAACGCCGGTGGATATCAAGCCGAACATCACAAGCCAGCAGTTCGAAGACATTATCAAACCGCTATGGGATAAAACCGAAGACAAAATCGTCTTTGAAACCGTTCATCGTCGCAAAGACGGATCAGACTATAACGTCGAGATTCACCTGCAATTGATCGATGCCGAAACACCTCCGGTGTTTGTCGCGATCATACAGGACATCACGGCGCGAAAGCATGCGGATGCCTCCCTTCGCTTGGCCTTGGAAGATGCAGAGCGCGCGAACAAAGCAAAATCGGAGTTTCTGGCGACGATGAGTCACGAGTTTCGAACGCCACTGAATGCAATTCTTGGGTTTAGCGAGATGATGCAGGCCGAGTATTTTGGTCCGTTGGGGTCAAAAAATTACAATGAATATACGAACGACATCCACGATAGCGGTGTACACATGCTGTCGCTGGTCAATGACGTACTGGATCTTTCGGCGATAGAGGCCGGTAAGCGCGCCATCGTCAAAGAGGCGATCACCGTTGATGGATTACTGAATAGCTGCATTCGGAATGTTAAAAGTGCTGCTCAAAACAGAAGCATCACTCTGTCGGTAGACGTCGCCAACGGCCAGCCTGTGCTTTTTGCTGACCGGCGATCGGGCATTCAGATTTTTCACAACCTGCTTTCCAATGCCATCAAGTTTACGCCCCCGGATGGTAAAATCTCGGTATCTGCATCTGTCGTTGATCGTGAAATCGTGATTAAGGTTATGGATACCGGAATCGGAATTTCGACCGATCAGCTGCCGCACATCGCCGAACCGTTTGTTCAGGCAAATGCCGTCGCACACAACACGCAGGAGGGAACAGGACTGGGGTTGTCTATTGTAAAGTCCCTGGTCGAGGCCCACGGCGGGAAGTTGAACATTGATAGCGAAGTCGGAAAAGGGACGACGGTGACCGTTAGCCTCCCGTCCAATGAGGGAGAGCCCCATCATAGGAGTTCTGGATAACTTCTGCTGTCGCTGTTGTTGCTCCAGAGAAGCTTGAGCCAGACCGAATTTGAAGCCAGGGGCTATTCAACCGCTCATGATATGTGAAAGTTAATCGGCCGCTTCCGTCGCCGTCACTTTTTCCACTTTCGCCGCGCAGTATTTGAACTCGGGGATTTTGCCCATGGGGTCGAGCTGCGGGTTGGTCAGCAGGTTGGCGGCGGCCTCGGTGAAGCAGTACGGGATGAACACCATGCCGTCGGGGACTTCGCGGTTGGCGTGGGCCTTCAGTTCGATGGCGCCGCGCCAAGGTCGGTCGCCGCACGCAAAACATTAATCTCAGAACTCCGGTGGCTCCTCCGTCGCCCGCCAACTGGCCGAAGACATCGTGCGTCGCTCGGACGACTGAGCGCGGCTCTGCTTGAATATGTCGTCTCCGTCTCTGGAAGTCGGTATCACACTAATCATGCACAACAATGACGGTTTTGGATAAACAGAGCCTGCTCAGCCTTTCCGATTTACACGTTGAGAAAGTTCCTCGGCGGATTCTTTCCGCTCGCTATAGCGATCGACCAAGTATGGCATTTGGTCCCGGGTCAGAAGGGTGAACTTGACGAGTTCTTCCATCACGTCGACCATCCTGTCGTAATAAGGAGAGGGTTTCATGCGCCCGTCTTCATCAAATTCCAAAAATGCTTTTGGTGTCGAAGATTGATTGGGGATCGTCAACAGCCGCATCCATCGACCCAGAATGCGTAGCTGATTCACGGCGTTAAAGCTCTGCGAGCCGCCGCAAACCTGCATGACGGCGAGGGTCTTGCCCTGCGTCGGTCGAACTGCACCGATTGTCAGGGGAATCCAATCGATCTGCGCTTTCATGATCCCGGTCATTGCGCCGTGCCGTTCGGGCGAACACCACACCATGCCTTCGCTCCAAGTCACCAGATCACGTAGCTCAATTACTTTTGGGTGTGTTGCATCCGTATCATCCGGTAAAGGTAAACCGGACGGATTGAACGTCCGCGTTTCCGCACTCAGCAGCTTTAAAACGCGCGCGGCTTCTTCTGTTATTAATCGACTGAAAGATCTTTCGCGCAACGAACCATAGAGCAGCAAGATACGTGGCGCATGCGTGCTCAATCCGGATGGAAACAGTTTATCTTTATCAACTGTGTCAAAGTGTGCGGGCTCGATATTTGGCGTGTCAGACAAAACATTCTCCATCATTGATTAAACGAACCAGATACACCTGCGGGTCCCCGTATTTCTTCAAGTGCACGATCTAGCCGATCAAGTGCATCCGTTAGATGTTCGCGCGTACAGGCAATATTGAGGCGCCCAAATCCGATGCCTTCGTCTCCAAAAGCCGGGCCTCGAGTGATCGCCCATTTTGCCTTTTGCCTTAAAAATGAGGTCAACGGCTCGGGGGATAAGCCAAGTTTTCTGAAATCAAGCCACAGCAAGAATGTACCCTCAGGCTCAATCATATCGACATCGTTCAGCTTGCTCAGCCGACTTCGGACAAGTGATAAATTTCCGCTGATATACGCGAGCGCGGCATCAAGCCACGGCCCGCCATGCAGGTAAGCAGCTTCCATGGCGGCACTCACAAATGCGTTGTTCTTATTCACGGTCAGACGGCTGTTTTCCGCTTGAAGTATCGCGCGGCGGTTCGTATCGCTGACGATGGAAAATGCCGCGCAGCAGGCTGCAATATTGAAACTCTTTGCCGGTGAAATACAGATGATGCTGTTGCGTGCATCTTCATCGGACAGCGTTGCGAAAGGCGTATAATGATGGCCTGGAAACGTCAGGTCGCCATGAATCTCATCTGATACAACCAAAACCCCATTTGCGCGGCAGATGGCGCCCAGTTGCAATAACTCTGCAGACGTCCAAACCCGACCTACCGGATTATGCGGATTGCAAAGGTAGAGCATAGTGACATTTGGGTCCGCAGCAACGCGTGCGAGGCCTGCAAAGTCCATCTCGTAGCGGCCATCCCGAAGCCGCAAGGGGTTGGCGACTAAACGACGATTGTTTTCTGCAATAATGTCATAAAAGTCGAAGAACACAGGAGGTTGAACAATGACCCCGTCACCCTTTTTCGTGAAAACCTGAGTGGCCATGGCCAAAATGTTGAGCACATTTGGTGCGCGTAAAATATGCGAAGGATCGACGGTCCACCCGTGTCGGTCTTGCAGCCAGCCGGTCAGCGCGGGGAGCAGCCCTGACGGTACGGCCTCATACCCAAAAACCCCATGTGCGATGCGATCTTGCATTGCAGAAAGCACAGCCGGCGGCGGTTTGAAATCCATATCGGCAACGCCGCCAGGGAATAAGTCCGCGCCGTCCTGACCCAGTACGTTTGGGTGAACTTTCAGCGCCGGCACCGCATGCCGATCAATGTCTTCATCGAAGTTAAAGATGTCTTGTGTCATCACAGGTTGCGTTGCTTAGGCGTCATCGGTTTGTTTTAAAAACCAGCCGAAGAAGAACGTCGCTAAAACCGCGGCAACGAGTTGAACGGCAATGAAAGCCGTAATATCTGGCGGCGCGATCCCGGCAAACGTGTTGGATAAACTGCGCGCAACTGTCACGGCTGGATTGGCAAATGATGTCGACGAGGTAAACCAGTAAGCAGCGGTGATATAAAGCCCCACCGCCATAGGGACGGCGGCAGGTCGGGCCTTCAGGCAACATAGGATCGTCCCGATCAGACCAAATGTTGCAACGAACTCACCTGTCCATTGTCCGATCCCCGCCCGGGATGTCGTCGATAGCTCAATGATCGGCAGATCGAACATAATCTGCGCGGCAAAAACCCCGACGACGCCGCCAAAAATTTGACTGATGATATAAAGGGCCGCATCCCACCGCTTGATCTCGCCACGCATTGCAAAGGTGAGGGTAACTGCCGGATTAAAATGCGCGCCGGAGATGGGGCCAAAGATCGTAATCAAAACAACCAAAATAGCGCCCGTTGGGATGGTGTTGCCGAGCAAAGCAATGGCAACGTTACCGTTGGCGAGCCGCTCGGCCATAACGCCTGACCCAATGACGGTGGCCAGCAACGAAAAGGTGCCGAGCCATTCTGCGATTAACCTTCGTTCCATATTCACATCAAGCTCACAATTCAGGTCCAATAATTGCGCAAAACCGTGACGCGTCGATGTTTCCGCCTGTGATGACCGTCGCAATCGTCTTTCCGATAATGTCGATTTGACCACTAAGGACAGCGGCGAGCCCGACAACGGCGCCGGGTTCCGTGACGATTTTGTAGTGCTCAAACGCGAACCGCATGGCCGCGCGGACGTGTTGGTCAGACACAATGAGGCCGCCGGCGAGAAGCTCTTTATTGATCGAAAAAGTTAGCTCGTTGGGAATCGGCGTCATAATGGCATCACAGATCGTGCGCAGTCCTTTTGGATTGGGGACTGGCTTGCCTTCGATAAGCGATTTGCGGGTATCGTCGAATAATTCTGGCTCCACAGCATAAACCTGCGTTTTCGGCGATGCCTCGGACATCACCACAGCTGTGGCAGCCGTTAGCCCACCGCCACCACAAGGGATTAAAACAGCATCAAGCTCTGCCTTCATTTCTTGAGACTGTTCGAAAAGTTCGAGCGCCGCAGTGCCGGCACCCGCTAATACGAGATGGTGCGCACTCGGTGGCACGATTAAGCGCCCGGTCTCTTGACGAATTCGTTCTACAACGTCGTCGCTGCTTTCCGTATCACGGTCAAAAGTGACGATCTCGGCACCCAGTGCGCGTGTCGCATCCATTTTCGCTTTGGGTACATCACTTGGCATGACAATCAGCGCGGTTGAACCGAGCAACTGCGCGGCACGGGCGACCCCAAGTGCGTGATTGCCGGATGAGTAGGTGACTGCGCCGCAAGCACGCTCAGCTTCGCTCATGTTGAGGATGCGCCAATAGGCCCCACGGATTTTAAAAGCACCGGTTCGCTGCGCACATTCGGCCTTCAGAAGAAGCCTGCCGCCAAGGCGTTTATTCACATCTTTGTTTTCAAGAAGAGGCGTGCGACTCACCACGCCCTTCAGACCTTCAGCGGCGGCCTTTACCTGCGCGAGCGTCAACATATGACGTTCTGTCTGAGACGTGCCAACACCGGCGCATTCAGCATTTTAATATCTGGAGCCTCAGCACGCATTAGCGATCTCATCGATAAGAGGCTGGCAGATCGCCGATTGTCCGCCGCAACAATCTTGTAAAAGGAAGCTGAGGATATTTCGAAGGCCGTCCATATCCGCATAATATCGAATGGATCGCCCTTGGCGTTGATTTTTGACTAAGCCAGCGTGAAGAAGCACGGAAAGATTGGCGGATAGGGTATTTTTCTTCACATCAAGAACAGCGGCAATCGCCCCCGCAGCCATGCCTTCCGGCCCCGATTTAATCAATAATCGAAAGATATCTATACGTGTGGGTTGCGAGAGGGCAGCAAAAGCCACCACAGCATTATTTATTTCCATATTTCATGATATATGGAAATAAATAATGCTAGTCAATTTAATTGCAGGAAAGCCTGATTAACTCTTGATGGCCTCATGCGATCATTAGGGCGCGCAACACATTCAAAAAAGCCTACTCGAAATTCGTGAGAATTGACCGTAAATGACCGTGCCCATACGCCAAACGTTGTTTGCCACCGCTTTGTTCATCAGTTCTGCCTGCGGTTTGATTATCGAAATCGTGGCGACCGCCTTTTATCGCTTGGGTAATTGATTATGCCATCACTTTTTCCACTTTCGCCGCGCAGTATTTGAACTCGGGGATTTTGCCCATGGGGTCGAGTTGCGGGTTGGTCAGCAGGTTGGCGGCGGCTTCGGTGAAGCAGAACGGGATGAACACCATGCCGTCGGGGACTTCGCGGTCGGCGCGGACCTTCAGCTCGATCTGGCCGCGCCGGGTTGAGACCCGTACACGGTCGCCGGGGCCGATGCCCATTTCACCCATTTGATGCGGGCTCATGCCGACAATCGGGGTCGGCTCCAGGTGCGACAGAGTCGTCGCGCGGCTGGTCATGGCGCCGGTGTGCCAGTGTTCCAACAAGCGCCCGGTTGTCAGCACCATCGGGTATTCTTGGTCCGGCATTTCGCCCGGCGGCAACAGGTGCGTCGGCACCAGGCGCGCGCGCCCGTTGGCGGTCGGGAAGCGTTCGCCAAACAAAATCGCCTGGCCCGGCTCGTCCTCGCGAAGGCACGGATAGGTCACCGCGCCTTCGCGGTCCAAACGCTCCCAGGTGATGTTGTCGAGCGAGCGCATGACTTTTTTCATCTCGGCAAACACATCGGCGGGGCCTGCGTAGTTCCATCCAAGATCAAGCCGATTGGCGATTTCCTGAAGAATCCACCAGTCCTGGCGGGCGTCGCCCGGCGGGTCGATGACGACGCGCGCCATCTGCACTTGCCGGTTGGTGTTGGTGAACGTCCCGGTTTTTTCCGGAAACGCAGACGCCGGCAGCACCACGTCGGCATGGAACGCGGTTTCGGTCAGGAAGATGTCTTGCACCACCAAATGCTCAAGCTTGGCCAGCGCGTCGCGGGCGTGCTGCACGTCGGGATCGGACATCGCCGGGTTCTCCCCCATGATGTACATGCCCTTGATTTGGTCGTTCAAGATCGCCTTCATAATCTCGACCACGGTCAGGCCGTTGGTGTGATCCAGCTCGGTATCCCAAAGCTCTTCATAGACGTCGCGGATACGGGCGTTTTCGACGGGCTTATAGTCGGGATAGACCATCGGGATCAGACCGACGTCCGACGCCCCTTGCACGTTGTTCTGGCCTCTGAGCGGATGCAGGCCGGTGCCGGGGCGGCCAATCTGCCCGGTGATCGCGGCCAGTGTGATCAGCGAGCGCACGTTGTCGGTGCCGTGAATGTGTTGCGAAATGCCCATGCCCCAAAAGATCAAAGATCGCTCAGCGGTGGCATAGCGACGCGCCACGGTGCGGATTTCTTCGGCGTCGATCCCACATACGACGGCCATCGCTTCGGGGGCGAAGTGTTTGACGTTGTCGACGATCTCGTCAAAGCCGTCGGTCATTGCCTGGACGTATTGTTGGTCGGTCAGGCCTTCTTCGATGATGGTGTGGATCATCGCGTTCAACAACGCCACGTCGCGACCCGGTGTGAACTGCAGCATATGATCTGCATATCGGCTGAGTTTCTGTTTGCGGGGATCCATCACGATCAGCGTTGCGCCCCGGGCAGCGGCTTGTTTGATATAGGTGGCGGCCACCGGATGGTTCTGCGCCGGTCTGGCGCCGATGACGATGATGCAGTCGGAATCCAACGCGGCTGTAAACGGTGCCGTGACCGCGCCCGAGTTGATGCCTTCCATCAAGGCCGCCACGCTCGATGCATGGCACAATCGCGTGCAGTGATCGACGTTGTTGGTCTTGAAGCCTTGGCGCACAAGTTTTTGCACCAGATACGCTTCTTCGTTTGAGCCCTTGGCCGAGCCGAAACCGGCCAGCGCACCGCTGCCGTCGCGCTGCTTGATGGTTTTGAAGCCGTTCGCCGCGAAATTCAACGCTTCTTCCCACGACGCTTCGCGGAAATGCGTGAACGGGTTTGCGGGGTCGAGTTTGGCGTAGGGGTCTTTGGGCGCATCATCCTTGCGGATCAGCGGCACCGTCAGGCGGTGCGCATGATGCACGTAATCAAAGCCGAAGCGGCCTTTGACGCACAACCGGTTTTCGTTGGCCGGGCCGTCGCGGCCATCGACGTATTGAATTTTGTCGCCTTTGACGTGGAATGTGGTCTGGCAGCCGACACCGCAGAACGGGCATAGGCTGTCGACCGTGCGGTCGGCATCGCCGTTATAGACTTGGCTGTCGTCGACGCGAGTTGCCGGCATCAGCGCACCGGTCGGGCAGGCCTGCACACATTCGCCACAGGCCACGCAGGTGCTTTCGCCCATGGGGTCATCCATGTCGAAAACGATTTTCGCGTGCGGGCCCCGGTGTGCCATGCCGATGACATCGTTCATCTGCACGTCGCGGCACGCACGGACACATAGATTGCAGTGAATGCAGGCATCCAAGTTGACCGCCATCGCCTGGTGGCTACGGTCGGACTCGGGCGCACTGTCGGTGCTGGCTTCAAAGCGAGAGCCACTAAGCCCCATCTCGTCGGCCCAATGCCAGAGTAATGAGTTCGGATCGTGTGCGGTCTCACGAACTGGCTGATCGGCCAGCAGCAATTCGACAACCATTTTGCGGGCTTTTGTTGCGCGTTCGGACGCCGTCGTGACACTCATACCCGGTGTCGGCGTGCGGCGGCAGGACGGCGCCAAGACGCGCTCGCCCTCAATCTCGACCATGCAGGCGCGGCAGTTGGCATCGGGGCGATAGCCGGGGGCATCACGGTGGCACAGATGCGGCAGCGTCGTGCCGAGTCGTTTCGCGGCTTCCCAAATGGTTTCGCCTTGGTTAGCTTCGACGGTTTTGCCGTCCAGCGAAAAGGAAATGTGGGTACTCATGTGATATCGCGCTCAAAAAACCGAAGCGCACTCAGCACCGGGTTCGGCGCGGCTTGACCTAGGCCACAGATCGACGCATCCATCATCGCTTGGGATAACTCTTTGATCAGGTCTTGGTCCCAGACTGGGGCGTCTATCAGTTTCAGCATTTTTTCACATCCAACCCGGCATGGCGTGCATTGGCCGCAGCTTTCGTCTTCGAAAAATTTTAACAGATTTTTGCAGATCGCGCGCACATCGTCCTGATCGGAAAACACGACAACGGCGCTGGACCCGATAAAGCAGCCGTATTCGGCAAGCGTGCCGAAATCGAGCGCAAGGTCGCCTTTGTCGGCGGGCAGTAAGCCACCGGATGCGCCGCCCGGTAAATAGGCGGTGAATGTATGGCCATCCACCATGCCGCCGCAGTGCTCATCAATCAGTTGTCGCACCGTGATCCCCGCCGGTGCCAGCTTCACGCCCGGTTTGTTGACCCGGCCCGAGACCGAATAAAAGTGTGGGCGGCCGGCATCTTCGTACCAGGCTTCACCGTTGGCCAGAATTTCCGGCACCCAATACATGGTCTCGACATTATTGATCAGGGTCGGCTTGCCCCACAGCCCGGCTTGGGCGGGGAACGGCGGACGGTTGCGGGGTAGGCCGCGCTTGCCTTCGATGCTCTCCAGCATGGCGGATTCTTCGCCGCAGATATAGGCACCCGCACCGCGCCGCAGATAAATCTCGATACCGCCGGTGGCCCCTTGATCTTCGAGCGCTTTGATCTCGCGCCGCAAGATTTCCCGGCTGGCTGGGTATTCATCGCGGAGATAAATATAGATCGCTTCCGCATCCACGGCCCACGCCGCAATCAGCGCGCCTTCGAGGACCCGGTGCGGATCGCTTTCCAGGCAATAGCGGTCTTTAAAAGTACCGGGCTCGCCTTCGTCGGCGTTGATCGCGACCAAGCGCGGCGTCGGCGTGCCGTCCAAGAAGCCCCATTTCTTGCCGGTCGGAAAACCGGCACCACCAAGCCCGCGTAGTCCCGATGCCTCGACCGCGTGGCGCACATCTTCTTGGTTGCGTTTGCCGGCAAGGCAGTCTTCGAACACGCTATAGCCGCCACCGTCCACATAGGTTGCGAGCGTCGCGTAGTCCGGGATCGGTTGCGTGGTGTCGTTTGTTTGCACGGCAAGTGACACGGTGGCTGGGGTTGCTTCGAAGATTTGACGTTGTTTGACCACCGCGCAGGGGGCCTTGTCGCAGGCGCCGACACACGGCGCGCTGATCACCCGCACACCGTCGCCGAGCCCGTCTTGCAACGCATCGAAAAGGCTTTTCGCACCCATCATTTCGCACGTAATGCCGTCGCAGACCCTGACCGTCAAAGGCGCAGGCGCATCTTCACCTTCTTTCACCACATCAAAATGATGATAGAACGTGGCGACTTCGTATATTTCGGTTTGCGAGAGTTTCATCTCGTCGGCAAGCGCGGTCATGTGGGCGGCTGAAATGTGCCCGAAGGTGTCTTGGATCAGATGCAGATGCTCAATCAGCAAGTCGGCGCGACGTGGTGCGTCTCCCAGCAACTGGGCGATTTCCGCTATTGCACGGTCCTCGGGTTGCCGTCCTTTGGAAAAATAGGGGTTCTTAGCTGAACCCTTGCGGGCCGAAAATGTAGACGCCATGATAATCTTGCCTGCCCAGCTATCCTAATGATCCCTTACCACCTTAATTCAACGCTTGGCGGCTCTGCAAAGGATGATATCGTGAACGTCGTAAAATTACGGAATCCACGCGCGCTCGGCTGTTTTGATACCGTCCTTGCGTATCGCGGATGCGCCGGGATGATGCTTTAAACGAGTAGGAATGTGTGCACATGACCGACGACCTTCGCCTCAGCCAATTGGTCTGCTCCCGATTATGCCATGATCTTGTTGGCGCGGCGGGTGCGGTAAACGCCGGCCTTGAGATTTTGGCCGAGATGGGCGGGCTTGATGACAGCGCCATGGCCTTGGCCACCAGCAGTGGGCTTGAGATGACACGCCGGCTGGCGTTCTTCCGGGTTGCCTTCGGTGCTGGTGGCGCGGGTAGGTCAGGGGCTGAGGTCACGGTGATGCGCAAGATTGCCGGAGAATATCTCGAGTCCGGCAACGTGGACTTAGATTGGGTCGATCTGGGGGACGGTGTGCGTGAACTGGAGCCGGATTTGGGCAAGCTATTGCTGAACCTCATCTTGATCGCCAGCGAATGTTTGCCACGCGGCGGGACGGTTAGTGTCAAATTGGCCGAAGTGCAGGGCGGCGTTGGCCTTGCGGTGGCGGCCATTGGTGCCGGTGCCGGTCTGCGTGAAGACGTGGCGCTGGCGCTGACACCCGGCGAAGCTGCCGAAAACCTGGACAGCCGCAACATTCACGGCCTGTTGACGCAGCTTCTGGTGTTGGCCGCCGGTTGCGAATTGGAGATCGCCGCAGACGAGGGTGAAGTGCGGTTCGCGGCCTTGGCGATCTAGCATTTATTGACCTATCCCCAACAATAAAGCCCACCATTGAACCTATCTGCGGAAAGTGGGTTCACTAATCCGACATTTAATGTTTAAAATCCAAACTTAATTGTTTGAAGCCAGTCGCGCTTGGCTAAAGGGTGCGACTATTTAACCTACTGCGGGGGCTACCCATGGACGATCTTCTTAGCGAATTTTTGACCGAAACGTCGGAAAGCTTGGCCGTTATCGACGTGCAGCTTGTCGAATTTGAAAAAAATCCGACCGATAAAGATATTCTGGGGAGCATTTTCCGGCTCGTGCACACGATTAAGGGCACGTGCGGATTTTTGGGCCTGCCCCGATTGGAAGCTGTTGCCCATGCCGGTGAAAACGTGCTCGGCCAAATTCGCGACGGCAAGCTTGAGGTCACTCAAGAAGCAGTAACGTTGATCCTGAAATGTATCGACCGCATTCGCGCGTTGTTGGACGAGCTTGAATCTTCGGGCGAAGAGCCGGAAGGCAAAGACACGGAAATCATTGTCGAGTTGAATGCGATGGCCGACGGCAAGGCGGCGTCCGCTGCAGCCCCTGCCGCTGCGCCGGCGGAACCGGCTGCGGCTTCTGGGGCGACAAACAATCAATTTGGTGCCCCGGTGGCGGCAGAGCTTTTGGCTGAAGTCGAAGCGGCTGTGAATGCCGGTAACAAAGCCGCCAGCGAAGAAGAACTCGCGGCTGAAATGGAAGCCGAGCGCGTTGCAGAAGACGGCAACGAGAAGTCGGCTGAATCGAGCCCAGCAAACAACCAATTCGGTGCGCCTGTCGCAGCCGAACTGTTGGCCGAGGTCGAAGCCGCTGTGAATGCGGGTAAGAAAGCCGCCAGTGAAGAAGAACTTGCCGCTGAAATGGAAGCTGAGCGAGTTGCCGAAGAGGCGCAGCAAGCTGCGAAACAAGCCGACACGCCACCTGCTGCAGCTCAGCCGCCGGCGAAAACAAAAGGGTCGGTGCCGGCTAAAGCCGCTGACGACAAAGCGACAAAGGAATCCTCTGTTGCTGCATCTTCGATCCGCGTCAACGTCGACGTCTTGGAAAACCTGATGACCCTGGTCAGCGAATTGGTGCTGACCCGTAACCAGCTGTTGCAGATGTTGCGTGGGCTTGAAGATCACGAGTTCCAGGTGCCGCTACAGCGCCTAAGCCATATCACGTCGGACCTGCAAGAGGGCGTTATGAGAACGCGCATGCAGCCGATCGGCAACGCCTGGGCAAAACTACCCCGGATCGTGCGTGACCTTTCTCTTGAAGCCAACAAAAAGATTGAGTTGGTGATGAAGGGTGCTGAAACGGAACTGGATCGCCAAATCTTGGATTTGATCAAGGATCCGTTGACCCACATGGTGCGAAACTCCGCAGACCATGGTCTCGAAGAAACGCCGGGCCGTGCCGCTGCCGGCAAGCCGGAGACCGGGACGATTTTGTTGAACGCGTTCCACGAAGGCGGCCACATCATCATTCAGATTTCCGATGACGGGCGCGGCCTGAATATGGACCGTATTCGCAACAAGTGCATCGAAAACGGTGTCGCATCCGAAATGGAGCTGGAGGGCCTGACAGATCAGCAAATCCAGCAGTTCATCTTTAAGGCCGGCTTCTCGACTGCTGAAAAAGTCACCAGCGTGTCCGGGCGCGGCGTTGGCATGGACGTGGTACGCACCAACATCGAAAAGATCGGTGGTCATATCGAATTGAAATCCACCGAGGGCAAAGGCACGATCTTCACGATCAAAATCCCGCTGACGCTCGCCATCGTGTCTGCGTTGATCGTCGAATGTGGCGGCGAACGCTTTGCTGTCCCGCAGATCAGTGTGCTCGAACTGGTGCGCGCCTCCAACAAGAACAAGTCCGAACAGCGGATCGAGATGATCGCCAATTCGCCGGTGATGCGATTACGCGATCGTCTGTTGCCGCTGGTGTCGTTGCGAAATCTTTTGGAACTTAGCGACGAGCCGGTCGAGATCAATGACGACAATTTCATCATCGTCACCCAGGTCGGTACCAACACCTTCGGCATCATCGTCGACAAAGTCTTCGATACCGAGGAAATCGTCGTCAAACCGGTATCGCCGGTGCTGCGGAACATCTCGTTCTATTCGGGTAACACGATCTTGGGTGACGGTAGCGTAATCATGATCTTGGATCCGAATGGTATCGCGTCTGCGGCCGGTCAGATCGCCGGCGATGACGATCATGCGGGTGCCAACAGTGACCATACCAACATCGATGAAGATACGACGTCGCTGTTGATCTTCAAGGCGGGCGGCAACAACGAGCCTTGCGCCGTGCCACTTGCGCTGATCGCGCGTCTCGAAGAGATCGAAGTTGCAGATATCGAACGAGTGCATGGCCAAGCCATGGTGCAATATCGTGGTCAGTTGATGCCGCTGGTCTCATTCGAAGGCAACGACAAGTTTATGGAGGAGGGCCGCCAGCCGGTGTTGGTGTTCACGGATCGCCATCGTTCGATGGGCTTGGTGGTGGATGAAATCGTCGATATCGTCGACGACAAGCTGACCATTGAGATCGCGGCGAATACGCCGGGCTTGATCGGCAGTGCGGTGCTCGCAGGTAAGGCGACCGACGTGATTGATGCCGGATACTACCTGACGCAGGCGTTCGAAGATTGGTTCGATGCTGAAGACAGCAAACCGTTGAAGATCGAAGGCCCCGGCAAGCGGGCCCTGTTGGTCGATGATAGTCCGTTCTTCCGCAACCTGTTGTCGCCGCTTTTGTCGGTCGCAGGCTGGAAAGTGACTGCAGTGGCATCCGCCGATGCTGCCCTGTCACGGCGCGAAAAGGGTGAAATGTTCGACGTCATCATCAGCGATATCGAAATGCCGGGTATGGACGGCTTTGAACTTGCAGAGGCGGTGCGGGGCGACGTGCGGTGGCAGGGTGTGCCGATGGTCGCGCTGTCCGGTCATGTCAGCGATGCCGCAATGGCGCGCGGACGGAGCGCAGGCTTTAACGATTATATTACCAAGCATGACCGGAACGCGTTGGTGACGAGCTTGGCGCAAACCGTCGCCATGGCCGCAAATGTTGACGAGAAGTGATCCTGCAAGGCGGCGCATTGCAGGGGTACACCCGCCCCTGCATAATCACCTTGCGGCATTTTTCTTAGGATCGCTGCGTTCGTATACAGATATGTCGGTATTTTAAGAACATATACCGGCGACCGGGTGAGGACCATTTAATGAAACGCTGTTTAATTGTCGATGACTCCAAAGTGATTCGCATGGTAGCCAGAAAAATTCTCCAAGAACTGGGCTTCGAGACAGAAGAAGCCGCCGATGGCCAGCAAGCTGTTGATGCTTGCAAAAATCAAATGCCCGAAGCGGTGCTGCTGGATTGGAATATGCCGGTGATGAGCGGCATTGAGTTCCTAAAGGCCCTGCGCGCCATGCCGGGCGGCACAAAACCGATCGTGGTTTTCTGCACCACCGAAAACGATATCAAACACATCCAAGAAGCCATTCAAGCGGGCGCCAACGAATACATTATGAAACCGTTTGATAACGAGATAATCCAGAGCAAGTTTTCTCAAGTCGGCCTTTTGTAGGTTGATTTCGTAAGCCAGCTAACGGTTTTTAGATGATGATGGAGCAACCACACGTGAACGCAGGAACCGTAAAGCACGCGCCGACCTCCCCTGCCAGCAGCGGCGCAAAGATCGCCGTCATGGTGGTTGATGATTCGTTGGTTATTCGTGGTTTGATCGCACGTATGTTGGGCGGTCTTGACGGCATTGAGGTCGTTGCCGCAGCCGGCGACGGTGAGCAGGCGCTAAAGCGGCTTGGTTCGATGAATATCGATGTTGTAATCTTGGATATCGAAATGCCGGTGATGGATGGCCTGACGGCATTACCGAAAATGCTCGCCATGAAGCCAGACCTTAAGGTCATCATGGCGTCGACGCTGACTGGCCCGAATGCCGAAGCGAGTCTCAAGGCGTTGTCTTTAGGCGCTGTCGATTACATTCCGAAGCCGACCGCGTCACGTGATATCAGCGGTGTCGGCGGTAGCGATGATTTCCGGCGTGAGTTGGTGGCTAAGGTTGAGGCAGTGGGCCGGCCTCGTGTTGTCGCCCGGGCCGTCAAAGGAAGTGCAACGGCGTCCGGTAGCACAGCGGCGCCAAAATCGTTTGTGATCGGTGACTACAAATTACGCCCGCGTCCCAAAATGGCGCGCCGTGCGAAGATTCTTGCGGTTGGTTCATCGACCGGTGGCCCGAATGCGCTGATGACGTTTTTTAGCCAACTGCCAAAAGACCTAGGTGTGCCGATCATCCTGACCCAGCATATGCCGCCGAAGTTCACCACCATGCTGGCGAAGCATATCACTGAGAAAACCGGCTTTCCTTGTGTCGAAGCGACCGACGGTATGCCTTTGGTGCGCAATCGCATCGTTCTTGCGGCTGGCGATTATCACATGCTGATCACCGGCAACGAGTTGGCGCCAAAGGTGAAATTGACTCAGGACCCTCCGGAAAACTTCTGCCGTCCAGCCGTTGACCCCATGCTGCGCTCGCTGATTCCGATTTATGGTAGCCGAATTTTGACGGTGATCCTGACCGGTATGGGGGCGGATGGGCATAAAGGCAGCCATGACATCGTCGAAGCGGGGGGTGAAATATTGGCACAAGATCCTGAAAGCAGTGTGGTTTGGGGAATGCCGGGTGCTGTGGCGCGTGCTGGGTTGTGCACCGCTGTTGAGCCTTTGGAGAGTATCGCCGGAATCACGGCATCCCGAATTTTGGAGGCTTTGCCATGACCCCGGACCGCTTCACATATATCAGCGAACTGTTACGTGAGCGTTCCGGGCTCGTGTTGACGCCGGAAAAATCATATTTACTGGAAAGCCGGCTGACGCCGTTGGCGCGGCGCGCAGAGGTTGCTGATATCGATGCGCTGATTGATCTGATGAAAACAAAGCGCGATGTAAGTCTGATCGAAGAAGTGGTCGACGCGATGACCACCAACGAGTCTTTCTTTTTTCGCGATATCAAACCCTTTGATTTATTCCGCGATCACGTACTGCCGCCGTTGTTGGAGGCACGTGCCGACAAGAAATCATTCCGTATCTGGTGCGCGGCAGCGTCCAGTGGCCAAGAGCCGTATTCCATCGCCATGACGTTGCTCGAGCAGAAAACGAAGCTTGCAGGGTGGAACTATGAAATCGTTGGCACGGATATTTCGCGGTCGATTTTGGACAAAGCCGAAAAGGGTGTTTATTCCCAATTCGAGGTGCAGCGCGGCATGCCGATCACTTTGTTGGTGAAGTACTTCGACCAACAAGGGGAGACTTGGCGCATCAAGCCGGAGGTTCGAGAAAAGATTAAATATAAATTCTTCAATCTTTTAGAAAATCCGGCAGCACTCGGTAAATTCGATGTGGTGTTTTGCCGCAACGTGCTGATCTATTTTGATCAAAAGACCAAAGGTGAAGTGCTGGCGCGGATCGCGTCGTTGATGCCGGTGGATGGGCTGCTGTTTTTGGGCGGCGCAGAAACCGTGCTGGGCGTCTCGAATGCTTTTAAACCCGTGCCCAATCAACGGGGCGTTTACGCGCTTACATCATAGGCAAACGAAAACCGGACGCCATCGGCGCCCGGTCATGTATGTCTTCAGATACTTTTTCACATCAATGAAGAATATGGTGCCGCAATATGGTTACGCGTGTTGCGCTGCCGGCATGTTTTCCGGATCGCGCAGCACATAACCGCGTCCCCACACGGTTTCAATGTAGTGGTCACCTTCGTTGGCATCCGACAGCTTCTTGCGGAGCTTGCAGATAAACACATCGATGATCTTCAACTCAGGTTCGTCCATGCCGCCATACAGGTGGTTCAAGAACATTTCCTTGGTCAACGTCGTACCCTTGCGGAGGCTAAGTAATTCCAAGATGCCGTATTCTTTGCCGGTGAGGTGTACCGGCTGGCCCTCGATCTCGACCATATGGGTGTCGAGATTGACCGCCAGCTTTCCGGTCTTGATGATCGAGTGCGCATGCCCTGCCGAGCGACGTACAATCGCCTGAACGCGGGCCATCAATTCGGATTTGTCGAAAGGCTTGGTCAGGTAGTCGTCGGCACCGATGCCGAGGCCCTTCACCTTCATTTCCGATTCCGTTAGGCCGGACAAGATCAAAACCGGCGTCTGAACACGGGAGTCCCGCAATCGGCGCAGCACCTCCAGCCCGTCCATATCCGGTAGCATCAGATCCAAGATCATGATGTCATAATCGTAGAGTTTGCCGATTTCCAAGCCGTCTTCGCCGAGATCGGTCGCATCTACGACCATACCGGCAGTTTCCAGCATCATCTTGATGCTTGCCTGTGTGGTCGGATCGTCTTCAATTAATAATACGCGCATTTTCCCCCCTCCGGGCCAGCCCAAAAGGCCGCGAATCGGTGTTCATTAACCATATTACCATTTATCCCTTGTATGGAAACAATCATTTATCCACCAGATATTGTTGAAGGCGAAGGCAGTCCACGTCATGATTGGGCCACGTTAAGATTTCCCGTCGAATGAGGAGCCGAGTCATGAGCCAGCAAACCCAGCAGACGTTGATGGATCGGGCCGCAGCCGTGATGCCCGGCGGTGGGTTTGGCAATTATGACCCCGCCATGATCATCCGCGAAGGCCGAGGCGCGCATGTGTGGGATGAAGACGGCAATCAATATATCGATTACCTGATCGGATCCGGCCCAATGATGTTGGGGCATGGCCATCCCGAGGTGTTGGAGGCCGTGCAAGCGCAACTCCCCAAGGGCATGACGTTTTTTGCCAACAATGCGCTCGGCATCGAATTGGCCGAAGAAATCTGTCGCGCCGTCGCCTGTGCCGAGCAAGTGCGTTACGTTAGCACCGGCGGTGAAGCCGACATGTATGCGATGCGGCTGGCACGCGCCTACACTGGTCGCGATAAGATCATCAAGTTTGAAGGCGGTTATCACGGCATGTCGGCGGAGGCGCAAATGAGCCTGGCGCCGGAAAGCTTGGTGAATTTTCCCATCGCCGTACCGGATTCCGCTGGTATCCCAGACGCAGTACGCGATTCCATGTTGATTGCGCCCTATAATGACGAGGTTTTTCTCCGCTCGCTATTGGACGAACACGGTGACGACATCGCGGCAATCATTGTCGAGCCGATGCAGCGCATCATCCCGCCGATGCCGGGCTTTCTACAGACGCTGCGCGACGAATGTACAAAGCGCGGTATCGTCTTGATCTTCGATGAAGTGGTCACCGGGTTCCGGCTGGCCTATGGCGGGGCGCAAGAATTGTATGGTGTCACCCCGGATCTTTGCACGTTGGGTAAAGTCATCGGCGGCGGCTTTCCGTTGGCGGCGATTGCCGGCAACGCCGAGATCATGGCGCATTTCGACATGCACAAAGTTGGCCGCAAAGGTTTTTTGATGCAGATCGGCACGCTCAGCGGCAACCCGGTCGCCGCCATCGCCGGCCTCAAAACTATGGAGGTTTTGTCTCGTCCGGGTCAGTACGAAAAGCTTTTCAACATCGGCCATGTATTGATGGACGCCATCAAAACACACCTCAGTGCGGCTGGGCATGCGCATCAGATTGCCGGCCATCCGGTTTTGTTTGATGTGGTGTTCACCGATAAGCCGATCCAAAACTATCGTGACACCATGACCGGTGATAAAAATAAGGCCGCCCAATTCAACAAAATTCTCCGCCGAGAAGGCATTCTGAAGTCGCCCAGTAAAATGTATATGTCGCTGGCGCTGAGTGAAGACGATATCGCCAAAACAATCGACGCGATCGCTGTGGCGGCGCGCGAACTCTGAGCGCCGCGTCGACACATCCTTCGAGACGCGGCTTCGCCGCTCCTCAGGATGAAGGTTTATTTTATCTCCTCATCCTGAGAAGGCCCGCAGGGCCGTCTCGAAGGATGGCGCCCGAAAAACGTCCGTGCGCATGGACCGGGCGCTTCGCGTGCTTTACCATTCGTTAGGCATAATCGCGCATGCTGAGCGTTGCTGAAATGCGACGGGTTGTGGGCCAGCGTTAAGGGGTGGGTAAACGGGTTGCGGGTGTATCCGAACAATATCGCCAACGAAGTGGCGCAGCTGCCGGGCCATCAGGTCTTTGGGCGCGTCGCCGATATCGTCGGCTTGATGATCGAAATTGGTGGGCTGCAGGGCTCGCTGTCGATTGGTGACCATGTGCGTGTCGATGGCCGCAAGGGCAACGAGGTGGTCTGCGAGGTCATTGGCTTTAAGGGCGGGCGTGCGATGGTGATGCCGTTCGGCCCGCTCGAAGGGGTCGGGCTCGGCTGCAACGCGGAACTCGCGTCGACGCAGCCTTCGATCTATCCGGACGAAAGCTGGCTTGGCCGTGTCGTCGATGCGTTCGGCAAAGACGTCGACGGTTTGGGGGCATTGTCGGCGGGCGAGAAAGGCTACGCGATCCATGCCTCGCCGCCGCCGGCGCACAAGCGGCGCCGGGTTGGCGGCAAGGTCGATCTTGGCGTCCGTGCGATGAACGCATTTCTGACCTGCTGCCGAGGTCAACGTATGGGCATCTTCGCAGGCTCAGGCGTCGGCAAGTCGACACTGTTGTCGATGATGGCACGCAACACCGATGCCGAAGTTAGCGTCGTCGGCCTGATCGGTGAGCGGGGCCGCGAGGCAAAAGAATTTATCGAAGATTATCTGGGTGAAGAGGGCATGAAGCGCACGGTGGTGATCGTCGCCACGTCGGACGAGCCGCCGTTGGTGCGTCGCCAAGCCGCCTATACCACACTCGCCATCGCCGAATATTTCCGCGACCGTGGCCGCAACGTGTTGTGCATGATGGATAGTGTGACCCGCTTTGCCATGGCGCAACGCGAGATTAGCTTGTCGGCGGGTGAGCCGCCGGCGTCGAAAGGCTATACTCCTTCGGTGTTTGCCGAGTTGCCGAAATTGCTGGAGCGCGCCGGCCCAGGCACGGGTGATCAAGGCGACATCACCGGCTTGTTTACGGTGTTGGTCGAAGGCGACGATCATAACGAGCCCGTCGCCGATGCGGTGCGCGGTATTTTGGACGGCCATGTGGTCTTGGAACGGCAAATCGCCGAGCGCAACCGATTCCCGGCGATCAATATTCTGCGCAGTGTGTCCCGGACCATGCCCGGCTGCAATACGCCCGCGCAAAATGCTGCCGTTGCCCGCGCGCGCCGCTTGCTGGCCACCTATGACGACATGGCCGAGCTGATCCGTTTGGGTGCGTATCGTAAAGGCTCCGACGCCGAAGTCGATGAGGCTATTTTGTATTATCCGCAGCTCGAAGCGTTTCTGGGTCAGCAGATCAGCGACGTGACGCGCCTTGATGACGGTTACGCGGCGCTTTATGAGATATTGGGTATGGTAGGCGACGTAGCGCCGGCGGAAGAGACCGATGGCGCGTGATTTTAAGGCGCTGGTGCGTTTGAACGATTGGGAAGTTGACCAAAAACGCCGCGCCTTGGGCGAAGAACTCCGCCAGCTCGATAACCTGGAAGGCAATCTTTCCGCGCTCGACTCTGAAGTCGTACGCGAAAAGGCGGCGGCCGAAGCGATGCCGACCGAAGGCGGGATTATGTTTGGGGCTTACGCCGAAGTCGCCCGCGCGCGGCGTGAAGACCTGGAGCGCCGGATCGTCGAACAACAAGCCAGTGTTGAACATGCCCGGGACCACCTCAGCGCCGCCTATTTGGAACTCAAGAAATATGAAATCGCCGAAGAAACTCGGGTCAACCGCATCGACGCTGAGGAAGCCCGCGCCGAACAGGCGGACCTCGACGAAATCGGCATCACTGCACATATCCGTAAGTCTTAGCGCTGACACATCCTTCGAGACGGCCCTGCGGGCCTCCTCAGGATGAGGCGTTAAGAATAATCCTCATCCTGAGGAGGCCCGCAGGGCCGTCTCGAAGGATGTGTTTCATCAAGGCCCGAGTCGAGTAAGCAAGCCCTTGTCGTCCCAGCGGGGTTGGCGATCTTCGATGCGGATTTCGTGGGTGACCGCACCGTCGTGCCGCAACGTCACATCAAGCCAGCACGGGATTACTTGGTCGTTGATGTCTTCTAAGATCATCTCGGCCAAAGCTTCGGGGGTCTGGCCGTCTACGGCGACCGTACGCATATAGTCGCCCAGCGCTTCCGGGTCCAAAATATCGCGGTCGGGCACGTAGCGAAGCCGCATGCTGAACGCACCGAAATCTGCATTCAACGTGACGATGGCGAAGTGGCGCGTTGCCGATGGGGTCGTTTTGAGGCGTGCGCGCCGGGCGTGCAGGCTGTCGTCGGAGTGCTCCATGCTAAATTACCACGCTATCGTTGAGACCCGCTGTCGGCGGTGCGACGGCGATAAAGTTGCCGGGCGCAGCTTGAAACCCGACTGAGCCTTCGAGGCCAGTGACCTCAATCGCGTTGCTGTAAAGGCCGCGGATATCGTGGCGCATCTCGGGCGTGAGCGGGGCGTCGGTGCGCACCACAACATCGAGCCGCTTGCCGCGCTCACCGACCAGCCCGTCAATTTGTATATGGCCGAGTTTGGATAGGTTGAGGTCGATGACGAAGCGCGATCCGCCTTCCTTGTCCGCATCATCGGCATCCGCGTCGCGGTCCCGTACCAACATGGCGATGCGGTCGATCTCGGCACCGTTTATGAACGGCACCATATATTGCCGCCAGTCGCCGGTTTCCGGATCGTTGACGGTGCGACTCATTTGCCCGACGTCGTCGCGCAATCGGGCGGCGAGGTCCGGGCGCTGGCGATCTAAAATGCGCAGCGGGCCGTCGCCCATCCAGCCCTTCAGATCGCCACCCCGAAGCGCGGCAATGAAAAATAAGATATTTGCGGTGAGTTGTGGGTCGGCGCGGGGCATGGAAGTCTGCAAAATCTGCATCTGCGCGCCGGGTGCGACGTCGCGGAGGGCTTCGAGGCTTTCATCAAAGGCCTGCCATATGCCGTCGCCCAACGCGCCTTGATTCGCGCCCAAGCCGTGCGACGCAGTTTGCGGGATCGGCGGCTTGAGGCCGGTGACTTCAAACGTCAGTTGTGTCCCGGGCGCCAAGGGCTGTTGGCTGGCGATGCTGATGGGGCCGGCGTGGGTCTGCACGACCGCGTGGGTCAGCGTGTGCTGCCCGGTGACGGTGCCGGTAAGCGTCGCGCCGGGTGCCAGCGATACCGCGCCACCGGCGGGAGCTGGAATCAGCGACGGCGGCGTGCCCTCGGGCGGACGAATTTGAATGATCTTGAGGCCAAGCGTGCTGCCGCTGCCATAGCTGAGCGCCTGCTGCGTCGGCTGGGCCCCTGTGGGTTGCCCCGACGCGCCTGCCTTTGGGCTGCCACTATGCGAGGCGGCGGCGCCGGTGGCGGGCGTGGCGGTGGTTTGCGTGGGACTGCCGGCGGGCGCGCCGGGCGTACCAGCCAGGGTCGCTGGGGTGCCGGTGGGCAGCAAGGTCGCTTGTGGGCCGCCGATGATGATCGGGCGCAACAACAAGGCTGTGATGTTTAAGCCCGCCTGTAAGCGTGGGATCGTGGGCGCGTTGGGTGCACTGGCGGCACCGACAGCACCGGCACCACCGGCATTGACAGCGCCGGCTGTGTTTGTGCCGCCCTGGGTTGCTTGTTGGGCGCCGAAGGCCAGGGGCTTGCCGTTGGGAAGGCTCAGTTGCGCCCTGCCGGCCAGACCTGCTTGGCCTTGACCTAGACCCAGACCCTGGCTTTGCGGCGCGCCCAGCCATTGCAGAATGAGCTTATCGCCGACGGCGACTCGCGCCGGCGACGGCAGGCGTAGCGCCAAGTCGCCGAAGCTCGTCTGTACCACCAAATTCATCGCGTCTTTAAGCGCGCCGACGCTGACATCAAGGGAACTGCCGAGCGGCAGGCTCAACAACGCCGGTGGCGGCGCCAGCACGGTGATGCGGGGCAGCGGTGCCACCGCGGGCGGTGTATTCAGGGACGGGGGGACGATACTGCTCATAGCTGGGCTCGATTCTGTGTCGACGGACGGGGGCTCAGCCGCCGTCGGGTGTCTGCGGGCGGCGGAGCATCCGTGCGATCTGTTTAACGTCGGTGCCGGCTTCGCTTTCCGGATACTTGTTCAAGATCGGTGTCTGCGCACGGATCGCGCCGCGCACTTTTTCGTCACGCCGCACGCTGCCCAAATGCAGGGGCGAGAATTTCAAGAACCCCTGGCAGGCTTTGTTGAGCGTGTTGAAGGTGCGCTCGCCTTCGGTGGTCGAATTCGCCATGTTGGTGACCACTTGGATGTCGGAGTCCGGTCGTTCGCTGTGGGTGATCTTGATGAACGCATAGCCGTCGGTGAGCGACGTCGGCTCGTCGGTTACGACCACGATGATGCGACCTGCGGCGTAAGCAAGCCGACGCACGGTGCTCTCGACGCCAGCGCCAAGATCGATGATCACATAGTCATAATCCACCGCAATCAGCGCGAGTTCATCCAACAGTGCCTGCAAACGGTTGGCCGCCAAGTTGGCCAGTGCACCCGAGCCCGAGCGCCCGGCGATGATATCAAATCCGCCTTCTTCATAGAACGTTACCGCTTGCGACAGGCTGGCGCGTCCGGCCAGCACCGCACCCAGATCTTTTTTCGCCATCAAGCCGAGTTGAATGTCTAGGTTCGCGAGCCCCAAATCACCGTCGAACAACAACACCTTACGACCACTGCGCGCAATCGCGTGCGCCAGCGTGATCGAGAACCACGTCTTGCCGACCCCACCTTTGCCGGACGCGATCGCAATGATATTGCTGCCCTTGGCGCGGGTGCTCGGGCCGGATGATCCGCCGGGGTTGGTCGAAGTTTCTTCGCTCATGGGGCAACCTTTGTCTGTAAGGAAAAGTGTTCTGTTTCGTCTTCGGGCACGATCAGGCGAGCCAGCGCGACAGGATTGATTTTATCCAGCCCTTCGGCGACGCGCGGATTAATGGACACATTGGCGATGGCGACACGGCCCAGTCCGGCGGCGAGAATACCGCCCAGGCGCCGTGTCATATCCAGCCGCGTGATGATCATGCGTTCTGCACCGATGTCGGCAAACGCCGCCGCGGTGTCGGCGGATTCCATGGCGTCGCCGCCGGCGGGCAGCACCAAAACCAATTCGCCCCCAACGGCAGCGGCAATACCTTGCAGCGCGTTCATATTTTTACTGCGGAACGGATTAACGCCGGCGGTGTCGATGATGGCGACATCGGCGGCATCCACAGCGTCTTTGTGGGCGGCCAACGCCTCGGCAGTATCGACGGCGCAGAGCTTGATGTCGAGAATACGCGCGAATGCGTCCAGTTGTTCGACGCCACCGGCCCGGGTGGTGTCGGTAGTCGCTAAGAATACCTTGCGACCGTCCAACTTAGCCCGCGCGGCCAGCTTGGCGGCGGTGATGGTCTTGCCCGCGCCCGGCACGCCTGCCAGCACCAGCGGCTTGGTCTGCGCGTCGAAATCAATTGGGCGAAACGTGACACCGGCATCAATTGCGGCGGCAAGGGCGAGGGCGGGGTCAGGTTCGCCGACTTTCAGGGCCGCGCGCACGGTGGCGTTGATCATATGCGCGGGCAGCCCGTGCGCGGTCAGTACTTGGCGCAGATAGTCCTCGAGAGCATCGTCCGAGAGCATAGCTTCAGGTTCGGTGGGAATTGATTCTTCCGCTTCCAATGTATCTTCAATCGCTGCCGTGACTCGACACGTCAGCGCGTCGCTGCCTTGTTGGGTCGACACGATGATCGCGTCTTCACCCATGTCGCGGCGGACGAGTTCCATCGCGTCTGCAAGGGTCGGGGCGGTGAAGGTCTTAAGGCGCATACCGGATTATTACCTAAATCTGGACCTAAATTTGGCCGACGGTTTTTATCTTTGCCTTAGTGTAAATCTCGTTTTGCGAAATGACCACGGTTGTGGGCCGAAAGCGGTCAACGATGGAACGTACAAACGGCCGGATCGCCGGGCTGGTCAAGAGTACCGGGCTTTCGCCCATCATCGCTTGGCGCTCGAACGTATTGCGCAGTTGGCCGATGAATTCCTGCAAGCGCGTCGGCGGCATCGACAACTGGCGGTCGTCGCCTTGGCCGACGAGGCTTTCGGCAAACGTCTGCTCCCAGCCCGGCGACAGGGTGACGATGGGGATAAAGCCTTGCGCGTTGGTGTTCATGTCGCTGATCTGGCGGGCCAAGCGGGCGCGCACATGTTCGGTGATCGTCATCACGTTGCGGGTGTGGCCGCAGGCCTCGTAAACACCTTCCAAGATCGTTGGAAGGTCGCGGATCGAAATGCGTTCCGACAATAGGTTTTGCAACACGCGCTGCAGGCCACCCAGTGAAATCTGCGACGGGATCATGTCGGCGATCAGCTTTTGGTGATCCTTGTCGAGCTCGTCCAGCAGCTTCTGCGTTTCCGCATAAGACAAAAGCTCGGCCATGTTGTCTTTGATCAGTTCGGTCACGTGGGTCGTGACCACGGTGGCCGGATCGACCACGGTATAGCCCCGGAACAACGCTTCTTCGCGATTTGTTTCTTCGATCCACATGCCGGGCAGGCCGAATGTCGGCTCGGTGGTTTTTTCGCCGGGGATCGAGATTTCTTCGCCGCGAGGGTCCATCACCAACAGCATGTTGGGCCTGAGCTCGCCGCGCCCGGCTTCGATTTCCTTGACCCGGATCACATAGGCGTTGGCCGGCAGCTGCATGTTGTCTTGGATGCGCACCGACGGCATCACGAAGCCGACTTCGGTCGCCAATTGGCGGCGCAGCGCTTTGATTTGGTCGGTCAGCTTGTGCCCGTCTTTTGGCGCATTGATCAGCGCCAGCAAACCGTAGCCCAGTTCCAAACGGATGTTGTCGATCTTCAGCGCCGACGAAATCGGCTCTTCGGCCAAGGCCTTAGGGTCGATGGCTTCTTCTTCGAGTTGTTTGACCGCCTCTTCTTCGAGCGCCGCGTCGCGGTAGTTGACCCAATACGCAGCACCGCCTGCGAATGCAGCCAAGGTCAGGAACGGCAGCGCCGGGATGCCGGGCAGAATTGCCAATGCCAGCAGCAAGAAGCACACCAAGCCCATTGCTTTGGGCTGGCCACCCAATTGTTTAAACAGCGCGACGTCGGCGGTGCCCGCGACACCGGCTTTGGTGACCACCATACCGGCGGCGGTCGACACGATCAGGGCTGGGATTTGTGAGACCAAGCCGTCACCCACCGTCAAGCGTGTGTAGTTGTTGGCGGCTTCGGCAAACGTCAGATCTTGTTGAGCGACGCCGATGATCATGCCGGCGATGACGTTGATGAACGTGATCAGCAAGCCGGCGATGGCGTCGCCGCGCACGAACTTCGCGGCACCGTCCATGGCCCCGAAGAACGCACTTTCTTCTTCCAAGTCTTTACGGCGTTTTTTCGCCGTTTCCTCGTCGATCAGGCCTGACGACAGATCGGCATCAATCGCCATCTGCTTGCCGGGCATGGCGTCCAACGAAAACCGTGCGGAAACTTCGGCGATACGCCCGGAGCCCTTGGTGATGACGACAAAGTTCACGATCACCAAGATCGCAAACACAATGATCCCGATGACGAAGTTGCCGCCCATGACAAAGCCGCCAAACGCCTCGATCACCTTACCTGCGGCCTGAGTGCCTTCGTGGCCGTCGGATAGAATCAAGCGTGTGGACGCCAGATTCAACGACAGCCGAATCATCGTCGCCAGTAGAAGCACGGTCGGAAAGGCGTTGAAGTCCAGCGGTCGTTCGACAAACAGCGCGGTCATCAGGATCAATACCGAGATCATGATTGAGAACGCCAGCGCAAAATCCAACAGCCAGCGCGGCAACGGCAAGATCAACACCACCAAGATCGCCACGACACCAAGCGCGAGCATGATGTCGCCGCGCTTCATCGCTCGAGTCAGGCGGTCTTTGAGAAAATCGCCCGTGTTAAATTCGACGTCGCCACCCCCGGCATCAGCCATTGGCGATCAATCCTTTGTTATAAGCGCGCATTATACGCCCGGACGGTTGGCATCGCCGGGCTGGGGCACGTTGAAGCCGTCATCGCCATACTGCTTGAGTTTGTTGCGCAGGGTGCGGATCGAAATGCCCAAAATCGTCGCCGCATGGGTGCGGTTGCCGAGGCAGTGTTCCAGCGTATCGATGATCAACTCGCGTTCCACGTCGGCGACGGTGCGCCCGACCAAGTGTGCGGCGCCGTCGCCTTCACCACCGCCGCCGTGCGCCCCACCTGGCACCGTTGGCGTGCCGTCGGGATTGGTCAGTAAAATCGCATCGGTCTCGATGGAATCGCCCGACGACAGCAACACGGCGCGGTGCAGCGTATTTTCCAACTCGCGCACGTTGCCGGGCCACGCATGAGCTTTCAGCATGGTCATCGCGGCGTCGGACAACGGGCGATAAGGCACGTCGTTGGACTCGGCATATTTTTCGGCAAAGTGTTTGGCCAGCGCTTCGATATCGCCGGGCCGCTCCGCTAGTGAGGGCAGGCGTAAGTTGACGACGTTCAAGCGGAAGTAAAGGTCTTCGCGGAACTGGCCGTCTTTGACCGCTTGATCCATGTTGCGGTTCGACGTCGCGATGATCCGCACATTCACTGAAACCGGCTTGCTGGACCCGATCCGGTCGACTTCGCGCTCTTGGATGACGCGCAGTAGTTTCGCCTGCAACCGCACATCCATCTCGCTGATTTCGTCCAACAGCAAAGTGCCGCCGTCGGCTTCTTCGAACTTGCCGATGCGCCGCGCCACAGCCCCCGTGAAGGCGCCTTTTTCGTGGCCGAACAATTCGGATTCCAACAAGGTTTCCGGGATCGCCGCACAGTTGACGGCAACGAAGCGTCGATCTTTACGTTTGGATTTGTGATGCAGATAGCGCGCCAGCACTTCTTTGCCGGTACCGGACCCGCCGGTGATTAAGATGCTGGCTTCGGAGGCGGCCACTTGATCGGCCATTTTGACGGTCGCGGCCATCGCCGGGTCTTTGAAGATCAGCGCGTGCTGCTCTTCGGTGACCGCTTCCAAAATGGCGGCGATCAGTTCCGGGTCCGGCGGCAGCGGGATGTATTCTTTGGCGCCGGCACGCACCGCGCGGACCGCAGCCTGGGTGTCGTTCGACACACCGCAGGCGACGACGGGCACATGCATGCGCTCGCTCTCCATGCTGGCCATGAAGCTTTCTACGTCCTGGGCGACATCGATCATCACCAGATCCGCACCCGTGCGGCGCAGGATATCCAGCGCGCCTTCAGGGGTGTCGGCCTGTTGAACCTTGGCGCCCCTTTGGATGGCGATCTGGCTGGCAGCGCCGATCTGTCCTTCGAGGGTTCCGACGATCAGTAACAGCATGGTCTATGTGCTTCCCGGTTTTCGTGACTCATTACGTTAGTCAAAGTACTGTACGCGTTGCGACGGCGGCAAAATGCTGTTCAGCAACATTTCCAGCCGACGCGGATTTTCCTGGCGCCCGATCGAAACCGCACTCAAGAGAAAAATCTGATTGATCAGCGCCTCTTCGCCGGCGTTGCGCTCAAGCTTCGAGGCGAGCGGCAAAAACACCATGTTGGCGAGAACGGCCCCGTAAAATGTGGTCAGCAGCGCGACCGCCATGGCCGGGCCGATGGTGGTCGGGTCTTGCAGGTTGCCGAGCATCTGCACCAAGCCGATCAGCGTGCCGATCAGGCCCATCGCCGGGGCGAATTCCGCCATTTTGCGGAGCACGCTGGCGCTTTGGCGATGGCGCTGAATGGTCGCCTGCAAGTCACGGCGCAGAATGTATTCGACCTCTTCGCCGGGGGTGCCGTCGATGACCATGCTGATGCCTTGGTGAAAGAATGGCTCATTGCGGACGCTACCGGCGACGTTCTGTAGCGCAAGGACGCCTTGCTTGCGGGCCATTTCGGCGACTTGTAACGCTTTATACGCGGCATCAAAGGGCTCTTGCGTGTTGCGGAAAATAGCGTGGCCGACGACGCGGATGGTGCCGAACATTTCGCCCAGCGAATAGCACGCGGTCGTCACGCCGAGCGTGCCGCCGATAACGATCAGGATTGAGGGTGGATTAAAAAAGCTTCCTGGCGTGCCGCCCAGCCAGATGGCCGCGCCGACCAGCGCAAACCCAGAGATCAGGCCGACGACGGTCGCTAAATCGAGTGTGCGTCCGCCGACTTCGTGTATGCGCTCTTCGGCCATGATCTGTTATCCGCCCAACTCAGCTGAGCTTATCGGTTTTGATGATTTCCGTCATCGTCACGCCCAGGCGATCTTCGACGACAACGACTTCGCCGCGCGCCACCAAGCGGTTATTGACGTAAATATCAATGGCCTCGCCGACTTTGCGGTCCAGCGGTACAACGGCGCCACGGCCCAGTTTCAGTAGGTTGCTGACCGCCATGGTGGTTTTGCCCAACACCGCAGAAACCTGCACCGGAATGTCATAGACCGCTTCCAGGTCTTTGGCGCTGCGGGGCAGGTCGCCCATATCGGTCATGGCGCTGCCGATAGAGTCTTCATCGTCGTCTTTTTGCGGCGGGGTTTCCGGCTGCTCCGCGTCGAGATCAGCGAGTTCTAAACCGCCGTTTTCTTCTTCAGCCATGATGCTCTCCTATGATCGCGCGAAGGGCGCGCTGCGTTGAATTCTTAGGCATTTGTGTCTGGATCATCGTCGTCCATCCCTTGCGCGTCGAGTATAGCGCCTGCCATCTCTGGCGATACCGGATCGGGCGACGTGAACGCCGGCGCAGGCGGGGTTTCTTCGTCATCGTCCGCGCCTGTGGCCGCGTTTGCGTCGCCAGCTTCGTTGATGTGAGGCACCGGCGGCGTGTCGTCATGTTGGTCAAGTGATTGATTTTCATCGCTATTTTCGTCATTTTCTGGGACGTCTTCGGGCTCCAGTGCAGGTGTAAAATCGGCCTCGGCGGCATTATCGGCTGCTTCTTCATGCGGCGCATCAATGGCCGGTTGCGGTTCATTTTCGAGCGCTGTGGGCGCGTCGTCGGTGGGGCCGTCAGCAGCGTACATGTCACCGGGTGCCGATTCGCGCTCCGGCTCGGGCGTGATCTCTGGTTTGAGCTCTGATTCTGGCTCTGATTTTGGCTCTGGCGCTGACTCAGATTCGGGGGCAGATACAGCCTCTGATGTCGGCTCTGGTTCTGCTTCTGGCTCCGTCTCAGGTGCGGATTCAAGTTGTGGCATCGATTCAGCGGCAGCGTCTTCGGCAGAATCGTCATGGTGATCGGTTGGCGCTGCGTCAGAATCTTCGTCGCCGCCGTGCAGATTTCGTTCAACGATTTTGTCGATCATTTTTGACAACTCTTCGCTGTCTCGGACGGCAGCGCCGTTCGACCACTCAATGCGACAATCACCCAGTTTCATGCCGGGGTCCGGGTTAACAAACACTTTGCCGTCGAACCCGGCACGATTGGTCATGACCGTCAGGCGCTCCATGAACGGCTCGCGGATATCGGGATGCAAGATGATCTGCACGCGGGGCTCTTCGGTGATTGCTTTTAAGGTGTCCTGCGCTATCCGTTCGACCTCACCCAAAGCGTTGCGGGCATTCAGATCTGGGAACATTTTCTTAGTGATCGTGTTGGCGACGAGGATCATTTCTTTGGCGATATCGCGGTTTGCATCAGCCTGCTGCTCGATCACCTCTTCAAGTTTTGCCACTGCCGCCTCTACTGACTCCAGCAGCCGCTGCTCGGTGGCTTCTGCGGCTTCAAGGCGGCCACTTTCCTTGCCGGCTTCAAAGCCTTCCTGGCGGGCGCGCTCGAGGTCTTCTTCGGAAAATGTTGGGGCCGCTTCCTCTTCCGGCTCGTCCTCAATAGCCTCCGCCTCGACCGCGTCCGGTTCTTCCGGTGCATCGAAATCGAGATCGAAAGTATATTTGCGGACCGTCGACATAAAATCTCCCGTCCCGGGTTAAGCTTCGCGCAGACCGTCATAGGCGACGCCCGGCGAGGCCAACATGTGGGGTTTAGTAAATGAGTTCACTTTCTTCATCGGACCCGGCAATGACGATTTCGCCTGCGTCGGACAGTGCCTTGGCTGTCTGCACGATTGCCGATTGTGATTCGTCGACATCCTTGAGGCGAACAGCCCCCATCGCGTCCATATCTTCTTTCATCATCTTGCCGGCACGTTCGGACATGTTGGCGAAGAATAGCTCTTTGACGCTGTCGGCGGCGCCCTTGAGGGCAATCGCCAACTGGTCCTTTTCGACCTGACGCAATAACAACTGGATACCGGAAGCATCGACACGCACCAGATCGTCGAAGGTGAACATGAGCTGTTTGATGCGTTCGGCAGACTCTCGGTTGCGTTCTTCGAGGGCCGTCATGAAGCGGTTCTCGGTGTTGCGATCCAAGTTGTTGAAGATGTCGGCCATCATCTCATGGCTATCGCGACGTGCGGTGCGTGCCAAGTTGGTCATGAACTCGGTTCTGAGCGTACGCTCGACGTGATCGAGAATTTCTTTTTGCACGGCTTCCATACGCAGCATCCGCATGATCACTTCCATCGAGAAGTTTTCCGGCAACAGTGCCAAAACGCGCGCCGCGTGGTCGGGCTTGATCTTTGACAACACGACGGCGACGGTCTGCGGGTATTCGTTTTTTAGATAGTTGGCGAGCACGGCTTCGTTCACGTTGCCGAGTTTGTCCCACATGGTGCGACCGGCGGGGCCGCGCATTTCTTCCATGATCTGCTTAACGCGATCCTCAGGCATTGAGGACATAAGCAGTCGTTCCGTTGAGTCGTAAGAACCGACAAGCCCCCCTGCGTTAGAGAGCTGATCGGCAAACTCGACAAAAAGGCGTTCGACCAGATTGGCGCCAAGGGAACCCAACGTCGACATCGCGTGGGAAAGTTCGCGAATTTCTTCGTCGTCCATCCGTTCGAAAATTTTGGTCGAATGTTCACGCCCAACGGCAAGCATAAATGCCCCTGCTTTCTGCGCGCCGGAAAGAGACCTGTAATCTTCATTTCTCGGTTTCGCCATCTATCTCGCTCCTACTCGACCGTCATTCTTAGCTTTCCTGATACATCCACGAGCGCAGGATAGCCAACGCTTCTTCAGGGTGCTTTTCGACGATCTCGCCGACTTTCTTTACCGAGGACGCTTTTACGCGGCCTTCAACGCGGTCAATGTCGATCAATTCTTCGAATTGCTCCTCGTCGTCGTCGTCCACGTTGACGCCGGTCGGTGCCGAAGGCCCGGTCAATGCTGGGGCCCGGCCCTGGTCGGCGAGCAAGCGCTCGGCGGCTTCCTGAGCCGACGGGAGCGCCTCGAAGGCCCGTGACAGCAGCGGACGGACCACCAGCAAGATCACCAAGATCGCGACGATGCTGAGTACCAAGACTTCGACGACTCGCAGAATATCATTCTTACCCATGCCGAAGAACAGTTGTAGTTCTTCTTCGGGCGCTTCGAAGGCAGCAAATTTCATCTGAATCAGCTCCAGGGAGTCGCCGCGGTCTTCGTTAAAGCCGACGGCGCCTTGGATTAGGGTCGTCAGGAGGCGCATTTCCTCTTCGCTGCGCTTTTCCGAGATTTTATCGCCGTCGGCGTTAACGGTTTGATTTTCGTCGATCAGCACAGCGATGGACAGGCGTTCGATTTGCCCGCCTTCGCGGATATGATTGGTAACAGTCTTGGAGATTTCGAAATTTGTGGTCTCTTCAACGCGGCTTTGGTTTTCTTGGCGGCTGGCGGTGTCGCCGGTGCCCAGATTGGCGTCTGGCAGGTTCGTGCCGACGGTGATCGGCGGCTCACCCTCGCTATCGCGGGAAGATCCGGTTTCTTCGATAGCATTGGTGGAACGCACCACCTGGCCGTCCGGATTATATTCTTCGGACTGCGTCGATACCCGATCGAAGTTCATCGCCAGTGAAACCTCGGCCCGGACACGGCCAAAGCCGACAGTCTTTTCCAGCATTTCTTCGATGGTGTGGGACAATTCGCCTTCGATTGCACGGCGCCGCTCGTCGGCCTTGGCGGCGATGCCGGACACGGGGTCTGCGGAGTGAAAGCCTGATGACAGCAACGAGCCTTTGTTGTCGATCAGCGAAATACGCTGCGGCGTCAGTTGCGGCACAGCGGAAGCGACCAAGTGTTGAACAGCGGCGACCTGCTCGGCCGACAAGCGCACCGGGCCTCGCATCTGCATGACGACGGACGCGCTGGGTTGTTGCTTCTCACGGCTGAACAGCTCGCGGCGCGGCATCACCAAGTGGACGCGCGCACTTTTGACCGAATTGATCGATCCAATTGTCCGCGCAAGCTCACCTTCAAGTGCGCGCACCAAGTTGACGTTCTGCATAAAGTTGGTGGAACCGAGCGTGTCGGCATCATCGAACAACTCATAGCCGACCGAGCCGCCCGACGGCAGGCCTTGCTGCGCCAATTCCAGACGCAACTGTAAGACCCGGTCTTCGGGGACCAGGATTTTTGAGCCGTTTTGCTCAATTTTGAAGGGGATGTTGCGGCTTTCGAGCTCTTGCACGATGCCCGATGCATCGCTTTGTGCCAATTCACCGTACAGCGTCGTCATACTGGGGGTTGAAAGCTTGGTGGCGAAGAATACCAGGAAGCCGATCATGCCCAGCACCACACCGCCCATAATCGCCAATCGCATTGGCCCCAGATTTCTTAACGCCTGAACAAATGTATCCACGAGAGCCCCCATCCATGTTCGGTCATATCAAATCTAACGCACTTGGGCGCGTAGACCGTCATCCCATAACGGATGCTAGGGCGAGTTTAGTGAACAACAAGTTAACGCCCGGCAATAATTGCCTAGCCTAGCGCTTTTATGACGCTGAGCGGGCAGATTATTTTAGGCGCGCGGGGGAAGCTCAGCCGGCGCGGTACGCTTTGATGCGGGTGGTGCGTAGGCCTTTGACGCCATGACGCTCCAATAGACGTTCCCACGAGCGGAATTCGTCAACCGAGAGCTTATAGCGTTTACAGGCATCTTCGAGGGTAATCACCCCCGTACGTACGCCGGCGACGACTTCAGCTTTGCGCCTGGGCACCCATCGGGTGGTATCGGGCGGCGGCAGGTCATCGAGCGCTTGAGGACGCCCGGCCGGCGACAGGGCGCTGGACCTTTGCGGTCGGTGCCCCTCAGCGTGTGATCTCATGTCGGTCATTGCATTCTGCTTTCCGATGGTTGCTTCTTTTTAATCCCTAAATCATTCCCTGAGAATCTTGGGACCTATAGAAAAGCAGAATGTCTTTAATAAAGGCCTAAACCCTGTGGTAAAAAGGGTGTTAACGGCCCTTTAAGCTGCGGGGGAGGGTGACCAGCGTTTGCTGTACGGAACGCACAGAATCCGCCCAATTTCCGGGATATTTTTGCCGGACCAGGGTCGCCGACGGGTACCAAGGGCTATTGTTGCGTGCCAAAAAATATCGGCTGTCCGGATCGAATGATAATAAAATCTGCACAGAACAGCCGAGCCCGCCTGCCAGATGTGCCGGTGCACTGTCGACACTGATGATTAGATCGAGCGCTTTCATCAGTGCTGCGGTCGCGGCAAAGTCCGTTAATTGATCGCGTACATCAATCAGCCTGGGATCGCGCCACGTGTTGCCGCGCGGCCCGACCAGCAAGTTAAAGAACGCGATGTCGTCGTTGTCTAAAAGCGACGCTATGTCATCCGGTGCCATCGAGCGTGCGTAATCGTGCGCTTGTCCCGGATTGCCGGCCCATACCAAGCCGACGCTCGGTTTGCCGTTGGCACGACGCGCGACGTCAGCTTTCCAAGTAGCAATCTCGTCATCGGCGGCACGCAGGTAAGGGGTGTCTGTGCTCAAGGTCTCAGGCGTGACGCCGAGTTGGGCCGGGAGACTCATGATCGAGACATGAAAATCGGCGGCAGGGGGTGGGGCTGCCAAATCGACGATATTGATGTCGTCAAAACATTGATGCATTAGGCGCATTAACGCTTTTTCGCACATCAACGTGACTTGCGCCCCCATCGCCTGAAGTTCCGGCAAGAACCGCGCGTACATCAGCGCATCGCCGAAGCCTTGCTCGTTCCAGACCAAAAGTCGTTTGCCCGCCAGATATTCGCCCTGCCATACCGGTGCCGTGATTTTGTCGGGCAGCATATGCCAGCCGGGAATCAGCCAACGGTCTTCATAGGCCGCAAACCCGGCCTCCAGATCGCCTTGCTGGATCAGCAGCCCCGCGCGTTTCAGGCGCGCCTCAATATAGCTTGGGTCGGCCTCGATGGCGCGGTCCGCCCATCCAAGCGCAGCCCCGTGATCGCCGTTTGCGGCTAGGAAAGACGCCATGTTGAGGCGATACACGGGATTGTCCGGCATCGCTGCCAAGGCGGCACGGATCGATATTTCGGCATCTGCCATTCGGCCCATGCGCTGCAACGCGTTGCCTCGGTTGGCGGTGGCATCGGTGAAGTCCGGGCGGATCGCCAACGCCGCGTCATAATGTTTCAACGCCTCGGCTATTGCGCCGCAGTCATAAAGCTGCACGCCTAAGTTATTGAGGATTTCAGGCGTCGCGGGCTGCAGGGTATCGGCTTTGCGATAGGCGGCCAATGCTTCGCCGTCGCGCCGCGTTTCGCGCAGCAAGTTGGCGAGGTTAAACCATGCAAGTGCATTTTTGGGGGCGTGCGCGGTCGCGTCCAGGTAGGCGGCCTCGGCACCGGCGTTGTCACCCGCGCCACGAAGCGCTGCACCCAGGTTTATATGCAGCGCTGCAACGTCCGGATGACGGCTTAAGACGTCACGAAAGATATCCGCAGCACGCCGAAAATCTCCGGCGCCATAGGCGGCGGCTGCCGCGTTTAAATGTGCTTCGTCATCCATGGGTCGTCGGTTGGAGTACGGCGATACTGTATGGATTAAACGGATTGGATCCGTAAGTGTCGAAGGCAGTTTCTATGATCTCGGCGGCGCCAGAACGCTCGGCATGCTGAATGATGCTCCAAAGGTTCAGGTTGTAGCGTCCGCTCACGGACCATGCAGCCGCGTTCTCCCAAAACTTTGACGGGCGTAAATCGAACGAATGAGTTTTAAAAAGAGATTGTGCGGACGGCACTGAAGTGCTGATTTCAACAAGGATCTTTTCGACAGCGAACTTCAAAAGATTATCGCGTCTTTGCCATCCAAATGGTTCGTAAAATAGCAACGTGGCAGCGGGAGCGGCGTGGAAAATATCTGTAATGAACTCGACCGGCAGAAAGGCGATCTGTTCAATGGCTGCGCTGCTAAAAATGAGAGGATGGTCGTATGCGCGCATGAAGTTAAAATCGTACGCGTAGAAATCAAACGGGCGAATTTCTGCGTCTATGGTGGGATCACAGGCCAAAAGCCTTTCTGTAGCTTCGCGGCCACTATCAGCCTGCTCGCAGGCGATATATTTAAGGTCGCGGCGTTTGGTGCGATCAGCAATGTGGCCTAAATTCCGTCCCCAGCCGGCGCCAAGCTCAATTAATGCGTCGGTTTTTTCAGTAAGGTGCGCCATGATACGCTCCAAAAACTGAAGGCCATTGAAATCGAGCGGTACTTGGCGGTAGGTGCCGTTCTTCGCAACCACCATATAGCCAGGTGCAGGCTTAAAATTACCTGGCGCTACTTTAAAGCGGTTCCCGGCGACAATGTCACTGATGATGCCACTTGCCGTATAGGGGACGGTCATGGCGTCCAAGGCACCATTTAGCCCATTCAGTTGTGACGCGGTTGCATTTTCAATTCTCGCAAGGATATCAGCCCAGGCTGCCTGATAGTTCTGCTTTTGGCTGTTATTCACGAGCTGCATACGCTCGGCGATGGCGGCAATGACATCATCGGGCGCGGAAATATCGACGCATTGAATAAGGTCGATGGCGTTTTTTAACCCGTCAGGGCTTAGCGTCATGGCGTGCTTCCTCCATGGCAGTGCTTAAATTTCTTTCCAGACCCACAATAGCAGGGCTCGTTTCTGGATAATGTTTGCCGTTTCGGCAGCTGCATGCCTTTGGGGGCAATGCGCACGGAAATGTCCGGTGGTTGCGCCGGGCGGTCGCCGCCCAAAAATTGCAGAGCATGGGCCTGCATGGCGTCGAATGCACGCAGCAGCTCGACACGCGCCAACTCGCGAAACCGGGGTTCGTCGGCGGCCCGCGCAACTCGGAGCCGATAGAACTCGGTAAACAAGAACAACGACAACAATGTGCCCCGAAACAAAATCAGCACCGCATCGGCCAGGCCTTCGGTTGGTGCATCCAAAAAGCCTTTGCGCAGCTGCAGGAACGTCATCACTTTTTGTTGGTAGCTGCCGTCGGCAAAACTCGCTTGATCTTGTAGCAGAGCGCGAAAGTCGTCCCCGAAGCGTGCGATATGCGTGCTGAACACGTCACCGTCCCAGCGCAACGTGGTATCGGCGTCGGCGGCAGGATAGCTTTCAAGCAAGCGCGCGACGGCTTTGGCTTTGCCGCCTTTGTTCATGCTTGAGGGATCAAGCTTAAGATCGCGCCCTCGCACGGCCTCGGTGCCGGCAAGTTTTGCGCCATCGGAACAGTTGACGATATGCCGATCCTTGCCGAGCCCACGCGCCAAGTCTTCAGCATTCTTAACGGCCGGCAGGAAATATTTGGAGGTCCAAATCTGATCTCGGAAATTGCCGGCAACAGGTATGTCGTATTGCGTGTCGTGACGGACGCCTTCTTGGGTGTTGTAGAAGCTCGCCTTCGAATGATGCGCTTGCTGGTCTGCCGAGCCGAGGTCGAGACCGAAGATATAAACGTCTTGGAAGCCGGCTTCGATGGCGAAGCAGAGGGCGGCGTTGCCGACGGTTGGGTCGGGCAGACGCATACCGCTTTCGGGCTTGCCGGAAAATGCGGCGTATGGTGTCAGCGCCAAGCGGAAATATAAAACGGATTGATGAAATCGGCTGAGCGCTTCTTGTTCAACTGTTACCGATGCGACCAAATTGATGCCGCTGATATCGAAGTCGCCGGCGATCTGGTCGTACTTGGTGGTGACATCCCAGTTTTCGGACTCGACCTGGAAATCAGGCCGGATACCCGCGTTCAATAGTGGGCGGAGGGCGGAGCCCGCCGAGACAATGACTGCGTCATCCTGATGCGCGCGGATGACTTCAAGGTCGGCGTCCAACGACGGGCCGCTGCCGACCACGAATACCGGTGCGTGCAGCGTGCCGGCGCCGTCCCGATGATATACATGCGTGCGGCCCGACGTCAGATTGGCGAAGCTGTTCCACAGCATCGTCAATTCGTCATGGAAAAACCCGAGGTGCGTGCCGACCAAGTTGAGATCACGTGTGAGGCCTTCGATTAACTGCAAGCCGAAGTTTTGCTCGTGATCGAAAAGGACGCTGGCGAAGTTGTCGGCGCGGCCCGGATTGACGCGGCGGCACAAGCGCCAGACGTTGCCGGCGGCGACGTTGGCGTCCTTGTCCAAGATGAAATGCACCTCGACGTCTTTTTCAAAGGTTTTGAAAATATGCGTTGCCCAGTCGATCCGGCTCAGCGATGCGGCAAGCTTGGCCTCGTCAGGTTCGACAATAATAAAGCAGCCGGGCTTGAATTCGTTGAATAACTTTTCGAAGGCGCTGTCGTCAGGAAGGCCACAGATCAACAAGTAAAACGCTTCGGGTGTACGCGGATGGTCCAAAAATGCGATCTTTTGCGCATCGGCGCGCAGCAACAGGTTGCTCAAAAACGCAAATGTCTGTGCATCGATGTCTTCGCGGTTCGGATAGTTGCCGTTGAAGCGCAGTGTTTTGTGCTTGCCGCTGGGGGGCGGGACATCTTTGATGTGATCCAGGTGCGGTTTGATACGCTCCAGCACTTGTGGCGCGATGCGGCGAAACAGCTCAATGTTGCGATCACGAAGAGACAGGCTGCGGACGCTCATGACGTCTCCGGTAAAGGGCGAATCGATACGGCGTTTAAGATACCCGTTGGCGACTTCATTTGAAATCTTCATATCCCAGAAACGGGTGACCCCGGCAGCGGATTTTCAGTCCGATGCCGGGGCCTTGGGTTGGGACGGTGGGTTGGAAAGATGTCCCTATGGGTATCTATGTGCCAGTTAGATTACGGGTCAAATTAGGCGTTACCGCTTGATCCGGACCAGTTCTTCAAGCATCTCATCGGCCGTCGAGATGATCTTTGTTGCTGCGGAGTAGGCGCGCTGCACGACGATCATCCGGGTGAATTCTTCACCGATATCAACCGTTGACGATTCCAAGGCGGCCTGACTGATCGAGCCGGCGGTTCCGTTGTTGGCTTCGCGAAGCGTGTTGTCACCTGACGACTGCGTTTGGTTCCAGACGTTGCCGGACCGGGCGCTCAGGCCATTGACATTGACGAAGGTGGCCAGTGGTATTTTGAAGATCGGCCGGGTTTCACCATTGTCGAATAGGGCTGTCATCAAGCCGCTCGCATCAACGGTGACCCCGGCGAGGGTACCGAACTGCGAACCGTTTTGTGTAATGAAGCCAGGCGTGAATTCGGCGCCGAACTGGGTGAAGCCGTTGGCCTCGCCGACCCGACCGAAGTCGAGGCTGATGCGGGGCGCATTGTTTGCGTCGTCGTCCATGTTGGCGGCACCGTTGGCAAAACCGACCAATTCCAGTTCTTGGGCACTGAAGCCTGACGGCAAACCATCGGAGTCGAAGCGGACCGCGTTCGATTTGTCGACCGCGAACGCGGTGCCAGCGGTGTAGCTGGCGGTGGTGTCCGGTTCCGTTGGCATCGTTGTAAAGCCAGTGCCGAACGTGATGTCAAAACTGCCGCTACTGAGGTTGGTCAGCACCAGGGTGTCGTAGGCCGTGGTCGCCAGCGTGGTTGCCACATCGTGGGCGTTGCGCAACCGTACGTTCGACGAGCCTGAGGCATAACTCGCATCGTTGGTTTCAATCGAGCTTTCCAGGTCGCTGAGGAAGTTAGCAAGGGAGTCGACACGGATCGAGGTGTCGTTGTCGCTTGTCAGTTCCGCCGTCGACAGGGTGTAGGTGGTACCATTGATGGAGATCGTCGCCGATGCTGCGCCCAAGGCGTTCAGGGCGGCGGTTGTAAACGCACTGGTGGCAAACGTAAATTGCTGGAAGTCTCGATAAGCTAGGCCCTTCTTTTGCACCGTGTAAGACGATTCCTGCGTCGTTGCCCGTGCACCCGAGGTGGTCAACAGACCGGTCGGGTTCACGGTGATGGCGCTGGTGCCGTCATCGGTGAAGTACAGCGTTGTGGAATCGCCAGGCGATACGTCGACCCGTGTGTTGGTAAAACCACCGTGGTCGGCGAAGTTGCTATCGGCAGCTTTGATCTTTGTTTCAAGGGCTGCGACATACTGTGCGACGGTGGTTGCAGACGAAACGTCGACCTGTTTGACGAGCGCCGTATCTGCTGCGCCGCCGACGCGATCGAATTGATACGTGATGGTCTGCGATCCGGTGGCGACGGTCTGCGTGATGGTGATTGTCGCGTCGTCTGCCGGCAGGCCGGTGAAAGCTAGTACGCCACGGCTTTCATAGACTTCTGAGCCGGCGGTATCTGCGTACAACGTTGCAACCTCGACGCCCTGCGGCGGCGTTAGTTCGACGTCCCACTCGTTGTCGCGTGACGACTTTGTGTAGACAAAGCTTGTGGTGTTGGCGTTGCCGAGCGTATCGAAAAACTGCACGTCGGTCTTATGCGTGTCGTTGGCAACGGCGGTCGACGGCAAGTTGGTGCCGATGCCGAATTCGGTCGTCGCGGTCGCCGTACCACCGACCCGGTTCAAGTTCACGGTCGCCAAGAAGTCGGTCGAAATCACGTTCTGGTTCGGGATTGTCAGCGAGGTGTTGTTGGTGGTCACCGAGCCGTCAGCCGTGGTCGGCCATGCCTGTAGGTAATACCCGGACGTGTTACGCAAAAAGCCCTGGTCATCTTGGAAGAACGACCCGGCACGGGTGAATAGGAATTCATTGGACAATGTCGGCGCGGAGGCCTCGTTGACGACAAAGAAGCCGTTACCCGAAATTGCGATGTCAGTCTGCGACGTTGAGGACTGCAGAAGACCCTGGATGCCGGTATCTTGGCGAGGTTTCGACTGCACGCCACCTGCGGAATAGAATGTCGCCGACGTTTGCGTCGTGACCAGGGTCTCGAAGTTTACTTCGGTTCCCTTATAGCCAATCGTGTTGACGTTGGTGATGTTGTCTGAAATGGCACCCATCGCACTCGATTGTGCGGTAAGGCCGGATACGCCGGAGGTCAGTGCACCGAAAAGGCTCATTTTTCGTCTCCTTCGAAAGTCGGCCAGTAGGGCCGAAAAAATACAAGCGTCATGTCATCAGTTTACGGTTGGGGTCTCTGCCGCTTTGGGCGATTCCTTGACCGAAATTACGTTGGTTTGCGGCACTTCGATGTCGCCCATAAAGAGCGACGTATTGCCGTTTTCGATGCCGATGCCGGTCACTCGACCAAAGGCGGTCTGGGTGATTTGCAAAAGCTCGCTTTGGTTTGAAAGGCCGGTGACCACTGCAAGGTATTCGCCGTCTGCGACGGTTTGGCCGGACTTATTGCGTCCGTCCCATTCGAACGTATGCTGACCTTGGTCGAGGTTAGCGTCCTGCTCATAAACCGTCAGGCCGGCTGAGTCGCGAATGATGATGTTGGCTGACTTGGCGCCTGCGGGCATCGTATAGGTGAAGACGGCCTGACCGTCTTCCAGCGGAATGCTCTGGCTATCGACCTCAATGGTCTTATCGATGAAGTTGACCATGCTGGAAATCTGGTTGTTTTCTTGGACCGCGAGCATCTTTTCCAGGTTCGAATTCTGATAGATCTGCTGCTCGACGCTGGCGAACTGCACCAACTGCGAGGTGAACTCGTTGCTGTCCATCGGGTCCAACGGATCCTGGTTCTTCAGCTGCGTCACCAACAGGTTCAAGAACCGGTTGAGATCATCCTGAAGATCCTCGGATGCATTGCCCGATTTGGTGCCATCGATGGCATCTGCGGTGTTGGAAACGCTACTGAGTATCATCTGCTTTATCCTGTTTTATTAGGCGCGCATATCGATGCGGCCGTTTATGAAGATGCCGCTTTCCCATGCATTCATAACGGCGCTTTCGTCTTGGGGGAGCTCATCCTCGGCGGCGGCGTCAAGGGGACCGGACTTGCCGTCACCCTTATCGCTTTCGGCGTTCTGCTGTTCTTGGCCCTTCAGGTTGAATTCCATGTCACCCGATTGCAGACCGGCTTCGGCGAGGGCGCGTTGCAATTCAGAGGAATCGCGGCGCAAAAGGTCGAGCGTGTCTTGTTTTTCAGCGGTGACCACGGTCATCACGCGACCGTCGTGAGTCATCTCCATCTTGACGTCGACGCGGCCCAGTTCGGCCGGCCTTAGTTGGATGGAAATGCGGTCAGTGCCGGCCTGGAGGGCCTTGGTGATCTTCACCGAAATCTGATCGGTGACGCTGGTGCCGGGCAGATTTGAGCGCTGTGCGTGTTGCGCTAGCTGTTGCGGTTGAACGTCGCGGGTTTGTTGGGTTTGCTGCGTCTGTTGCGCACCGGTGTTGGATTGCGTGTTGTTCATGGCGTCGGTGCCGCCGGCATTGTGCGCCGCGCCACCGGTTGCCTGCATACCGCCTTGGGTGCCGCCGAGCTGTGTGGTGCCGCCCTGCGGACCGCCTTGAGTAGCGGCTTGCTGCTGCGCCACTTGGGCTTGCTGCTGGTTGGCGGCAAGTTGCATCTGTTGCGTCATCTGTCCGGCGTTGGCGCCTGGGCGCTGGCCGTTTTGCTGGCTGTCGCTGCCGGCGTTATTGGCGCTGGCATCTTTTGCGATGACTGAGCCGTTGGAAAGCGTCGTGGTCGGCTTCGAGGTCAACTGGTTCTGTTCGCTGTTGATCGATACCTTCACTTCAGCGCGAGTATCTTTGTTAAGCATGCTGGCCAGGCGCTGTGCCTGGTCTTGCAGCGCGTCGGGCTTGGTCTGCTGCTGCACTTCACCAGATTTTGCGGCGGCGGCTTGTTGCTGGCCGGTCTGTTTGTTGGCCGTCCCTTGGTGGTTGTTGGCGCGGCTCGCCTGCTGCGCCTTGGCAGCGGCACCAGCGGCGACCTGGGCGGTGACGCCCTGCGCAGCTTCGGTGGCGACCTGACCTTGCTGACCTTGTTGCGTGTTGCCGCTTTTTGCGTTCCCGGAAGCGGCGTTGCCGACGACGCCGGCGGCATAAAGTGCGGCAGCCTGACCGGCGGCAGCGGCATTTTGCGCGGCATTGTCGGTGCCGGTAGAAGTTGCGGCCTGTTCGCCGGTGTTGTTGCCGTCGCTATTGCCGTTGTTGGCATCGCCGTTGTTGGCGGCGGCATCTTGGCCGTTTTGACCATTGTCGCCGGCGGCATCCGAAGACGCGCTCTCGCGATCACTGTTGTTGGCTTGCTGGCCACCATGACTGTCGCCGTCACTGCTGCGCGAAGTGCGCTCGGCAGCACCGGTGTCATTAGATTGCGTGTTGCGGCCTTGATCCGTATCGCGGCTGTCGTTGGCGACCGGGGTACGGGCGTCGACTTGGGTGTTGCCAGAATCGCTGGGCCGCTCGCGGCTCTCAGGGTTGGCGGCACGGCGCTCGTTGTCGCGGGGCGCGGCATCGGCGCGGGCATCGGGCGATGATGTCAGGATGCCGCTCGATGAGTCGGCAGCCGAGAATGCTTGGTTCACCCGGGCGCCGACGCGCTGTAAAAGATCTTCGAACGAGAATGCGAAGCCGCTAAGTATCGCGGTGGCCTTCGCAGCCTGTTCGGCTGGTTTGTAGGTCGAGCCTTGAATCTTCTGTTCGACGGTAAGCGATTCCATGATCAATGCCTCAAGCGTGATAAAATTCCATGAACATCAAAGCAAACCCCGGGCCAATTTTTGGAAATCACATTAGCTATTTGAATTTAAATGATTTTTGCGGATGTTTGTCGTGTGAAGAGCACGTGAAAACCTGCTTTTCGGGACGAAAAATACCGGAATTGAAGGGTAAGTCGGGTCTAGGCGGCAGATTCTGCCGGGCCGATCAGATGCGCCGTGCCAACACGAATTGCCACGACATCAAGACGGCCCCCGATATCTGCAAGCGCCGCCCGTCGTCGGTCTGCTCAGTGTAGGTGCCGAGGCCGTCATCTGCGGGTTTCGGTAGATCGATGCCGATCTCGAACGGGCTATGGATGATGTTGCTATAGCCCTCGTCGGCCAACAGTTGCGTGATGTACTCGAGCGCAAAAGTATTGTAGAAGTTATCGCCCTTTTCCGGGGCGGCGTGGTTATTGATCAGCGTGCGAAAGCTGTGCGATCCCTCGATGATCAAGCCGGTCAGTGCGATCCACGGCGCTTCTACGGCGGCGGCGGCATGGATAAAGCCGGCTTCGTCCGGCAAAAAAGATAAGGTCTGCAGCGAGATGACACCGTCCGCCGGCTGCAACGCCGCCGTTTGTAAGTCATAGACATCACCGACGCTGAGGTTCACACCTGAAGTGTTGCGCTCGGCGAGTGCTGCCGTGCCCCATTCGACCAAACGCGGGTCGATTTCGACCCCGGAAAGCCGGAGCTTCGGAAACCGCTGTTTTAGCCAATAGAGGTTGCTGCCGGTGCCGGTGCACAAATCGACGATGTGTTGGTCTTTGTCGTCGGCAATTGCGCCGTGTGTTTCCAGAAAATCAAAAAACGCGCGCGTCGACTCGTAACACGTTTCCCACTGGCGGGCGTGATAGGCGTCGTGAAACGTCGGGACCGGTTTTGTACTCATGTGCTCATTGATAGGGTGTATCCGGATAAGAAACCGTAAACGGCGATCGCGTATTTTAACCAATTCCTATGTATTGGCAGCTAGGTTGTGAGGCTTGAGATGTTGTTCAGATGGAGATCGTGCCCGTGCGGACGTTAATCTTCGGCGCCACCGGTATGTTGGGCCAGGCCTTGATGCGCCAAGCCCAGGCACGCGGCCTGGATGTGATCGGCTCGGCTCGGTCCGGTGGCGACATGGCGGTTGATATGATGGATGCCGCCGCGCTCAAAGCCGCCGTCGCCGAAGTCGCGCCGGACGTCATCATCAACGCCGCCGCACTGACTGATCATGATGCCAGCGAGCACGATATCGCCGGCACCTATTCGATCAATGCCCGCGCCGTTGCCTTGTTGGCCGATGCGGCGCGCGCCAAAGGCATCCGTTTGGTGCAGATTTCCACCGATCAGTTCTGGACCGGTGACGGCGCGCTGGCGCATGACGAAGATCATCCGATCTCGATGCTGCCCGGTGAATACGTACGCACCAAGCTGGCCGGTGAAGTGTTCGCGCTGACGGCCCCTAACGCCTTGGTGGTGCGCACCAACATCACCGGCCTTCGCGGCACGCCGGGGCGCCCGACGTTTATTGAGTGGGTGTTTAGCGAGGTCGAACAGGGCAGGCCGTTTCGACTGTTCGACGATTATTTCGGCTCGACCATCGATACCGGTGCGTTTGCGGATATTTCGTTCGATCTGATCGCCAGCGATGCGGCGGGGCGCTTCAACTTGGCGTCCAGAACGGTATCCAGCAAACAAGACTTTATCTTGGCCGCTGCACGCAAATTGACTGGCGTTGATCCCGATTATACGTCGACGAGTGTCGCCGAGTTGGCGACGGCAAGGGCGGAGAGTGCTGGCCTTGATGTCAGCAAAATTGAGAAACACTTGGGCCGCCCGATGCCGGATCGGGACCAAGTGGTCTCCGCGTTGGCGGCGGCTTGGGCGAAACGAGATACTTCCCCCCGGCGATGAAAACGCGTAATATAGGGCTGCCTGTAGAATATAGGTCATAAAGGATAACGCTATGAAGAATACTTGGCGGTTCGGCGAAGAAGAGCGCCGGAATATAGACGATGTTTTCGAAGCCGGTGAAGGCTCGGCAACATCGGGTAATTTCAACAATCTGTTTGAACATAATTTTGCCGAGAAAGTCGGCGCCCAGTACGGCGTTACTTTTAACTCCGGCACGTCGACGCTGCATGCGGCGTTGCATGCGGTCGATGTCGGCTACGGCGACGAGGTGATGATCCCGGCGCTGACCGTGTATGCGAACTTGGCCGTCGTGATCGCGCAAAACGCGGTGCCGGTGTTTATTGATGTCGACCCCGACACCTTTAACATCGATCCCGCCGACATGGCCCGCAAGGTGACGCCGCGCACCAAGGCGATTATGCCGGTGCCGTTGTACGGCCTGCCGTGTGATTATGATGCGATCCGCGCGATTGCCGACGAACACGGCATCCACGTCATCAACGATGCGGCGCAGGCGTTCTTGGCTGAATACAAAGGCCAGCCGATTGCGTCGTTGTTTCCGATCACCAGCTACAGCCTGGATGCGACCAAGCATATCACCACCGGTGATGGTGGAATGATCGTCACCAACGATCAGCATCTGGCGACGCGGGTGCGTAAGTTCGGCAGCTTGGGATATCGCGCGCTGACCGGGAATGATGGGCGTATCCGTGTCAATAAAGACATCTTCCAAGACCCGTCTTACAGCCGTCATGACGAGCTTGGCCTAAACTATAGGATGAGCGAATTCGCCGCTGCGGTCGGCTTGGCACAGACCGAAAAGATGGAACACTTCGTCAAGGTCCGCCAAGACATCGCGAAGATGTACAAAGAAGCCGTCAACGGCTGCAACTATATCCGCCCGCAGCACGTGCCTGACGACTGCACGTCGGCGTACTGGACCTATACGGTCAAGTACGAACGCGATGACGTGTCGTGGCAGGATTTCCGCAAAAAGTACATGGAGTTCGGCGGTGACGGCATCTATGCGGCGTGGCAGGTGTTGTATAATGAGGTCGTGTTCACCTCCGATGTGTGGCGCAAGCATTGCCCACCGTTGTATGACGACTATACATTTGAACGGTGCCCGGTGGCCGAAGATATACAGCCGAAATTGATGCAACTGGTTGCCAACTACGAAAGCACCGAAGCGGCGGCACCAAAGGTTGAGGCGCTGGCCAAGACGATCCAGCACTTCGCTTAAGCGTGATGGCCATGCGCATGGGCGCCTTCATTCCGATCAGATTGGATTCCGAGCGGCTGCCGGCAAAATCCTTAAAGCCGGCGGCCGGTCGGCCGATTTTGTATCACCTGTTGGACCGCGCCGCGGCGTGCCCGCTGATCACTGACGTCAAAGATATCGTCATCTGCACGACGCCCGACGCCGTCGATGATCCGTTGGTTGATGCGGTCGAAGCCTATGGCGCCTCGGTGTTTCGGGGTGACAAAGACGATCTGATCAAGCGCTTCAAAGATGCCAAAGACGCGTTTGGCTTTGACTATGTCTTGCAAATCGATGGCGACGACCCGTTGGTCGACCCAGACTACATGGGGATGACCTTGCAGGCGCTGATCGACGATCCTAGCCTGGATGCCTGCACCACCGTAGGTCTGCCGTTCGGAATCAACGTCAAATCGTTCACCGCCAATGCCATGGACAAGGTCTTTGCAGCCTATAAATCACACGCCAACGACACTGGTTTCGCTTTGTATTTTATTCAGTCGGATTTGTGTGTGTGCAAAAAGATCGCGCCGGTCCAATTTGATCACGTGTTGGACGAGGCGCGTCTTACGCTTGATTATGTTGAAGATTTGACTGTGTTTCAAAAAATATTGGATGCGCTTTATAAGCCGGGTCCACCTGCAAGCATTGCCGACATCAATGCGTTTTTGCGCGCCCATCCGGAGATTATGGCGATCAACAACGGCCTACAAGAAAGCTATATGGAGCGGTCCCGCGCCAAGGTTGATTTGGAATACGTTGATCCCGACGGCGCGGTGCGCCGGATCGATTATTAAAGGCTGGATGACATGAAACTCGGCCTCGGTACGGTGCAATTCGGCAGAGACTACGGCGTATCTAATGCCACCGGTCAGGTGGCCGATGCTGAGGTGCGGGCGATTTTAGCCCGCGCCCAGGCTGCCGGTATTGCCGTCTTGGATACGGCGGCGGGCTACGGCGCAGCGGAAACTGTGTTGGGCCGAACCGCCACCGACTGGCCGGACCAGAGCATCGTCACCAAAACCTGCGTACTCCGTGACATGGGCGCAGGTATGGACCCGGCGCGCGCGGTGCAGGAAACCTTTGCAGGGTCTTTAAAAAGATTAGGCAGGCCTTCGGTTTATGCGCTGATGGCACACTTGGCCGATGAATTGTTATCGTCCGACGGTGACGCCATGTGGGCGGCGATGGCATCGATCAAAGCGGGCGGTGGCGCGCAGAAAATTGGCGCAAGTTGCTATACGCCGGACGAGGCACAGGCCCTGTTGGACCGCTATCCGATTGAGATTTTGCAGCTGCCGATGAACATTTTTGATCAGCGCATGGTGGCGTCAGGAATGCTTGACGCGTGTTACGCTAAGGGCGTCGAAGTGCATGTGCGTTCAGCTTTTTTGCAGGGGTTGATTTTGATGGACCCGGATGCGCTGCCCGATGGTTTCGCGTCTGCCCAGGCGTCGTTGCGTGCGCTGCGACGTGCGGCGAACGAAGCCGGCGTATCACCGCTCGCCCTGGCGCTGCGCTTCGTATTGAATCAGCCGGCGGTGGCACGCGTGATCGTCGGCGTGACGTCGGTGCGTGAATTGAATGAAATTCTGGCCGCGGCCGATACCGAATGCGCCGTCGACTTTGCGGCGCTGGCCGTGGATCAGATATCGCTGATCACACCTTCGATGTGGCCGCCTGACAGCGACGAGGCGTGGGCATTTCGCTACGAGATCGCGGAGCAGGGGGCATGAGCGCACCGCTCGACAATCCGGGCCTTTGGATGAAAATGCAGATCGCCGATCTGTTTCCGTTGATGCGATCTTTGACCGGCGAGGGCACGCGCGAAACCATGCGTAGGCTCGCCAAGCACGTGCCGTTCGAACTCACCGAAGTGCCGAGCGGCACCGAAGCTTTCGACTGGACCGTGCCCGACGAATGGACATTTCGCGAAGCCTGGATCGAAGGGCCCGACGGGAAGCGCGTTGTCGATGCCGCGGATCACACGCTGCATCTGGTCAATTATAGCGCACCCTTCCGGGGCGAGATGGATTTGGCGGAGCTGAAAGATCATCTGTATACGCGCCCAGATATGCCCGACGCGATTCCGTATGTGACATCTTACTATCGGCGCCATTGGGGTTTTTGTTTGCGTCATGATGATTTCGAAAAGCTGGCGGAAGGGCGTTACAAAGTCTGCGTCGACACCACGCTGCAGCCGGGGTCGATGACCTATGCAGGGTTGGTGATCCCCGGCGAGAGTGATACGGAGATTCTGCTGTCCAGTTATTGCTGTCATCCGTCCATGGCGAACAACGAATTGTCAGGCCCCGTGATGCTGACGTTGCTGGGCCTTTATCTGCAAAGTTTGCCCGCACGACGTTACACGTATCGCCTGGTGTTGGTGCCGGAAACCATCGGCGCTATTACCTATCTATCGAAGAACTTAATGCATATGCGCGAGAAACTTTTGGCGGGCTTGGTGGTGACGTGCACGGGTGGGCCGGGGGTGCCGGCGTATATTCCGACCCGCGCCGGTGACAGCTATATCGACAAGCTTGCCTGCCATGTGATGGCCAACGTGATGGAAGAAACCCGTATCCTCGACTTCACCGCGTCATCCAGTGACGAGCGCCGTTACAACGCGCCAGGTGTCGACTTGCCCGTGGGCTCGGTGGTGCGGACGCGGTACTTCGATTATCCAGAATATCATACCTCAAAGGATGATTTGGATTTTGTGACCCCCGAACAACTCAGCGCCAGTTTTGATATTTATGTGAAGTGCTTAAATGCATTGGAGCACAATCGGAAATACCAGGTAACGACACTCTGTGAGCCGAATTTGGGCAAGCGCGGCTTGTATCCGACAGTCGGCGGCGCGCACCATATCGAGACTCGTCTAAACGATATTTTAGCGCTTTGTGCCTATGCTGACGGCGAGAATGACCTTGTTGACATTGCAAATATACATTCTCGACCTGTTTGGGCATTTTATGATACAGTTAAGGACTTAATCGCGAACGGATTGTTGGAACTTGCCGAAGAATGACGGTAAGCGCCGGCGGGCAAGAAGCCCCGATCTGCGGTAAAGTGGCGAATGAAACTATGACTACCTATGGCCCAGAATAGGATATAGGAGTGTAACATGGCCAAGATTCTTGGTGTTTCCTGCAGCCTGCGCAATGCGCGCTTCGGCAGCGGTTCGGACAGCCTTATCGACGAAATCAAAGCGCTTGATGATCAGGACGCCTTGCAGGCGTATCTTGAAAATCAAACGCGGATACGTGCCGCCGACTTCATTGAAGCCGGGCGCGAAGAAGGTCTGCCGTTCGATAAAATTTATCGCAATCTAAAAAAAGCCAAAGGCGACCAGGGGCTCTCGAATTCCGAAGCGGCGCTTGTTGCATCGCTTTGGGGCGCGCACCGCGAAGATTGCGAGATCGCGCACGTCGGCCTTTCGCCGTTTTTTCCGATGAACGGTCCCGCCGTTGATTTGGATGAACTCAGAAAAATAGTGCTCGATAGCGACGGTCTGATTATTTCTGGGCCTGTCTACTTCGGCGACCGCGGATCGCTTGCACAAAGCTTCCTGGAATTCCTGCGCGATGATCCAGAATGCGCCGAACATGTGCGCGGTAAGATTTACGGCGGTATTGCAGTTGGTGCGAAGCGTAACGGCGGTCAAGAAACCACGTTGATCTATCAACTGGTCGACATCACCAACTTGAATATGCTGGCGGTCGGCAATGATTCGTCGACCACCTCGCAGTACGGCGGCACCGTGGTTGCCGGCGACGTCGGCACTATGCCGGATGATCCGTACGGCATGAAGACCTCGATCGGCACCGGCATGCGCGTTGCCCGCGTCGTACAGGTGATGGAAGCCGGCGCCACGGGTGATTTGGTCGACAAGACCAAAATTTCGGTCTGGCTGTTGCAAGACAGCGCTGGCCACGAAGGCCGCTCATACATTGAAAAGCTGTGCGCCGATGTGGAAAAGGCCAATCCCGATGTTTCGTTCGAGGTGATGGATTTTACCCAAGAAGAAATCTTTCGGTGCATCGCGTGTGATGTATGCCCGGTCGATACCGGCCCGCCCGAAGAATACCGATGCATCATTAAGAACGGCGGTGATTTGTTCGCGCGTATGCATGAACAACTGGTCGATTGCGACGCCATCTTGGTTGCTGCTTACAGCCCTGAAGACCGCCGTGATCTGAAAAGCGTCTATCAGCGTTTTGTCGAGCGGACACGTTATTTGCGTCGCGACGACTATGTGATCGGCGAGCGTTTGGTCGCCCCGTTGGTGATCAGCGAGTTGAACGCCCGGCAAAACCTGCACATTCGTATGATGACGTCGTTCATCCGCCATAACTCGGTCATGCATCATTCGCTGATCGGGATGGAGATGGAAGGCCGCATCATCAACTGGCAGCGCTTGCTTGAGCAGACCACAAAATTCGCCGAGACCGCCCGCCAAGTAACGGTCGGGCGCATTATGCGTTCTGGCGATGCCAGCATCGACACCCACTATAACCCTGTCGGGTATGTGATCAGCGCCGAAAAGCGAAGTGTTGACGCGGAAAAGGGTAAGGTCGAAGACTCCGACGAGATTCGCCGCGCCAATCGCGATCAGGAAGTCCGCCGCCGCTTGGTGCGTGGTTAAGGAGACACGGATGATGAATGCCGAAACTCAAAATGCTGCCGTGGCGGATGACATACGCCGGTTTCTGGCTGACGAGTGTTACGTCAACCTTGACGATATCAACGACGATACGTTGCTGTTCACCAGCGGCCTGTTGGGCTCGCTCGATATGATCGATCTTTCAGCTTATATCGAGGAGAAATACGGTATTGATGTGTCGGATGCCGAGGTGAGTATCGAGCATTTTGACAGCGTGCAGATGATTGTCGCCTATGTGGACGCGCGTCGCCAGGCCGCATGACGGGTCATTCTGAGATAGTACCAGAACGTGTCGACGCACCGATCCGCGCCACGCTGGCGACGGAGTCGGCGCGTATCTTTTTAGACTGCGCCGATGCGGTTTATACTCGAGGCGAATTCCTACGCGCCGCCGAAGCCGGTGCAGCTGCATTGCAGGCGCAAGGCATTAAGCTCGGCGACCGGGTGTTGCTGACCAGTGGTGCAGACAGCGTGTTTTGGGTGAATCTGGCAGCGGCGTGGTTTGCAGGCGCCGTGCCGGTGCCCGTCGCCCAGCAGATGACAGACGTCCACGCCGAAAGCATCGTCACAAAAGCCGGCCCATCATTGATTATGCGCACCGATGAACGTCATCCGGATGCGTTCAAGACGCTGCCGGTGTTTCAGAAAATAGCAGACGCCGTGTTCTCCGTGCCGGCGATCACCCCGCAAGACCAAGCGGCGGTGCTGTTCACCAGCGGCTCAACCGGGCAGCCCAAGGGCGTGAAGTTGTCGGGGCGATCATTGACGGGGAACTCTCGGGGCATTCTGAGCGTGCTCGATCTGCGCGACGGTGACCGGTTGTTTATCTCGATTCCATCGCATTTCACCAGTGCCATCAACCATTTCATCGCCTGTGGGTTGACGGGGGCGACGTTGGTGTCGCGCGAGCAGAAATTGATGAAGGCGGATCTGCATAAGTTTATCTTGAACCACGACATCACATGTTTTGGCGGCGCACCGATGCAATTGCGCTGGCTCGCCGAGTGCGCCGAAATCACACCGATGCCGCGCCTGCGCTGGGTGATGAGTTCCGGCGACGCGCTGCCGGTTGAGGTGATTCGTGCGTTGCATACATTTCAGCCAAACACCGCGATCTTTACCGTATACGGCCTGACTGAATTGGGCGGCCGATTCTGCATCTTGCCGAGTGACGCTTTACCTGCGCACGCCGGCGCCGTTGGTCGACCGATGCTGGGTCTTACGGCGACGATCCGCGACGAAGCGGGCGCGGCGCTTGAGGATGGTGAAGAAGGCGAAATCTATGCTGATGGGGCGTTCTTGTTCGACGGCTATATCAACGACCCGGAGGCTAGCCAACATGCGCTGACGCCGTTCGGCATGCGCACCGGTGACATCGGATATGTCGACAAGGCCGGCTATCTGCGTCTGGTTGGGCGCGCGGATGATATTTTTAAGGTATCGGGGCAAAAGGTGTCTGCGTCTGAAATCGGACGGGTGGCGATGATGACGGGCTTGTTCGAGGACGTCGCTGCGATGCCGATGCCGCACCCGGTCGCAGGCTCGGCACCAGTATTGTTTTATACGATGAAAGACGGCCAGGCGTTCGATAAGGGTGCCGTGGTCCGGGCGATCCGTGCGGCATTGCCCGCCAACCACGTCCCACAAGCGTTTGTGCCCACGCAGACGATTCCGCGCACGGGGTCGGGTAAGCTGCAACGCGGCCAACTGCGGCAACTCGTCGCCGCGCTGGCGTCCGGGAAAGAGAGCGCAGCGTGAAAGCGACCTATTCATATGATGACATTTTGGCTGCCTATAGCAGTCTGGGCGTTACGACTGGCGAGACGGTCTATGTCACGTCTGACCTATGGGAAGTCCGTGGCTTCGAGAAGCCGGGCGGCAAGGCGCTGTTGAAGGCGCATGTGGATGCGATCCAAGAGCTGATCGGCCCCGGCGGCACAATCTGTGTGCCCACCGCCAGCGTGCACCTTTGTAACACCGACGAGCCGTTCGATCTGGAAAAGACCGAGGGCAAACTACGCGGTGCGATATCAGAACACGTGCGCCGTTTGCCCGACAGTCGGCGTAGCTTCCATCCGTTTTTTTCCTACGCCGCCGTCGGCCGGAAGGCCGATGCGTTGACTCGCAACGCGCCCAGGGGTGCATTTGTCTATGGTAGTCCTGAGTACCGGATGATGGATGAAAATGCGCTTTGCCTCAGCATAGGTAAACATCCGCGCTTTACCTGCACCACGGTGCATTTGGTCGAGCAGGCGATGGGCGTGCCATATCGCTATTCAAAAGAATTCATGCATCCGGTGATCCGCGACGGTGAGGTCTCGGTCGAGCCGTTCAATTACTTTGTCTATTATCTGGACTCCGATATCGAGCGGGACGGTAACCGGACCTTGTTCAAACGCTTGGCTGGTGAGCTTTTGATGCAGGAAACGCAGCTCGGCGCGGGCACAGTGTACAGCTATCGCATGCGCGAGTTCTTTGAGCGGTCGTGCGACATCTTCAATGACGATATCTATGTCTGGTGCGAGACCCCGCCGACGCAGCGTCCATGGCGCAAATGACATCTGAAAATGCGGGCCGCGTGGTGTTTCGTGCCAGCGCATCCGGTGCCATCGGCGGCGGCCACGTGATCCGCTGTTTAGCGCTTGCCGATGCCTTGAAAGCCGAAGGCTGGATGTGCACGTTCGCCAGTGCGCCGGAAAGTACTCTGACCGCGCCGACACTCGGTGATTACCCCATTATTGAAATCGACGAAACCCTGTCCGAAGCCGCACAAAGCGCAATTATCGGGGCTGCGGTTGAGGGGGCGGATATCTGCATCGTCGATCATTATGGCCTGGGTGCTGACTTTGAGACGGCGGCCCGGGCATGGGCGGCCAAGATCGTGGTCTTTGAAGATGTGCCTGCGCGCCGCCATGATGCCGACCTGTTGTTGGATGCGAGTGGTGGGCGGCGGGCTGAAGCCTATACGGATCAGAAGTTGCTGCCTGACACCTGCATGGTGCTGGCTGGGCCGCGTTATGCGCTTTTGCGGGATGCCTTCGCCTTGGATGCTGCGCCGCGTGCGTCGGGGCCGGGGCTTTGGCGTATCTTTGTCTCCATGGGGGCTACAGATCCCGATAATCTCACCGGTGAGGCGCTGACGGTGTTGGCGGCGACGCTGCCGGACGTGGAAATCGATGTGATGTTGTCTGCTGCAGCCCCGCATTTGGCCGCGCTTCGTGCGACCGAGATGGCGGGCGTCACGGTGCATGCGGGCGTCAGCGATGTTGCGCGTTTGATGGCGGGTGCCGATCTTGCCATCGGCACGGCGGGGATAAATTTGTGGGAGCGCTGTGCGCTGGGTGTGCCGTCTTTGTTGGTGATTGGCGCCGAAAATCAACGCGACAATGCGCACTTCGCCGAAGCGGCGGGGGCGGCGATGATTGTGGGCGAAGAGGGCGTGTTGTCGGGCGAAGCGCTTGAATACGCGCTTAAAGATTTGGCGCGCGCACCCGAGCGACTTGATGCAATGCGATTAGCCGCACTTGATGTCTGTGATGGGATGGGGGCGAAGCGGGTCGCCGACGCGATCGCTGCGCTTATGAGAATAGGTTGAGGATTGAGCCTCTCGGGGCTTTGAAATCGGTACCTTGTGCCAAACCGTCAGCAAGCGTGCTGTTTACCTCGAAGGCCAACGAGATCATCTTGATCAGCGTACTGTAGCGATTTTCGATGTCGTTGATTTCTATTTCCTTCGCGGCCAATTCGCCGGCCGTCAGCTGAGCCAGGTCGGCTTCAGTGCTGTAGGCCTTTTTGTTGGCGTCGGTGATCACTTGGTTGATGCCGCCGACCAAGGTCGTCGTCGAGTTGGCATAGTTTTCTGAGCGCACGGCAATGGTGTTTAACGCATCTATGAAGTTACGGTTATCGTTAGTCGGAGACCCCGAACCTTCGGCATCAATCGGGCCGGCGACCGCAGTGAAGCTTTCCAATATTTCCAATTCGGCGCGCATGCGGTTGGCGAGGTTGCCGTCCGTGATGCCGGGAATTTGCGTCGTCTGGTTCAGTTTGTAAATTTCTTCTTTGAGTGCGCTGACCGTCGCATTCAGCGCAGCGGCTTCGTCTTCGCTGAGGGTTTGATTATCGTCGGCATCGGCGTTGATGATCGCTGTGCTCGCGGTGTCACGTAGCTCAAGGAATCGAAGTGCGTTGGTTTTGAGCTCGGCTTGAATGCTCACGAGCCCCTCAGCCTTGTCGAACAAGGCATCGCGTTTTTTCTGCAACTCGGCGACTTTACGCTCGGTGCCGTCGCTGGTGACTTTGGTAATTTCGCGGTCGCGTTGTTGCAATAAGCCGCGCTGCACTGAATTAAACCGCGTTTCGAACGCCGCTTTATTCAGGTTCTGGCCGATCTTAGCGAATTGTTTCGCGAACTGATTGATCTCAACCATTTGTTGGGCTCTTGCCAATCGGTAAAAGTTTTAAACAACGACCGAAGCTTAACACACAAAACGAAAAATTGATTAACGAATACAGCAATAGAAATATGTGGTCTTTTTTCGAGTCCCAGTATTTGGGCCCCCGACGAATGAAGCCGCCCTTTATGGAGGGCGGCTTCAAACGTTTGTCGGACGCTCTGCCGCTCTTTGGTATTAACCGAAGAGCTGCAGGATCGAAGCTTCAGCCTGAGCGGCCAAAGACAGCGCCTGAATACCCAACTGCTGGCGGGTCTGGAGGGCCAGCAAGTTAGCACCTTCCTCGTTGATGTCGGCAAGCGTCAGCTTGTCCGAACCTTCAGTCAGCGTATTGGTATACTGCTCAGTGAAGTCGAGGCGGGTGTTCAACAGGGCCACGTTGGCACCCAGCGTTTGCGACTGGGTCCGCAGCGTGGTCAGTGCGGAGTCAAGTTGGTCGATGGTTAGGTTGATCTCCGTCGTGTTACCAGCCGAGAGGAGACCCCCCACGGAGAACTCACCACCGTTTGCCGTGATCGCTGTGGTGGTGCCACCGAACTGGACACCGTAAACGGCAGTGTCGTCGCTGGTTGAGGCGGCGGTTATTGTGTACGTGGCGGCGGTTGTTGCACCGGTCACGTTGAAGGAAGCGTAAACGCTACCCGTAAGCGCAGCTGCTGTCGGGAAACCAGGCGTCGTGTCACCGGCCGTGACACTGAACACTTCAATCGTCACCGTGCCGCCTTGGGTCAACGCTAGGGTCGTCCCCGAGGTCAGGCCCAAGGTAACGGTTGCTGTACCCAAGGTGAACTGCAACTGGGCGCTGTCTGCAGTCGTCAACGTAACGGCAGACGAGCCGTTGTAGGTCAGCGTGACCGAGTCTTTAACGCCGGTGGTCGAAGCCGAGAAGGCCTGTGCCGAGTAACCGAACGCCGCGTTCGCCTGTGCCGTTGCCACCAACGCAAGGTTATTCGAACCGATACCGGTGGTCGACGTCACAACGCCGACGCTCAGTGCAGCGCCTTGGGTCACGGTCAACGCAGAAGCGGTGCCGACCACGAAGTTAAACGTGGAGCCGGTGCCGTACGTGAAGGCAACAGTTTCACCTGCGGTGAACGTCTTATCCGAACCTTGGAACGATACCGAGAAGCTGGTGCCGGTCGTGGTCGTGATGAAACGATCAGTGAAGGTGTTGCTGGCAGCGGTGAGGGTGGTGTTGGTAATCGCCGCGTTGGTGGCATTGTTGTCGCCGGTGTAATACGACGCCGCACCCACGTTCAGACCCGTAGTGTCGGTACGAAGGTCAACCGAGCCAATGTTCAGCAAGCTGGCTGTTTTCTCGGAGAATTCGATGGACACCGTTTGACCGGTACCGTTGATCAGGTTGGTGCCCTGATACGTCGCGTCAGTTGCCAGGTTGTTGACCTGATCACGCAGGTCGTTGAACTGCGTCACGAGGTCGGAAATCTGCGCGTCGGTTGCAGATTTCATCGAGTTCGCAACACCTTTCATCTGCTTGACCAGGGATTCGATGGCTTCAACGCCGTCGAGTGCCGCGGTCACTGTGCTGATGCCCTGGTCGATACCGTCTTTTTTCTCGAGGAAGTCGCTGGAACGGTCGCTCAAGCTTTTCGCTTGGAAGAACGCAACCGGATCGTCGATGGCAGAGCCAACGCGAAGGCCGGTCGACAAACGCCCTTGGGTCCGTTCAACGAGGCCCGTGGTATTTTGCAGGGAAAGGAGACTTTGCCGCACTGAGGCGGAAAGAGTTACGTCAGACATAATTCAGAACTCCATTCTAGAGGTCATTAATGTTACGGCCTTCTTGGCCACTTTGATCCACATCCCCAGTGCTGTTTTCTTCTGAAAATCGCACTAAAGACTTCCGTCGATCCAGCAAACCATAGCCGAACACACTCAATACCGCAAGTGATTTTGATCACACCTTGGTTAATTTTTATCATTATAAGGCGTGCAGGGAATTGGCCACGATGGCTCAGTGTTCACCATCAACTATGTTAACTGCTTATCAACCAAAACCAAAGAGACTAAGCATTACGACAATTTAGGTCTAATCGGCCGGCGCGCTCTGAGGTCAGGGAAGTCGGCCTATCTATAGCGGGGATAATCGATGAAATCGTGGCTCGGCATCACATGGGGTATTTCCAACCGATTCGGTTGGGGTGTTTACGGTCTGAACCTGGTTTTGGAATGCCTGCGCCGTGGCGCACCGACGCCGATTTGTTTTGCTGATATCGTAACAGAGCATATGCCGGCCGACGTCGTTCAGACGTTACGCCCTGTGATCGATTTTCGTGAGCAGAATCTGCAGCACATGTTCCGAATGTCGCAAGTCGCCAAAGTGCAGGATTCAACGATACTGCATGCGCTTGGCAACGGCATGGAGTGGAGCCTGATGAGCCAATCGTTTGAAGGCGATGTCAATATTGGTGTTGTTTTCTTTGAATTTAACGAGATTACGGCCGCCGGGCACGATCGCATATCTAGGTTGGACGGCATGATTGCCGGTTCCAGTTGGAATGCCGACGTGCTGAACGGATGGGGCGTGAAGAATGTGCGCACCGTACTACAGGGCGTCAACACGGCGATTTTCCGCCCGATGGCGCCGACCGGCAAATATAAAGACAAGTTTGCCGTTTTTTCAGGCGGCAAGCTCGACTACCGCAAAGGCCAAGACATTGTCCTGCAGGCGTTTAAAGAATTCTCGCGCCGCCACGATGATGCGATATTGGTGACGGCTTGGCAGAACCTTTGGCCGCTTACCGCAATCGGCTTTGCGCACTCGTCACATGGCCCGATGCCAAAGGTGTTGGCGGATGATACGCTGAACATTAAAGACTGGGCCGCCGCGCACGGCGTTCAACCGGATAAGTTTGTGGATTTGGGGATGGTGCCGAACGAGCAAATGCCGGATATCCTGCGCGATATGGATTTGGCGGTTTTTCCAAACCGGTGCGAAGGCGGCACCAACTTGGTGGCGATGGAAACCATGGCCTGCGGCGTGCCGTGTATATTGTCCAATAACACCGGCCACAAAGATCTAATCGGCGATGATCGATGCTTTGTGTTGGAGACCCAAGATACCGTTCATTTCCCAGGCGTCAGCGTTGACGGCTGGGGCGAAAGCTCGGTCGACGAGCTTGTCGCACGCATGGAAGAGGCTTACGCGGCAAAAGACGCGGCCAAACGCATTGGTGAAAAAGGTGCTGCGTTTATGAGCGGTCTATCATGGGAAAATCAGATTGGTGTATTGTTGTCGACGATTGAAGAGCTCGAACAAATCAAACAAGAGGCGACGGGATGAGCGACGAACAAGGGACGGATACGCCGCACGAACTCAGCTCAGAAAGCGTCAATGATGCTTTGCTGCGCGCGATGCAGTGCACCAACGAGGACGATTGGACGGGTGCGGTCGATATCTGCAAACAGACTATTTCGAGCAACCCGACGGCGGCGGAGCCGTATTTCGTGCTTGCTGTTATCGCGTTCCGGGCCGGCGACGAGGCGCAAGCCATCGAAATGGCCGAAACGGCGCATCAGATTGATCCGGACACCCGCGAATACGCGCAAATTTTGGGAGCGATCCTGGCTCGTGTTGGACGTTTGGCAGATGGGGCCTATTACAGCAAGTTGGCCGAAATTAACGAGCCGCATATTTTTCTTTCCACCGTGGTGCCGGAAGGCCTGATTGATTTCCAGACGGCGGCTGAGGCGATACGGCCGTCTGGTCATGGCGTTGAAAGTGCGCGGCGTTTTAATGTTGGTGACTTCGAAACCGCATTGCGCGAAGCGATGATCGAGGTTCGGATCAACACCGGCGATGCGTCTGCGTATCTTTTGGTGGCAAAAGCTGCCCTCGTTTTGGGCCGTTACGGTCGCGCGCTTGGGGCGGCGCAGGCGGCCGTTCGCCTTGATCCGGAAAGCGTTGTTGCACGGGGATATTTGGCGCGTGCGCTGAATAAACTCGGTCGCTATGACGAAGCCGCATCCGCAGCGCGCACGGCGATGGCCATGGCGCCTGAAGATGCCGAAGTTTATGCCGTGGCGATGCATGTTTTCGCAAGCGCGCCCGACGCGGATGTTGACGATCTCAAGGCCATTGCCGCCGATTTCGCCGCCGCATTTGCCGCCGATAACGCGGATAATAGCGATGTCCGCGAAAAATTGCCCAGCGATGCACCACCGCATGTAGGATTTATCTCTAACGGCTTTTTCCGTTGTCCCATTGGGGAGATGCTTTTGCCTTGGTTCGGGGGCTATGACCCCCGCAGCGCAAGGGTTTCCGGCTATCAGCAATCGGTTGCCGATGATACCGTGACGACGGCGCTTCGCAACGGGGTCAACCACTGGCGCCCGGTCTTCGATGTCGACTCATACACGATGGCTCATGTGCTTCAAACGGAAGCCCTGGATGTTTTGGTCGACGTGTCGTCGATTGAGTTCGATACGCGAGTCACGCTTGCGGCGTTGAATCCGTGTCCGGTTCGGGTCGGCGTCTCGACATTGCCCGAGCCCGGCCTCGCGCCTGGGATTACCCATGTTTTGACGGACGAGACGATGGCGACCGGGGATCAAAGTATGCTGTTGGACGGGCAGGCACTGATCACCGTGCCGGGGACGCTGTTCGCGCACGAGCCGTATCGCTCGCTGCCGCAAGACGAAAAACGCATCGGCGTCGAAGGTGGAGTCATTACCTTTGGAGCGTTGGCATCTCTGCCTGAAGTCTCCGCTAGGTGCGCTGAAGTGTGGGCGCGTATTTTGCGCGCAATCCCAGGCTCGCGTCTGATGATGATTGATGACGGGAAACTCGGCGATGATCGTCGCACGCGGCTACGGGAATATTTTATGAACGCAGGCATTGTCGATCACGTTGTGTTCGCCGCAGCAGACCCTGCAAGCGCGATGGCTGTCGATGCCGAGCGAGGATTGGACCCGTTCAAGACGATGGTGTCCGCAGATCATTGGCGCAGCATCGATGTTTTGCTTGATACCTTCCCCATCAACTGTGGGGTTGCGGTACGAGAGGCGCTTTGGTCCGGTGTGCCGACGATTACCTTGGCTGGTACGCGACGGGCCGGACGCATTGGCGCCAGCATTCTCGCCGGCGCGAAACTAACTAAGTGGATTGCCGAGACGCCTGATGAATATGTTGAAACGGCGATCTCGCTTGGAACAGACCTTGAAGTGCTGCGTTCAGAAAGTCAGGCTTTGCTGAATAATGTGGCTGCAACGCCGTTGTTCGATGCGCAATCAGGTGGAAAAGCCGTGCGCGACGCCTTGATGACGGCGGCGCGGCAGAGCCGGTCATGAGCGCCATCACCAACACAGCGGATGGAAATTCTATGATGGATGAAGAATTAGCGGTGGTTGAAGACACCGGCCTCGAAATGTCCGAAGCAAATGCGCCTGCATTGTTTGAAAAGAACATGGCGCTCCTCGAAGAGCAGGTCCCGCAGCTTTTTCAAAAACTGCGGGGGTACCAGCCGGTTTCTAAACTCGTATGGCTAGAAAACGGTGAGCCGTCGATCGAATTTCAAGGCTTTAAAGTCTATGAAGATGGCGCGTTGACCGAAGCCGAGAAACAGCTTGCCGATATGAAAAGGTATGCGCTTCGGCTGTTCATGAATAAGATGCAGCCTGATGGCATGGATATTCATGCGCGCGCGCCATACACACGCATGATCAAACGTTTTGAAGAAAGCGGCATCCGCTTTTCTGAAGGGACAAAACGAAAAGAGAGCTATTTTTTAATCGTTTTCGGCTGCGGCCTTGGACTGCATTTGGATGCACTGGTTGAGCGCACAAAATGCCGCGCCTTGATCATCGTCGAATCGAACGTAGATTTCATCTATCACTCAATGTCCGTTTATGACTGGCGCCCTCTGGTCGAGCGGATGCGCGCCCGCGGCGTCATCGAATTCTTGATGGAGACCAACACTGAAATCACATCGAATTATGTGAAAAGCGTGTTTCGTGCCTTCAATCCGATGGGTATGGATTCAGCGACGGTATTTCGTCACCAGCAAACTTCGGTGACACGTGAAGTAGAACGGCTATTACAGGAAAAGTATCGCACCGCGTTGATGGGTCTTGGGTTCTTTCAAGACGAAGTCAACATGATGGGGAACACCTATAAAAACTTGGAGGGTGGCAAAGCACGTATGGTGCGCACGCTGCCGAAATCCCCGCAGATGCCGGTGATCGTCGTCGGCACTGGGCCATCTCTGACCGGATTGATTCCGTTCCTAAAAGCGAACCAGGATAAAGCTGTTATCTTGGCGTGCGGGAGTGCCATCGACGTTATTATGGAGCACGGCATTCAGCCTGATTTTTGGGTGATGATGGAGCGCAGTTCGAAGATTTATGATCAGGCGCGCGAGACGGCGGAAATGTTCGACGTCTCAGAAGTCCGCTTCGCAGGCTCGACGACGATTTATCCGTCGGTGCCGACGTTCTTCAAAGAAGCGCTGTATTTCTTTCGTCCGGGCCTTTGCCCAGCGCCTCTATTTGCACGCTCTAAGGACGAGGTTGCGCGCGTCCCAGATCCTTTGGCGGCTAACGCCGGATTGTCTTTGGGGCTGCACCTCGGATTTCGTGAGTTTTATTTCATCGGCGTCGACGTTGGCTCGAAAGACAAAAGCCGCGGTCACGCGGCGGGCAGTTGGTACGAGCGTCATGATGCGGAAAACATCAAAGACCTTGGTATTCCGTTGCCGGGTAACTTTGGCGGCACCGTATGGACGACGTCGATGTTACAGTGGTCGAAAGAGAGCTTGGAAAACCTCACCAAATCTTCGCCGGGCAGGATTTTTTATAACCTCGGCGATGGTGCGTTGATCGAGGGTGTCGCGCCGAAGCATCCAAAAGCGGTGAAGCTGAAGCCCCTGACGCGCAGCAAGGTTGATTTGGTCGAAGACATGATGCAGCAATGCCCATTGTATTCGACGACTGATTTTAATCGGTCGTGGGAGCATCATGCGATTATTGATCGCTTGCCTGAATTTATCGAGAAACTCCATCGCGCCGTCCTTGATGACGAGAAAATGGATGAGTTTGCCTACAGTCGCACGGTCGCTAATTTATTGGAGCCTAACAACTCTTCAAACCCGATGGCAATGTTGCTCCGGGGCTCTATCTTTCTCTTCTTTATGGGTTTTGAATATTTCAGCAACCGCTTGATCGATGAATCTGAGCGCGAGGTCATCAATGCGATTTTTAAAGACGAATTCGAAAGTCTTATGAATACCATGAAACGAAGCGCGGACGAGGTGTTCCTGAGCCTCGAAGACGGCACTGAATGGGCCGAGTTCATTGAATAGCATGGGAGCCTCCAAGTGAACGAGAATGTAGACGAGGCGGCTCAAAAGGCAGCGCGTATCGAAGAGGTGGAAGCCGCCATCGCGCGCGCCGAAAGTGATGAGGCGTGGAGTGCCATTGATAAGCTGTATAATGAACTCTGGCGTACCAAAGAACCGACGGCCGTGCAGCTGGGTCGCCAAGCCATCGCGGTGTTCCATCTAAAAGACGTCCCGCGTGCTGCGACGATGACGCGCCGCGCAGTTCGGTTGGCGCCGGAGAACGCGCATCTTAGACGTCAGCTTGGCAAACTGTATTTCGAACTCGGGCGCTTCGATGTGGCGGAAAAGGAATTCCGTACCGCTATGGACCTTGAGCCCGATCATCCAGAAACCCTGCGTCGGCTGTCGCAGATCATTCAAAAAGACAAAGAGTCGCGCGCCGAGGCGGAAGAACTTTTAATCCGTGCCACCGAACTGGCACCTGACGAGGTGATTGGCTGGCTGCAGTTGGGGGCGCTCTACGGCAACGAAAAATATAACTTCAAAAAAGCCGAAGCAGCATTTGAGCATGCGTTGGAGATTTCGCCAAACGCGCCGTCGGCGCTGCACAACTACGGCCTGCTGAAGCGCTTTCAGGGCGATCTCGAGGCGGCGGAAAAATATCTTGAGCGCGCGTGCGAGGTGTATCCGAACGACAGCGATTTCGCGTTTTCGCTCGGTACCTGCCATATGTTTAAAGAAGACAATGAAACCGCGCTGACGTGGTTTCGCCGCGCGGTCGAACTGAATCCGCACAACAACGCAGCCCAAGTCTATATCGCGTTTTCATTGTTCTTGCTGGGCCGGATGCGTGAGGGCTGGGCGCAATATGATAAGCGCCTTGATCTGGCGGAATTTAAGACCACCAACTACGAACGACCCCGTTGGGACGGCACCGATCTTGAAGGCAAGACGTTGTTGATGTTGAGCGAGCAGGGCATGGGCGACAACATTCAGTTCGTCCGCTACGCGCCGATTGCGGCAAAAATGAACGGCGAAGTGATCGTGCTGACCCATGAATCGTTGGCGCGTCTGTTTAAATCGCTGGACGGCGTCAATCACGTCGTGACCTCGGTGCCTGAGCCTCGGCATTTCCATCGTTATTGCCCGTTGATGAGTGCACCCCTCGCGTTGGGTACTGACGAAAATACCATTCCGGGCGTCGTGCCTTACTTGACGCCACCAGCAGAAGATGTCGAAAAATGGGCGGAAAAGTTGGCGCCGTATACGGGCAAGAAAATCGGCCTTTGCTGGCGCGGCAATCCGAAGCATGTGCACGATCATTTCCGCTCGTCATCACTCGAAGAAATGCAGGGCTTGTTGGATATTGAGGGCGCGACGTTTTTCTCGTTGCACAAAGACCGCACCGAAGACGAGCAAGAACTACCGGACGGCCTGATCGACATCGGGTCGGAGTTCGGTGATTTCGCCGACACGGCGGCTGCGATGCTGAACTTAGACCTCGTGATCAGTGTGGATACATCGGTCTGTCATGTCGCCGGTGCCATCGGCGCGCCAGTGTGGACGATGATTGCGCGCGGCCCGGATTTTCGATGGGGCCTCGAAGCTGAGACCTCACCTTGGTATCCGACGATGAAGCTTTTGCGGCAAAAGACATTGGGTGATTGGTCCGACGTGTACGCCCGCATGCGCGCGGATATCTCAAAGCTGGCCGTCGAATAAATTTCGGATTAAAGCGCGTCTATGGTCGCGGCCAGCCCGTCGGATAAACTTGTTGGTGTCATCGTACCCAGGATTTGTTCGGCGCGGCTTGGATCACCCAAAGAGACCGGTACGTCGCCAGCGCGGAACGCTTCGAATGTGATATTCGGATTAACGTCCAGCAGCTTGGCTAATGTGTTCGCGGCGTCCAGCACACTTGTCGGATAGCCGGTGCAAACGTTGAGGATGTGCGCTTGCGCCTTTGTGTCGCGGTGCTTGATCGCAAAATCCATTGCCTGCAGGGTGCGGTTGATCACGTCGCCAACATAGATGAAATCGCGAACTTGGCTGCCGTCGCCATGGATTGTCAACGGATCGCCCCGTTTCAATCGACCCGCAAAGATCGAAATCACGCCGGCATAGGGCGACGTCGGGCTTTGACCGGGGCCGAACACATTGAAGTAACGAAGCCCGACCGAGTGGACCCCCAACAGGTCTGCAGTGACGCGCGCATGCGCCTCGCCGGCCAGCTTGTCGACGCCGTAGCCGCTGAGCGGTACCGTCGCCGCATCTTCGTTGAGCGGCGCTTTCTCGGGCATCCCATAGACTGCGCAGGATGACGCGTAGACGACCGGGACTGCCTTGCCGCCGGCAGCGCCTGCGCGGGCAGCGGCATCCAGCACGGCAACGGTGCCGGTTTGATTGGTCAGATGTGCACCCAGGTAATCCTCAAGGCAGCGTGGCACCGAGGGGTCGCCGGCGAGATGAAAGCAGCCATCAATGCCGGCAAACGCGGTTCGCATCTGCTTGCCGTCAGCCGCGTTGCATGTGATCAGCGGAACGGACGACGGGATCGCGTCCCGGCTACCGGTGGAAAGATTGTCCAGCACGGTCACGTCATCGCCGCCGGCCAGTAAACTTTTTACCAGATGTGCGCCGATGAAACCGCAGCCGCCGGTGACCAGGTAATGGGCCACGCTAGCCCGCCTCGACATCGCCGCGTTTCAGCGGCTCGCCGGCAAGCTTATCGACACTGAGCTTACGCCCAAGCATGTCGTCGCGCTGATACGGCAAAATCGCGTCGGCAGGTGCCGGGCGTAGACTTTTGAGATCGCTATCGCTGAGCGTATCGCCGGCTTTCATGTCCCGTTCCAGGTGCAGTGCGCGGCGTTGCACGATCACAGTTTCGGTTTCGTTATCCTGCACCCGCTTGATGCCGTCACCGAGGGCAGCTTCAATTTCTCGGGTGCGTGCCACCATTTCGGCCCACGTCTTCGGCGTCATTGAGAATGGATGATCCGGCCCGGTGCGGTCGTTGTCGTCGGTGAAATGTTTCTCGATGCAGCGCGCGCCCATGGTGACGGCCGCCAACGTTGTGGCATGACCGGGCGTGTGATCGGAAAGGCCGATGATCATGCCGGGCCACGCGGCCTTATAGGTTTCGAGCACACGGAGATTGATGTGATGAAAATTCTCGACAGCGCCGGTGTAGTTGGTGTTGCACTGCATCAGCGCGAGCTGTGGCGTTTCGCAGAGCACGATGTCGACGGCGCGTTTGACGTCGTCCCAACTGGATGCCCCGGTTGCCATGAAAACTGGCTTGCCGCGCATGCTGATCTGGCGAAGGATTTCAGGTGTGGTGATGTCGCCGGACCCGATCTTAAACGCCGGCACCAACGGATCGACGGTATCGATGGCGGCTTTGTCATAGGGAGACGTCATGAAATGAATGCCGGCGGCATCGCATTCCGCTTTCAAGACATCGTCCCATTCACGGCGGTATTCGTTTTCTTCGTAGACGTCATATACAGATTTACCCCAAGCGTCTTGATGCTTGGCGCTGACGTCGAGTTGACGGAAACCTTTGTCGGAAACCAGATCGCGTGCCGTGAAATGTTGAAACTTGGCCGCGTCGCCGCCAGCATCGCGGACATGCCAGATCAGCGCCTTGGCCCGCTCTAAATCGCCATCGTGATTGGACGCGATGTCGGCGATGAAATAGGTCGGCTTATCAAGGGCGATGGTTGTGTCGGCGACGTGCAGTTCGGTTGCGTAGCGCATGGCCATGTATCCTTATCGCGCGCGGGCCCGCGTTAATTCGCCATTTCGGGCATTTGCCCCATGCTGTGCAACAGGGTGCGGAGCGTCTCGATGTCCAGCCATTCGGTGTTTAAGTCACTGGTATAGGCGAAGTCCATCGGCACCTGTGTGGCACGGTTACCGAAACGCTCGGCAATCGACGGGATCGGGAGATCGAGCTGCGATTCCATGATGAAGCGGTCCGTGAATTCATAGGTCTCGCGGTTATCGTCCAGTGGGATCATGGTTTCGTGTAGCTTTTCGCCGGGGCGAATGCCGATGGTATGGGTCTTGATATCGGGCGCCATGGCAGCCGCCAAATCCAGCACCGACATGGACGGGATTTTGGGCACGAAAATTTCGCCGCCCGCCATCATCGCAAAGCACGACAATACAAAGTTAGTGGCCTGCGGTAGGGTAATCCAAAAGCGCGTCATGCGATCATCAGTGATCGGCAGACTTTCGACGTCGTCTTCGATCATACGTTTAAAGACCTCGACCACGCTGCCCCGCGAGCCGACGACATTGCCGTAGCGCACGACGGAAAACCGCGTGCCGGCGCTGCCGCTCATATAGTTGCCGGCGATGAAGATTTTGTCAGATGCCAGTTTCGAAGCGCCATACAGATTAACCGGATTCGCGGCCTTATCGGTGGACAGTGCGATCACCTGTTTGACGCCGGCGCGCATGGCGGCGCGGATCACATTCTCGGCGCCGATCACATTGGTGCGGATGCATTCGAACGGGTTGTATTCCGACGCGCCGACCTGCTTCATGGCAGCGGCGTGGACCACGTAGTCGACACTACGCATGGCCATCTCGAGCCGTTGCGCGTCGCGTACGTCACCGATGAAGAAACGCAAGAACGGATATTCGTTCTCGGGATAGCGGAGCGACAACTCGTGCTGTTTGAATTCGTCCCTTGAAAAGATGATGACGCGCCTGGGCGCGAAATTATCGATGATCGTCTGCAAAAAGGCTTTACCGAATGACCCGGTGCCCCCGGTGATCAAGATCGACTTGCCGTTTAAGTCAAATGCAGGGTCGTCAAAGGGCCGAAGAATAGCGGCTTGATTGGTCATGGCGTTTCTCGCTCAATAACTCAGGGTTCAATTTTCGTGCGCGGACATGTTTTATGTCCGCGAATGTCTCGGGCTTAAATCTCGATTTTGACAGGATCACCTTTTTCGTCGGTTTCCGCCGTAGCGAGTTCAGCGGTTTCGTCTTCAGGCAAGTCTTCCGGGCTGCCCATCAGGCCGGCGGCAATGTTGCGGTTGATGTTGATCAACGTTGCTGCTTTTTCAGGTGATGGGTTCAGCATCGTGTCCATGGTGTGTTTGTCGATGAATTGACACAGCGTCAGGATGTTGCGTTGCAGATCAGGGGGCAGAGGATTTTCACCGACCGCCTGTTCAGCCTGTATAATCGTCCAGATGCGGAGGTTGAGGCGCAATGCATCACGGAGCCTGCGCTTATCGGTCGGGCTTTTGAAATCACCGTATTGCACCACGGCCGCGATCCGGCGCGCGGCTTCGATCAGTGCCCAAGCTTCGTTGTAGCGCGGGTTGCCCGGGCTCGGTAGATTTTTGCGTTCGTATTCCGCAATACTTTGGTCGTATGACACTTTTGACCTCCGATGGATCGATGCTGCCGACATTCGGCGTTCTTGGTGGGTCGTGGTTATTTCTGTGGCCTAGGCCACGATCAAAACCCGAATGCTCCCACTTTTTTCACACTACAGCATTGTTTCAAAAAAATGGTTTCAGAATCCCTAAGATTGCCTCTCGTCATCGCCATTAATCCAAGAACTACGTTGATTTTTAGCGAATTTGTTCGTTTCCAGCAGTGAGGACGGTCACATGGTGAATTCACGACCCAGTGTTGGCTTTTTTGCTGGCCATGAGAACCTCTGCCTGCTGCCAATCACCCATGTGGTTAATATCTAGAATGTGATCGGTTGAAATCACGTGGTAAAGCGGTTTTGCGTCGCGCACTGTACCGGTTTCGACAAGATGGTCGCGCGCGCAGATCTCGACAACACCGTTGATTTCGTAAAGCGGTTCGTAATCCTGGCGGTTCGGGTACGGTGGCCATTCCCCCATCAACGGGCTCAAGTGCGGCCCATCCAACCGGCACAGATAATAATGGGTGCGAGGGTCAATCTCGTGCACGGTGGTCAGCGAAAGTGCTGGCTGGTTGGTGATAAAGGCATCAATCGCGCCGATAATTTCAGTATTGGTGCGCAACGGATAGGTCGCGAATAAATTGACCACCGCGTCAACCTTGCGACCGGTTTTTTCTTCATAGGTCAGTACGGCGTGGCGTACCGCACCACCACTGTGTGCGGTATCGCTGGCGTGTTCGGATGGCCGGTCGATGACGTGCTGAACCCCAAGCGATTCTGAAATCGCACCGATAAACTCACTATCCGTGGAGACGCAAAAATCATCAAGCCGGTCATTGCTCAATGCGGATTCGATGGTGTAGGCGATCAGCGGTTTACCGCAAAGATGGCGGAGATTTTTCGCCGGAATTTGTTTCGAGCCGCCGCGTGCCGGCATCACCCCCAAGACAAACATGGCGTCAGCGCGCCATCGTCGTGAGTCGCTGGGCAGCGTCCGAGATTACACTCGGCCAGTCGCCGGGGGTGGGTTGGCGGATCAAATCGACGCTGTCGTACCAAGGCGTATCGTCGCGCCCAAGCATGTAGCGCCAGTCTGCGACATAGGCGATCAGCCCCCAACATGGCTTGCCGAGTGCACCGGCGAGATGCAGCGTTGCGGTATCAACGGTGATCACCAGATCCAGCGCGTCAACGATTGCAGCCGCGTCGGCGAAGTCGTTGATCAGTGGGCGTAGATCTGTAACGCCGGGCAGATCACCTTCTGCACCGACATCTAAGCGCACGAATGTGCAGCCTTCAACCGCCAGCAACGGCGCCAAGTCATCCGGCGTCATTGAACGTTTGAAGTTCTCTTTATGCAATGTCGAGCCCTGCCAGTTGATCCCAACTTTGAGGCCGGTAAGTTCTGCCAACGCAGCGGCGATGTCGCCACTGGGTTTGGGTGCTTGAAGATATGCCGCGCCGGAAATCTCATCCGGCGACGCAATCCCCAGCGTAAGAGGTAGGCTCATAACGGTGATCTGATAGTCGATGTTGTCGAGCGTGTCGTTTGGTCGGACTATGTCAAAGGGTGCATCCATACCTTCGATGAGGCGCAGCAATTCCGGTTGCACGGCGAATTTGACGTTGGCGCCGCGTGCGGCCAGCGGCGCGATAAAGCGGGCAAATTGCAAGGTGTCACCGAAGCCTTGTTCCGAACAGACGATGATCGATTTGCCGTTAATGTCACTGCCGTCCCATGTCGGGAGCGGAAGAATTCCCCAAGGGCGTTTGAATTCTCCGACATCCAAGCGGCGCTCATAATCTTTAAGGCCCTGTACCCATTCGCCTTTTAACAGCCGTAGCATGCCCAGGTTGCTGGTCGCATTGGCGTCATCAGGCGCAAGTTCGAGGGCGCGCATAAAATATTGTTCAGCCTCGTCAAACAGTCCCAACTCGCGGTAAATGGTACCGGCTAGATTCTGTACGCGGGTATCTTCGTCTGTCATCGCGAGGGCTTTTTCGACGTGTAGGCGGGCGTCGTCGAGGCGCCCGGCTCGGCGCTCCGCCGTCGCCAAGGCTGTCAGCATCCCGGCGTCGTCGGGTTGCCGTTCAAGCGCACGTTCGATCACCGCACATGCCTCATCGTAGCGGCTGGCGAGCATCAAGGCGTTGCCGAGGTTAATACCCATCTCGGGTGTCGCGTTGGGGTTGGCGGTCGCGATCTCCAAATGCGGGATGGCGGCATCATGATCGCCACGCTCTGCCATGATGCAGCCGATGTCGTTGTTGGCTTGCAGATGATTTGGCGCCATCTCAAGCGTGCGTTTCAACAGCGCCATCGTTTTGTCTTTGTGGCCGGAGAGGTTCTCCGCCAAGGCCTGCATATATATCAAGTCGGCATCGTCTGGGGCAGCGGCCTGCGCCTTGGCGAGATTACGCAGCGCGCGCTGCGTGCGGTGCTGGCGTAAATAAGTCTCGGCCAGCCGACGGTGCCCAAGCGCCGACGTCGGCGCCTCGTCAGCGGCCTTGCGATAAAAGTTTTCGGCCTTTGTCGTGTCACCCATGGCGGCTGCGATGTCGCCCAAGCCACAAAGCGCAATCGGATTGGAAGGCTGCAGCCCCAACAACTCGGTGAAAATCGTCGCCGCCGTGTCGCCATCGCCTTGCAGCAGGGCGTTATTACCTGCGCGCCCGGCTTCGGCGATCAGTTCAGATAGTTGCTCGGCACTTGGGAGTTTATCGTCGGGTGCCATCAGGCCTCCGCGTTGCTGGGGGATGAGGCGCCGCCGGCGGCGTCGGAATCCGCTTCGTCCGCCATGTTATTAAGCTTATCGATGCCCTTGTTGACGGCGTCGAAGGTTTTGACTTCGTGGGAAATCAAATTTCGGGTTGCTTTGAGGCCTTTGTACAGGTCGCCATCCGCCACGTTACGTTGGATATTCTCGCCGATGTCGGCGGCGCTCGGACACGCGTCAATGTAGTCTTTAAGGAATTGGTTGAAGCGGGCCAGATGCTCGTCACGGGTTTCGCGGAAAATATACGCGCACTGCAACTCGAAATAGACCCTGGATGCCGGCGTTGCGGCTTCTTGGTTCGACAAGATCTCTTTCTCGCGCATGATCGACGCTTTGTTGTGCACCAATAGCTGCGCATTGGAGCCGACGTTTTCCATCACAGCCCCATTCACGATCATTTTCTCGCCGTGCTTAAAATCTAATTTGAGAGGCACTGGATCGCTCCTTCGATCGACCGGTTCAACAATGCATTCCAATTTGGCGTCATCATTGACGCTGGCCGCTGCAACATCATCATTGCGGCTATCATAATGGCTTGTCGCACCTTAGCAAAAAAATGTTGGCCAAAGAACCCACGGCCCCGGCGGTTATGTCGGCTGAGTATGGACCGAGAAACATAAGGGTGTGTTAAGGAATGTGCACCGTCCGTGCAAAAGACAAAAAACTCTGTTCCGGCTCTATGGCCGGTTCAGAATGCAGTCAAAAGCCTTATGTCGCCAAACAAGAACGCGTTAAACGGTGACATCCAAGTTTGGATTGCCAGCATTATCTTGCTTCTTTTGCTCAGGTCCAGTGTCGGTTCCGTTACGCTCGCTTTCCGCAGCAGCGTCAGCACGACGCGCTGTACGCGCTTCCGGTGAAGTGTCGGTCACACGCTCAAGATTCTCACGAACCTGCAACTCACCTGCAGCTTTGGTAAGCGTAAGGGCCGCGTTCGGATAGGGCGGCGGAAGATTGCCAATCAAGTTGCTCATCCTTTTTCTCCAGTCAGAGCATCGAAGTTACGGGGGTGGCATTAACCCTTGAACTTCGCGGTGCCAAATGACACCTGAAACGCTATTTCTTGCGTTTCTTCGTTAATCTACAGAAACATCAAAACTTAATGTTTCCACCAAAAGGCTCGAAAACAACCGAGCCTGCAAGCGATGCTTATACGGTCATTTAACTATACACTCACCACTCACAAACAGATATTAGCCAATTCTGTCAATTGGGTCAATGAAAATTAACAGAAGATGAATATCTGGCCGTGCTGATTCATTTAGGTAGGGTGTTAGGCCGATAATATAGCGGCCTAATTGTTACAGGAAGTTTGTCAAACTCAGCTGTCTGATTCGAGCAAAAGTTTGATACGATGCATTGAGTACGCGTTCGTCATCCAGCAGTCGGGTAATCGATTCCAGCGGGTCTGCATTTTCAGCGTTGGCGATGGATTGCTCCAAAAAGCCGATGAACGAGACATGTGTCTGGTTGATGGTCTCGATCAGGAATTGGTCGAAGCCGATATCTTGAGCGACTTGCTCAACGCTGCCGGTCAGTTCAGTCCCATAGGGCGGGGTTCCATCGACGGTATTTTCCAGTGCGGAATCCAGCAGATAGCGGGCGTCATCCAAGCGACCCAGGTTTTCGTTGAGGCCACCTTCACTGCCGAACGAGCCTTGCAGTATAATCTTCATGGCGCGGATAGCTTTTTCAAATGCTGGGTCATTAGCCTGAACATCAAATTCGAAACTGCGGTTTTCGTCGACCCGATGCGTCAGTGCGTTGTCGTCGCCGGCATAATATGACGTCGCTGAAATCGAGCCGCTGGCGGCAAATGCCTGCATCCGGATTTCCGCCGCATCGGTGCCGTCACCAACACCGCTGAGAGTGCCGTTGGCGTCGGTAACTTCGATGTACGAGCCGTCCGTTGCTACTGCGGAAATCACATACGTGTCGTCATACCCCCCAGCGGAGCCAGACAACGTTATGCTGTCGCCGACCGCAAGGTTCGAGAATACGCCGGTGACGTCCGCCGTATCGGCACCGTTGCGCACGGCGATGCGGTTGGTAGCATCCGTGTAGGTGATCAACGAGCTGGATTCATAGGCGAACGAATTGCCGACTCCGCCAAACGTCACGCCATCGGCGTCGACTTCGGTTGTATCTAGATTTTCCTCGGTCGTAATCGATGAGCCGTCCGCTGAGATCGAGGCAATCGTATAGGTCCCGTCGTTGGCAACCGTGGTCGCGCCGGCGACGGTAATCCGATCGCCAACGGAAAGGCCTGCGAAAATGTTCGCAACCGCTGTGCCTGCGCCGTCGCGTTGAACTTCGATGGTGTTGGTTGTGGTGTCGAAGCTGATGTCGGTGTTGGTGAAGTGGTCGAAGAACGTGTTGCCGCTGTTGCCCTCGTCGGTCAGTTTGACCGCCTCGACGGTGATCGTCTTGCCGTCTGCGGACACGCTGGCGACGGTATACGTGCCGTCGTTTTCATCGGTGCCGCCAACGGTGATGATTTCGCCTGCGACCACCGTGCCGAACGCATTCGCCGTTGTCGCTGCAATGGTGTTGTTGGCACGATTAAAGGTCAAGTTGCCGGTGTCGTCATTGCGGAACGTGGTGCCGTCGGGGCGCCGAACGAAAGACGGCTCATCGTTGATCGTGATCACCGAGTTGGTATTGTCGATGCTGGTGACTTTAAAGGTGAAGTTGTTGCTGCCCGACCCGCCGACGGTAATAAATTCACCGGCTGTGATGCCCGCAAACTGGCCGCCGGTGGTGTCCGTGATCGTCCCTGCCGCTGCATCAAAAACGATGTCGCCGCCGGCCGAGGTGATTGATGGGGATCCCCCGGTGTCGGCTTCACGCAAAAACGTTACAGCACCGGCAGGTGTCTCGGTGGTGAGATTGTCGGCGATGGTCTCATCGGTCAGTGCCGTCGTCTTGACGGTGACGGTTTTGCCATCCGTAGACACACTTTCGACCGTATATGTTCCGTCGTTGTTGGTGGTATCTGCAACCGTGATGGTAGCGCCAGCGGTTAAGTTTGAGAAAATCGCCGATGTTGCTGAAATGGTGCTCGAGCCGGCATCCGTGGAATCGCCGTCGCTGTCACTGCTGAAGCGCAGGAAGTTGGCGTTGTTCAAATACAGTTGATTTTCTCTGTTGGTGTCGCTGGAAACCGAAAAGTTTTCTAGATGCGCGTCCCGTGTTTCCGGCACTTTGACACGTTTGCCATCATAAACGGACTGGAATGAACTAACCGAATTGACGTTCAAATCGACTGGCAGCGTTGATGCGCGCGCGCCGCTGAACAGATAGCGTCCATCGACTTCGGTGTTCAGAAGATCTTCCATGTCGCGAAGACCCCGGAATGCGGCTTGTTGAAGCGCGTTGACTTCGTCTTCGGTCATCGGCGTGCCGGAACCGAAGTTGTCCAACTCGCGTTTGAAGTTGGTCATGGATTCCTGCAGCGCTTGCACCGCCGTGGTGCCGATGTTCAGCCGCGTCTGTTCGCGCTCGTTATTGGCGATGTAGCGGGTTAGACGATCGCGCGTGTTTTCGATATTCAAGAGCCGCTGGGAATCTCGTGCAATGCCCGAGTACGTCGAAGACTTCTTCTCTGAGTTGACCTGGTACTGCAAATCTAAAAGGCTTTTTTGCGTGTTCAAAAGCCGATTAATGAGCTGCGTATTCGATGCATAAGAAGAGATACGAGACATGTTTTTTCTGCCTCCGTTTAAATGATGCGCTCAAGCGCATCGAACATATCGTTGATCGCTGTGATCACTCGGGCCGACGCTGAAAACGCCTGCTCGAAAATGATCAAGTTCGCCATTTCTTCATCCAAATTAACGCCGGATTCCGATTGTTGCTTGTAGGTCAGGCTTTCTGTCAACGAGCGCTGCGTCTTGAGGTCGCTGGTATTGTTGGCAGCCAAACTGGCATTGGTGGAGACAATCGAGGCGGCGCGCTGCGAGAATGTGTTTTGTACGATCGACAGGCCGCCGGCTGCCGTGAAGCTTTGCGTGCCGGTGAGCGCTTCGGCCATCGCTTGGACGATAGACTCTTCACCGACACTCATATAGTACTGGCCATTGCTGCCGAGTGCTGAGTCCCACTGCGCCAGACCAGTGCTCAAAAGACCAGGCGCTGTGCGGATATCGCTGCGCACCTGTAATGTCGAGCTGACGCGTACATCGGCGATTTTCATACCGATGTTCGACAGCACGGTCTCGGCATTGCCGTCGGTAATCTGGAAACTAGAGCCGCTGTTGTGTGATATCCGCAACCGTTCGCCATTGCCATCCGGCACGACGGCGGCGGTCAGCTTGACGCTCAGCGTGGTATCGATGTTGATGGCGTCTGCAATGTTTTGCAGTGTGTCGTTCGCGCCGACCGCAAGGGTGCCGATTGCGCCATTGGAATCACGGAACGTCAAGGTGCCCGTCGATGATGCGAAGCTTGAAGCTTGTACATCGGATTCCCACACGTTGTCGCTTAGGTTGTCGACGAACAAGTCGTTGAGTCCCAAGAAGTTGGCAAAGCCGGTGAACGTTTGGTCGACGTTGCCGTCGGCATCGCTATCGTAGCCGATTTCCACATCTGCTGCGCTCGAACCGTCAGTGGTCGCGGTCTCGTCACGGAATGCGAGCCCAAGGCTGGTGTTGTTGAGCGCGATGTTGAATTTTCCGGTTGTGTCGACAGTGGCGGTCGCGGTGCTGGCACCGTTGCTACGCAGCCAACTTTGCAGCGTTGCGGCAACATCGCTGACAGCCCATGCGGCGTGCGAGGTAAAGCCGGCGTCGGTCATGATGGTGTCGAGTGTACTTTTTTGACTTTCGTTGCCGCTGCTGTCGAACAAGATGATTGAGACGTCGTCGGTTGAATTTGTCGGGTCGAGCTGCATTGTTTGCGTGGTCGACTCTACGAATATGCGAGTCCCGTTGTATTCCTGCGCACCTGGAAAGGCGACGCCACGGTTATGGATTTGGTTCATCGTATCGCGAAGGGTTGCAGCCAGCTGGTCGATCTGACTTTGCATATCGGGCAATACTGAATCCCGCATGTCGATCAGGCCTTTGACCTGCCCATCACGAAATGAGGTCGTCTGATCGTTGGCGCTGACGGTGGTAGAGCCGATGAAGAAGCCGGAAAAATCACCTTCGGCGTGGGTCGTTGTCGGTGTAACCGCAGCGGCTGGGGTGTGCGTGATCGCCGGTGGCACGGTGTCGACAAGGGTCGAGCCGTTTGACGTGAACACCACCACATCGCCGTCTGAGCGATAGAAATAGCGAATGTCGACCAACTCCGAGAGCTGGGTTAATTTCTGGTCGCGCTGGTCGCGCAAGTCGGTGGTATCGCGTCCGACCGAGCCGTTCGAAATAATATCATCGTTGAGCTGATCGATATCATTGGTCAGCGTGCTCATGTCGCTGGCAACGTTGCTCAGTTCTTTGTCCGCCTGCAGGCGCAGTTCCTGAATCGATTTTGACAGGTCTTGCAGCATCAGCGTGACGTTTTCCGCCTGACGCACAAATTCGGTTTTCTCGAGCGAGCGTTCCGGCGTCTGTACCAAGGTCTCAACGGCTTGTGTCAGCTCGTCGAGCACGTGCGCAATCGAGGAGTTGTCGCCCGGCGCGCCGAACAAATCTTGCAGGCGGGCAAAGTAATTATCTTGTACGCTGAGCGTGTTCAACTCAGCGGTTTCAAGGCGCACACTTTTCAGCAGGCCTTCGTCGACGCGTCGGATGATGTCGGCAACTTTGACCCCGGAACCGGTGCCGTTCAGTGACTGGTTTTCCAGGGAGACGATTTTGCGGGAATACCCCTCGGTGTTCACGTTCGTCACGTTCTGCGCAATGGTATCCATCACGCGCTGGTTGACCAGCAAGCCGCTTTGTGCGGTTCGAAGAGCCTGCGTAATCGTGCCCATGGGGGCCTCTCTTATCTCTGTGCCGGGGTGTTCGGTCCCGGCGTTACGTCAAATTGCATCTCGGTCTTTTTGCCTGCCTCTTAGAGTGTCTGGTCGAGCGAGATCGCACCACCGTGTGCGGCCTGTTTATTCTGCGGCATTTGCGTGGACCCGCCTTTGGAATACGTGCCGGCCGCATTGGCGGTATCACGCAATGCCTCGGCGACAAGATCGACGATACGTTTTGATGCGAACATCGCCGCTTCCAGCATGCGTGCATTCCGGCGCATCAGGTCATCGACCTGAACTGCCAATTCTTTTAGCTCGCTTCGTGCCGTTTCGTCGGCGCCTTTAAGCTGCTCGGGATTTTCCTGCAATCCCATGACTCGGGCCTGATAGACTCGGCCGATGGTTTCTTTTTCATCTAGCAAAACACTCAGCTCACTGTGGCGACGATCGCTCAGCAGTTCGTGTTCGCGTTCCAACACATCAATCAGGCGTTTGGTCACGTTGATCAGGTCGGCCATTCGTTTATCGGCGTCCATCAGTTGTTCTCCTGCATCTTGATCATTTCGCGCATCACGGCGTCGGCGAGGCCGATGCCGCCGGCTTTGGAAATCGCTTTGCCGTATTCGTCGACCTGCATGTCGCGGTAAACTTTTTCGCTGTTGCCGCCGCCGAACATTTCCGAGGTTTTGATGCCGTCGAACATCGGGCGCAGCATTTCCGCGATGAAAACCGATTCGAATTCCTGTGCCGTCTCTTTGATCTTTTGCGGATCTAAGCCGCGCGCGTTGGGCAGAGCGCCGTTTGCGTTCAGGCGTGCGGCGCTCAGTTGCCCGGCCATGGCGTTGTCGATGGCGTTCATCACATCACCTCGATTTCAGCTTGCAGCGCGCCCGCAGTCTTGATCGCTTGTAAAATCGTAATCATGTCGCGGGGCCCGATGCCGAGTGAGTTCAGGCCGTTTACCAGTTCTTGCAACGTGACGCCGGATTGCAGCACCGACAGTCGTTTGTCTTCGCCCTGGTCGATTTCGATGTTGGTGCGGTCAACCGTGGTCGTGGTGCCGACCTCAGCGAACGGGCCGGGCTGCGAGACCTGATCTGTTTCGGTAATGCGGATCGTTAAAGAGCCTTGCGCGATGGCGACGGTCGAGATGCGCACGTTTTCGCCCATCACAATGGTGCCGGTCTGCTCATCAATGACGACGCGGGCCAACTGGTCGGGTTCAATCCGCAGCTGCTCGATGTCGGTCAGCAAGTTGACGACGTTGTTGGTATAGCTGGTCGGCACCGTAACCCGAACTGTTGTCGGATCGCTGGGGGCGGCGGCTTGGGTGCCGAGGAATGCGTTCACCGCCTGCGCGATGCGGCGTGCGGTGGTGAAGTCCGGGTTGCGGAGCGTTAATTTGACGCTCGTCATGCTGCCCATCTCGAAAGCGACTTCGCGTTCAACAATTCCGCCGCTGGCGATGCGGCCGGATGTCGGCACGCCTTTGGTGACGGTCTCGGCGTCGCCTTGGGTCTGAAAGCCGCCGACGGCCAGGTTGCCTTGTGCGACGGCGTAGACTTCACCGTCTGCACCCAAAAGTGGGGTCACCAAAAGTGTGCCGCCCAAAAGGCTGTCGGCATCGCCCATCGAGCTGACCGTGACATCCACCCGCGAGCCTTGGCGCGCAAACGGCGGCAGGCTGGCGGTGACCATCACGGCGGCGACGTTGTCCGAGTCCAGGCCGGCGTCGGTCGGACGCACACCCAAACGATTCAACATTGCCTGCAGGCTTTGTTTGGTGAAGTGACCGTCTTCAAGATCGTCGCCGGTACCGTTGAGGCCGACGACCAGACCGTAGCCGACAAGTAAGTTGTCGCGTACGCCTTCAAAATCGACGATGTCCTTGATCCGGGACGCGGCAAATGCCGGCGCAGGCGCCGCGATCAGAAGCGCCAAGGTCAACACCAATCCTTTGACGGAGAAGGCCTTGAGGGCACGGAGGTTTTTTTGCGTCGTCTTCATCGTACTTTTCCCGTTTTCAATGTCGCGCCGGATTGAATACATGGCGCAACGTTGTCTCTTGCGGGGTCTGTTGCGAATAGCGTGCCAGATTGGCATTTGTATAAATTAATATAAATCAATGAGTTATGAGATTGTTCGCTGTCATGTCTCGGCGCTTTCTGCCTTGCACGGGGGGTACTGGGTAAGTTTTGCCGGGGGCGTTTTCGGGGCCGGAAATCGTCAATAAAAAGCCATGAAAAGAGATGCCCGAGCGGGCACGGGGCCGGCTCGGGCACAACAAAATCAGGTTTAACAAGGGAGCAACGCAACCTTAAGCCTTCAGGTCGCGCGCCACCGTCGTCATTTCGTCGATGGTCTTAAATGTGGTCGCGCTCATGTTGTAGGCGTTCTGCGCTTGAATCATCTGGGAGAATTCTTGCGCGATGTCGACATTGGAAACTTCCACAGCCCCTGGGCTGAGACCGCCTTTTGAGGATTCATCGGCGAAAAAGCTGCTGGCTGCGCCCGAGCCCTCGGTTTCCGTAAACAGCATGCCATTCTGAGTGTTCAGTGCGTTCGGATTGGTGAAATCGTACAGCGGAATCTTATAGAGCGTGCGCGTCGTGCCGTCGGCGAAGTTGCCGACCACATGCCCGACGCCATCAAACGACACGTCGGTGATATCCGACAGGCCAAGGCCGTCTTGCTCTTTCCGATATACCGTGAAGTCGCCGTTGTATTGGGTCATGCCGGAAAAATCGATGGTGAACGACGATGTCGCACCATCATCCCAGGTTGCGGAGTAGGTGACCTCAGTCGGTGACTGCAGCGTGCCGTTAGCCGAGAAGATCAGCGGGTCGGTCAGGGGGTTGGTCGAGGCTAAGCTGCTGGACGCCGGGCTGCTATATCCCGTGGCGCCGTTGGCCAAGGTCAGGGTGGTGCCGTCGGCGGAAACGCTGGAGACAACGTAGGTCGCGTTATTGTTGTCGGTGCCAGTAAATTGGATGGTCTCGCCGGCCGTCACACCGCTGAACGCGCCGTTTGTCGCTGCGGTGACCGTCTCGCCGGCATTACTGAAGGTCAGTCGTCCGGTTGCGGCGTTGGTCAGCGTGGTGCCTGCGGCCAGTGTGACCGTGGTCGGTGCGGTGGCCAGCGTGATGATCGAGTTGGTGGCATCACGTGCGCCGACTTGGAATGTCACATTGTTGCTGCCGGATCCTGAAACCGTGAAGAAATCACCAGGGTTTAGAGTCGCAAACAGACCCACCGTAGTGCTGGTAATGGTGCCGGTGGCGTTGTCAAAAGTGACGTCGCCGCCTGCGGAGTTGATCGACGGAACGCCCACCGGATCGGCCGGTATTTGAAAACCAACCGAACCCACGGGTGTTTCTGTGGTCGCGCTGACGGCGAGGGTTTCGTTGGTCAGTGCGCCATTGGTCACGACCGTGGCACCGGTCTCGTCCATGAGCGCCTCGGTGACGGTGATTGTGCCACCAGTTTCACTCACAGAAGATATGGTATAGGTGCCATTATTGCTGCCCGAGCCGGTGATCGTAATGCTGTCACCTTCGGCAAAGGCATTGAATGAGTCGGCAACGGGTGCGCCGGTCGTGAGGTCGCGAACGCGAATGGTTTTGTCGGCGCTGCTGAACGACATAAAGGTGCCGGGCGTAGCGCCTGCGGTCACCGTGCGCACCGACGATGGCGTCAGCGTCGCCGATGTCAGATTGTCGGCCCGCGTATCGAGGCGCCATTGGTTGTTTTCGGTCCGCCGCGCGAAATCGAACGTAACATTCCGCTCGGTCGCATTGCTGTCATAAGTGCGAAGAGCATATGTGAACGCATCGTCGCCGAATTCATGATTGGATGGTAGGTTGAATTCCAACTCGGCCGCGGTCGTCGGTTGCCCTTCTTCGGTAAAAGCATATTGATCGACGCGCATCGGCGCCGCACCGCTTGTCGAGAATGTTCCGTCCGCGCTTACCGGAACCCCAAGCAGGAAATAGCCATTTTTATCGACCAAATAGCCGTTCGACACGGTAATCGTCGAGCCGTCGTCGGCGGTGACCGAACTAGTCTGTCCCTCCACGGTGTTGATTTGGAATGAGCCGTCGCGGGTATAAAACAGCGAATCTGACGACGTCAGGCCGGACTGCAGGCCGAAGAAACCATCACCCGATATCGCCAGATCGAGCTTTCGGCCAGTGCTCTGAACCAAGCCCTGCACATCGTTCGTGGCCCGCGAAAACGGTTTCACGCCGCCGTAATCGCTTTGCGTGTCGATGGTATCGCTGAGCACGGTCTGGAACATCGTATCCGTGCGCTTGAAACCACCGCTGTTCACGTTGGCGATGTTATAGCCGATGGTGTTCAGCTTGTGCGACTGGGATTGCATGCCCAGCGTAGCCGGTTGGAAAAGGCCGTATCCACTCATGGACCCGTACTCTCTCTCTGTTGGTGCCGGTGCGCTCACGATGAACGCACGTCTGGTGTTGCCAAGTCTCTGGTGTTGCCAAGTCTTATGCAACGCCGATGCCAACTCGAGTGTCGAGAAAAGTCGTTATATTTCAGTGGGTTATTTTGTGTTCGTCGGCGGCGCTGAGGTTATTGTCGCGGCCACGACAAAGCTGACCCGGCAATCTTTACCGCATGCGGGCGTCAGGGTGTGGTGGCGAAGACGTGGGCTTGGTTGGTGTTCACGGCGACGCTGACCGCATCGCCGGCGTCGGGCAAGAACACGCCGGGCACGCGCGCTTCCAGAGTGGCGCCGTCGTCCAAGCGCAGCAACACGAAGGTCGAACGACCCAGTGGGCGCGCCGTAATGACTTCAAGTCGGACCGGGGCCGGGGCTTTTTCGCCGGGCGGCAGCGGTTTCGCCGGTGCGCATGGGGCGTCGCCGGGCATCGCATGTGGATCGGTATTCGCGGCCCCTAACCGGATCGCTTCGGGGCGGATCAACACCGTGGCATCGGCGCCGTCGGCCAAATGCGCGGCATCAAAGCGGCCGAGCGGCGTTTCCGCGATGCCATTTTGCACCTTGGCCCGGAACCGGTTCACAGGCCCGAACAACTCGGCGACAAAGGCGTCGGCGGGGCTGAAATATAGATCGGTCGGGCGGCCGTCTTGGACCACGCGGCCTTCGTTCATCACCAAGATACGATCCGCCATGAACATCGCTTCTTCGGGGTCATGGGTGACCATCAAGGTGGCGACGCCGGTCTGTTTGATGATCTGCAAGGTGTCGGCGCGGATTTGCGCGCGCCGCGTCACGTCGAGCCCGGAGAACGGCTCGTCCAGCAACAGGACGCGCGGCTGCGGCGCCAGGGCGCGCAACAGCGCAACGCGCTGTTGCTGGCCACCGGATAAAGTGTGCGGATATGCGTTCGCATAATTTTCAACGCCCATCGACGTGAGCGCACCGTCCAGCCATTCGCTGCGGGACCCGCTGGCTTTGCCGAGTCCAAAAGTGACGTTGTCGCGCACGTTCAGGTGCGGGAACAGGGCATAGTCTTGGAACATTAAGCCGACGCCCCGTTGCTCAGGCGGCAAAGAGCGTTTCTGCGCGCCGTCAGCGACGACGGTGCCGTCGATTTCAACGACACCGGTCTGCAGATCCTCGAGGCCGGCCGCAATCCGCAGTAACGTGGTTTTGCCGCAGCCACTCGGCCCCAACAGGCAGACCAGCTCACCAGGTGCCACGAACACCGAGACGCCGCTCAGGACGCGGTTGCGTCCATAGGCATGCGAGATCGCTCTCAGGTGCAGGCCGCTCATGGTGTCTCCCAGGACTAAGAGGGTTCAGTCGGCAACAACGGCTTAGCGGACGCCCGGTCTGGACCGGGCGATGGTGACGCTCAGCAGAATGACGGGAATAATGCCCGCACCGACAATGGTCAACGCACCAAGTGCAGACTCTTCAAGCAATTCGTCGGATGCGTACTGATAGACGAAGGTCGCCAGGGTATCAAAATTGAACGGACGTAGGATGATCGTCAGCGGCAATTCTTTCATGCAGTCGACGAACACCAAGATGCCCGCCGTGATCAAGCTGCCCCGCATCATTGGGAAATGCACCCTGGATAGTGCCGACATCGGATTGGCGCCAAGTGTGCGCGCGGCGCCGTCCATGCTCGGCGTGATGCGGCCTAAGCTCGCTTCGGCGGTACCGTACGACAACGCCAAAAAGCGCACCAGATAGCCGTATACCACGGGCGCGATGGTGCCGATGAACACGGCGCCTAAGGTGAGTCCGAAGTGCCCGCCGAGCCAACTTAGTCCCTGATCTATCGCACCCGTCGGCCACAGTACGCCGACCGCCAGGATCGCGCCCGGCACCGCATAACCGATACTGGCGGTGCGCGCCGCGATCTTCACCCAAGGCCCCCGTGACAGCCGGACCGCGTAGGCCAAAAACAGACCGATCACGACGGCCAGTACGGCAGCCGATGCCGACAGCGTCAGGCTGTTGGCGACGTAAGTTAGATAATCCGCCGACAATGTTTCTTCGTAAAATTCCAAGGCATAGCTGGCCAGCACCGAAGACGGCAGCACAAAGCCCAGCAATACCGGCAACGCGCAGGCGACAAACGCCAACACCGCGTTGAAGCCGCGCAGACGATAGCTCGGCAGCTCGGAATACTTGGTTGATGTGTGATGGAAACGGCGCCCGCGTCGGGCTGCGCGCTCGGTGACGATCAGCACCAACACCACCAGCAGCAGGATCGACGATAACTGTGCCGCGCCTTGGATCGAGTTCATGTTCAGCCACACATCGAAGATGCCGGCGGTGAATGTGCGCACCGCGAAATAGTCGACGGTGCCGAAATCGTTGATCACTTCCATCAACACCAGCGTCACACCGACGACGATAGACGGGCGCGCCAAGGGCAGGGCGACCCGCAGAAAACTCGACCACGCGGTTTTGCCGAGTGTGCGCGACACTTCGAGTACGCAGACGGATTGTTCCAGAAAAGCGGCCCGCGCCAGCAGATAGACATACGGGTAAAGCACCAACGTCATCACCGTGACGGCGCCGCTCATGGAGCGGATTTCAGGGAACCAATAATCCTGCGGTCGGGTCCAGCCGAACACGTCGCGAAGTGTCGCTTGCACGGTGCCGGCATATTCCAACTGATCGGTGACGACAAACGCCAGCACATAGCTGGGCACAGCCAGGGGCAACAATAGCGCCCACTCAAAGACGCGCGAGCCGGGAAACCGGCACATCGTCACCAGCCACGCGGTGCCGGTGCCGATCACCAAGGTGCCGATACCGACGCCGAGCATCAAGGTTACGGTGCGCTCGACATAAAGGCCAAGCACCGTCGACCACAAGTGCTGCCAGATATCGCTGGAGTCGGTGACGGCAAGTGCGATCACGGTGAGGATCGGGGCTGCGACCATGATCGCAATCAATATCGCACCGGCGCTCCAAAGGTCGAGGCGCCAGCGTGTGTGCGCGCGGATCGACTTAGAAACCGTCGTAGATGCTGTGGTCATTTTCGGGTCTTCACAAACACGCAACGGACGCCCTTATGAAAAGGGCGTCCGTATGTTAGGAGGTTTTGGGTTTTGTCAGGCGTCAGCTTGTCGGCCCTTCGTCGAAGTTAACTTGGTCGACAAGTCTGGTGGCGGCTTCGCGTTGCTTGGCGATTTCTTCCATGCTGAGCGTATCGGCTTTGAAATCACCCCATGCTTTGACGATGTCTGCGACCGCGACCCCTGCCTTGACCGGGTATTCGAAATTCACCTCGGCATAGGTTTTTTGGGCCTCATCGCCGGACAACCATTCGATCAGCTTGATCGCATTGTCGCGGTTTTTGGCACCTTTCAGGACACCGGCACCTGATACGTTCACGTGCGTGCCCCGTGCGGTTGCACCTTGGTTTAAGAAGGTGACGCGGACGGCTTCGGCCCATTTTTTCTGCTCGGGCTTTTCGTCGTTGGTCTGCATTTTCGCCATGTAATACGTGTTGGCGATGGCGATGTCGCACTGACCTTCATAGACCGCTTTGGCTTGCGCGCGGTCGTTGCCTTGAGGCTTGCGGGCGAGGTTGTTTTTGACGCCTTCAAGCCACGTGCGGGTCGCGTCTTCGCCGTGATGCGCGATCATCGATGCGATCAGCGCGACGTTATACGCGTTTTTGCCCGACCGTATGCAGATGCGGCCTTTGAATTTCGGAGCGGCGAGATCTTCGTAGGATGTGAGTTCTCCCTCGGTGACCCGTTCTTTTGAGACCAGCGCAATGCGTGCACGCGTCGTCAGGCCGAACCACAGGCCGTTCGGGTCACGCAGGTTCGCCGGCACGTTGGTGTTCAGGACGTCGGACTCGACAGGGGCCAAAACACCGGCCTGCTTGAGGCCGTAGAGGCGACCGATGTCGACGGTCAACACGGCGTCAGCGGGGTTGTTGGCACCGGCAGCTTTGATTTTCTCAAGCATGCCTTTGTTGGCGAACACCACGTTGACCTTGATGCCGGTCTCAGCCGTGAAGCGGGCTAAAAGAGGTTCAATCAAAAACGGCTGGCGGTACGAATACAGGTTCACCTCTTCGGCGGCGACGGCTTGTGCGGTCGGCGTAGCAGCGGCAATGCCTGACAATGCGACGCCAAACAGGGCAAAGCGTGCAGCGCGGGTGAGGGAGGTCGAAATCTTCATGGTCGCTCCTCGGGTTGGAAGACGTTGAGCCTTCGCAGTGATATGCGTTTCATCCTTTTTTCGGGCAACGTCAAGCCTCAAACTAAGAATGATTATCATTAACGGGGTTGGTTATAAAAGCTCTTGCATGCAATTGCAAGTCATTCTCATTGCATTTCGCCAGAACGACTGCGGGCAAGAGGAATGGACGAGATAATAAAGAACATCGCGACTTCCCGGAGCACGAGGCTAAGCCTCGGGCATCCGGGATCTTTGCGTGATACTCGCGGGTCGCTCCAAGATACCGGGTCTTACTTCGTTTGCCCGGGAAGTCGCTGGGTGGGGTAGTGAATTTACAACTGGCTGCGTTCCTTATCCTCTCTGCGTCATCCTGAACTTGATTCAGGATCTACGCTGGAGCGCATCCTGCCAGGAGTGAAGGGGGCATCTGTACGCCGATGGATCCTGAATCAAGTTCAGGATGACGCGAGCGTGGGTTGATGACGCGGATGTTGGTTGATGACGCGCGGTGGGGGGGGCGGCGCGCCGCGTGTTTGATTGTGCTATTTACACATCCGCTTGAAATTGCACGCGAACCTGGGGCCTGCTATGGTTGCCTTATTCGCCCGGTGACGATGCTGGGGCAAAAAGCAGGATGTGTTTCACCTAGGATCGAAGAGCCCATGAAGGTTTCGAAAGTCGGCGGTCCGAAAGGACCGGACTCATCCAACAAAACCAAGAAATCCAGTGCCGTTGGCGGCGCATTCGCGGAAGCGCTTCGGGGCACATCGGACAGCGAGGCGACGGAAAGTACTCAGGCCACGTCGAACGTCGGCGCGGTTGGGCAGATACTGGCTGTGCAGCAAGCAGCAGACGCCACCGATCACCGTTCGCGCGGGCTTTTGATGAACCACGGCAACGATTTGCTGGATCGGCTCGAACAACTCCGTATGTCTGTGCTCACCGGTGCGATTTCAAAAGACAGATTACAGGAACTCGCCCGCACCATGCGCGAGCGAAAGGTGCAAAGCGACGATCCACGCCTGAATGATTTGGTCGCGGAAATTGAGCTTCGTGTCGAGGTTGAGATCGCAAAACTCACCCGGTGACCGTCGTTTCGTAAGATTTTTCATTAATATCAAGAATATACTCAATTTGAGTGCAGATAAAATCCGTGCTTGCAGGCGCCGTGCGACGCAATTATATTCCGCGCGCTCGACCAAACGACCATCTCAGGAGCGATTAAAATATGAGCGTTACTCTGTCGCCGGACTATAAACCGACCGCTAAAGAACCGTTCATGAACCCCCGCATGCGGGAGTATTTTCGCCAAAAGCTCCTGGCTTGGCGGATGGAACTCGTCAAAGAATCTAACGATACTCTGCAAACTTTGCAGGAAGGCGGGATTGTTGAGCCCGATATCGCAGACCGCGCCGCGATTGAAACCGACCGTTCGCTCGAATTGCGCACCCGTGATCGTGCCCGCAAGCTGATCTCCAAGATTGATCAGGCGCTGGAGCGTATCGACGACGGTTCCTACGGCTATTGCGAAGAAACCGACGAGCCGATTTCGCTGGCACGTCTTGAGGCACGCCCGATTGCAACGATGTCGATCGAAGCCCAAGAACGCCACGAACGCATGGAACGCACCCACCGCGACGACTAAGCGGCGCAAACCATTTCAAACATCTGCGACTTCCCGGAGTCCGAGGCATTGCCTTGGGCATCAGGAATCTTTGGGGGCGCTTCAAGATCCCGGGTCTCACTGCGTTCGCCCGGGAAGTCGCGGTGTGGGGATTTGTTCACCACGGCCGTTCGTTCCACCCATTCTGCGTCATCCTGAATCAAGTTCAGGATGACGCGGTGGGCGGAGGATGACGCCGGTGGGCGGGGTCGAACATCCCAGCCAAAAAAAAGCCGGAGCGTTCTGCTCCGGCCGTAAGTTGCCTAGATTCTGGACGGAACCTAGAACGGGAAAAGTGTTCAGGTGAGATCAGAACGGGAAAATGATGTCCCACACCTGGGTGCCCCAGCGCGGCTGCTGCAGTTGGCTGAGCGTGCCGCGGCCGCCATAGGCAACCCGCATTTCGGCGATTTTCTCGTGGTTGACGGTGTTGTCGCTCTCGATATCTTCGGGGCGGACAACACCGGTCACCATCAGTTCGCGAAGTTCGCTGTTCACCAGAATTTCCTGACGGCCCAAGATCACCAGCGCGCCGTTCGGCAAAATCTGCGTGACCACGGCGGCAAATGTCAGGTCAACCGTCTCAGATCGTGAGATCGCACCTTGACCCAAGGTCTGACTGCGGTTGCCGAAATTTGCAACAGCCGCCGGGTTCAGACCTTGCGGAAGCACTTTGGTGAATTCTGCTTCCAAACCCAGTAAGTTGGTGACATTGGCGGCTTCACTGTCGGTACGGTCCCGGTCGGTGGAGTTTGCCAATTCTGCACTGTCGGCCAAGTTCAATTGCACGGTGACGATGTCGCCGATTTCTTTAGCGCGATGGTCTTTAAAGAACGCGCGCGCGCCGTTGCGCCACAGAGAGCTTGGATTTTCTTCAGCAATCTGCGGTGCCGGCATCGGCAGGCTGACCGGCTGATAGTTTTTCTGCGCAATCGGGTTTTGGATTGTCGTCAGGTTCGGACCGTCGCCGATTTCGGAAAATCGGGATGCGATGTTGCAGCCGGACAGTGCCGTCATGGTTATGATGGCGCTGAGGGTCACGGCGAAGCGTCGGATGTGGGTTGAGCGTGTCATTGTCTTTTCCTCGTTATAGCTCATGTTTTGTCGGATGGTGCGCCGACGGGTAAGTTTTGTCGGACGCTTCCGACGGGCATCAGTTCACGTTCATCGAGATTTCGTGGGCGATGGAACGGACCGCGACGCGGCCCGAGCCGATAACTTCACCCTCGATCACTTGGTTTGAGCGCTCGTTGCGGATGCGGATAACGTCGCCGTCAGCGCCGTCGTCGAGGGATTTTCCCTGCGCCGTCAGCATCATGTTCGGCACCCGATGAATGATCGTCACCAAGCTGTTCTTTTTCACGAGCACCGGATGGCGCACGTCGTTGGCACGGATCGGCGTGCCGGCGCGGATGCCCCGGGTCGGCGCTTTGCCGATCAGGTCTGCGGCATCCATGATGGCGTCACGCTGCACACGGTCTGCGTTCATGCGGACCCAGGCGATGTCGCGTTTGGTGATCACATCACCACGCAGCACGCGGCCTGCCAGCACCGGCACTTCGACGGTGCGGAATACGCGCCCATTCAGGCGTATCCGTTCGCTGCCCGCCGACGAGCCGGCGTTGACGATTGCCGAAAAGCGTCCCGTGCGCGGCTGATAGTCGATGCTTTCGACTTTCACGCTGGGATCGCTGCCGGTCGGGAGATAAATCTGCTGAAAGCGGGTTTGGAAATCGATATCCATATCGCCTTCGACACCTTGCTCAGCCAAGGCGAACAGGACTTCGGCTTTGATGTCGTCTTTCGGAATGATGATCGAGTCGCGTTCAACAGTGGTGCGCACCATGTTGCCGAGTGGGCGCCACTGAAGTTTGTAGGCGTTCGCCACACGATACAGCCAGCGGGCATCGAAGATCGCCTGCTTGCCGGGTTCAGGGGCGTAGGCGACGGCGGCTTCGGCATTGCTGCCGGCGTTGGTGAACAGGTCGCCGAGCCGGATCACGTTTTCTGCAATGATCACATGCTCGTTGAGCATCACCGGTGCGTCTTGCGACAGCGCCGGCACCTCGCCTGCCGCCTGCGCCGGCGTCGGATGGACCGATGCCAGGGCGAAGGCGGCTGCGCCGGTGAGTTGGATCAATAGGGTTCTCATCACTTGTCTCCCAATCGCGACAGCGCTTAGCGCAGCGTCGTCAGGGTGCCCATCATCTCGTCCGAAGTCTGAATGACCTTGGAGTTCATCTCGTACGCGCGCTGCGCCGAGATAAGTTGCGAGATTTCTTCGACCGCGTTCACGTTCGAGGTCTCGAGAAAGCCCTGCAGGATCGAACCGAAACCGATCGATGCCGGATTGCCGGTGACCGGCGAGCCGGACGCCGGGGTTTCCAGCAACAAGTTGTCGCCGACGGCTTGCAGGCCGGGTTCGTTCTGGAACGTCGCCAATTGAATTCGGCCGACGTTCTGCAGCGCCACCTGGCCTTCGATCTGCGCCAGCACTTCACCAGCGTTGTTGATCGTCACGTCGACGGCGTTGCTGGGCACGCTGATGCCGGGCTGCAGCGGATAGCCGTCATGGGTGACCATCTGGCCGTTTTGGTTCAACTGAAAGGTACCGTCGCGGGTATAGGCGGTCTCGCCGGTCGGCATTTGCACTTGAAAGAAGCCTTTGCCTTGCACGGCCATGTCGAACGAGTTGTCGGTGGCTGTCAGGTTGCCTTGTTCGTGGATGCGGTAAACTGCAGCCAACTTCACACCCAGACCGACCTGTACGCCCGTCGGCACCACGTTGCCGTTGTCCGACGACGTCGAACCGACGCGGCGAAGATCTTGATAGATCAGGTCGTGGAATTCGGTCCGGCGCCGCTGGTATGCGGTCGTGTTCATGTTCGCCAAGTTGTTGGAAATGACCTCGACGTTGCGCTGCTGTGCCAACATCCCGGTCGAAGCGATATCAAGTGATCTCATAATACTGTCCTTTCCCGTTTTAAAGTTCTGCCCATGCGCCCGATTTGCCGGGTCTCAGGGCAGGCATGTCTGTCGTGGTTAGTTCACCGATGCCAAGTCGCGGATCATGGATCTTTGCCGCTCGTCCTCGCGTTCGATGAAGCTGCGTACAGAGTCGTAGGCTCTGTGCACGCTGATCATGGTGGCCATTTCCTGCATCGGCTCGACGTTTGACCCTTCGACGGCGCCTTGCAGGACCGTCGGCTTTTCGACGGCTTGCGCAGGGTTGCCATCAGGGGTGGTGAATTGGGCGCCCGACGTGCGCTGCAAAAGTTGTTCGTTGTCGAAGCGCACGATGCGGAGTTTGCCGAGTTCGCCGTTGTTGGTCGACACCGTGCCGTCTTGTGAAATTGTGATCTCGGTATCTTCAGGGGCGAACACGAAAGGTGCGCCGCCTTCTGCCTGAACGGCGTTGCCGATCTGGTTCACAAGTTGCCCGGTATTGTCCAACTGGAAGCGACCGTTGCGGGTGAAACGATCCCCTTCGGGCGTCTGCACGACGAAGTAGCCTTCGCCCTGGATCGCCACATCAAGTGGATTGTCCGTCGTTTCCATCGGACCCGGCGTGGTGTCGGTCATGGTCGCGATGTCGCGGACAAAAGAGATTTTCGGCGTCAGAAGGTTATCGCCACCCTTCGATTTGACCAGATGGTCGACGAACATCATGCGGCCGCCCTTGTAGCCGTTGGTGCTCATATTCGCCAAGTTGTTCGCGACAACGTCTAATTGACGGCGCAGTGCAGACTGGCGTGAAAGGGCCACATAGCTGGTATTTTCCATGGTCCAAGTCCTTATTCCCGTTATCAAACATCTCTCAAACTTCTTATGCGTCGAAGCCGGGATGCGTTGCCGAGCTATATGCAGGGGCCGTGCCAAGTATTTAAACTGTTTTATTTCAAAGTGTTATTGTGTGCATGCTGGTATCTGCATCGGGTAAGGACGGCCTAAATGGTCGTGTTTACCGGGCAGGAAATGCCGCGTCAGCGTGGGTGGGGGACCGCAAAACAACAAATGGCGGAAATGTGGCAGCGTTGTTGCGGCAGGTTCCCAGCATTTGGTATTCTACGATTCGCTGGAACCGCTTTGTTTGCGGGAGATCGCGGCGGACGAACAAGCTGGTTGGCAAGGACTTGTTAACCAAACGGACTCTATAGTCCGCCTTGAGGCTTTGATGGCCCCGTAGCGCCATCTGTGCCGTGAAGAGGGTGTATGGCCGAGGAAGATATAGAAGATGATGACGATGCCGGCGGTGACGCCGGCGATGAAAGTGAAGCGCCACCTGGTGGTAAGAAAAAGCTTCTCCTCATCATCATCGTCGTCATTCTGCTCATCGTTGGTGGCCTGGCCGGCGCCTACTTCACGGGGCTCCTGGATCCGTTGTTGGCGATGATCATCGGCGAAAAGGATCATACTCAGGAGGTCGTGGAAGGCGAGAGCGGGCCATCGGTGTTCTATGAACTACCGGCCTTGACGGTGAACCTGAATACTGCCGGTCGTAAGGCGCGGTTCATCAAAATCCAGGTCAGCCTGGAACTCGAAAACGAAGAGGACAAACCAAAGGTGGAAGCGGTGATCGCCAGGGTTATGGATAACTTCAACGTCTATCTGCGTGAACTCAGGATCGAGGATCTGAACGGGTCCGCCGGTATGTACCGCCTGCGTGAAGAATTATTGACCCGTATCCGTGCTGCCGTTGCGCCGGTCCGGGTCAGAGACATCTTGTTCAAAGAGATGTTGATTCAATGAGCGCGCTCGCGCTGAACGAAAGGGTCTGACATGGCACCCGGTGACGATACCGATCAGGACGCACTCGCCGCCGAGTGGGAAGCCGCGTTGGGCGGTGACGAAGAAGGCGGCGACGGGGAAGCCGGTGATGGCGAAGGCGGTGGCGATCAGGATGATCTTGCCGCCGAATGGGAAGCCATGATGGATGGCGACGAAGAAGACGGCGGCGATGTTTCCGGCGGCACAGGTCGTGAAGCGACCCGGGTCCTCAACCAAGATGAAATCGACTCGTTGCTCGGGTTCGACGAAGAAGGCGACGAGGCGACCGAGCGATCAGGCATTCAAGCGATATTGTCGTCGGCGTTGGTGTCTTACGAACGTCTGCCGATGCTGGAGGTCGTGTTCGATCGCTTGGTGCGTTTGATGTCGACGTCGCTCAGAAACTTTACCTCGGACAACGTTGAGGTGTCGCTCGACAACATCGCCTCCATCCGCTTCGGCGACTATTTGAACTCGATTCCGCTGCCGGCGATGCTGAGTGTGTTTAAAGCTGAAGAATGGGACAACTTCGGCCTGATCACCGTCGACAGCTCGTTGATTTATTCCATCGTCGACGTGTTGTTGGGTGGGCGTCGCGGCACAGCAGCGATGCGCATTGAAGGGCGACCGTATACGACCATTGAGCGCTCGCTTGTAGAGCGCATGGTGCATGTGATGCTGGGCGACTTGTCGGCGGCGTTCGAGCCGTTGAGCCCGGTCACTTTCCGCTTTGACCGCCTTGAGACCAACCCGCGTTTTGCCACCATCTCGCGACCGTCCAACGCAGCCATCGTAGCGCGCTTGCGGATTGATATGGAAGACCGCGGCGGTCGGCTCGAATTGTTGCTGCCGTATGCGACCTTGGAGCCTGTGCGTGAATTGTTGTTGCAGATGTTCATGGGTGAAAAGTTCGGTCGTGATACGATTTGGGAAACCCACTTGGCCGAAGAATTGTGGGTGACCGATGTCGATCTTGAAGCCGTCATTGATACGCAGGTTATGAAACTGCGCGATGTATTCGATCTTAAGGTCGGCTCGCGTATTATGCTGAGTGCAACCCAGGACTCGTCGATTCAACTCGCATGTGGCAATGTCCCGATGTACACCGGGCGCATGGGACGCAAGGGCAACCGGGTTGCGGTCAGGATTGAAGATAGGATTGAAAAAGCGCCGCGCACATCGTGATGCCCATTGATACCTTGAGCGCATCAGCGTGGCCCCATCATGAAGGAGGCCGAACGTGCCTTACACTTTGATCATTGATATCGCCGTTGCCGTGCTTTTGGTGGTGACGATTGCGTATGCCATCACTTTGAACAAGCGCTTGATGCGCTTGCGCAAAGACAAGAAAGACCTGGAGAACTTAGCCAAGACGTTTGGCGAGTCGACGATGCGCGCCGAAGAAAACATCAATCATCTGCGTACCATCGCCCAAGCGCTCGATATCCAGATGGAGCGTGCGCAGTCGTTGCGCGACGACCTGGCGTTTTTGGCCGACCGTGGCGGCTCGACGGCGGACCGGCTCGAAGATTTGGTGCGCGAAGCTCGTGACGGCTTAGGCGTGACGCCGCAGCCGGGTCGGGGTGCGCCTGCGTCCGCAATGCCGTCGAGTACGGTTGAGCCGAAAGCGGATGCGCCATCGGCATCTAAGGCTAAAGCAAAAGATTTGACAACGGACGACACCGAGGGTCGTTCTGAAGCTGAACGCGAATTAATGCGCGCCTTGCGCGATGCAGGGTGAGGCGGAGAGATCACATGATACGCAAGATTTTCTCGAAAATCCGCTTCCTGCCGCTGACTATTTTTGCCGCGACGTTGATGTTGACGGTGCGGGTCGGCGACATCTGGGAAGGGATCGATACGGTTATTTCCAGCAGCATTCGTGTGGCCCAAGCGACTGCGCAGACGGCGGACCAAGCACCGGCAGAGCAGGCTGCAGGTTCTGAAACAGCGGCAGCTCCACCGGCGACAGAGGGCGGCGTCTCGGTGCAAGATGATCCTGGTAAATTGATCACAGATGATCCGACGTTGTTGTCACCCGCTGAGATCGAAATACTTTTACGCTTGGCCGAGCGTCGCGATGAATTGGCGAAGCGTCAACGCGAGTTGGATGCGCGCGAAGGTCTGCTGCGTGCCGCTGAAATCCGGATTGAGCGTAAAGTTGCCGAATTGGAATCGCTCAAAGGCGTCATCGAAGCGCGCATTCAGGTCTTCGATAAGCAGCAAGAAGAAAAGTTGGGCTCATTGGTCAAGATTTATGAGAGCATGAAGCCAAAGGACGCCGCGCGCATTTTCGAGGAATTGGAAATGGGGACATTGCTCGAAGTCGCAGAACGAATGAAGGAGCGCAAACTCGCCCCTGTTATGGCCGAATTAGGTCCAGAGCGTGCCCGTGAAATGACCGTTGAGTTACGGGCGTTGCGCGAATTGCCCCGTCAACCGGCGCCTCTGAATTAGAAAAAATAGGTTCAACGAAAGCCCAAGTTTTCATGGACTTCAGCAAATATCTCATTAAAAAGGAGCGGATAGGTCAAACCTTGAGACCAATATGTGTAGATATAAATATAAAGTTGGAGACGCGATATGGCTGTCGATATGAACATGAAAATTCTGATCGTGGACGACTACAAGACCATGCTCAGAATTCTAACAAATTTGCTTCGCCAACTTCATTTTACGAACATCGAAGAGGCGTCAGACGGCCAAGAGGCGCTGTCGAAGCTACGTCAGGACAAATTCGATTTTGTAATTTCCGATTGGAACATGGAGCCGATGACCGGTATCCAGTTGCTGCGCGAAGTACGTGCAGACGACAGCCTAAAACATATTCCTTTCATCATGATCACCGCCGAGAGCAAATCGGAAAACGTGATCGCGGCGAAGGAAGCGGGTGTTTCCAACTATATCGTGAAGCCGTTCAATGCCGAAACGCTGAAGACCAAACTTTCGAGCGTACTCGGCGACTTCTAACGGCTCGGTCGGCGGCGGTCGGCTCGGTAAGGGGGGAGCGCAATGCAGAAAGATCCGGAATTTCAGGAAATGCTGGCCGGCATCCGCGAACGACGTGGCGACGACGTCCGTATCGAGGATATCGGCGAGGTCGTGCAGAGCATGCTGGTGTCGATGCGCGGCAACATCTCCAGCAGCGACATGGAAATGTTTACGGAGTTGGAATCGCTGGCCGACTATATTCGTTTGGCGAAGCGCGAGATTGCCGCGTTGCGCCCGGACGAGGTCAAGAGCGAGCATCTGCGTACGGCCTCGGACGAGTTGGACGCCATTGTTTTGGCGACGGCAGACGCGACCAACGCGATCATGGATGCGACCGAGCTGATCGAAGCTGTGATGGACGAGGTCGAGCCCGAGGTGCAAACCAAGTTGATGGCCGCCACCACCGGTATATACGAAGCCTGTACCTTCCAAGACATCACCGGCCAACGCATCACCAAAGTGGTGACGGCGCTGAAGCACATCGAGGACACGGTGGATGGCTTGTTGAATGCGTTTGGCGACGAAATCACCAAATATCGGGAAGCCAACCCGAAAGAAGCAGACGTACCCGAGGTCGAGCCCACACCGTCGGACGAGGATTTGCTGGAAGGCCCGCAGCTCGAAGGCAAGGGCAACAACCAAGCCGAAATCGACGCGCTGCTGGCGAGTTTCGACTAACATCACCGTTTAACTTTGCTGATCGTGCGTGCTCGCCGGATGGCGTGTACGCATGATCGATTTAGATCCCATCGAAACCGACACTTTCGCGCCCGCTCGGCCGGATATTGTGCCGGTTTTCCTGGGCCTATTTTTGCTGGTGTTGGCGTTCTTTATCATGCTGGTCTCGATCTCGACGTTCGAGAAGGTGAAGTCGTCGGCTGTAATGGATAGCCTGACATCGACCTTTACCACCGTTTTGCCGCCGACCGCGGATCCGACTAAATTTAATGCCAAAGACGGCGAAATCATCGCCGGTGAGGCATTCCAAGAAGAAATCACGCAGTTGTTTTCGACTGCCATTCGGGTCGACAAAATCGAGGTCGTGCAGCCTGGGCGTCTGATGCGATTAACGATGCCTGCCAGCGTTTTGTTTGACGAGGGGGCGGGCACGGTTCGCGCCGATCAACAGGCGTTGATGGACCGGGTCGTCGCCGCATTGTCCAATCGACCGCCTGGGTTGCGTCAAGATATGGAAGTGATCCTCGGCACCGCGCTTATCGGTGACGCCGCATTGCCTGTTGAGCAAACGCTCGAAACGCAACGCGCCGGTGCATTGGCACGTATGCTGGTCAAGCGCGGCGCGCCGCCGGACAGTATTTCGGTTGGGCTCAAGCCCGGTGGCGCGGGTGAGGTCAGCTTGTGGTTCTGGGTGCGCGGCGTGGAAGAAACGGCAACCCGTTTTGAAGACGCCCTGCAAGGCCTTCGTGACCGCGATGCCCAGCCTGCCACCGTGCCGCTGCCCACCTTAACGCCGGATGTCGACATATGAGACGCGAACCGGGCCTTGATATGATGGATCACTCTGTCGAGCCTGAGCACGAGAACACAAAAATGTGGATGCTCACGTTCACCGACCTAGTGTCGTTGTTGTTGACGTTCTTCGTGATGCTTTTTGCGATGTCGAACGTAAAGCTGGACGAATGGGAAAAGGTCATCGACTCGCTGTCACAAACCCTAAACCCGGCTGTTGAGGACACGGTCATTAAGCCGACCGCGCAGCTGAATATCGGCAACCTATTCCGCCGCCGCGCGGTGAACCTGGATTATTTGTCTTCTGTGTTCGCAGAGAATCTCTCGGCTGATCCCGTGTTGAAGGACGCATTGATCGTTAATCTTGAAGACAGATTGGTGATCGCCCTGCCGGGTGATCTATTGTTTGATCCGGGCGCTGCGCTGGTCAGTGCGCGTGCGCAGGATGCGATGTTCACTTTGGGGGCGATGTTTGCCAACGTCGGCAATTCCATTTCGGTGACCGGCCATACGGACCCTGTACCCCCCGGTGGCGATGCGTTTGCGTCCAATTGGGAACTGTCGATCGCACGAGCAGCCTCGGTCGCCAATGCGATCCGACAGGGCGGTTATGACCAGCAGATCGTTGCGTTGGGCTATGGGGACTCACAGTACAATCGCTTGCCGGACATAAGCGAAGAGCAAAAACGACGCTTGGCGCGACGCGTCGATATCATCATCATGCCAACATCCGAGACATTCTGAGATGCGTATGTCTAAGCATTTGCATTGGCCGCATAAAGATTTTACCAAGCGCACCCTCGGTGCGGTGTTGGTGCTTGGCTGCGCGGTTGTCACAACCCCGCTGCTTGCCGAGCAGGTACCAATCCGGACAGAGACCAAAGACGGTAACGCGATCATTACGTTCGGATGGACCGATCCCGTTGCTTATACGCACGAGGTCCGGGACGGGCGTGTCGAAATTCGCTTTTCGCGCCCGATTGAAGGCGCGTTCAATGAGATTGCCGCCAAACTCGGCGACGTGATCGAAGATGGGCGCGCCGGCGCGGATGGCCGATCCGTCAGTTTTCGTTTAAAGCGCCCGGTAGAGGCGTTCGCATTTTATACCGGCACCCAAGTGACCGTTGAACTTGTGCCAAAGGAGCCGGCGCCCGAGGATAAATCAGCCGCGAAGTCGGCCCTCAACCAGCCGTCTGATGCGCCTATCTTGGCACGCTCCAAACCGCTGCAGGTCGGACGTCCTCTGGCGCCGGCACAAGCCGTTGTGGGCACGCCTGCCACAGATGCCCCGCGTATCCGCGTGCGCACCGGCGAGCACCCGGACTACACCCGGATCGTGTTTGATTTTGAAGGCCAAGTGCCGTTTGAAACGGCGACCGATAATGGTGTCGTGACGATGCGGTTTGCACGACCGTTTAATATCGAAACGGAATCGCTCAACGCCGGGAACATTCGCCTTATCGGTGGCGGCCGAAGTGCCGTTCGAGGCAGCGAAACGATTGTGACGCTGGCCGTGCCGACGACGTCGAACGTGCGCGCGTTCCGCGCCGGCCCAAAGATCGTCGTTGATGTGCGCGAGCCGACCGGCAGCGTCGAACCTGTGTCACTGCCTGCGGTTGTCGCCGCATCATCGACGCCGGCACCTTCACCTGCGTCGGCCAATGCTGAAACTGCGTCCGCACCTAACGAGGCCCCGGCCCCGGCAGCTGGGCCGGTGACGCCCGTTGAAACGGCTGCGGTCGCACAGCCAGCTGCTGCGCCGGTCGCAGCAAACGAAGACGGTCGTCCGCGCGCGCTGACCGTCGAAGGTACGGCGCCACCAGCGGCGGCAGCATCCGATGGCGATCCGCCGAGCGATCCAGAATTATCGCCTCGTGCGCTACCTGTGACCGGCGTGCAGGTTGCCGAGCCGGCGAAGGTGACGGCGTTTCCGGGCGAAGATCAGTTGGCGTTTCGTTTCGATTTTGCTGAACCGGTCGCCGCAGCGACGTTCCGGCGCGGCGGGGCGGTGTGGATCGTTTTTGATAAGCCGTTGACCGTCGATACGGCTGCATTACAGGTGCAGGCGGGCGAAGCGGCGTTTGAAATTCTGCAACTGCCATCCGATGCGGCAACCGTGCTGCGTATTCGCACGTCGCAACGCTATAATCCATCGGTCAGTCGCGACGGTTTGGCGTGGATCATCGATTTAAAAGATCAGCCGTTGCAGGCGCAGACTCCCCTGCCGGTCAACGCACAGCCGGAGTCACCCGTTGGCGCACGTGTGTTTATTCCGGTGCCCGAACCCGGACGACCGATTCCGGTCACGGATATCAATGTCGGCGATAACTTTGTCGTCGTGCCGGTGATCCCGCTCGGCCAAGGAGTCGGGCTTGATCACCAATTCCCACAGTTCAAGATACAACTCGCCGCGCAAGGTGTGATCATCAATCCCGTCATCGACGATCTGCGCGTGCGTTCATTGCGCCAAGGGATTGAAATCAGCGCGAGCGGTGTGCAATTGGCGATCTCGAATGTCTCGGATGATGCGGCGGCACATGCGCAGCTGGCGGCGTCGCGCCCAATGGTGGTTGCGCTTCAAGAGCTTTCCCGATATTACGCGCCGACCAACCAAATTCGCGTGGTACGTCGGGAGATGGAAAGCGCTGTCTCAAGCGCGCCCGAAAAGCGCAAAACTGCCCCACGGCTAGAGCTTGCAAAATTTTTCCTAGCGAATGCGTACGCACCCGAAACGTTGGGCGTGGTTCAAGTGGCAATCAGTGAAATTCCCTTGCTCGAAAATGATCCCGTTGTGCGGGTGCTTCGCGGTGCATCAAGCTTTTTGCTCGGCCGCTATCAAGAGGCGCTCGTTGATTTGACCCACGAGAGTGTCGCCGGTAATGACGAGGCGCGGCTTTGGGCGGCAGCGAGCCGGGCAATGTTGGGCGACCGTGTCGGGGCCGCACGTGATCTTCGGTTTACCGGCTCGATTGCCCGCGATTATCCGCGCGCGCTGAAAATGCCGCTCGGTATTTTGATCGCCGAAGTGGCCGCCGAGACTGGCGACGGGCAGGGTGCGAAACTATTCTTGGATGCGCTCAACCTTGAAAAACCGACACCGTCGGAACGCGCGATGCTGAAGTATGCCGAGGGGCTATTGATGCAGTTGGATGGTGACTTCGAGACAGCGATCTCGCTTTGGGAAGATGTTTTGGAAAGCGAAAACCGTCCGGCGCGCGCACGGGCGCGTGTGGCCAGGACCGAGACGCTTTTAAAACTACGTCGCATCGATTACCGCGAAGCGATTAGTGAGTATGAGAAACTCCGGTTCGCATGGCGTGGTGATAAAATGGAATTCGACAACCTCCGACGTCTGGGCGGAATGTATTTGGACGAAGGGTATTACCGTAAAGGCCTTGAGACCCTCAAAGCCGCAGCAACGAATTTTCGCGAGCTACCCGAAGCACCGGAAATCACCAAACTGATGAGCGATACCTTTAATGCGTTGTTCCTGGAGAAAGAGGCCGATCAGATTGATCCTGTCAAAGCGATTGCGATCTACAACGAATTTAAGGAACTGACGCCGGCCGGTGCGCGGGGCGATCAGATGATCCGTAACCTTGCCGACAAGCTGGTCGAGGTCGATCTGCTGGACCGCGCCGCGGATCTGTTAAAGGCGCAAGTGCAATTCCGCTTGGTCGGTGAAGAAAAAGCGCGGGTCGGCGCAAGGCTTGCATTGATCTATACGCTCGCGCAGGAGTTTGAAAAAGCGCTCGATGTGTTGGGTGGCACCAACGAGCCCAACCTAACGCCGGAACTCGTCCAGCAACGCCGCCATTTGCAGGCCCGTGTCCTGATGGGCTTGAACCGGCAGAACGATGCGTTGACGCTTTTGGCCGACGATGCGAGTGAGCCCGCAGAGCTGCTTCGGACTGAAATATATTGGGATTCCGGCAAGTGGCTTGAGGCGTCTCGCTCGCTCCGGCTGTTGGTGAAATTGTCAGGTGCTGAAGACGGCGCGCCGGTAAATCAGGTGCAGGCGGCACGGATACTCAGCTATGCTGTCGCATTGACGAATTCCGGCGGCGAGCGAGCGATTGCGCAGTTGGTCCGAGACTTCGCACCGGCGATGCGCGAATCGACATATGGCGAGGCGTTTCAATTGGTGACCGCACCATCGACCGTCGGCGTGCTGGACCCAGCCACTGTCTCAGCTAAGGTCGCAGAAGCGGAGACGTTCCTCACCGCGTATCGCGATAAACTTAAAGACGGGATTCCACTGTCGTCGCTGAACTGAGCATCGGTAAAGTTTCTTGGGCACTTAAATTGCGCCCAAGAAATCAATACTAGAATATCAATCTTAGTCCGGTTATGAGCCACACAGAGTCGCCCTCTTTGCCTTTGGCAACTTTTATACCCTTGGTTTCACCAAAGTATCGCTCATAATGCACGCCGATATAAGGCGCTACGGACCGGTCGATCACGTCATAACTCAGAGGTGTGCCGACTTCCGCTTTCGGGCCCCACGCGCCAACCGACCTCCCGATCATCGTTAAACGGCAGATTAAATTCGATGCTGGGCGTCAGGGTCAGGCGGTTCGCAATCAATGCCTTACACTCGGCCTCAAATCGAAACGACGAGTGGTCAGAGACATATAGATCGGCAGCATTGTCTGAGATTCGAATGCAAGCTCAGCCGATATAAAGGTTTCAGCAGAGTTTATACTTTGTCTTCCCGCGCAAGCCGCGTTCAGGGGCCGAAACTTTGCACCAGCGAGCCGACGATCATAAACCAGCCGTCGACCAGCACGAAGAAGATGATCTTAAACGGCAGTGCGATGATAATCGGCGGCAGCATCATCATGCCCATCGACATCAACACCGACGCGACCACCATGTCGATGATCAAGAACGGCACGAACACCAAAAAGCCGATTTCAAACGCGCGACGCAGTTCTGAAATCATGTAGGCCGGGATCAGGGCGCGCATCGGCATTTCCTCACGGGCCACTTCGGGGTCAATGTCGGCGATATCGATGAACAGCTCTAAGTCTTGCTCGCGCACAAAGCGCATCATGAAATCGCGGAACGGGCCGATGGATCGGTCAAAGGCTTCAAACTCGTCGATCTGGCCGTTGATCAACGGCTCGATCCCGGCGTCGTAAGCGCGCTCGAACGTCGGCATCATAATGAAGAACGTCATGAACAACGCGAGACTGACCAGCACCTGGTTCGGCGGGGTCTGCTGCGTGCCCATAGCCGTGCGCAGGAACGACAGCACCACGATGATCCGCACAAACGACGTCAGCATGATCAAAATCGAGGGTGCGATCGACAGCACCGTGATCAACGTCACCAATTGTACGAGGCGCGCCGTCGCCCCGCCGCCACCTTCGCCGAGGTCCAGGCTGAAGGTCTGCGCTTCGGCGCCGTTCAGCGTGAGGACGGCCAGCAAAATTGCACCCAAGCCGCCGAGGCCCAGCGACCACACCGTGATCTTACGGCGTGTCATGACGGCTTCTCCGGTATCGGGCGGGTGGGTGTATCAGTGTTTTTATCTGTGGTGGCGGTGGCATCGGCCAACGCTTCGGCAAACGAACCGCCGTCGCGGATGCCGCGCTCAATCACGGTTTCGCTGGTCGGACTGACCACCAACAAATGCTCGACGTCGTCCCGGCGCACCAAAATTAACCGGCGGCGCGCGTCCAAGGGGGCCACCTCGACAACGCCGATGCGGCGGTCGTTGCGGCCTTTGATCGATTGCGCCGGAAATCCAAACCCCAGCCGCCGCGCCGTGTATGCGAGCACGCCGATCAGGCCGATCACGAAGACCAAGGCGAGAATGAAGCGGAGGTAGTTTTCGTTTTCCATTCGCGGTCTGCCGGGTTGTTGGGGGGACTGTGTCGGATTGCGAGCGTGTGCGCGTGTGCGTCTAGTGCTTCAGTGATTGTGCTTCAAGGGCTTTGCCGAGAGACCCCAATCGTGCGACCAACGCTTCGATGGCCGACATCACGGCGTTGGGGTTTTCCGGCGGCGTCTGGGCCATGCGTTTACACAATTCGCCGACCGCGGATTCTAAGTTGCTGAGATCGATGCTCGAGCCTTCGTCGACCATGCGGTGGCCACTTTCCACCAAATTGGTGAGGGCATCGATCTCGCCCAGGTATTCGTCCGTTAACGGGCCCTGGATGTCATCGCTCATGTCGGCTCTCCTTTTTGATGCCCTGATTGGCCTCATCGGCCTTGGTCTCGTTAACGTCCATCTTCGCATCAGTTGCGTGGCGATGCCAGCGTGCCGCGTCGACATGCACATCGCCGCCGTTAGCGCGATACACGTAACTGAGAATTTCAGCAACCGCCGTAAACGCTTCGAGCGGGATTTCACTGTCGATGTCGACCGCTGAAAGCAACTCGGCGAGGTCGGCGTCCTCGCGCACTTTAATGCCGTTTGCGAAGGCCAGCGCCAGAATTTGCTCGGCGACAGACCCTCGCCCGGCAGCGATCACCTTGGGCGCGCGGTTCGGGTCTGCATTTTTGAGTGCAACCGACACCGCCTCGGACCGAGGCGTCGGCGGCTTCATGTTGGGGGGCGTCGGATCGTCACTCATTCAGGTTCGGCTCAAGGCCGCCTTCCGTCAGACGTGCTGCATACATTGATTTTGAGGCTAACTCTCGGACATCTGGTTTAACAAACGCTAAATAGAGGTCGTATTTATCCTTCGAGACGCGGCTACGCCGCTCCTCAGGATGAAGGCATTTCTATGCATCCTCATCCTGAGGAAGGCCGTCAGGCCTGTCTCGAAGGATGAAAGAACATCGTTAATAAAGATTCACTACTTGTTAACGAACCCGGCAGATAATGCCCATCAGGAAATCGCCGGGAAATCGTCTTTGTTGGGCGCCGGCCGGGAAAGAAAGGCGTTTCGTCATGGAACTGGATAAACTATCGCTGTTTTCGGCCGTGAAGACGCGCCTCAAGTGGTTGACCCAGCGCCAAGAAGTGCTGGCACAGAACATCGCCAACGCCGACACGCCGCGCTATCGGGCCAGCGACCTTAAGCCTTTTAACTTCCGCGATATCCTGCGTCAGGAAAAAGTTCAGATTAACATGAGCGTGACCAACGCGTCTCATGAACTGGGCCGGCGCAAGCGGATCCGTGATTTTTCGAGCGAGATCGAGCGCAATCCGTTCGAGACCTCGCCTAACGGCAACGCCGTCATCCTTGAAGAGCAAATGGCTAAGGTCAACGAGACTCAAACCAAGCACAAACTGGCGACACAACTTTATAAAAAGCATCTCAGCATGATCGGCATGGCTGTGCGCGGGCCGCGTTAATTTTCGATAAAAGGGACGCGATATGGACGACCTTCTAAAGACCTTTCAAATTTCCAGTGCGGGCATGCGTGTGCAGGGCGCGCGCCTGAAGGTGATCTCGCAAAACATCGCCAATGCGGAGTCACTGGCGCAAGACGCAAACGGCAAGCCGTATCGCCGCAAAATTATCACGTTCAAAAATGAACTGGATCGCGCGGTCGGCTTGGATACGGTGCGTGTGCGCGACGTAAAGCCCGATATGTCCGATTTCGGTAAGCGCTTTCAGCCCAATCACCCCGCAGCGGATGCGGACGGCTACGTGCTGACGCCGAACGTCAACACACTGACCGAAATGACGGACATGCGCGAAGCGCAGCGTTCGTACGAAGCCAACCTCAGCATCATTAAATCATCGCGTTCGATGCTGATGAGCACCATTGACGTGCTCAGATAACACGATAAAGCGGCGCGCAAGAATGTGCGCCACCTTGGGGCACCGGCCGAGAAGTTGCCGGATGGACCTGGAACGGGAATAAAAATAGGGGAATCCCTCTCATGTCGAATGTAGCCATGGGTTTCGCGAATGCCGCAAAGGCATATGCCAACGTCGCCGACGGACAGGCCTTCGGCGGTCAAAAATCAACCAACGTCACCAACGACTCCGGCGATAACTTCGCTTCGTTGGTGCGCGGCGCCATCGATGAAGCGATCAAAATCGGTGAAAAAAGCGAGCAATTGTCCATTCAGGGCGTCAATGACCGCGCTGATCTGAACCAAGTCGTAACGGCGGTTGCGGAGGCCGAAGTGGCATTGCAGACTGTGGTTTCGGTACGCGACAAGGTTCTGGAGTCGTATAAGCAAATCCTGCGTATGCCGATCTGACGGCGCGCAGGGTCGATCACCAGGATTGATCGCCATGCGGGGCCGCTTGGCCGCGCGCGATGGAGATCGCTGATGAACGAAACTGCAGTCATTGAAATCGGCCGGGAAGCCTTGTGGGTGATTCTGCTCACCGCCGGGCCGATTATGATGTCTGGCTTGTTGATCGGTCTTATGATTGCATTATTCCAGGCGTTGACGACGATTCAGGAAATAACGTTGACCTTCGTGCCGAAGATCATCGTCATTTTTTTTGCGCTGATCTTCTTCCTGCCGTTCATGATGACTGAGGTCGTTGAGTTCTCTCAGGTCCTTTTTGATCGCATTGTCGCACTTGGTTCCGGCGGCTAGGCCGACGCCATGCTCGAACAATTCGCCTCCGTCAATATTTGGATGCTGACTTTGGTCATGACCCGGCTCGGCACCATGCTGTCGCTGGTGCCGGGCTTCGGTGCGTCATATGTGTTGCCGCGCTATCGTCTGAGCCTTGCGTTGGTGATGAGTTTTATGCTGCTGCCGGTGGTCAGCAAATATATACCGCCGATGCCCGATGCCGTACCGCTTCTGATACTGATACTTGCGGGCGAGGTTGTGGTTGGCGCCTTCATGGCCTCGATTGCAATTGTCGTTGTCTCGGCGCTACAGACAGCAGGCACGCTGATTGCGTTGTTTTCGTCGATGGCAAATGCGTTGGTGCAGGACACGGTATCGCAGCAGCAAAGCTCGGTTGCGGCCGGCTTTCTCAGTATCATGGGCATCTTGCTGATTTTCGTCACCGACCTACATCATCTGATACTGCGTGCCTTGGTCGAGAGTTTCGACCTGTTCCGCCCGGGCCAACCGCTGATGTTCGGTGATATGAGCGAGACCGTGGCCCGGCGTGTCGCCGATGCGTTCGCGCTCGGCTTGAAAATGGCGTCGCCGCTGTTGATCGTGGCGTTGGCCTATTATGTGACGATCGGTGTGTTGGGCCGTCTCATGCCGCAACTGCAGGTGTTCTTTTTCGGCCTGCCGGTGCAGATCATGTTGCAGATTTGGGTGTTTATGGTCGCACTATCCGGCATGATGTTGGTATTCTTGGAAATGTTCCGAGATTCCTACGCGTCATTTCTAGGCGCCTGAGCAAGGCGCATGGAGTAATCAATGGCCGACGAAGATGACTCACAAAAGACAGAAGACCCGACAGAGAAAAAACTCTCTCGCGCCCGTCAAAAAGGTGAAATCGCGTCTTCTCAGGAGGTCAAGAGTTGGGGCGTGTTGATGGCCGGCACCGCAGCGTTGGTCTTTATGTCTCCGTTCATCGCCACTCAAGTCATGAACATCGGCCGCACATATGTCGAAAAATCCTTTATGCTGCCGACGGATTTTGAAGGGCTTTCATCCAATCTGACGCAGACCATCATTGATACAGGAATCGCGCTCTCACCGTTCTTGATTCTGGTGGTGATTTTTGCGTTGGCATCGACGGTGATGCAGTCGGGTCTGATTTTTGCGCCGGAGAAGATCAAGCCGGACCCGAAAAAGATTTCGCCGCTGGCTGGCATCAAGCGGATGTTTTCAAGCCGCTCTGTCATGGAATTCATCAAGGGCATCTTGAAGCTGCTGCTGGTCGGCAGCCTCGCGGTTGCGATGACGATTCCGTTCTTGGGCGATATAGAACTGCTGCCGGGTGCCTCACTCGGGGCGATTATGGATCGTGTTCAGGATGTCATCATCATCATCGCGTTGGCCGGTATCTTGGTGATGACGGTGATCGCGACGCTCGACTTCGTTTATCAGAAGCACCAATTCAACAAAAAGATGATGATGTCGAAGCAAGAAATTAAAGACGAACACAAGCAGGCCGAAGGTGATCCGCAGGTCAAAGCGAAAATCCGTGCGCTGCGCCAACAGCGCGCCCAGGAACGGATGATGGCCAGCGTGCCGAATGCCGACGTCGTGGTTACCAACCCGACGCACTACGCCGTTGCGTTGGAATACAAGATGGAAGAAATGACCGCACCGCGATTGGTCGCCAAAGGGATGGATAGTCTGGCGCTCCGGATTCGTGAAGTCGCCGAGGAGCATGACATTCCGATCATCGAAAACGCGCCTTTGGCGCGCGCTCTGCATGCGTCCGTCGAACTTGAGGAAGAAATTCCCCCTGAACACTTTATCGCCGTTGCCGAAGTTATCGGCTACGTTATGAGGATGAAGGGCAAAACCGTGCACTAAGCACGCTTGACGGGGGGACGACGCTGGCCGGGGTTCATACCAATCACGCATTAAAAAGCGAAACGGCGTCCGGCATCTCGGCTGGGTCGCCGTCGCTGATGCCTGCGATCTTGTCGGCGCTGCTGGCAGGTGCGTGTGCGGCGGGGGCTGTGTACGTGGCGCGCGGTGTCGATCTGCCGCCGAATTTGCCGCTGCCTGCCGATCAGGCGGTGATCTTATTGGCTTTGGCTGCAGGCGTATTTGGCTTGGGCGCAGCGTGGCTGTTCGGCAAGCAAAGCGTTTCCCGTCTAGCCGTCGACCTGCGCACCGATGGCTTCCAGCAGTTATCCGCCGCCGCACTGATCACCGATGCGGACGGACGCATCGTGCATTTAAACGCCGCCGCCGAAGCGTTGCTGACCGAACTCAAGATCGACCGCACCAAGGGTCGTGCGCTTGATGCCTTGGGCCTTGCTGCGAATCCTGACGAGGACGCCGGTTTTTTAAGGCTTTCAGGGCGTGTCGTGCGGTGGCGCGCTCGGCGCTTGCGCATGCAGGGCCGGGTCTGGCAATTGGACGATGTCACAGACATCGTCAAAGGGCATGCGGAACTGCAGCGCGACCTGACGACGTTGCAGGATATTTTTGATTTGATGCCGTTGGGCTTTTTGTCGGCGGGCAGCGACGGGCTGATCGACCGCTGCAACGTAACTTTGGCTCAGTGGCTGGGGGAAACCCCTGAAACTATGCTCGGCCGCTCACTCGGCGAATTTGTAACCGCGGGGCATGAGGCCGGTGAGTTCGACGGTGTCAGCGTGGGCGAGCTAACGCTGCAGCCGAAAGACGGTGATGCGTTTGTGGCGACATTGATGCAGACCGCAAAGACCGATGCGCTCGGCAATCCGGTCTATACCCGCTCGATGATCATCCGTGATGCCATGCTGGGGTCGCAAAGCGGTGTCGACGCTGATGACTTGGGCAAGGCTGGTGCGCCGCGTGCCGGCAGCCTCAACTTCGATAGCGCTATGCTCAGTGAACGGTTGCGATGGCTGTATCATGAAGCGCCTATCGGTATCGCGTTTTTGGATATGGACGGCGCCATCAGCGGGGCCAACGTCGCGTTCAACCGGTTGCTCGGCGATAGAGACGCGGACCCGGTGGGCACGCCGTTTGCCGATTATGTCGCCCGTGAAGATCGGGACGAGGTGCAGGGTGCATTGTCCAAAGCGGTGATGGGCATCGGACAGGGTGCGCAGTTGGAAGCCCGCTTGGCCCGCGCCGATGGCCGCGAAATGTCGGTCAACATGACCGCCGCGCAAGTCACCGATGCCACGGGTGACACGGTCGGGCTGATCTTGCACTTTGTCGATACGACTGAGCATCGCAATCTTGAGGTGCAGTTCACTCAGTCGCAGAAAATGCAGGCCGTCGGTCAGCTTGCGGGCGGGGTCGCGCACGACTTCAACAACTTGTTGACGGCGATGATCGGATTCTCGGACCTATTGTTGACGCGGCACGGGCCGGACGATCCGGACTTTGCCGACATCATGCAGATTAAACAAAACGCCAACCGGGCCACCAACCTGGTGCGCCAACTGTTGGCGTTTTCGCGCAAACAAAAGCTGGAGCCTGAGGTGATGGACGTCACCGGTCAGCTGAGCGATCTCTCGAACTTGTTGGGACGGTTGATCGGCGAGACCGTGACGCTGAAGATGGATCACGGGCGCAACCTGGGGGCTGTGCTGTTCGATAAGGGCCAGTTCGACCAAGTGGTCATCAATCTGAGCGTGAATGCGCGCGATGCCATGCCGGGTGGCGGCACAATTTCGATCACCACCAAGGCCGTCAGCCTCGATAAGCCGACGCCGAAGGGGCATGAAATCCTGCCTAAAGGCGATTACGTGACGATTTCGATCGCCGACACCGGCACCGGGATTCCGCGGGAAAATCTGGAGCGTATTTTTGAGCCGTTCTTTTCGACCAAAGAAGTCGGCGCCGGCACCGGGCTCGGGTTGTCGACGGTGTACGGCATCGTCCACCAAGCTGAAGGGTTTATCTTTGTCGACAGCGCAGCCGGCCAAGGCACCACGTTTACCATCTATCTGCCGGTGCATGGTGACGGCAAGATGGTCGTCCGCGACGTGGCACCGGCGCTCGACGAAGAAGGCGATCTGACCGGGCAAGGGACGATCTTGCTGGTTGAAGACGAAGACGCCGTGCGGCTGTTCGGCTCACGCGCGCTCCGCAACAAGGGCTATCACGTGCTCGAAGCCACCGACGGCGAAATTGCACTGGAAGTGATCGCGAAATCCGCAACGCCGATTGATCTGATCATCTCGGACGTGGTGATGCCGGGCATGGACGGACACACGTTGGTTAATCTGGCACGCCAGGAAATACCGGGCGTGAAGACCATTTTGATGTCCGGGTATTCTGAAGATGTGTTCCGCAACGGGCCGGATATGGACCCGGGAATCGCGTTTCTCGGAAAACCGTTTACCCTCAAGGGCCTGGCCGCCAAGGTCAAGGACGTGCTCGAAAGTTAGACCGCGAATCGGGCCTCAAACTCAATACGAAACCGTTATGAATTTACACAAAAATACCAGAACGTTCTCCGAACATATCGTAGAAAATCGTTTATTTATAGGGTGTTAAAAATTTACTGGACAAAAAGAACAAATGCTGTACAAACGGGAGCATTGAAACACCCAACCGTGTATGTAATGAACGGAGACGCAATTATGACCAGCCCCGCTTTACGTGTCGTCGAAAAGGAAACCGACGTGGATAAGAACAAGGCGCTCGAAGCCGCCGTTAGTCAGATCGAACGGGCCTTCGGCAAGGGGTCGATCATGCGTCTCGGCCAAGACGATGTGATCAACATCGAAAGTATCTCAACCGGCTCGCTCGGACTCGACATTGCACTCGGTATCGGCGGCATGCCACGCGGTCGTATCGTCGAAATTTATGGCCCGGAAAGCTCGGGTAAGACGACGTTGGCATTGCACGTGATCGCCGAAGCGCAAAAGCTCGGCGGCACCTGCGCGTTTGTTGATGCAGAACACGCCCTTGACCCGATGTATGCGCGCAAACTCGGCGTCCAAGTGGACGAACTGCTGATTTCACAGCCCGACGCCGGCGAACAAGCTTTGGAAATCGCCGATACTCTGGTGCGTTCCGGTGCGGTGGATGTGTTGGTGGTCGACAGTGTTGCCGCCTTGGTGCCGCGCGCTGAACTCGAAGGCGAAATGGGTGACACCCACGTCGGCCTTCAGGCCCGCTTGATGAGCCAAGCGCTGCGCAAGCTGACGTCGTCGGTGGCGCGCTCCAACACGTTGATCATCTTCATCAACCAGATCCGTATGAAGATCGGTGTCATGTTCGGCAGCCCGGAAACCACATCGGGGGGTAACGCGCTCAAGTTCTACGCTTCGGTGCGCCTCGACATCCGTCGCATCGGTGCGATCAAGGACAAAGACGAAGTGGTCGGCAACCAGACCCGCGTCAAAGTCGTCAAAAACAAAGTGGCCCCGCCGTTCAAGCAGGTCGAATTCGACATCATGTATGGCGAAGGCGTGTCCAAGATGGGCGAACTCCTCGACCTCGGCGTCACCGCCGGAATCGTCGAAAAATCCGGCGCTTGGTTCTCGTTTGAAAGTGAACGTCTTGGTCAAGGTCGGGAAAACTCGAAAACGTATCTGCGTGAAAACCCAGCGCTCGCCGAAAAGATTGAAAAGCTGATCCGTCAAAATGCGGGCCTCATCGCCGAAGAAATGATGACCGGCCCCGCGACGTCTGAAGAAGCCGTCGAAGCTGACGAAGGTGGCGAAGAAGCAGCCCTCGATTAATACGGTACCTGACACCCCCGCCCCGTCGGGGGTGTCGGCTATTCCCCTTCAACGTCATTCCCGCGCAGGCGGGAATCCATTGTGTCCATGGACCCCCGCTTTCGCGGGGGTGACGGTTTGGGAGGAGGATGGTTTGGTATGTGTGTTGGTGCCTGGTCTCCACTCACATAATGAGCCCAAGCTTGCCATTCCCGCGCAGTCGAGACTCCATGATTTCCCCCATGCTCTCGACACGCCCGGTTCGACCCGCTAAAACCTTGCGCTCACCGGGAAAATCACCATTTCCTAGGCCGAGACCCACGCAATTTTAGCCGGTAACCAGACACCATGCAGACCGTCAACGATATCCGCCGCGCATTTTTGGATTATTTCGCCGCCAACGATCACGAGATCGTGGCGTCGTCGCCGCTTGTACCCAGGAACGATCCAACCTTGATGTTTACCAACGCCGGCATGGTGCAATTCAAGAACGTGTTCACCGGCAACGAAACCCGGCCCTATGACCGCGCCGTAACGTCGCAAAAATGCGTGCGCGCCGGCGGTAAGCATAACGACCTTGAAAATGTCGGTCATACCGCGCGCCACCACACATTTTTTGAGATGCTTGGCAACTTTTCGTTCGGCGACTACTTCAAAGAGCGCGCCATTGAGCTGGCGTGGAATTTGGTGACCAAGGAATTCGGCCTGCCGAAAGAAAAGCTTTTGGTCACCGTTCATACGTCCGACGAAGATGCCGCCGTGCTGTGGAAGAAAATCGCCGGGCTTAGCGACGACAAGATCATTCGTATCCCCACATCCGATAACTTTTGGGCGATGGGGGATACCGGCCCCTGCGGCCCCTGCTCGGAAATCTTTTATGACCACGGCGATCACATTCCAGGTGGCCCGCCAGGCTCGCCTGACGAAGACGGCGATCGGTTCATCGAAATCTGGAACTTAGTGTTCATGCAGTTCGAGCAGCTGAGCGCGGACGAACGTGTCGACCTGCCGAAGCCTTCTATCGACACCGGCATGGGGCTTGAGCGTATTTCGGCACTGATGCAGGGCACCCACGACAACTACGAAACCGATCTGTTTAAAACGCTGATTGCGGCGTCTGCGGCGGCGGCGGGTACAGACAGGTCAAGTGTCTCGCACCGGGTGATTGCCGATCACCTGCGCGCCAGCACGTTCTTGATCACCGATGGTGTGCTGCCGTCCAACGAAGGGCGCGGCTACGTGCTGCGCCGGATCATGCGTCGCGCCATGCGACATGCCCACATGCTCGGCGCTAAAGACCCGATCATGTACCGACTCGTGCCGACCTTGGTCCGCGAGATGGGCGAAGCGTTCCCGGACTTGGTGCGGTCCGAACCGCTTGTTACCGAAACCCTGAAGCTCGAAGAAACCCGCTTTAAGCAGTTGTTGGAGCGTGGGCTGAAGCTGTTGGACGACGCCACCGGCGACATGGACTCCGGTGCCACTTTGGATGGCGAGACCGCGTTCAAACTCTATGACACCTTTGGCTTTCCACTCGACTTGACCCAGGATGCCTTAAAGGCGCGCGATATCGCCGTTGATGAGTCCGGTTTCAAAGCCGCCATGGACCGCCAAAAGGCTGAAGCGCGCAAAGCTTGGGCCGGTTCGGGTGACGCGGCGACGGATGCGGTCTGGTTCGAAGTCCGTGACGATGTGGGTGCCAGTGAATTCTTGGGCTACGACACCGAAAGCGCCGAAGGCCGCATCACGGCTCTGGTCGTCGATGGCAAACCAACCGCATCGGCGGGCGCGGGGGCGGACGTTGCCGTGGTGTTGAATCAAACCCCGTTCTATGGCGAAAGCGGCGGCCAGATGGGCGACGTCGGGTGCATCTCGACCGAGACCGCTGAAATTACCATCATCGATACGCAAAAACGCGTCGACGATGTGGTCGTGCACATCGGTAAGGTAAGCAAAGGCAAGGTCGCCGTCGGCGATGAAGCGCGGCTTGAGGTCGATCATGATCGCCGCTCTAGGCTCCGTGCCAACCATTCCGCGACGCATTTGTTGCACGAAGCGCTGCGTCGCCACCTGGGCGATCACGTGACGCAAAAAGGCTCGCTGGTGGCGCCGGATCGTTTGCGTTTCGATATCGCCCACCCCAAAGGCGTCGACCCGGCTGAGTTGTCGCTGGTCGAAGCCGATGTGAACGGCCAGATTGCCGTCAACGCGCCGGTCACGACACGTTTGATGGATCCGGAAACTGCCGTCGAAGCCGGTGCCATGGCGCTGTTCGGTGAAAAGTACGGCGACGAGGTCCGCGTCGTTTCCATGGGTGCTAACGATGACGAGAGCTTTTTCTCGACCGAGCTTTGCGGTGGCACGCACGTCAAGCGCACCGGCGATATAGGTGTGTTTAAAATTCTGTCGGAATCCGCGGTCGGCTCCGGCGTGCGGCGGATTGAGGCGGTGACAGGGGCAGGGGCCCGCGCGTACTTTGCGCAGACCGAGAAAACCTTGAACGAAGCCGCGACGGAGCTGCGCGCGCAGCCCGCCGACGTGCCGGCGCGGATCAAGGCGCTGATCGAAGATCGCCGTAAGCTTGAGCGCGAGTTGGCCGATGCCCGCAAAAAGCTCGCCATGGGCGGCGGTGGATCGACCGGCGGCAGTGATATGACGCCTAAAGATATCGGCGGCATCGCCTTCGCGGCCCGCCTGTTGGATGACGTGCCGGCCAAAGAATTGAAGGCGGTGGTCGACGACATCAAAAAGCAGATCAAGTCCGGCGTCGTCGCCGTGGTGTCGAACACCGACGGTAAAGCCTCACTGGTGGTCGGCGTCACCGAAGACCTCACCGGTAAGCTGAGCGCCGTCGATCTTGTGCGTGCAGGTTCCGAGGCGGTGGGCGGTAAAGGTGGCGGCGGACGTCCCGACATGGCCCAGGCCGGCGGCCCCGACGGTGCAGCGGGTCAAGCCGCGTTGGACGCCATCGCAGCATCAATCGCTGCCGCTTAACCGGTAAAATACCGTGCCGGCGTTTTGCCGAGTGCACGGCGAAACATCGCAATGAACGCACTTTGCGAGGCATAGCCAAGGTCCATCGCGACGGTAGTCACGCTATCGCCCGCAGCCAAACGCCCGAGTGCGGCGAGAAGGCGTACCTGTTGGCGCCAATGCCCGAACGTCATACCGGTTTCGCGCTGAAACCTTCGCGCGAGTGTGCGTTCGCTTGCGGCTAATTCATGGGCCCATTCTTTTAACGTGCGCGCATCCGCCGGGTCGTCAAGCAAGGCATCGGCAATGCGGCGCAGTCTGGCATCTTCCGGGTTGGGTAAATGCAACGGGGCGACCGGCAGCCCTTCGATCCGATCGAGCAAAACCTGCACCAAACGCGCCGCTGCACTGTTCGGCGGTGGATCGTCGGGGAGCTGGATGGCTTCAAGGATCAATTCACGCAGCAACCGCGAGACGGTGACGACGCAGCAGACGGACGGTAATCGGTCCAGGGCGTCCGGGCGAATATAGAGCGATCGCAGTGACAATGGCGTACCCTGCGCACGAACATGATGCTTGATGCCGGGCGGAATCCATACGGCGCGCTGCGGCGGCACCACCCATACACCGGACGCGGACGTGACTCGCATCACGCCTTCGGCCGCATATAAAAGTTGCGCGCGACGGTGAGTATGCCAATCAATGACATGATCCGCAGGACATTCCCGTGCCCTGGCAACGACGAGGCCCGGGCCTTCATCGATGTCGGCAATCGGCGCCAGGACATTCAATTTTGACCGTTTCGCAGCATTCTTTGTCATACTAACGGATAGTAGACGTATTGGGGCGCTGGTAAAGTCCATGATGATTTAGAATAATGTGGATTGACGGTGGAGGTGGCGCGATGAGCGAGGGTGGGTTTTTGCGGAACGGATGGCGCAGCCGAGAGGTTTTCTTGGTGCTGACCGCTATTGCCATGCCGATTTCGTTCTCTACCTGGCAGGCGCTGTTCAATAACTTTGCGCACGATCAAGCGGCGCTGGGCGGCGACGGGGTCGGCTGGGTGCAGTCGTTCCGTGAAGTGCCGGGGTTTCTCAGTTTCACGGTCATTTTCCTATTACTCTGGTTCCGCGAGCAGCGCTTTACATTGGTGTCGCTGGTGTTGCTCGGCTTCGGCACTATGATCACCGGGTTTTACCCGTCGTTCTGGGGACTGATGCTGACCACGTTTGTGATGTCCATCGGTTTTCACTACTTCGAAAGTCTGCATCAATCGTTGGCGTTGCAATGGACCGATAAAAAATCCGCGCCCGAAGTGATGGGCAAGATCGTCAGCGCGCGCTCCGTCGCGGCGCTGATTTCGTTCAGCCTGATCTATGTGATGCTGGATGTCGGCGAGGTGGACCTGACTTGGATCTATGTGTTGGGTGGCGGCGTCACGGTGGTGATCGGGCTGTATTGCTGGTTCGCGTTTCCGCAGTTCGAAGCGAAGGTTGAACAATCGAAAAAGATTGTGCTGCGCAAACGCTACTGGCTTTGGTACGCGCTGGTGTTCATGTCGGGCGCGCGGCGGCAAATCTTTGTCGTGTTCGCAGGCTTTTTGATGGTGCAGAAGTTCGGCTTTACGGCCGGGCAGATGAGCCTGATGTTCCTGGCTAACATGGCGTTGACGATATACTTGGCACCGAAAATCGGTCGCTTGATCAGCCGTGTTGGCGAACGGCGGATTTTGATCATTGAATACACCGGCCTGGTTGCCGTGTTTGCGGGCTATGCGTTCGCGTCCGAAGCCTGGGTCGGCGTGCTGCTGTACATCGTCGATCACGTGTTCTTTGCCATGGCGATTGCAATCAAGACGTACTTCCAAAAGATCGCAGACCCTGCCGACATCGCGTCGTCGTCGGGGGTCAGCTTTACGATCTCGCATATCGTCGCAATTGTTATTCCAGCCGCCTTCGGGTTCCTCTGGCTAACCCAGCCGTCATATGTTTTTCTTGCCGGATCGGCGATGGCGGTGATTTCGCTCGTGTTGGCCCTGATGGTCCCTCGTGACCCGGAACCCGGCAACGAGTCCTTGATTTTCCGCGTGCTGCCGATTTTGAAACCTGATGTGCCGCCGATTTCTAAACCGGGCACGCAACCTGCGGAATAACGGCTTGATATGAAAAAACGTTTCGAAGGCACCAAAGACTACGTCGCCACCGATGACCTGAAGATCGCCGTCAATGCGGCGGTCGGCCTTGAGCGGCCATTGTTGGTCAAAGGCGAGCCCGGCACCGGCAAGACCGTCCTGGCCGAGGAAATTGCGAAAGCCTTGGATGCCCCGTTGCTGACGTGGCACATCAAGTCGACCACCAAAGCGCAGCAGGGACTTTACGAGTACGATGCCGTGGCGCGTCTTCGCGATAGCCAGTTGGGCGATGCCAAGGTGCACGACATCAGCAACTACATCGTCAAAGGCAAGCTGTGGGACGCGTTCACGCACCCGGTGCGCCCGGTGCTGCTGATCGACGAAATTGATAAAGCCGACATCGAGTTTCCGAACGATCTGTTGCTGGAACTCGACCGCATGGAATTCTTTGTCTATGAAACCCAAGAAACCGTGCGCGCCGAACATCGTCCGGTGGTGATCATCACGTCCAACAACGAAAAAGAACTGCCGGATGCGTTCCTGCGCCGCTGCTTTTTCCACTACATCAAGTTCCCGGACCCCGATACCATGCGCGCCATCATCGACGTGCATTTTCCGGATGTGCAAAAGCGCTTGGTCAAAGAAGCGATGGAAGTCTTTTATGAACTCCGCGATGTTGCGGGCCTGAAAAAACGCCCGTCCACGTCCGAGCTTTTGGACTGGATCAAGCTGTTGATGATCGAAGAAATCCCCGCCGAAGCCTTACGATCCGGCGATCAAAAAGACCTGATCCCGCCGCTCTATGGCGCTTTGTTGAAAAACGAGCAAGACGTCCACATGCTGGAGCGCTTGGCGTTTCTTAATCGCCGTAACAGCTGATATTCCCTCTCCTGGGGAGTTGGGGGTGAGATTGTCGGTCGTGACGGATGCCTACATTCATGATTTCATAGGCGTATGGAAAAGTATTTAGATTCGGCTTTGTGGGAACGCTTGGCGCTTGATGCGTGGGCGTGGACGTTGGCGCATGTGTTGACGTGGGAAGCGGCTGTGCAGGCGATCTTGATCATCGCCGCGTTTCTGGTCGCGCGCTTATTGTCGCCGCACTTAGAAAAACTTGTACAGAAGACGATTGCACATCGTCGGTTTCCGAATTTTCTGGCACCGCCGATGCGCGCCTTTGGGTCGCTCAGTCTGCCGGTGCTATGGCTGGCATTGCAATGGTTCACGGTGTTTGCGGCAGCTGGTGCGGAGTATCCAAACCGGCTGATCGAAAGCGTGGTGTCGTTGCTGACGGCGTGGGTGGTGATCCGCTACGCATCGGGCTTTGTCCGCGATAAGGGCTTTGCCAAATTGTTGGCGGTTGCCGCGTGGTCCGTTGCCGCATTGAATTTGGTGGGTCTGCTGGACCCGACGATTGCCACGCTCGACAGCATGGCGTTTTCCATGGGCTCGATCCGGTTGTCCGTGCTGGGCGTGCTGAAATCCGGCTTGGTGCTGTTGATCATGCTGTGGTTGGCCGGTGTTGTTTCCAGGCTGATTGAATATCGCCTTGATGTGGCGCATGCGCTGTCGCCGTCTGCAAGGGTGCTGATCGGCAAGTTGGTGCGTGTGCTGCTGATCGTGGTTGCGATCATCGCGGCGTTGGAAAGCATCGGCATTGACCTGACGGCACTTGCCGTCCTCGGCGGCGCCATCGGTCTTGGGATCGGGTTTGGCCTGCAAAAAGTGATCTCAAATCTGATGAGTGGCATTATTTTGTTGATGGACAAGTCTGTGAAGCCGGGCGACGTGATCGCCATCGACAATACGTTCGGCTGGATCAACCGGCTCAGCGCACGCTACGTGTCGGTGATTACGCGGGACGGTATCGAACATTTGATCCCGAACGAGGATCTGATTAGCCAACGCGTCGAAAACTGGTCGTATTCGGACAGCCTGATCCGCTTAAAGATGCCGATCGGGATATCTTATGAGTCCGATGTGCCGTTGGCGATGAAGCTCGCCGTCGAAGCCGCGGAAACCGTGCCCCGCGTGCTCGATAAACCGCAGCCGGTGTGTCGATTGATGAATTTCGGCGACGATTCGGTGGAGCTTGAGTTGCGCGTCTGGATCGAAGATCCGCAAAAGGGCGTCGTCAACGTGCGTTCCGAAGTGCTGCTGAACATTTGGAACATCTATCACGAGCAAGGGATTGAATTCCCGTTCTCGCAGCGTGATCTGCACATTCGCTCGTCGGTGCCGCTGGATGTGCATCTAACCAAGGACATTGATAAGGACCCGGCTAAAGACCCGGCTAAAGCCCCGGCTAAAGACCCTGGCGAAACCTGATGTTTATCGATTTCTTCCTGAAGCTCCGCGATGCCCAGGTGCCGTGTTCGCTGCGGGAATACCTGACCTTGGTCGAAGCCGTCGACGGCGGCTATGCGGAATTTGATATTGAGGGTTTCTATTATTTAAGTCGCTCCGCCTTGGTCAAAGACGAGCGGAACCTAGACAAATTCGACCGCGTATTCGGCCAGGTCTTTAAGGGGCTCGAGGTCCCCGAAGGCGAGGGCGACCCCGGGCATGACATCCCCGAAGAATGGCTGCGGAAACTCGCCGAAAAGCTACTAAGTGAGGAAGAGAAAAAGCAGATCGAGGCCATGGGCGGCTTTGATAAGCTGATGGAAACATTGAAAAAACGCCTAGAAGAGCAAAAAAAACGCCATCAGGGCGGATCCAAGTGGATCGGCACCGCGGGGACCTCACCGTTTGGCGCGTATGGCTATAACCCCGAAGGCGTGCGCATCGGCCAAGACGAAAACCGTAACTTTTCTGCCGTCAAAGTTTGGGATAAGCGCGAGTTTAAAAACCTAGACGACACGTTGGAGCTTGGGACGCGCAACATCAAAGTAGCGCTGCGACGCCTGCGCCGTTTTGCCCGCGAAGGCGCGCCGACTGAGCTGGACTTGGACGGCACCATTCGCGGCACGGCGCGCAAAGGGTTTTTGGATTTGCAGATGCGGCCCGAGCGGCACAATGCGGTCAAGGTGCTGCTGTTTTTCGATATCGGCGGTTCCATGAATCCGCACGTACGCACCATGGAAGAATTGTTTTCGGCAGCCCGCGCCGAGTTCAAGCACATGGAATATTTCTATTTCCACAACTGCCTGTACGAGCACGTTTGGCGCGACAACCGCCGCCGCCACGTCAACGCGATGCCGACGTGGGATGTGCTGCACACCTATCCGCATGACTACAAAGTCATCATCATCGGTGATGCGTCGATGAGTCCTTATGAAATCGCCATGCCCGGCGGCAGCGTCGAGCATTGGAACGAAGAGGCCGGCGGCGTGTGGCTGCAGCGACTATTGCAGGTATATCCGAAGACCGTCTGGATCAACCCGATCAAACGCGACTGGTGGGACCACACGCAGTCGGTGTCGATGATCCGGGAATTGATGGAAGACCGCATGTTCCCGCTGACCCTCAGCGGCCTCGAAGATGCCATGCGCGAGCTGACGCGCTGACTTACTCTTTGGCGTCGGCGGCGACCTGCATCTTGACGATTTTATCGGGGTCTTGAACCAAGCCGCTTTGGCCTTCGCCTTTTTTGATCATGTCGACGAATTCCATGCCTTCGGTGACTTCGCCCCAGATCGTGTATTGGCGGTCGAGCCATTCAGCGCGCTCAAGGACGATAAAGAACTGGCTGTCGGCGCTGTTCGGGTTTTGCGAGCGCGCCATGCCGAGGGTGCCACGATAAAACTTTTCGAAGTCGGAAAATTCGGCGGCAAGATTCTTACCCGACCCACCGGTTCCGGTGCCGGTCGGATCGCCGGTCTGGGCCATGAAATTGTCGATGACACGATGAAAAACGATGCCGTCGTAAAAGCCTTCGCGGACCAGTTCTCTGATGCGCGCAACGTGCGTCGGCGCAAGGTCCGGGCGCATTTCGATGACAACGCGACCGTCTTTAAGATCAAGATACAACGTGTTTTCGGGGTCAGCGGCCTTGCTGTCATCGGTCATGGCAATACTCAGGCTAAGGGTAAGGATTAGGGCGGCGAATAAACGTACAGAGAGGCATCTCATAGAAAAAAGCTCCCAAAAGAACAGGGGTCTGAAAAGAAATCTTACGGCGGGACGCGCCTTTGACTATTCAGTCAAACAGCGAGTCGATATCCGCCTGACTGAGACCCTTACCCTCTAGCTGAGGACCGTTCAAGAGCTTCTCGTCTTCGGATTTGTTGTCGCCTTTGACGTCGACGCTGTCCATAGCGTCCTCGCCCCAGATTGCGACGATGGAACTGACGCGCTCTTCGACGTAGCCTAAGGACTTGGTGATCTTGTTGACGCGCTGGCCGGTGATGTCTTGGAATGAGCACGCCTCAAAGATCGTCGCGCTGGACTGGCCGATGCGATCAAGTAAGGCTTCAGCCTTCGCATTGCCTTTTATTTCCGCGCGTAATTCAGTCACGGCGACGTCACTGCCTTCGACCGCTTCCATGATCGTATTGGTCGCATGCTCGGTCGCCTTGACGATGGCGGACAATTGCTCCGACATGCTCTCGAACTGATGCTCGGAATCGGCCGGGCGGTTGATCGCGGCAATTTCTTCTTTGACGCGCTGGATGTATTGGAACAATCCAACCAATTCGCTTTTCAGTTGGGCCGGGTCGTTTTGATTGGACATTGATTCATTCCTCTGGACAACCCGTGGGGGTTCAAGCCGCTGTTGAGGTAGACCATATCGGGATTTATGCCCGTGCGAAACCCGTTCTGGAAAAAGTCGGGTCAGGCCTTGAACCGATTTAGGATCAACCTTGCTGCGTCGCTCGGTATGCGGGTACCGTTTCGGACTTCGGTTTCCAGTTTTGCTGCTGGACCGTCCGGGGCGCGGACCTTTTCCAGCAAGCTTGCGGTGACTTCATCCCACATCCAGCTTGCCGCTTGGTCGGCGCGTTTTGCGGCAAGTTGGCCGCTGTCGGTCATGATCTGCCTGAATTCGGTCATCGCGTCCCAAACTGCGCCGATGCCATCGCCGGTGTGGGCCGAACATTTCATGACTTTTGCCCGCCAGATGTCGCTTTCCGGGCGTAGCATTTGCAACGCCGAGCAATAGTCATGGAAGGCACGATTGGCGGCTGCCGACAAGTCACCGTCCGCCTTGGTAACGACCAGCAGATCCGCCATCTCGACGATGCCTTTTTTGATACCTTGCAGATCGTCGCCGCCGCCGGGTGCGACCAGCAGCGTAAACATATCGACCAGGTCGGCCACCGCGTACTCAGACTGTCCGACGCCGACGGTTTCCACCAACACCACGTCGAAGCCGGCGGCCTCGACGGCGATGATGGTCTCGCGGGTGCGTCGGGCGACGCCGCCTATGGAGCGCCCGGATGGGGACGGGCGGATGAAGGCATTTGGGTGGCGGGCGAGTTTCTCCATCCGCGTCTTATCGCCTAAGATCGAGCCGCCAGTCTTGGGGCTCGACGGGTCGACGGCCAGTACGGCGACGCGGTGGCCTTGTTCAATGACGTGCAGCCCGAAGGTTTCGATGAACGATGACTTGCCGACTCCGGGCACGCCCGAAATCCCAATGCGAATCGCGTTTCCAGAATCGCCGAGTAGGCTCGCTATCGCTTGCTCGGCCAAGGCGCGGTCGTTGGCTCGGGTCGATTCGATGCGTGTGATCAATTTTGCCAATGCGCGGCGTTGGCCGCTTTTCACGGCGGACACGATGTCGTCAGGATGGCTCACGATTTTTTCCGGGCTTTTTTCTTTTTGCCGGTCTGTTTTGCGCCCATTTCGCCGCCGAATGCGTGCATCGCCATGACCTGGAGTTTTTCACGCTGCTCTTTCGGCAGGTCGTCGAACACCTTGCGCTGCTGGTCTTGGATCGTAAGTGCTTGTTCGATCAACGCTTGGCGACCGGGCGGAATGTTTTTCTTGCGCTCCAACTCTTCGGAAGCGGCATCGATGGCTTGTTGGATCAGGGTTTCCGGCAACACATCAAGGTCATTGTCGTCGTCGGCTTCAGGTGCTGATTTTGGTGCCGACTTTGGCTTTTTACCGGCACGCACATCGCGCTTGGCATCTTGGATCGCCGTGTACTTTTCGCGTGCAGCCTTATCCATAAAAATGGAAAGCACGGCGCGGGAGATAAAGTTACCGGCCATTTACGCTCGATGCTCCACTTTAATGACCCTGTAGGGGCGAATCCACTGACCTACGGTAGGCGGATGCATTTTTGTTGTAAACGGCGATCTCGCGGCGCGCAAAGCCATTTTCGCGCTGGCCAAGGCGACCATCCGGCCCCTAATATCACCTTATGAAACGTATCAGAGACGCAAAAATTGTCGCCACGCTCGGGCCTGCGAGCAGCACGCCCGAGCAGATTGCCGCGTTGTTCGAGGCTGGGGTCGATGTGTTCCGCATGAATTTCTCTCATGGTGCCCACGAAGGCCACCGCGAGCGGCTTCAGGCGGTGCGAAATCTAGAGCGCGATCACGGTCACGGCGCAGCGGTGCTGATGGACCTGCAAGGGCCAAAACTGCGCGTCGGAAAGTTTGAGAATGGCGAGGTCGAGTTGCACACCGGCCAGACCTTCCGGCTGGAAGCTGCCGAGTGCTTAGGCACGTCTGAAAAAGCCAGTCTGCCGCATCCGGAAGTCTTCGATGCGCTAGAGCCCGAGACCGACCTTTTGTTGGACGATGGGCGGCTGCGCCTGAAGGTGCTTTCGCACGGGCACGACTGGGCTGAAACGAAAGTTGTGACCGGTGGAGTGTTATCGGATCACAAAGGCTTGAATGTTCCGGGGGTTATTCTGGATGTCTCACCACTGACGAAAAAAGACATGCGCGACATGCAGTTCGGTCTTGATCTTGGGGTCGACTTCGTTGCGCTCAGCTTTGTGCAGCGCCCCGAAGACGTTGCCGAGGCGAAAAAGCTGATCGCCGGGCGCGCGCAGGTTATTTCAAAATTGGAGAAGCCGCAGGCGCTGACCCGGCTGGATGAAATCATCGAACTTTCCGACGGCATCATGGTGGCGCGCGGTGACCTTGGTGTCGAAGTGCCACCCGAAGACGTCCCAGGCATTCAAAAGCGGATCATCCGCAAGTGCCGCGATGCCGGTAAGCCGGTGATCGTGGCGACGCAGATGTTAGATAGTATGATCCATGCACCAACGCCGACCCGCGCTGAAGCTTCCGACGTGGCGACTGCAATTTATGACGGTGCCGACGCGGTGATGTTGTCGGCGGAAACCGCGGTCGGCGAATATTCAATCGAAAGTGTGTCGATGATGGAGCGCATCATCCGCCGTGTTGAGCGGGATGAGGTTTACCGGGAAATGCGCGAACTTGAACGTCGCGCGCCCGAAAAAACCGCAGCCGATGCAATCACCGCAGCGGCCCGGCAAGTCGCCGACACGATTTCGGCGGCGGCTGTCGTCACGTTTTCGTCGACCGGCTCTACGACATTGCGGGCTGCGCGTGAACGCCCGAAGGTGCCGATCTTGGGGCTTACGCCCAGGCTCGATACGGCGCGCCGACAAGCCCTAATTTGGGGCGTGCACTCGGTGCTGACCGAAGACTGCCATACGTTTGGCGAGATGGTGTCGAAAGCGCTCCATGCGGCGAAGACCGAAGGCTATGCCGAACCCGGTGATGCCATCGTGATCACCGCCGGCGTGCCGTTCGGCACCCCGGGTGCCACTAATATTTTGCGTATCGCTTGGGTCGAGTAGGCCCAGGCGTTGTCCGAACCTACTGACAGCAACGGTGCAGCCACCCCCAGGTTGCCCGACAAAGACGCGTTTGCCGGTGGCATGTTTGCGTTGGGCGCGTTCGGCCTTTGGGGCTTTCTGCCGGTCTATTTTAAATACATGGCCGACGTGCCGGCGCTGGAAATTCTGGCACACCGGATCGTCTGGTCGGTGATCTTCGTGGGCCTGTTGCTGCTCGCAGCCGGACGCTGGGGCGAGATCCGCGCTGCGCTGAGTGATCGCAAGTTGGTGGCAAAGCTGGTTCTTACCGCGCTGCTGATTTCCGGCAATTGGTTGTTGTTCATTTGGGCGGTGACCCACGAACACATGCTGCAAGGCAGCTTGGGCTATTACATCAACCCGTTGATCAACGTGGTGATGGGCGTGGTTTTGCTCGGCGAGCGGCTGAGTAAGGCGAAATGGATCGCGGTCGCACTGACCACGCTGGGTGTGCTTAACCTGACGCTGGGTGTCGGCGAAGCGCCCTGGATTGCATTGACGCTGGCGATGCTGTTCGGCTTGTACGGATTTATACGCAAAACCACGGTGATTGCCGCGCAGCCGGGTCTGTTTATCGAGACCATCGTGCTGTTGATCCCGGCGGTTGGGTATCTGACCTATCTTGCGTGGACCGGGGAAGGGGCGTTGGGCACGTACTCACTCGGCTTCGATGCTTTGCTGATGTTGGCCGGTGTGTTGACGGCGGTACCGCTGATCTTTTTTGCCGCGGCTGCCCGCAGGTTGAAGCTGGCGACGCTCGGGTTTTTTCAGTTCTTAACGCCGACGATGCAGTTTTTGCTGGCGGTGTTCGTCTATGACGAAGTGTTCACGGATTCCCACAAGATCACGTTTGGGCTGATCTGGATGGCGCTCGCGGTGTATTCTGCGGACAGTTGGCATCGGCGCGGAAAAGCTTCTTGATCACCGATCTGATCACGATCCTGTTTAATATCGTCACGCCTGTGTTGGCGTGCGCGGCCATCGGGTATGGCTGGTCGCGCGCGGGCCAGCCGTTCGACAAAGCCATGGTCGGCAAGCTGGTGATGTTCATCGGTGTGCCATGCTTGGTGTTTTATGCGCTGATCAGTGTCGAGTTTGCGCCGCAGGAATTCGGCCAGATGGCCGCCGCATCCCTGGCGTCGAGCGTTATCTTTCTGGGCGCCGGATGGGGCGTGCTCAAGCTTTTGGGCTTGTCTGTCCGCACGTATTTAAACCCGATTGCGTTCGGCAACACCGGCAATATGGGGTTGCCGCTGGCGTTCTTGGCGTTCGGTGATCACGGGTTGGCGTTGGGCGTCGCATATTTCGTCGTCAACGTGATCTTGCTGGTGACCATCGGCATCGCCGTTGCGTCGAATCGCTACAACCCCCGTGAAGTGCTGCGCCAGCCGTTTATCTATACCGTCGCCGCCGCGCTGTTTTTTATGTTGAGCGGCTATGATGTGCCCGATGTGCTGCGCGAGACCACCAAAATGTTGGGCAACTTTACCATCCCGTTGATGCTGATCACGCTGGGCGTATCGCTTGCTGAATTGAAGCTGGTCAGCCTGCCCCGCAGTATTTTGATCGCCGTGCTTCGGCTGGGCCTTGGTGTTGCGGTCGGGTTCGGCTTGGCCGCCGCGTTCGGGATGACCGGGGCGCCGCGCGGCGTGTTGGTGCTGATGTGCGCGATGCCGGTCGCGGTGATCACGTACTTGATGGCGGAAACCCACGCCGGCGACGGACGTCACGTGGCGGGCGCTGTGATCGTGTCGACGCTGGCTTCGTTCGTGATGCTGCCGCCGCTGTTGTGGGTGTTGATTAACTAAATTTCAGTTATTCAGCCGCTTGCGGGGTGCTGTTTGCGTCGCGATGTTAGCACCGGCACGGCGACCGTTTGGCTTTTTTAAAGTTCGCGCATTATCTGGGACAGAGTCCGCTTTAAGAGCAAAATCAGGCTAAAATTGATGGGGTGTAAAAACAGACACTTTTAACTAATTGCGGTCATTTTGGCCGTGCAGATGACCTTTGGGACGTTTTACATTCGTGGGAGAGACCGGCGTGGTATCGTCAGTGTCAAAAATATATAGTCCGCGATCTTTATAATATGCAGATTTGAAATTTTATCGGGTCGAAAAATGTAACGACCGCATCGAAAGGTCAAAAATGTACCGCCTCATACCCATTATAGCCTTTTTGGTCGCAGTCTGCCTGCCCCGGATGAGCCATGCTGAAACATTGAAAGTTTGCTACGACCAATGGCCGCCGATGACAATGTTTCCATCCGAAGAGGCGCCAGCGCGTGGCGTTATCATCGATATGCTGGACGAAATATACTCATCAAAAGGATATGATCTGGAATATTTCGAAGTTCCTTTGGCAAGAGGACTTAAGATGGTGGCGAATGGCCTTTGCGACATGTTGCCGGAATTCCCAGCTTCAGAGACGCCAAGAGAAGGCTTCGTTTACGCAAGCGAGGAAACATTTGCATACACAACAGCCTTTGTTGTCAGACGAGGGGATCCGTGGCGCTATAACGGTATCGAATCCATGAAAGGCAAACGTGTCGCAACCGGCCCTGGTTGGGATTACAGTTCAATCAGTGTTGGCTATCAAAATTATCTTGATAACCCAAAAAACGCTGAATTCGTAGAAGTGGTTGCGGGTTACGATGATGTGGTTGATCGAATCTTCAACATGATTAAGGAAAACAGGGTCGACATATACGCGGACAATGATCTCGTCCTTCAATTTGTTATGAAACGGCTAGCCATGAATGATACCCTTCAGATCATACGCCCGGGCTTAGAAAAGAAATTGGTCGAGAAACCGATCTTCTCAACAAAAATCCCCCCTAAAAAAAGACAGAAGCTGATAAGAACTTGGGATCAAGGGCGTATGTTGATGACGAGGGAAAAGGAAACAGGTCTCTTAAAAAAGTACGGCGTAATATTTGAGGAGTAGTGCCCGCTATTCCGTTTAGAGACGGGGTGCTCGTAAAAATTTTAAATTCTCTTTTTGGCTGTTTGTATCTAGATGTTTAGTCGATTTATTCATTCAACTAATCTTTCGAAAAAGCTGCTGCGTGTTGTTTTTTCCATCTATTTAGGTGTGACTCTCCTTGTCACGAGCGTCCAATTCGTGACCGAATATTTGAAAACGCAGGATTCAATTTTAAGTGAGTTGAAACAGCTAGAACAAACGATCCACGTCCCTATTTCCACGAGTGTGTGGCAATACAACCAGAAACAGCTTGAAGCACTCACTACTGGACTGGTCGAAATGCCAATGATCGAAGGTGTCGATGTTTTCGATGCGAATGCCAAAACGCTAATTTCTAAACGAACCTACACTTCAGACTTAGCCCCCTTGTCAATTTTCAACACGAGATCAGACTTGAACTGGGTGCTAAATGACAAAGAAATACCTCTTGGGTCGCTGACCCTTTATTCGTCGTCAGAAGTCGTGTTGGATCGCGTTTTGTTCCGTTTTGCATTGATTGCAATTACGGCATTTATAAAATTATCAATCTTGTTTTGTTTATTTATTTGGGCCTTTGATCGCTATTTAGCCGTCCCTTTACAGAATTTGATGTCGCAGGTGGATGAAGTTCATCTGGACCCAAATATAAGTAAGCGGATCAACCTCTCGATCTTTGAAAACAATGAGATTAGCCAACTTCAAGAGCGTATGAACGAGATGCTCTCTGCGATGGAGAGGGACCGAGAGCTCTTATTGGAAGACGAAAAAGCCAAGCGAGCTTGGTTGGAGGATGCCGTCAAAAAGCGCACCGAAGAGTTATTGATTCAGAAAAGCCAGCTTCAGTACGAAGTCGACGTCAAAAATAGATTCTTTTCTATCATCGCCCATGACCTGAAAAGTCCATTTAACTCGCTGCTGGGGATGACCCAGCTGATGTCCCAAATGGCGGACAGTTTAAGCAAAGACAAACTTGTCGAATATGCGAATGCTGTGAACGAAGCAGGCGGCAGGGTCTTTGAACTGTTGCAAAACCTCCTCGAGTGGTCTCGCTTGCAAATGGAGGGGACTGAATTTGAGTCTCGGACAGTCTCATTGCGTGACTTAACCCAGGAGAATATCGATATTCTTGCGCATATGGCGATGGAAAAGGATATTACGCTCACTAATGCAATCAAGAACGACACCGCCTTCGTTGATCCGGATTTAGCGCGAACGGTAATTCGAAATCTCATTTCCAACGCCATAAAATTTACACAAACGGATGGCAAAATTGAAATTCGGTCTAACCAGAAAGACGGTTTGGTTCAGGTGACGGTAAGCGACACAGGTGTTGGTATTTCAAAAGATCAAGTGGACAAGATTTTTGCCTTAGACCAAAAGGCCTCAACCATCGGTACAGCTGGTGAACGAGGGACAGGATTGGGGCTGCCGCTCTGCAAGGAAATGATCGAGAAGTGTGGCGGAAAAATTTGGGTAGACAGCGTTCCTGGCGAAGGGGCCCAGTTTCATTTTACTTTGCCAATTGGGCAGGTGAAGAACTACGCGACACCAAACGAGTAGAACTTCCGCTTCGGGTCATGAGCGGGCGCTATCGCATGCCCAAATCAACGTCTGGTTCCATAAGGTGAGCGGACGTCACCTGCACAAAAAACCCACAGGAGCCTAACCAAAATCACTCCGCCGCTTGCGGCGCCCGTGCCGGGTCGCGGAAGGCGGCGACCAGGGTCGGTTCGTCGGCTTTCGCTTTTGCGATGTTGGCTTCTTTGACGTGGCCAAAGCCGCGCATTTTCATCGGCAATGCGGCCAGTGCGCACGCCGCCGTATGATTTTCGGCGCTGAGCATGTCGGTGAGCTCGGCAAGGTGGGCTTCATAGTCGGTGATCAACTGACGCTCTAACTTGCGTTCCGCCGAATAGCCGAATGGGTCGAGGGCGGTGCCACGGAGCCCCTTGAATTTTGCCAGCACGTTGAAGGCGCTGAGCATCCAAGGGCCATATTCTTTTTTCTTCAAGTGTCCGCTGGTCGGATCGCGTTCGGCGAGCAGCGGCGGGGCCAGGTGAAACTTGATCTTGCCGCCGTCTGCGAACGCGTCATTGATGGCTTGGGCGAAGCGTCCGTCGGTATACAAACGGGCGACTTCATATTCGTCTTTGTAGGCCATCAATTTGAACAGCCCGCGTGCGACCGCTTCGGTCAGTTGCGTTTTGCCGGCTTTGGCGCGTTGCTCGGCAGCGCGGACTTTTTCGATCCATGCGGTGTAACGCTGGGCATAGGCAGCGTTTTGATACGCGGTCAGATCGTCGACGCGACGCTGGATAAAGCCGTCGAGTTCAAACGGTTTCGACTCATCAAGGGCGCGGCCCAGAATTTTCTCCACGGCAGGCAAATCAAACGCGGCACGACGGCCCCACATGAACGCCGACTTGTTGAAATCGGCGGCGACGCCGTTCAGTTCAATCGCGCGGTGGATCGCTTCTTCTGAGACCGGCAGCAGGCCGTTCTGATAGGCGAAGCCGACCAGCATCATGTTCGCGGCGATGGTGTCGCCCAACAGGCGGCGTGCAAGCTCGGTCGCTTCGATAAACCGCACATCTTCGGCGCCGGTCTCGTCACGGAGTGTTTGTTTAAAGCCGTCTTCGGGGAACGCCATGTCGGGTGCCCGGGTGAAGTCGGCGGTCATGGTCTTGTGATCGTTGACGATGGCCCGCGAATTACCGGCGCGCAGTTTTGCCAGTGTTTCCGGATCGCCTGCCGACACCAAATCGCAGCCCAGCAGCAAGTCCGCGCCGCCGGCCGAAATGCGTACAGCGTGAATAGCATGGGGCGTGTCGGCAAAGCGGAGATGCGAATACACCATACCGTTTTTCTGTGCCAAGCCGGCGACGTCGAGCACGGAAATGCCTTTGCCTTCGAGGTGCGCCGCCATCCCTAAGATCGCGCCGATGGTGACGACGCCGGTGCCGCCGATGCCGGTGATGACGACGTTGTACGGATCGGAAAGATCGACCGTGCCGGGGTCCGGCAGGGACGGGAATGGCACATCGCCGACCGCTTTCGGCTTGCGCGGGCCGGCACCCTCGACGGTGACGAAGCTCGGGCAAAAGCCGTTTAGGCAGGAAAAGTCTTTGTTGCACGCCGACTGATCGATCTGCCGCTTGCGGCCAAGCTCGGTTTCTTTCGGCGTCACGGCGACGCAGTTCGACGCGATGCCGCAATCGCCGCAACCTTCGCAGACGGCTTCGTTGATGAACACGCGCTTTTGCGGATCGGGGAACGTGCCGCGCTTGCGGCGGCGGCGTTTTTCGGCGGCACACGTCTGGTCATAGATCATCGCCGACACGCCTTTGACGGTGCGCAGATCGCGCTGCACTTGGTCCAGGTCTTCGCGATGGTGAATGTCGACGCCGGGCGGGAAGCCGAAGTTGAGCGGATATTTATCCGGCTCGTCGGTGACGACGACGATCCGCTGCACACCTTCGGCGCGGATCTGTTGCGCGATAATGGCCGGGTTTAAGGGGCCGTCATGGCGCTGCCCGCCGGTCATCGCGACCGCATCGTTATAGAGAATTTTATAGGTCATGGTGACGCCCGACGACACGGCAGCGCGGATCGCCAATAGGCCGGAATGGAAATACGTGCCGTCGCCGATGTTGGCAAAAATATGCTGGGTGTCGGTAAACGGCGCCTGGCCGACCCAGTTCACCCCTTCGCCGCCCATGTGAGTAAACGTTTCGGTCTCGCGGTCCATCCAGATCGCCATGTAGTGGCAGCCGATGCCCGCCGCGGCACGTGAGCCTTCGGGCACTTTGGTTGAGGTTGAATGTGGGCAACCGGCGCAGAAATACGGAATGCGCTTCATGTCCGGGCGATCTTGTGACAGCGCAAGTTCCTTGCGGTCCAAGAACGCGAGCCGGTCTTTGATCCGATCTGACGTATGAAATTTTTCAATCCGCTTGGCGATGGCGCGCGCGATCACCGCCGGCGTCAACTCGCCCGCCGACGGCAACACCCAATTGCCTTGTTCGTCGAACTTGCCGACGACGCGGGGGCGCACATCTTCGCGCCAGTTATAAAGTTGCTCTTTGAGCTGATTTTCGATCACGCCGCGCTTTTCTTCGACGACCAGAATTTCTTCCAGGCCTTCGGCGAAGTGGCGCGCACTTTCACGTTCCAACGGCCAAGGCATCGTCACTTTGAATAAGCGGATGCCGATTTCGGCGGCGTGTTCTTCATCGATGCCGAGGTCATCCAACGCCTGCAAAACGTCCATGTAGGATTTACCGGTGGCGCAGATGCCAAGTCTTGGTTTTGGGCTGTCCAGGGTGATGTGGTTCAAGTTGTTGGCGCGTGCAAACGCCAGTGCTGCATAAATCTTGTGACGATGCAGGCGTTTTTCCTGATCCAGTGGCGCGTCAGGCCAGCGAATGTGCAGACCGCCGTCGGGCATCTCGAAATCGGTGGGCAGTTTGAAGTCCATCATGTCCGGCGTGATGTCGACGGACGCCGATGTGTCGATGTTGTCGGTGATGCACTTCATGCCGACCCAGAGCCCGGCGTAGCGCGACATTTCGATGCCGAGCAGGCCGAGACGGAGGATTTCTTCGACATTGGCCGGGTGCAGGAACGGGATCATCACGTCCATGAACGCGTATTCGCTTTGGCTCGGCACGGTCGAGGATTTACATGCTGGGTCGTCACCGGCGAGTGCCAGCACGCCGCCCTTGGGCGCGGTGCCGGCCATATTGGCGTGGCGGAACACGTCGCCGGTGCGGTCGACGCCCGGACCCTTGCCGTACCAAATACCGAACACACCGTCGAACTTGGCGCCTTCGAACATGTTGACCTGCTGCGTGCCCCAAAGTGCTGTGGCGGCGAGGTCTTCGTTGACGGCGGGTTGGAACTTGATGTCGCTCTCTGTCAGCAGTTTGTGCGCGCGACCGAATTCCTGGTCCAGTGCGCCGAGTGGCGAGCCTCGGTAGCCGGTGACGTAACCGGCCGTATTCAACCCATGCTGCGCGTCTCTGGCCTTTTGCATCAAGGTCAGCCGCACCAGCGCCTGGGTACCGGTCATGTAAACGCGGCCCTGATCGAGTTTGTATTTGTCTTCGAGTGTCGCGCGAATAAGGCTCATCGCAACCTGCCTCCCTTTTGTAAGAAGGTAGTCTGCCTTGGGCTTAGGGACAATAGGTCATTGATGCTGACCTAAAGAACGAAATTTCGCATCGAAAGCACAACCTTTTAAGCCCGATTGTTTCATTGGGATTGCGGTGCGAAAAATGTTTTTGCGTGCGCAAGATTGCTTTTCCGGGGTGATTTCATCGGCTGTCCGGTCTATACCGTGCGCACTGCGTCTTCGTGCGATTGAGGGAAACGGATCGGTTTTATGAGTGTGCTTGTGACAGGCGCTGCCGGGTTTATCGGCTATCACACCAGCAAAGCGCTTTTGGCGCGGGGCGAGCGGGTGATCGGCGTCGATATCGTTAACGATTATTATGACCCGAAACTTAAGCGGGCGCGCCTTGCCGAGCTTGAAGGTCCTGCGTTCACACACATCGCCGCCGACATTGCCGAGCGCGAAACGATTGCGACCGTCAGCGCAGCCCACCCCGATATCGACCGTATCATCCATTTGGCGGCGCAAGCCGGCGTCCGCCACTCGCTGACCAATCCGTATGCCTATACCCGCGCCAACGTCGAAGGACAGTTGGTGATGCTGGAATTCGCACGCTCGCTGAAAGACCTCAAACACATGGTGTTTGCGTCGTCGTCATCGGTCTACGGCGCCAACAAAGAACTGCCGTTCACCGTCGAGGAACGTGTCGATAGTCCGGTGTCACTGTACGCGGCAACCAAACGTGCAGGTGAGTTGATGGCGCACTGTTATGCGCACTTGTATAAAATTCCGACAACCGGGCTGCGCTTTTTTACGGTTTATGGCCCCTGGGGGCGGCCCGACATGGCGGCGTGGATATTTGCCCGCAAGATTTTGGCAGGCGAGCCGATTGATGTGTTCAACGAAGGCAATATGCATCGCGATTTTACCTACATCGACGATATCGTCGCTGGCGTCTTAGGCGCGCTTGACCATGTGCCATCGGGGGATTTACCGGCGCAAATCTATAATCTCGGCAATCACCGCTCCGAAAAGCTCACCGATTTCATTGCGCTGTTGGAAGATGCGCTCGGCAAAAAGGCCCAGGTAAATCTGCTGCCGATGCAGATGGGCGATGTTGCCGACACCTACGCCGATATCTCGGCCAGCCGGCGTGATTTCGGCTTTGAGCCGAAGACCAAGATTGCTGAAGGTATCCCGAAGTTTATCGAGTGGTATCGGCGCTATCACGGCAACCTTAATGACCTCTGAGCCGACGCCGGGCGGTTACGGCCCGGTCTTGCCGCGGCATGTGGCGCTGCTTTTTACTTTGGCGATGCTGTGGGGCACCTCTTTTCTGGTGATCAAAATCGGCGTTGGCCATATGCCGGCACTGACGTTGACGGCGTTGCGCCTGGCAACGGCGGCAGCGGTGATGATCGTTTTGGCCTTGGCCGTCAGGACGCCGCTGCCAAAGGGTGTGCGGGCGTGGGCGTTTTGTTTTGCGTTGGCATTTTTCGGCAACAGCCTGCCGTTCTTTCTGATCAGTTGGGGCGAAGAGGGTATTGAAAGCGGCTTGGCCGCGATCTTGATGGCGGTGATGCCGTTGACGACGCTGGTGCTGGCGCACTTTCTGACCCATGGGGATCGCTTGAAGCCGCAAAAGCTTATCGGTGTGGCGCTCGGATTCGGTGGGGTTGTGGTCCTCGTCGGGCCGGCGGCGCTTGAAGGCTTGGGCGGCGCGTTGTTGCATCAGATCGCGGTCGCGGGCGGCGCGATCTGCTATGCGATTTCGGTAATCATCCTCACGCGTATGCCGCCGACGCCGATGGTCGGGCGGGCGACATTGGTGCTCATCTTCTCGGTTCTGCAGACCGCGCCGCCGGCGCTTTATCTGGCCGGGGGCGAGATGCCACCGCTCAGCTTCGAAGCCCTTTGGCCCGCGATCTACCTCGGGGTTTTTCCGACCGCGCTGGCGACCTTGGTGTTGTTCAAACTGGCATCCGAGCGCGAACCATCATTCATCGCATTCCAAAATTATCTGGTGCCGGTGTTCGGCGTCGCTTGGGGGGTGATGTTGTTGGACGAGGTGCTGAGTCTCAAAGCGTTCATCGCGCTTGGGCTTATTTTATGCGGTATCTTCATCGCAAACCGACGAAGAGCCGTTTAATGAGACAAACCCTGAAATGGCCCTTAACGGACTTCGCAGGGTCGTCTATGAAGGACGTCTGAATGGGAGATCAAAATGTTTGAAGGCTTCACACAGCAAAAAATCCAAGCCAACGGCGTGACGTTGAATGTACGTACCAAGGGCAGTGGACCTGCCGTGGTGCTGCTGCACGGCTATCCGCAAACCCATGTGATGTGGTCCGCCATCGCACCGAAGTTGGCGGAGACCCACAGCGTTGTCGTGTTCGATACGCGGGGCTATGGCGACAGTGAGTGTCCGCCGTCAGACGCGGATCACCGCGCGTTTTCAAAGCGCACCATGGCGGCGGATGCGGCGGCGTTGATGACCGCACTCGGCCATGAAAAGTTTGCCGTGGTCAGCCACGATCGCGGCGCGCGCGTTGGCTTCCGCCTTGCACTTGATCACGCCGACCGAGTGACGCGCTACATGTCGCTGGACGTGGTGCCGACGTATAATATGTGGGAAAACATCACCATGAATAGCGCCCTTGGCGGCTTCCATTGGATGTTTTTGGCACAGCCGGCGCCGAAGCCGGAAACCATGATCGGCCAAGATTCGGACATGTGGCTGGAATGGCTGATGAAATCCTGGGCGGCGCCCGGCTTTAATTTCGACGATGCGCTGATGGCGGAATATAAGCGCTGCTATCAAAAGCCTGATGTCATCCGAGGCACCTGCGAAGATTACCGCGCCGGGGCCAGCTGCGACTTTGAAGACGACAAGGCGGATGCGGACGCGGGCAATAAGCTCAGCTGTCCGGTGTTGTGTTTGTGGGGTGGTGCACGTTCTTTAGGTGGCCCGAAAACCAGCAGTCCTTTGGATACCTGGCGGAATTGGTGCAGTGCCGAAGTGACCGGTGCAGCGGTGCCGGAAAGCGGTCATTTCCTGGCCGAAGAAGCGCCGGAGACTGTGCTCGAATGGGCCGTGCCGTTCCTCGCCGCTGATCTTTAATTCATGACCAACGCCAGCCCACATACCGAGGCTGACCTGCTGCGGGGTGCTGCGCTTTTGATTGCCGGCTTTACGGTGATCCCGTTGATGGACGGTGCGGCCAAGGAACTGGCGGCGCTGGGCTATGCGCCGGTGTTCATTGCCTGGGGTCGGTTCGCATTGTCGGCTGCGGTGATGAGTCCGATCTTGCTGAAGCGCGGCAATGTGCGCGGCATGTTCGGGCCCGGGGCCTGGTGGCAGGTGTTACGTGCCGTGTTGCTGGCAATCGCCACGGTGCTGTTTTTCTCGGCGTTAAAGACGATGCCGATGGCCGATGCGCTGGCCGTGTATTTTATCTATCCGTTCCTCATCACCATTATGGCGGCGCTGTTTTTAGGCGAGCGGGTCGGCATCCGGCGGATCAGCGCGGTGCTGGTTGGCTTTTGCGGCTCGCTCCTGATCGTGCGCCCAGGGTTCGAGGTTGTGCCCGAAGGCGTTTACTACGTGCTCGCCGCCAGCGTCTGCTTTGCCGGCTTCAACGTGTTGACGCGCAAGCTTTCAGGCTTTGGCGATCCGTGGATGACGGTGTTTTATCAGTCTATCGTCGGTGCGTTGGTTTTGGCGGTTTTTGTGCCGGCCACTTGGCAGATGCCGGACCTGTACGCCCTGCAGTTGATGGGACTGATGATCTTTGCCGCGGTCGTTGGGCATTGGCTGCTGGTCAAAGCCTATGCGCAGGCACCGGCATCGCTGCTGGCGCCGTTCGGCTATTTTGAGATGATCGCGGCGGTTTGCGTCGGCTACGTCTGGTTCGGTGATTTTCCGGATCGCTTCACGTGGGCCGGCATCGCGGTGATCGTTGGCAGCGGCATTTACATCTGGATCCGTGAGCGTAAACGCAAGCTGCCGCCAAGTGCGGGCAAAAGCACGGTATAATGATTAGCCTAAGGTCACGTCCAAGTACATCATCGCAACGAAGCCCAGCATGATACCGACCGTGCCGAACTTGGCCACGCCCTTGCGGTGGGTTTCCGGAATAATCTCGTCGGAAATAACCCACAGCATGGCGCCTGCCGCAAAGGTCAGGCCCAACGGTAAAAGTATCTCGGATATGCTGACGATACCGGCACCCAGCACACCGCCGACCGGCTCAACCAGGCCGGTCAGCGAGGCAACGCTGAAGGCGCGAATGCGGGAATAGCCGAGTGACAGCATGGCCGCGGCCACGGCCAGTCCTTCGGGGATGTTTTGGATGCCGATGCCGAGCGCCAGCGCGCGTCCGTTGTCGATATCACCACCGCCGAAGCCGACCCCGACGGCCATGCCTTCCGGAAAATTGTGCAACGTGATGGCGATGATGAACAACCAGATGCGCGATATGTTGCGCCGCTCGGCGCCTTCGGGCCCGGTAATAAAGTGTTCGTGCGGTGCCAGTTGGTGAATGAGCCAGATCGCCGCGCCACCGGTCAGAATGCCGCACACGACAATCAAGGCGCGGATGTTTTCGTTGTCGCTAATGACGGCTGCTGCATCCAAACCAGGAATGATCAGCGAGAAAATGCTGGCCGCCAGCATCACGCCGGCCGCGAAGCCCAGCATGATGGTTTCCACACGCTCGCCGGGCCGCCCGAAGACCAAGGCCGGCAGCGCGCCGAGCGAGGTCCCGAGCCCCGCAAGCAGGCTGCCCACGAAGCCCATCCAAATAACCGACTCCGTCACTTGTAGAGCGCTTCCAAGCGTTCGCCATAGATCGCACGCACCACGTGGCGGCGCACTTTCATGGTCGGCGTCATCTGTTCGTTTTCGATGGTGAACGCATCGTCTGCGACCACAAAGCGGCGCACCTTTTCGATGTTGTTGAGCTTTTTGTTAATCCGCCCCAGCGCCGGTGCGAGGGCGGTGTGCAAGTCTTTGTCGGCGGCCAAGGCGGCGAGGTCGCCTTGTTTGCCGTTGGCGCGCTTCCAGTCGGTGAGCCAGCCGTCATCAGGCACCACGACGGCGACGAGATGCGGGCGCTTGTCGCCATAGACCATGGCTTGGCTCAGTTCCGGTTCGGCGACGATCACGCCTTCGACCCGTTGCGGTGCCACGTTATCGCCGCCGGAATTGATGATGATGTCTTTCTTGCGATCGGTAATCACAAGATGTCCGTTTTCATCCAATTGACCGATGTCGCCGGTGTGCAGCCAACCATCCTTAATTGTTGCCCGTGTCGCTTCGTCGTTGTTCCAATAGCCCTGCATGACGAGCTCGCCCTGTACCAATATCTCGCCGTCTTCGGCAAACTTGACCGTGGTATTAATGACCGGGGGGCCGACCGAATGCAGACGCGGCCAACTTGGGCGGTTCACGGAAATCAGCGGTGCGGATTCCGTTTGTCCATAGCCCTGCAAGATACAGAGCCCCAGCGATGTGAAGAACATGCCGATTTCAGGATTCAGTGGTGCGCCACCTGATACCAGCGCTTTCAACGCGCCGCCGAAGCGTGCGCGGACTTTGTCGCGTACCAGCTTGTCGAGGATGAAATCTTGCAGCCTTTCGAACAGGCTGAGCTTGTTGCCGTCATAACGCTTTCGGCCCAGTTCCATGGTGCGCATGAACATCTTTTGTTTCAGCCCGCCTGCCTTGGTGACGCCCGCGGTGATGCGTTGATGCAGCACTTCGTATAGGCGCGGCACGGCGGTCATGATCGTCGGGTGTGCTTCTAGCATGTTGGCGGAAAGCGTTTCCACCCCTTCGGCGTAATACACCTCGGCGCCGATGGCGATGGGAAAGAATTGCCCGGCCGTGTGCTCATAGGCGTGCGATAACGGCAGGAATGACAAAAACACCTCGCGGTCGATGCCGAGCTCGACGAGGGCATCCAGCGCGCCTTCGCAGTTATGCAAGATCGCGCCGTGATGCAGCATCACCCCCTTGGGCGTGCCGCCCGTACCCGATGTATAGATAATGCACGCGGTATCGGACCGGTTGAGTTCGGCGGCGCGGGCTTTGATGTCGTCGTCCCGGCTTTTGCCCTCTGCCATCGCTTGCTTCATCGACATCGTTTTGAGGGAACTGGCTTTGAGCGCCGATGCGTCGTCCATGACGATCACGAATTCGAAGCTGTCCAACCCTTTCGCGGCTTTGATGACCCGTTCCGCCAGACGCGCCGTCGATACAATGGCGCCTTTGGCACCGCTGTCTTGCAGGATATGCTGATGGTCATTGGCGGTGTTCGTGGTGTACGCTGGCGTGGTGATACCGCCTGCAGCCATGATCGCAAGATCGGCGATCATCCATTCGGGTCGGTTTTCGCCAACCAAAATCACCCGGTCGCCATTGTTCAGCCCCAGTGCCAACAGTCCCTTGGCAAGCGATGTGACCTGCGCTTCGACTTTGTCCCAGCTCCACGGCTTATAGATGCCGTCGCGCTTTTGCCACAAAAATGGCTGCGCGCCGTGCCGTTCGCTTTGCTCAAAAAACATGGTGACCAGATTCGGCCACGTCGGCATGCTCATAATAGGTTCTAACTCCCTTGCGGACTTCGCGTCGGCGGTGTTTGTTCTGTAAGCCCTCGTAAATGCGGCCCAGCCCCCTTACCTCCCAGTTATATGTTACCTGGATGGAAAATCTAAAGACATGAATGATCAAGCCAACGCCCAGACGAGTACCCAGACCCCACCCGAAAGCCCAACTTGGGACCTCAGCGATCTGTACACAGGCCCGAAGGACCCGGCACTCGAAGCTGACCTCAGCCGTGCGCAATCGCAGGCCGACGCGCTGAAAGGCGCGTATTTGGGGCGTATTACGGATCTTGACGGCGCGGGTTTGGCCGAAGCCATTGCGGCGTACGAGGAAATCCTCGAAGGCGCATTCAAGGTCGCAAGCTACGCACAACTGCTGCACGCGGCACGCTCGGACAACGCCGAGGTCGCTCAGTTTCATCAAATGACGTCGGAGCGGGTGAACGACATTACCGGTGTGATGCTGTTCTTTACGTTGGAATTGAACCGAATCGAAGACGCGGCGTTGGCGGCGAAGTTCAAGGCATCGGATGCGCTGGAGCGCTACCGGCCTTGGATTGAAGGTGAACGTCTGATGCGGCCGCATATGCTCGCCGACGAGCTTGAGCAATTGTTGCACGATAAATCCGTCACTGGCCGTCCCGCTTGGGCACGCTTGTTTGATGAGACTATGACCGATCTGCGCTTTTCGTTCCAAGGGGCCGAGGTCACCGTTGCCGATGTGCTGAACCGCATGACAGACAGCAAGCCGGACGTCCGCCAGGCGGCAGGGGTCGCACTGTCCGACGGTTTGAAATCGCGGATGCGGGTGTTTGCCTTGGTGCTCAACACCATCGCCAAAGATAAAGAGATTGAAGACAAAAAACGCGGCTTCGCACGGCCGATGAGCAGCCGCAACATCGCCAACCGCGTCGAAGATGACGTCGTCGATGCGCTGGCCGGCGCGGTCACCGGTAACTATGCGCGCTTGGCGCATCGCTATTACGCCTTCAAGGCGAATTGGTTCGGGGTCGAAAAGCTGAATTGGTGGGATCGTAACGCGCCGATGCCGACCACCGAAGAGCGTCGGTTTAGTTGGGATGAAGCGCGCGAAACGGTGCTCAAGGCCTATGCCGGCTTCACCCCTGACATGGCGGCAACGGCAAAGCGGTTTTTTGACGGATCATGGATTGATGCCGAAGCACGCCCCGGCAAGAATTCGGGCGCCTTTGCGCATCCGGTCGTACCGTCGGCGCACCCTTATGTGTTGATGAACTTTTATGGCAAACCTCGTGATGTGATGACGCTGGCACACGAACTCGGCCACGGCGTGCATCAGGTATTGGCGGCAGGGCAGGGGCCTTTGCTTTCGGACACGCCGTTGACGCTGGCCGAGACTGCGTCGGTGTTCGGCGAAATGCTGACGTTCCGCGCCATCCTTGATGGTGAGCCCGATGCCGCTAAGCGCCGTGTGCTTTTGGCCGGTAAAGTCGAAGATATGCTCAACACCGTGGTCCGTCAGATCGCGTTCCATACGTTCGAAACCCGGCTGCATGACGCCCGGCGCAACGGTGAGCTAACGTCTGAAGCGATCAGCGACATCTGGATGGCAACCCAATCCGAGAGCTTGGGGCCGCACATTCAATTGGATGAGAGTTATCGTGCGCTGTGGTCCTACATTCCGCATTTCGTGCACACGCCGTTCTATGTATATGCCTATGCGTTCGGCGATTGCTTGGTCAACGCGTTGTATGGGCTTTACCAAGACGGTCATCCGCGGTTTCAAGAAAAGTATCTTGAGATGCTGTCGGCGGGCGGCACGCTTCGTCATCGCGAACTGCTGGCGCCGTTTGGATTGGACGCCGCGGACCCGGCGTTTTGGACCCGTGGGCTCGACGTGATTTCCGGATTCATTGATGAGCTTGAGGCGGACGCCGGCAAATGAGCGCACATCTGGTGCACAGCGCACCAAAAAAATCCAATGATGGGCCGCCACTTTTATTCGTGCACGGCGCATTTTCCGCTGCATGGTGCTGGGAAGAGCATTTTTTGCCGTGGTTTGCGAAAACCGGTTTTGATGCCTATGCCCTCGATCTGCCGGGCCGTATCGGGCGCCCTGATTATGATGATTTGCAGAACTTTACCGTCACCGACTATCTGGATGCGGTGTTGGACGCGGTCAAACAGTTCGACACACCACCAGTGCTGATCGGCCATTCGATGGGCGGTTATTTGGGGTGGCGGGCGGCTGAAGTCGGCACACTCGCGGGCTTGGTGCTGATGGCGCCTGTGCCGCCGACCGGCATGGCCGCGCCGGCGATGCAGTTGATGGGCTCAAACCCCGAACTTTTCATGGATATGAATGAGATCAACTCGGGCGGCGCTGCCAGTGTCGAAACTCTTTTCGCGACATTGTTTTCCAATGCTTTGCCGCAAGAAACCGTCATGTGCCATTTAAATCGTTTTCAAAATGAGAGCCGATTGGCCATGGCCGGGCTGTATACAACGGGGTTTCCGAATGCCTTGGCCTTTTGGGGTACGCCGGTACGGGTGATGGGGGCGGGGCTTGATCCGCTTATTCCGCCGGCGCATGTGCATTGGACGGCTTCACTTTGCGGCCGCAGTGCCCATATCTATCAAGGGATGGGGCACGGCATGATGCTGGACGTAGGCTGGGAGCGGGTCGCAGAAGACATCGCCGAGTGGCTCGTCGAGCAAGACCTTGCGGGGAACGGTTGAACGGCGAACGGAGGCCCCGGGCCCAATGAGCGAAGACAACAGTTTTTCAGGGCGCGTAAAGCGCTATGCGCGTGTCAGCAGTGCCGTCGGCGGTATCGCCGCCAAGACTGTCGGTGGCCGGGTGTTCGGCATCCAAATGGACAACGCCAAGCAGGCGCGTGATCTGCAAATCGCGCTGGGTGGCCTTAAGGGGCCGCTGATGAAGGTGGCGCAGATTCTGTCGACTATTCCAGACGTGCTGCCCGAAGAATACACCGCTGAGCTGATCAAACTACAGACCAACGCACCACCCATGGGCTGGGCGTTCGTAAAACGTCGTATGACGTCTGAACTCGGCCCCGGTTGGATGGATCGCTTCGAAAATTTTGAGCGTGACGCCTGCAAAGCCGCATCTTTGGGCCAAGTGCACCGCGCCACGTCATTAGATGGCCGCGACCTCGCGTGCAAAATTCAATACCCCAACATGTCGTCTGCGATTGAAGCCGACCTTAATCAGTTGAAGCTGATTTTTTCGATCTATCGCCGCTACGACAAATCCATCGATCCCAGCCAAATCCATTTGGAATTGGCGGAACGACTCCGCGAAGAGCTCGATTACGAACGTGAAGCCTGCAACATGGCGCTGTATCGCAACATGCTGAAGGACGAGGAATTCGTTCACGTGCCCGACACCCTACCCGACATCAGCACCAAACGCTTGTTGTCGATGACGTGGTTGGAAGGCACCTCGCTGTTGGATAGTCGCGACGCCGATCAGGCATTCCGCAACCGCTTGGCGCTCAGCATGTTCCGGGCGTGGTACGTGCCGTTTTACAAGTACGGCGTGATCCACGGCGATCCGCACTTGGGCAACTACAGCGCACGGCCCGATGGCGCTATCAATCTGCTGGACTATGGCTGCATCCGGGTGTTTCCACCGTCGTTCGTGGGGGCGGTGATCGATTTGTATCGCGCGCTTCGTGACGGCGACGAAGACTTGGCCGTGCAGTCATACGAGACCTGGGGCTTCAAGGGCCTGTCCAAGGAGATGATTGTGATCCTCAATCAATGGGCCGAGTTTTTGTACGCGCCGTTGCTCGAAGACAAAGTGCAGTCGATTCAAAAAACCAACAATATTCAATATGGCGCCGGCGTTGCGGCGAAGGTGCACAAAGACTTAAAGCAGACCTCCGGCGTGCAGGTGCCGCGCGAGTTCGTGTTGATGGACCGCGCCGCCATCGGGCTCGGCAGCGTGTTTACGCACTTATCTGCCGAGATCAACTGGCACCGTTTATTCCATGAGTTGATCGAAGATTTTTCCGTTGAAAGCGTCGAAAAACGCCAGGCAAAAGCGCTCAAAGAAGCTGGTTTGGATCGCTGGATCACATAGGGCGTGCGTGCGCCGCGCTTTTGCGATGGCCTGCGGTCATGCGCGCCCCGGCCAATACCCCCAGCGTCATCCTGAATCAAGTTCAGGATGACGCCTTGAGATGGCGGCAGGCACGCCAACACCGCTTGTTACAACGCTCGGCGCTGAATAAGCTCTATCGAACAGGATAGTCTCTGAGGTATCGGATGTTTGTAGAAGGTGGCGGGGCAAAGAAAAAATTCTTGCAAGAAGGCGATGTGCTGTTTCGCGAAGGCGACCCTGGTGACGCTGCGTTTATCGTCGATAGCGGTCTGATCGGCATTTACAAGGTCGTCGAGGGCGAGGAAATCGAACTCGGCACGCTGAAGGCCGGTGAGCTGTTCGGCGAGATGGCCATCGTCGACGGCTCCAAGCGCATGGCCTATGCGGTGGCTAAGGAAGAAAGCGTGGTTATCGTTATTCCGGCGACCACCGTTGAAAATCGCCTCGCCAAAGTCGATCCGTTTTTGCGCGCGTTGATGAAGATACTCGTCAACAATCTACGCAGCGTGCACCAAGCCTATATGAAGCGTGCACGTTCGGTGAACGACTACATGAACGCAATTCAGTTTCACAGCCAGGGATTTCGGATGTATCTGACGCGGAGCAAGGACAGCCCGCTGTCTGCAGACGGACTCGATAAGCTTGATCAAATCGACGCGCTGCTGGTTGAACTTCGTGCGTCGTTCAAAGGTCATCCCGATCCGCGCGGTAGTGCCCTGGGCGAGCCCGACCTCACACGCCGTAAATCTAAGGAGTAATTATTCATGTCCGGACCGATCTTTCACAACTTCGACGCCGCACCCACGCACGTCGCTCCGTTTTCCCACGCGGTCGAGGCGGACGGCTGGATTCAACTCACCGGACAAATGCCGACCGACCCGAACGACGACTCTGCGCCCTTGCCGGACGGCATCGAAGCGCAGACGCGCCGCGTCATGGACAATCTGATCATCGTACTCGGTGAATTGGGCTTGGGGCTCGAGCACGTATTGTCGGTGCGCGTGTTCATCACCGATTTCGAGCGCGATTACGACGCCATGAACAATGCCTATCGCAGCTACTTCCCAGCCGACCGCCTGCCGGCCCGCACCTGCGTCGGCGTCACAGGGTTGGCGAAAAAGGCCCTCGTCGAAATTGACTTGGTCGCCAAGCGCTGACGTCAGTTTAGCCCCGTCCCTACTCCTACTTCGACTTCCGCGTCATCCTGAATCAAGTTCAGGATGACGCGGAGAGTGGGGGGGCCGGGCCCCTACGCCCCGATCACATTGTGCTCGGGGCCGAATGGGAACTTGGTGATATTTTCAGCGCCGTTGTCTGTGACCACTAGGATATCGTGTTCGCGGTAGCCGCCGGCGCCGGGTTGGCCCTCGGGGAGCATCAGCATCGGCTCCATGGAAATCACCATGTTGGGCTCCAGCACGGTTTCGATATCCTCGCGGAGCTCAAGGCCGGCTTCACGCCCGTAATAATGCGATAGCACGCCGAACGAGTGACCGTAGCCGAATGTGCGGTACTGCAGCAGGTCGTGTTCGCGGTAAATCTCGTTGAGCTCAAGAGCGATATCGCAGCAGCGCACGCCCGGACGGATCAACGCTAGGCCGCGTTCATGCACGGCGACGTTGACCTCCCAGATTTTAAGATGTGCGTCGGACACGCTTTCACAGAACAAGGTGCGCTCAAGCGCTGTGTAGTAGCCCGCGATCATCGGAAAGCAATTGAGCGACAAAATGTCACCGGACTGCACCTTGCGGGTGGTGACCGGGTTATGGGCACCGTCGGTGTTCAGGCCGCTTTGAAACCAAGTCCAGGTGTCCCGAAGTTCGCTGTCCGGGAAGCGTTTGGCGATCTCGCGGATCATGGCGTCAGTGCTATGGATCGCAACTTCATGCTCGGGCACACCGGGCTGGATCGCTGCGACGCAGGCAGCGCCGCCGATGTCGGCGACGGCGGCGCCATGTTTGATCAGCGTGATCTCGGCAGCTGATTTGACCATGCGCATGCGCATGCATGCGGGCGCGATGTCGACAAACGCGGCGCCGGGCAGCGCGGCCTTCAGCTTTTCCATATTTTGCAGCGTCATATTATCGAATTCGATGCCGACTTTGGCGCCGGCGGGGATCAATTGCGCAATCGCTTTGAAATAATTGTCCCGCGCCCAATCGGTATAGACGATGTTGTTGCCGATGGTGCGCCGAGCCGGCTGACCGCCGTCGATATTGGCGCTGATTGAGGTCTGCGTCTGATCATCGACGACAAGCCCGTAAAATCGTCCGAAATGGCAAAACAAGAAGTCGCCATAGTAATTAATGTTGTGATACGAGCTGAACAGCGCATGGCTGATACCATCAGCCGCCATAAAAGCCCGCAGATCGGTTAATCTGCGTGCGTATTCGGCGGCAGGGAAGGTCGACGGCGCGGCGTCGCCGTTGTGGATTTCGATGATATTTTTCAACGCGTCCATGGTATGCTCCCGTCATCGTGTTTTTGTCTTGAAAAGCTAACCGATGAGGACCATTTGCGAAATCCTCACCGGGAAGGCATAAATGCCTATCCCGGTGCGTTTTTGCGTGCTTTGGGCTAATAAAGCGAATCAATTCGATTGGGCTGGAGAGAGTGTCATGAAAATTGCGATGCCGAAGGAGCGTTCACCCGGAGAAAACCGGGTCGCGGCCTCCATCGAGGTTATCGGAAAGTTGATCAATTTAGGCTGTGATGTCGTCGTAGAATCGGGCGCCGGCGATGGTGCGTCGATCAGTGATGACGCATTCAAGGCCGCTGGTGCCAGTATTGCCAAGGATTTCGCCGCGACCGTAAAGGGTGCGGACATGGTCTGGAAAATTACCGCCCCGAACAAGACCGAGATCGGCAAGCTTTCGAAAGGCCAGACGGTGTGCGCATCGCTCGGCGCGCTTACCGATCCCAAAGGGGTTGAAGAGCTCTCGAAGTCCGGTGTGACCGCCTTTGCCATGGAATTGATGCCGCGTATCTCGCGCGCGCAGTCGATGGATATCTTATCATCTCAGGCCAACCTTGCCGGCTACAAAGCCGTGCTGAACGCAGCCGAGCTATACGGTCGTGCGATGCCGATGATGATGACCGCCGCCGGCACCGTGCCGCCGGCCCGCGCCTTTATTATGGGTGTCGGTGTTGCCGGTCTACAGGCGATCGCCACCGCCAAGCGCCTCGGTGCTGCGGTCAGCGCAACCGACGTGCGTCCAGCGACGAAAGAACAAGTCGCCTCTTTGGGCGGTAAATTCTTGGAAGTCGATCCGGAAATGGAAAAAGAGGCAGAGACCGAAGGCGGTTACGCCAAGGAAATGCCGCCGGAATACTTCGAAAAGCAAAAGCAAAAAGTGCGTGAGCATCTGCCGAAGCAGGATATCGTCGTCACCACGGCGCTAATCCCGGGCCGTCCCGCGCCAAAGCTGATCACCAAAGACATGGTGGAAAGCATGAAGAACGGCGCGGTGATCGTCGATATGGCTGCTGAAGCCGGCGGTAACTGCGAGCTGACCAAGCCGGGCGAAGTCACGACCACCAAAAACGGTGTGATCATCGACGGTCGCCTGAACCTGCCCAGTATGTTGGCCGAAACCGCGTCGGCACTGTTTGCCAAAAACGTGTTCAACTTCGTATCGCCGCACTTCGATAAAGATAAGGGCGCGTTCGTCTTCAAAGACGACGACGCTACCGTCGAAGGCACGCTGGTCTGCAAAGACGGTAAAGTGGTGAGCGAACGCGTCAGCGAAGCCCTGGCCAATGCCGGTGGCGGCAAAAAGGCAGCGGCGAAAAAGCCGGCAGCCAAGAAAGCTGAACCCAAAAGCAACGATACCAAAGAAGACGGGAAAGGGGCCTGATCATGGAACAGTCGACCTTCGCAGATAAGGCGGCCGAAATTGCGACCGGCCTTGAAAATCTGGCCAAGCAGGCCGGCGAGTTGGCGCATCAAGCGACTCAGGTTGTCGTAAGTCAGGGGGGCGACGTCGCGACCCAGGCCGCAAGTGGTCCCGACTTCTTGTCGATGTTCACGATTTTCGTGATGGCGTGCTTTGTCGGCTATCACGTGGTTTGGAACGTGACCCCGGCCCTGCACTCGCCGTTGATGGGTGTTACCAACGCGATTTCGTCGGTGATCATCGTCGGTGGCCTGCTGGCTGTGGGCCCTGAGCTGTTCGATTTCTCGAAAGTGATGGGCTTTTTCGCTGTGCTGCTGGCCTCGGTGAACATCTTCGGCGGTTTCATCGTTACCCAACGCATGCTCGCCATGTTCAAAAAGAAGCAAAGATAAAGGAGCCGGATCATGAGTGGGTCACTCGTAGGTTATTTCTATCTCATCTCGGCGGTTCTCTTCATCCTCGCTTTGAAGGGCCTGTCGAACCCAGAAACCGCACGTCGCGGCAACATGATGGGCATCATCGGTATGGTGATCGCCATCGTGACCACGATTGCGCACCCCGACGTCGAATCGTATGGCTGGATCGCAATTGCGATCTTGATCGGTGGCGGTATCGGTACCGTGGTCGCCAAGAAAATCGAAATGACGGCATTGCCGGAATTGGTTGCGGCCTTCCACTCGTTGGTGGGCTTGGCGGCTGTATTCGTGGCATTGGCGGCTTTGTATCACCCGGAAGCTTATGAAATCGGCTCTGCCGGATCATTGCCCGCCGGTAGCCTGATCGAAATGGGCTTAGGCATGGCCATCGGTGCGGTCACGTTCTCAGGCTCTGTGATCGCGTTCGCAAAATTGCGCGGTATCATGTCGGGCAATCCGATCACGTTCCCGGGTCAGCACCTGCTGAACCTAGTGATCGGTCTGACCATGCTGACGTTGCTGATCTACTTTGCCGCGACCGAGAGCTATGGCGCGTTCTGGCTGCTGTTGATCTTGGCGTTCGCCATCGGCTTCCTGCTGATTGTGCCGATCGGCGGCGCGGATATGCCGGTCGTCGTCTCGATGCTGAACTCGTACTCGGGTTGGGCGGCAGCGGGCATCGGCTTCACGCTGGGCAACTCGGCGCTGATCATCACCGGTGCCCTAGTCGGTTCCAGTGGTGCGATCCTGAGTTACATCATGTGTAAAGGCATGAACCGCTCGATCATCAACGTGCTG